>Ga0073928_10002604_pt1 | contig 30523 bp, 34 predicted proteins | sample PaiPotPPA55metaG_FD_76969 | JGI IMG/M metagenome (GOLD analysis project Ga0073928, IMG submission 76969) | Iron sulfur acid spring bacterial and archeal communities from Banff, Canada, to study Microbial Dark Matter (Phase II) - Paint Pots PPA... ...
ATCTTCGGCGCGGTACAGGGCCGCGATCTGGGCGGCGTATCCGGGGACATTACAAGCATCATCGATAAAATGCGGTCGAAGCTGCCCCGCGGCTCGCAAGTTGTCTTGCGCGGCCAAGTGCAGACTATGCGCTCCTCCTATATCGGTCTCTTATCGGGGCTGGGCCTCGCTATCATCCTTGTCTATCTGCTCATCGTGGTGAACTTTCAGTCCTGGCTGGACCCTTTCATCATTATTACTGCACTTCCCGCAGCCCTTGCTGGCATCGCCTGGTTCCTCTTCGTCACGCACACTACGTTAAGTGTGCCGGCACTCACGGGCACCATCATGTGCATGGGTGTAGCCACCTCCAACAGCATCCTGGTGGTGCAATTCGCCACCGAACAATTGAAGGAAGGCAAAGACCCCGTTGCCGCGGCTCTTCAGGCTGGATTCACTCGCTTCCGCCCGGTGTTAATGACTGCGCTGGCCATGATTATCGGCATGCTGCCGATGTCGCTGGGGCTTGGAGATGGTGGCGAGCAGAATGCTCCGCTTGGCCGCGCGGTAATTGGTGGATTGCTCTTCGCCACGGTGTCCACGTTGTTGTTCGTTCCAACCGTGTTCAGCATTCTCCATGGCCTGCGCCATCGGCCGGCGGAGACTAGTACTCAACCATAGGGATTGCGAAAAAGGAATTCGAGGGTGATGCCAATGCAGTCGCAAACAGCAGGACATATTTCGATGCAAGGAGCGCAATCGCCGGGCAGTGCCACCACAAAGCGGCGATCGCGACGAGGTTGGATCATCGGGGGCGCAATTTTTCTAATTTTCGCCGGAGTTTTGATTTTCGGCATTCTCGAGCGCATCCACACAAGCGCCGCGCTGCGCACTGAAACCGCGGATTTGGCGGTACCTACCGTTTCGGTTGTTCAGCCTAAGCGGGCCGCACCGTCGCAGGAAATTGTGCTGCCGGGAAACGTCCAACCGTTTATCACGTCGCCGGTTTTCGCGCGAACGAACGGTTATCTGGAACATTGGTACTTCGATATAGGGGCGCATGTGAAAAAAGGCCAGCTTCTGGCGGTAATCGCGTCTCCTGAAGTCGACCAGCAGCTCCAGCAAGCACAAAGCAATCTGTTAACCGCAGAAGCCAATCTCGAGCTGGCTACGATCACCAGAACCCGATATGAAGGGCTTAAGAAAACCAATGCTGTGTCCCAACAGGACGTTGACAATACCGTCGGCACATACAACGCGAATAAAGCGATTGTCGAAGCAGACCAGGCAGCGGTCCGGCAGTACTCCGCGCTGGTGTCTTTTGAGAAGGTTTACGCTCCGTTCGACGGCGTAATTACCGCGCGAAACACGGATATCGGCGACCTGATCAACTCAGGCAGCAATGCCGTTGTGAAAACCGATCTCTTCCACATCGCGCAACCCGGCGTGCTACGCGTGTATGTCACCGTACCTGAAGAGTTTTCGCAGCAAACCAGGCCGGGCCTGACAGCAGAGCTGAAATTGGCGGAGTTTCCGGGACGTACGTTCACAGGGAAATTGGTGCGCACAGCCGAGGCTATTAACTACACAACGCGCACGCTGCTGGTTGAAGTGGACGTGAATAACCCTTCAGGGGAGTTGCTTTCGGGCGCTTATGCGGAAGTCCATTTCAAAGTACCGGGGCAGGTCACCACTTACATTTTGCCGGTAGATACCCTTCTCTTTCGGAAGGAGGGCCTGAACGTCGCCATTGTCGAGAACGGGAAAGCGAAGCTGGTTCCGGTAATGCCAGGTCACGACTTCGGCACTTCGATCGAAATCGTTTCGGGTCTGCAGGGCAACGAATCCGTCATGACGAGCCCCCCCGATTCCATCGTGACAGGAGAACAAGTGCAGATAGCACCGGCCTCGGCAACACCGCCCCAGCCAGCCGCAGGAGCGAAGCGATGAATTTTATCTGCGCCCCACGAATAGAAGCCCGAGTCCGCAAGCGCATCGCGGGCGGTATCTGCGTGCTGAGCATGGTTTCGCTTGCGGGTTGCACAGTTGGACCAAATTATAAACGCCCCGCGGCCGAAGTTCCGCCAGCCTATAAGGAAGTGGGCGATTGGAAACCTGCGCAGCCGAACGATCAGAATCTCAGCGGCAACTGGTGGGAAATCTTTCAGGACCCGCAACTTAGCGCCCTCGAAGCACAAGTCAACGTCTCCAACCAAAACTTAAAGGCGTCCGAGGCCCAATATACCCAGGCTCGTGCAGCTCTCCGCTACCAGCGCGCCGATTATTTTCCAACCGTGACCGTAGATCCCACAGCAACCCGCAACCACCTCTCCTCAAATCGACAACCCCACAGCGCACAGTTCAATGGCGTTACCTACACCGACTTACAAATTCCCTTCGAACTGTCTTACCAGGTCGACATCTGGGGACGCGTGCGCCGCACCGTTGAGTCTTATCGGGCGCAGGCGCAGGCCAGCGCAGCCGACCTGGCAGCGGTAAACCTGTCTATGCATGCGCAGTTGGCTTTGGACTACTTCCAAGCGCGCACGCTGGATGCCGAGGAGCAACTTTTGAACTCGACCGTTACGCAGTATCAACAGGCATTGGAATTGATTGAGAACAGGTTTGCAGGAGGGCTTGCTTCCGATCTGGAAGTTCAGCAGGCACGAACGCAACTTGAGACAACTCTCGCTCAAGCAATCGATGTCGGAGTCGCTCGCGCCGCGTACGAGCACGCGGTAGCTGTTCTCATCGGGAAGCCTCCTGCATCGTTCAGTCTCTCTCCTCTTCCTCTCACGGCGCCGCCTCCTCCCATCCCCTTGGGGCTACCCTCGGAGTTGCTCGAGCGGCGACCGGACATCGCAGCGCAAGAGCGACTCATGGCCTCTGCCAACGCGCAGATTGGCGTCGCCAAGGCCGCCTATTATCCGCTGGTGAATCTAGGGGCCGCTGGAGGCTTCGAGAGTGGGTCCATTACGACATTGATCTCCGGCCCTAGTATTTTGTGGTCGGCTGGCCCGTCCGCGGCTTTGACCCTCCTCGATTTCGGGAGGCGCCGGGCTGCGTCAGACCAGGCCATCGCTACTTACGATCAAGCCGTAGCCAATTATCGCGAAACTGTGCTGACCGGTTTTCAACAAGTCGAGGACAACATAGCAGGCTTGCGTATTCTCGAGCACGAAGCTCAGGTAGAGAACGATGCCGTCACAGCAGCCCAGAAATACCTCGAACTGGCCGTTACGCGCTATAAAGGTGGCGTTACCAGTTACCTCGAAGTGACAACAGCTCAGACCGCGGCGTTGTCCGACGAACTGACGGCGGTAACTATTCTGGGCCGCCGCATGGTTGACGCAGTGACGCTCGTGCAGGCCCTCGGCGGCGGTTGGGATAGCTCGGCCTTGCCCCCGCGGCCGGAATGTTGCGGCAAGCTAACCAGCAAATCAAATTAGTAGCTTCGAGACCTTCGCGATGGTGAGGTTTTCTCCATGCGCGTCGACAAAATCACAAACTGCGGTAAACTCAAGACCTACGCTTGTCGGGGCGTAGCGCAGCCTGGTAGCGCGCCTGCCTTGGGCGCACCAAACTCGACTCCAACAACTCCATCCGTTGCTTCTAACTACTAACGTTTCCAACAAATCGGGGAATCTGCTTTCGCTCAAGAGCTAACCCGAATGACATGAAAGCGTTGGATTGTGGCACAGTTCTGGCACAGCGATAGTAGAACTCGGTAGAACCCTCGGACGCAAGGTGGGTGAGAGGGTGGGATTCTAGCGTTTGTAGTAAACCATTGTGAGCCACGTGACAACCATTAGTGCGCCCTGTCGAATCAACAGGTTACGAGTATGAGAAGTTTCTCGCAAGCGGACATGCAGTTTTTCGTGGTCCTCATCTGATCTGCACCTTATCAATTTACTGTGGTTCTTATCATGATTTGCACCACTCTCGTGCAGCCATCTACAATCAAATTCAGCAGTTCCCTGCGGTACCTACTTAATTCGGAGGGGAAAGTCATGGCAGACACCGAGCGAATCAGTGCTCAACAAGCGCATACAAAAGCCAAATCGAACCAAGCCTTATTGGTCTGCGCTTATGAGGACGAGGCCAAATGCCGGATGCTCAATCTAGAAGGTTCTATATCGTTCGCCAGCTTCAAGTCGCGGGTAGAGTCTCTACCAAAGTCGCAGGAAATCATCTTCTATTGAGCGTGACCCGCCGAAGCGAGCGCTGTCGGTCAGGCAGCGAAATACCAAGAACAAGGCTTTACGAACGTCAAGGTGCTGAAAGGCGGAGTCGAAGCGTGGAAGGCTGCGGGATACCCGATGAATTGATGGCTTGGACCACTGCCTCCGTTTTATTTGGCTTCCGACGCGTCCGGTTGAGGCGCTTTGAGTCCGGCCCATTTCTTCACTTTGTCCACAAAGTCGTGCCGAGCCTTAGTTGTTGCCCGTAGATTCGTAAAGATGAATTCAAAAACACTCGTGGTTTCATCAGCCACTGCGATGCATTCTTCCTCTGTTAGCTCGTGAACCCCTTCGCTCACCAGCTTATACAATTCGGCAAGCGGATTGACTCCGTCAATTATGAGCGCATCCGGTAGGACCGTGGCTGCGATCTTCAGCTTTTGGTCATAGGTGGTTCGCTCAGTCGCGGTATTCCTGATCTTCTTTACGGTAGCGGCATCAATGTTGTGAGACTCAGCCAACTGTGCCGCCACTTCGATCAGTTCGTCTGTTTTGTCCTCTACGAGTCGACGGATATAAGTGACCGCCCCAAGGCCGTAACCGGAATTCCGGTTAATCAATCCCTTTTTGTACAGGCTTATAGCATATGCGCCGAGGTTCTTCTCAAGTCCCTTGGGAACATCTATGGACTGAGCGGGATATTGCCCGATCTTCTGCACTTTGACAATTACTCTTGTGGTGTTCGGTGGGCCTCCCAACGTGGAGCCCCTGGCCGATCTTTGTGCTCTAATTCATGGTAAAGAATGACCAAATACTTCCTGTTGCAGAGCCCACAGATGTAGGGAATGTATTTGAATCCTCCACCGGGAATCGCTTCTAAAGTTACGTACTGCGAGTCTTCGGTCCGTATCCATGTTGTTTCTTTCTTGCAAGCACCATCGCAATGGAAGCTAACCCGTGACGGCGCATAAAAGCCATCGACAGTCGCCGGAGTATATAAGGGCCAGCGGGTGATAAACTCTTCCGGGGTTATAGGCTTCTCGGCCTTTACTTTCACCGTGCTTGCGGCCTCGCTGTTTTCCTGCTCTGACATTGTCCCGATTGTAGCAGTTTCACTAGTAATCTCGACGAATGCCACGCGGCGGCGCAACTCGGCTGGAGTCTCTTCCAAGGCGAAAAGCCGAGTTCATCGAGCCGATGGAGTGCGCTCTGGTTCCGACGCTTCCTGAGGGATCAGATTGGATTTACGAAGTCAAACTCGACGGCTACCGCGCCATCGGAGTCAAAACCAGCAGCGAGACTATCCTGTACTCGCGGAACCACAAGAACTTCAACAAACGATTCCCGCAGATCGCGGAGGCGAGACCGGATTTTCATCGTCTCCAGCACTTCACAGCCGAAGCTTCGCGAATTCACTCCTTTGTCTTCGATCTCCTTATTTTGAAACAGCACGATTTGACAGGACTGCCGCTGAGCGACCGCTGAAAGCTTCTGAAGTCTAAACGAATCCGCTCAAAAATCTTCTTGCTGGTAAAGTGTGGGACGCGAGTCCTCTGGAATTGCGGGCTCACTCTAGCGGTCGTCGAGGTTTCCTAATTCGCTGGTGTCAGCAGCGCGTATGCACGATCCACCAAGCACCTGGCTCAGGCTTGCGTTTACAGGTGCGAGGCTCTTCCCTCGACAGACGCCCTTGTGCGTTGGCGAAGGGATCGGACGCCGACCAGCGAAGGTACTGCTTCTCTGATGCCTTAGCTAAATCTAAATACAGTTTATCTATTATTGACAATTGATTCACCCGGATTTATATACGCCTCACCTTCTGCCTCACGTTCTGCCTCACGTTCTGCCTCGCGTTCTGCCTCGCGTTCTGCCTAGGGGTTAGAAGAATCTCGTGGTGGGGGTAGTCCATGTTAGTCCATCCTCGCAGTAATTCTCTCTTGGTGTCTTTTCTTCCAAAAACGCAATTCGTCGCAATGATTGCCACTTTGTTCGGCCTGTTTGCGCTGTACCCAGCCTCGCTCCATGCGCAATCAGCTAGCGCGACCAGCATCGCCGGCGTGGTTACTGACTCCTCCGGCGCAGTTGTAGCGGGCGCCACCATTAAGCTCACAGATAAAGCGACGCACACGCCTCGTACAGCCAGCACGAACGAACTGGGTCGCTACTATTTTGCAGAAGTGGTTTCTGGTGACTACGAAATTGCCGTTAGCAAAACTGGCTTCCGTGTCACCAAGACCAGCGTAACCGCAACTGTTGGTGTTCCTCTGACCATTGACCTGAAGCTTGAGCTTGGCTCTGTCTCGGAAACAGTTGAGGTTACCGCCACGAATTCCGAACTTCAAACCATGAACGCTACGATCGGCAACACAGTAACGGCTGTCGCTTTGGATGCGCTCCCTAGCCTTAACCGCGACATCTCCACCTTTGTTGAGTTGCAGCCAGGCGTGAGCCCTGATGGCAGTGTTGCCGGCGCGGTGGTGGACCAGAGCACCTTCATGCTTGACGGCGGCAACAACACCAACGACATGGACGGCAGCATGAGCGTCTATACGAAAAGCTTCGCCGGAGACCCGACTGGCGTTTCCAATCAAAGCTTTGCCGTGGCTGCGGGACCGACTGGAGTCCTGCCAACCCCCGCTGACAGCGTCGAGGAGTTCAAGGTCAACACCGCCAACCAGACCGCCGACTTCAACAGTTCGTCTGGTGCACAGATTGAAGTAGTTACCCGACGCGGAACGGATTCTTTGCACGGTAGCGTTTACGAATACTATTTGGATAACAACTTCTCTGGTAACACATGGGATAATAACGCCACTGGAACTCCACTTCCCGATTGGCACCGCAGCCGCTTTGGCGCCCGAGCTGGCGGACCAGTCCTGCCGAAACACTGGGGTGGAAAGACCTATCTCTTCGGTAATTACGAGGGCTACCGCTGGCCCAACTCCACCACCGTAGAAAGGGCCGTTCCCTCGGCAGACATGCGCTTGGGGTTGCTCACTTTCGGCGGTGTGACCTATAACCTGAACCCCTCCCCGGTGACGTCGGCTGAAGGCATCACGTACGCGGCTAACGCGGGCTGCGCAGGTCCGTGTGACCCGCGCGGTCTCGGCATTAATCCCCTGATGCAGCAGGTTTGGAACAAGTTTATGCCGCTGTCGAATGAATCCAACTGCGGCCTCGGCCGTTGCGATGGCGCCAACGTATTGGGGTTCAAAGCCAATGTTGCGATTCCTCAAACGAGCAATTTCGGCGTTCTCCGTCTAGACCACGACTTTGGGGATAAATGGCACTTCATGGCAAGCTACCGCTACTTCAAGCTGATCAACGCCAGCACCGATCAAGTGGACATCGGTGGTTTTTTCCCCGGAGACAAACTGGGAGTACCGGCTTCTAGGTCGAACAATCCGCAACTGCCCTGGTATTACGTCATAGGACTGACTACCAACATCACCAGCAATACCACGAACGTCTTCCACTACAGCTTTCTGCGCAACTGGTGGGCATGGGGCCGGGCGGGCGACGTACCGCAACTTTCCGGCTTGGGAGGGGCTCTGGAACCCTTCGGCGAGACGGCTACCCAGGCACTCATCCCCTACAACGTGAACACCCAGCAGACGCGCACACGCTTTTGGGATGGGCATGATCAGATGTTCCGCGATGATATCTCCGTGTTGAAAGGCAGCCATCTGTTTCAGTTTGGCGGCACTTATCAGCACAATTGGAACTTCCATCAGCGCACCGACAATGGTGGCGGTATTAACTACCAGCCAGTTTATCAGCTCGGTATCGCCTCCGGCGCCGGGATCAGTCTGACAGGCTTACCGGCCGAGCTCACCACCAAAAACGGTGGACGTGACTACGCTGCTGTTTTGGGCATCGTGTCCATATCGCAGCAGGCCTTCACTCGCAGCGGCGCGAACTTGGTGCTGAATCCTCCCCTCACCCCCGCCTTCGACCAAAGCACTATCCCCTACTATAACGTCTATTTCAGCGATTCCTGGCGCATCAAGCCATCGATTACTTTGAATTATGGTTTGGGATGGACCCTCGAAATGCCGCCAGTCGAAAAGAACGGCAAACAAGTAGAACTCGTGGATCAAGCCAATCGGTTGCTTGATGTCCAGGCATACTTGCGCTCACGCGAACAGGCTGCATTACAGGGGCAGGTCTACAATCCGTTCGTGGGATTCAACCTAGTGGGCAATACGGAGAACGGGCGGAAGTATCCCTACGATCCGTTCTATGGCTCGTTCAGTCCCAGGATTTCCGTAGCCTGGAACCCGCACTTCTCTGGAGGGTTTCTTTCCAATATCTTCGGACCGGACCAGTCAGTCATCCGCGGCGGATATAACCGGATCTACGGCCGACTGAACGGCGTGGACCTCGTGCTGGTGCCCCTATTGGGTACCGGACTAATACAGCCCGTACAGTGCATTGGCCCCCTGACGACCGGTGCATGCGCTACAGCGACCGGGGCCAACCCGAGCAACGCCTTCCGCATTGGTACTGATGGCTTGACTGCGCCACTCCCGGCCGCCGCTCCCACGCTGCCTCAGCCGCTTTTCCCCGGCATCAACGGGGTCGCCGCAGGTGCGGGCGAAGCCTTGGATCCTCATTTCCGCCCTAACGTTGTTGATTCTTTCGACTTCACGATTCAGCGCCAGTTGTCGAGGAAGGTCCTTGTAGAACTGGGTTATATCGGACGCCGGATTACCCATGAGTATCAGCCAATCAACATAAACGCCGTGCCTTACATGATGACTCTTGGTGGCCAGAGGTTCGACAAGGCTTATGCCGCTCTCGTCATGCAGTATTGCGGCGGCAACGCCGGCCTTGCCGGGGGCGGTTGCACGGGCGTGGCTCCAAACTCGGTCACACCGCAACCTTTCTTCGAGACGGCTCTGGCTGGGACAGGCTATTGCAATGGGTTCGCGAGCTGCACCGCTGCTGTCGCGGCAAATGAAGGCCTTAAGGGCACTGGCAACCTCACCAACGCTAGCGTTTGGAGCTTGTGGTCAGATCTCGACCAAGGGGGTGCTATCTGCAGCAAAACGCAGGCGTGTGGTTTCAACTTCGCGCGCACCATGCTGAATTCTCCGCTCAATTGTCCGACCGGCGCTGAAATCGGCTGTAGCGGTCAGTTAACATCGGGTGTGGGTGTTAACGCCAGCATCGGGTATGGAAACTACAACGCAGCTTTCTTTTCGGCCAAGGTGGGCGATTGGCACGGTTTGACCGCGCAATCCAACTTCACTTGGTCCAAGGCTCTCTCCACAGGAGCGGTAGTCCAGGCAACTAGCGCAGATACCGCTGATGATCCCTTCAATTTGCGCAGAGGCTACGGCTTGGCTGGATTTGACCGCAAATTTGTTTACAACCTCTTCATCGTCTACCAACCGGCCTACCGCAGATCGCAACAGGGGTTTGTAGGGCATCTGCTCGGTGGCTGGACCTTCGGCCCCATTTTCACAGCGGGAAGCGGTCTGCCGATAACTCTCGGTACGATCAACGGAGGCGGTCAAGCCTTCGGCGAAGGCGATTCCGTCAACTTCTTCGGTAACGGAAACTCGGAGAACGCCATCCCGATTGGGCCTATCCCCAGTCCCGGCGTGCACTACAACGTTCCTGGTTCGAACGGCATCGGCACTACCGGCTTTGGCGTGAATTTGTTCGCTAACCCCGCAGCAGTGTTTAACAATGTCCGGCAGCCGATTCTGGGTTTGGACAACGGGGACGGTGGCTGGGGCGTGGTTCGGGGCCTGCCGTATTGGAGCTTGGATCTCAGCATCGCTAAAACTATTAAGGTCACGGAGCGTCTCAATCTCCAGGCGAGCGTCGTCATGATCAATGTCTTGAACCACGTCGTGTTCGCCGATCCTGGCCCCAGTCCGGTACCCTACCCGGGCGACTACCTCGACACCAGCAATCCCCCCACTTGGGGCGTGCTGCCCGGGCAGGCCAATACTCCGCGGACGATGGAGTTTGGGATCAGACTCAACTTCTGACCGGCTTCCGGCAACCCGGAGCATTGCTACCGGCCGACTCATGTTTTGGGTAATCTGTTCCGGCGAGTTTTATTGACTCGCCTCGAAAGCGGGAAGGCCAGTCCGGCCTTTCCTGCTCGTTTTTAGCCGCCTCCGGCAGATCGTTTCACCGTTTTCAAGCGTCGCTGAAACTTCCAGGTCTTTTGCCCCGTTGCGAATCAGGGCCTCGGCTCCGCGCCCCGGCGCCTCCGTAATTTCACATCGCCCCTGAACAAATATTCCTACAGGAAGTAATGCCTACGTCTACGAATATGGCGGTATGGTTGCAACTAATTTTATTCGCGAAACTCGATTAGCTATTCCTCATTCTCATCTTCAGGTCTTCAGACAAGTTCTTCCTCGATAGCCATTCCACAGGAGACTGGATATTAATGCCAAGATTATTACGTTTTCCTCTCGCGGTGATACCACGCTTCTCGAATACGATCCGGCAACCGCTGACATGGACGAAGTGAACAAGCTGATTTCGGAATACGAAGCGAGGACCGGAGCACAGCCTTTTGACATGGCAACGGGCGAACGCATCGAGAAAATTACGAACGAAGAGCGCGAAGTCTTGATGGTTCATCCCATCGCGGGCGGCTAGCCGTACGGGGCTGCCTAAACACCGAACCCGGCACTTGCCGCAGTCGATTTCTGTTGCGGGGTATCTGTTTGTTCCCTGGAGTTCTATCTCTGATTCCGTTCCTCACGCAGACCCGGTGGAGGTTTGTTTTTACTGACATGGGATGGAGATGGCTGGTTGGAGAAATTGACGTACCGCGACCGCGGCAGAATGGTCTCTTAGGGCAGGGCCTCCACATCTTAGTCTCGGCCCAGCTGCAGAACCGTGTGGATGGGTGCAGAGTCCATCGGTCAAGAATATCGCACGCAAAACTATCTGCGTCGCATCGTTGCCCTCACCGGCGCCACGCAAAGAGCGAACAGTTATGTCCTAGATGTCGGCAAAACTGAATTTTCTGTGCGTCATGGATATGTGAGGCGGGTGCGAGACGTTACAGACCCCAAATGTAAATACGAAGAAACGTGCTTCTATTCGGCGTACAAAGGCATGCCGAAAGCGAAGCAAATCGCTACCGTGCTGTTGCAGCTTACGAGCAATCCAGCGCTGTTTGACAAGTGGGCCGGGCAGAGCGGGGCGTATAAGGCCGACGGGCAGGTGTTCACTTGTGCGCGATGATCTGCTAGTGATGAACAGGGGAACCAAATGCACCCCGGCCGATCGCGCAGAAGAGTATCTGGAGCGTATCGCTGCGCTCACTGGAGCCCAGCAAGACGACGATGGAGCTTACCTTCTCACAACCGGGCGCATACGCTTCCTGGTGGGCGATAAATTCGTACGTGTTATTTCACATCATGGCGAATCGACGTGTTTTTCTGTTGCGGCGGATTCGGACATGCCAAGGGCGGAAGTGGTTGCGTCTGCATTACTCCAACTGAAGAGCAATCCAGGATTGTTTGAGAAGTGGAGGGAACTGCAGGGACATACGTTTAAGGCGGACGGACAGATATTCAGCGGTACACACTGGCTATAACAAACCTAACATCTGGGACTATCAGCTACTCATCTCAGATCAAAGCGTGAGCAAACACCTTGCATTTGACTTCTCGCGGCGGGAGGATTCTTGTCCAGGATCGATGTTCCAATCGGGCCAACTCGTGCGCGTGAACCTCGCTGGCTTCCAGGCCGAGGGCGTAATGTTTCAGGCTGCGGTCACGGACGCTGTTGGTCACATTGTGAAACAGACTTCGGAACAACCGCCGAAGTACCTAGTGAAACTTTTATTCTCCTTCCGTGGCGTTAGCGAAGTCGAAGTTCCCGAAGACCGCATCCACCCAGACAGGTGACCCTTTCCCGCACGCGACCGGCCCGAACTCCCCAGCAGTTAGGTCAACGTTCTGTCGGGGAATACTGTGCTTGGCAAGTCGTGAATGCTGGCCGATAATTTGCACAAGTTTTGTGCAACGCCTAAAATTTAGATATGAAGTTGCCCGCTATTGAGCCGACGAAGCTCTCCCGTGTGGCCGCTGCGTTTGACGATGCGGATTTTCTGTTTGAGTTGAAACATGACGGGTTCCGCTGTCTCGCATACATTGCGGAGGGCCGTTGCGACCTGGTTTCCAGGAACACAAATTACTACCAACGTTTCGATTCCCTCAAGGCTGCGCTGGCAAATCTGAAAGTTACGGATGCGATTCTGGACGGCGAACTTGTTTGCTTGGACGATGAGGGCAAAAGCCGGTTCAATCTACTTCTCCGCCGTCACGCTGAGCCTCTGTTCTATGCTTTTGATTTATTGTGGCTGAATGGGAAAGATTTGCGAGGACTTCCCCTGGCGGAGCGCAAAGTCCAGCTTCGTAAATTGATTGAAAAGAGTGATTGCGAGCGCATCATTTACGTGCAGCATATCGAGATGTGCGGGTGCGTGTTGTATCGGGCAATTTGCAAAAAGGATTTAGAAGGTATCATCTGCAAGAAGAAAAACGGCACGTATTCAGTTTCCGAACAATGGTTGAAGGTGCTAAACCCGAACTATACGCAGCATGAGGAGAGACACGAAAAGTATAACGTTTCAAAGCCGCGCGATCCGAGTATCACAGAAAACCGTCTGAAGTTCGGTCAGGAAAGAAGAAAAGAAATATCAAAGGGCGCATTCAGCCGTTAAGCTTTTGCGCCCTCTTGAACTGAAGCCGTAGATTGTTGTAGAGTTTTTGGGCTTCTGATTCAAGCTGCCAAATTATTCCTTCTCGTTTAGCCCGTCAATCGGGTTCTCATTATATCCCGATTCGATTTTCTTCTTCGCTGACCTCAGCCACTCTTGAAGCACCCGTAGAAAACGTGGTTCGACCTCAAGAAAGGCAAGACCGAACCCGACATTTCGCCGCGAAAAGATCACACTCTCGTTTGCTTCGAAGACCTCTGATTCCGTAGCAATCTTCACGAACACACGCGTTCCTGCCGCGAGTGACCTCGGAAACTCCAGAAAACACCCATGCAAACTGAGTTCTCTAACGCGGGTGGTCACTGTGCGCGAATTCTCAGGAGTAACTTCGGCGCGGGCATCAAACGGAAATGTCCGACGTGGGGCCTCTTGCACTAAACGTATTGTCCTTCATCGTTATTGTTGCAGCGACACAAAAAGCGAACGGACCTACCTATGTTCGATGTCCTACCCATAACGACCGAAAAACGGCGCACCGCCTCAATTCCGCTTACAACCAAAATGTTAATGAACCGGGAACCGGGGCGAACCACGTTTCAAGGTAACATTGGAGCGACGAAGTGAGTTGCGGCCAAATCGGGAATCTAGGGGACCATCATGGTGATCGGAAATCGCTTGAAAGAATTGCGCGAATCAAAAGAACTCTCGCAGGGCGACATTGAAAAGCGGACAGGCTTGTTCCGGTGCTACATCTCACGCGTTGAAAACGGACATACAGTTCCGGCTGTCGAGACGCTCGAAAAGATGGCACGGGCGTTAGAAGTACCGATGTACCGCTTGTTTCATGATGGTGAAGTGCCCGCAGGATTGAGCAGCGCTGAAACCTCCAAAGGATGACGAATTCGGGAGCAAGGGCCGCGAAGCCGATTACCTCTCCAAACTGCGCAGGCTGCTTGCAAAAATGGAACCCGGCGACCAGAACCTTTTGCTCCACATGGCCCAAAAAGTCGCGAGAGACTAGCCCCGACTTGGCATTTAGGGGCCGCGCAAGCGAGACCGGACAGCGGCGACGGTACACGGGGACATTAAAAAGGATTTGGCTTGCTAAGAATAGAAGCTCTGCTTCAAACTTCTTGTCTTAGTTGCTCACTGGCATATGCACTCAAAAGCAAGATGGGAATTTCGGGAAGAAGCTTCTTTAAGGTAGTTGCTACTTCCAGTCCGTTTGAATCCGGCAAGGAAATGTCGAGAATGAGCAAGTCCGGTTTCAGTAGTTGAGCTTTGGAGACCGCTTCTTCCCCGTTGACAGCTTCACCGCAAAACTGAATGTCTGTACGCGACTGAAGGAGCGAAGAAATACTTCTTCTGATGATGCGGTGGTCGTCTGCAATCAATACACGCATGGCTGGGGTTGCTCCAATTCGTATGGGAGCACACCGTTGCCGGGGTGTCTATGCTGAACGGAATAGTCAGGCGCCTTGTACACATCTCGCGATTTCAAACATTCTTGTTAAGTAGGTCATTAAACCACTGCTTATATCCTCGCTGTTGATCCCAGTTTGGCGAGAATTATTCCCACCAACATTCGACCCAATGTTGAATGGCTGTCAGGCCATCCAAATTTCCGGACCAACCGCATTGGCAAACATGCTTAAATGGCCGGATGGCAACGTGTTCTCGGTCCAGGTTGTCGCTGGAACACGCAGCCGTCACCGGTCTACGACATCGACCGCACCGAAATAGCAGGACGTGAACAAACGTCCGCATTGCAGGAGTTACTGAAATAGGCTGCGGTGAAGAGGTTGATTTCACAAAGGGAACAGGGCCGCGTGGCCGCCAAAAGCCCCAAATCATCTTTCATGTCAAAACGGTCTCAGACAATACAGGAATCCGTGTAGTCGGGCCAAAACGGTGTAGCCGCCTTTTTATGTTCACAACACCCTTAAGGGTGCGCGGAGGCAACGAACGGAAAAGAAGATATTGAGAAAGCACTTGAATGGAAGCCGGACTTAATTCTTCTGGATGTTCGCTTGCCGTTGCTCGATGGCTTTGCTGTTGCCAGAGAGATCAAACAACACGGGCCTGACATTGCTATCCTCTTTTTCTCGATCTACGACACCAAAGAAATATTAGAAGAAGCGAGGTCCGTGGGAGACGGCTTCATATTGAAGGAAAAAATTGTAGAGATGCTGCCGAGTGCCATTGACGCGCTCCGCAATAAGCAGCCGTTCTTCCCCTCGGATGATCGAGGCGACCGACAAAATCTAAGAAAATCGTATCCTACAGCCTTTACTGTATGGATTTGAACAGAGAGATCGTAGTCTGCTGTGACGAATGTCAGATTTTGAGCAATCGCAAGGCGATGGTGTCAGCCGCCCTGTGCCGTTAAACGAAGGCCCCGCAAAACGTATTCTGATTGTGGATGACAGTGATGCCGTTCGCCAAATTATCTGCAGAAGCTTGGAGAGATCGGGTTATGTGGTATGCGGCGAAGCTGCGGACGGTGTAGAAGCCATCACAAAAGCACGCGAATTGAAACCCGATCTCATTGTGATGGATTTGGTTATGCCGGGTATCAGCGGGATCGAAGCAACATCCGTTATCAAAAGTACGATGCCCAAAGTCCCTATCATCGCGTTCACAATGTACGAAGCACTCGCCAAGTCCATGACTTCGAAACTCGCCATTGCCTCCGTCGTGTCCAAGCCAGAAGGATGGACAAAGTTGGTGGAATGCATCCAAAGCCTGCTTGGCCCGCCTTCCAAATCAATCCCCTAGAAAACCGTATCAATAGTTCAACATCTGTCGGTGCTCATTCTTCAGATCGTAATTGGATCGTAGCGTCCGCTTTGTAAATCTATGCCGGATCTCTCGATCTGGAACAATCCTTCGCTGTATCCACCGCAACTGATTCCCATTCTTGAACCCAATGGCGCACGGCCACGAATCCAACCAACTCCCCGGTCCACCCGCAATCACAATGAGGCCGGAAAACGTAAGCATCAGCGGTTTCGAGGCTGTATTCGGAGTTGAAACAAACCGAGGTCAAGGCACCATGACATGCAGGGCACCGGAAGAGGAATACGTGCGCCAACGCGGTTCGCACAACAGGTCCTTTAAAGGGTAGGAAGGGAGAGCAGAGCCTATAACAGTTTGTTATTAACACGCTTTCAAATACCATAATGTCCGTATCGTCTTGTACGGCCACGCTGCACTAATCTGGATAGGCATGGGAGAGTCCCGCAGATCAACAGACCCGCGCCAGGATGTTTTTCCCAAGCGCGTTCTGGTCGTAGACGATAACCCGTATTTCTTACCTGTCCTCCGTTCCTCGCTTGAAACACACGGCTATGTGGTTTGCGGCGAAGCAGCGGATGGTGCCTCAGCGATTGAGCAAGCAAAAGTGCTGAAGCCCGACCTGGTGATTCTGGATTTGGTGATGCCAGGGCTGAATGGTCTGGAGACAGCGGCGGTGCTGAAGAATGTGATGCCACGGACGGCTCTAGTAATGCTCACGCTCCACGGTGACCAGATCAAAGCGGTCCCGAGTTCAGCGTTCGGCATTCGCGCCGTCATCTCCAAAACAGATGGAATGAGCAAGCTCATTGAGTGCCTTCGTGGGTTGTAATATCCCTCCAGCGAATTCCGTGCCCAACGGAGAATCGTCGCCCGCACAATAAATTTCACTCGCATTGTCGTTTGCGTGGCTCTTTTTATCGCGGTCGGAAGCCACCGATTGCGTGCGACAATCAAGTCCCGTCTCTCGCCACATTATCCCGAGGTCCGCAATGTCATCGATCCTTCACACTGCGCACGGATTGGCAAGACTGTTCTATGGCATCTGGCCACAACATTCCCAATTCCAAGATCAAACGAACGGCGCGGTTCTACAGGAAGTAATGGCGACGTCTACGAATATGTCGGTATGGTTGCAACTAATTTTATTCGCGAAACTCGCTCAAGCTATTCTTCATCCTCATCTTCAGGTCCTCAGACAAATCCATCCTCGATAGCACCATTCCACAGGAGACTGGATATGAATGCCAAGATTATTACGTTTTCATCTCGCGGTGATACCACGCTTCTCGAATACGATCCGGAAACCGCCGACATGGACGAAGTGAACAAGCTGATTTCGGAATACGAAGCGAGGACCGGAGCACAGCCTTTTGACATGGCAACGGGTGAATGCATCGAGAAGGTTACGCGTGAGCAGAACGAAGTGCTGATGGTTCATCCCGTGGCGGGCGGCTAATCGGGCGAGAGGCTGTGGCAGGTCCGTTGTTTGGTGCAGGTTGGTGGCTGTAACCCTTGTCTTGTGTGTGTTTCTTGTTCTGATGTGAGGAATTGTGTTTGTTGGCTCGCAGCGGCTGTTGTTTGGAGAAATCATCTTACCGCAACGACCACAGCACAATCGCCCAGTCTGGGGTTTCCTCAACTACTTTGAAAACAACTCTCCTGAGAACGTAAGAAATCAGGCCCGAAGCTATCTCCTGCGGGTCGTGGCCCTCACTAATGCCAAGAAGATGGGTGACGGTTATCTCCTGAATGTCGGTACAAACACATTCCATGTGCGCGATAGATATGTCAGGCGGGTTCGAGGAGTGAAAGACGCCAACTCCCGTTACGAGGAGACGTGCTTTTTCGTACCGAACCAAGGGATGCCGAGCGCGGAGCAAATTGCTACCGCGTTGCTGATGCTCAAGAATGATCCGACACTGTTCGATAAGTGGGCCGTTAAGAACGGAGAGTCATTCAAGGCCGATGGCCAGATTTTCAATTGACGGTTCGTTGATGAGAACGAGAATCGATTGCCCGGAGCAGCGGGCAGCAATGTATCTGAAACGCATTGTGGCGCTCACTGGAGCTAAACGAGTATGCGGCGACACATACTTCCTCAAGGCCGGAGGTAAACGCTTCCTGATCGATGAGAGTGCGGTTCGCCTTATTTCGCACAGCGGCGGCAAATCCACCTGCTTTTCTATTCCCACTCACCCGTACATGCCGAGACAGGAGGTCATAGCGTCTGCATTGCTACAACTGAAGGACAATCCGAAACTTTTTAAGAAATGGAGAAAACAACCTGGGTACCTGTTCAGGGCCAACGGGAAGACATTTCGCACGGGACGGCTGTTTCGACGAGAACTATAATGAGTGTCACGGAACGATGAAATAATCTCGCACAGCAAATGTTCTCCTTCCCACGGAGGCGGGAATGACAAAGAAGCCAAGAACCATAAAGCACGGAAGAGTGAAAAAGATAATCGAGTCTCCCTGTCCGAGTGTGCCGGAAAAGGCAGAGATCGAAGTTCACGGGGCCGACGAACTCTACAAAGAGATTCGCATTGAAAACGAGGTAGAGGACGAGCACGGCAAGAAAACAAAACTCAAAGAAGATACGAATGTGGATATTACAGTTGAAGCCGAAACGAAGGCGACGACGCCTGATACTGACAAAAAATCCTAAACTCGAAATGCGGCCCTGAAACTCCTTCCGTTTTCCTAATCTACTATGCCCCTAGCCGGTTAGGGACTAACCGCAAACGATCAGGCTACACGGTGCATCTATAAAGCGGGCGCGACAATCTCTTTGACCGTCCGCTTTCAAGAAGCGGTAACTGCCTTGCAAGCGCGACTCGCCTTACGGGATGGCGTTCTCAACCGCATTCGAAGAATAGGCCATTGACAGACTCTTCGCGAGATCCGCGGTAGGCACCCGGGAAGCGGATCGCTGAAGAGGAATGTGTGTTGTGAGTCCCAGTGGATTCTTCCGAACTCACCCATGGTCCACATCAAATTCAGAGGTAGTTCAGACATGAAAGGCCTACCGAGCAAGGGCCCTGCCCAGTCCGCGCCAAGAGCTACTTCTGCATGAATGCGTAGGCAAAAGAGGAAAGCCGCCTCAAATCTCTCTCGCGAACTATTTCCGTCCATTGTTGTCCGATACTGTGGATAAACGGAATCGAGCGGTAATAATTATGGCCGTAGAACGGTGAAATAATCACCTCACGAAATCCGACTGCTTTCAGCCTGCGCTGCAAGGATGGGGTAGACCGGCACCAGTTGTAATATGCGGGGAATTTGGGATTCGCCCGCGGGTCTAGCTTCCGCTGAAATTTGATCGACAGTTTTTCAGGTGAAAGATAATTCGCCACGAAAGGCAAACAATAAAGCGTCGGAAAAAAGGAAAGACAAATGCCGTTCGGTGCCAACAGATGGTAGACCGCTTGATAGGCGGCCTTGGCGTCAGGCACATGCTCAAATACCATTTTAGAGAATATCAAATCGAAGGACGATGCCGAGTTTGGGGGCGGAGAAGAAATGTCAAAGCATGCTTTGCGAGACCACTCGGGAGCTAGCTCCAATTCCGCGGCGGAAATATCGTTCACCGTATATTTTATGTTCAGGCTGCTGTACTCCCGTTCGTCAATGAGCGGCGACCGCCCGCCGCCCACTTCCATCAGCGCCTTGCAGCCGAATTGCCGCTGCAGTTCAAGCACGACAGATTTGTAGTTATCCCACGCCCACTGAAATTTAGTGCTTACAATCGCGTTATCGACGAACTGCTGTAGCAAAGACATGCCGTGTCCCATTCCCGTAGGTTTTTTTGCTGCACTGCGCCTAAGCAGCAGGTGGGATGCTGAACCCAGATCTGCAGGCGCTTGCGTTATCTAAAAAAGAGATACCATGCGCGCAGTTGGCGGAAACACGCGACGGTCTAATATAACTTTCCTCATCGAAGGCGCTCGCCTGATTAGTCGCTTCTGGCGCTAACACGCGGCCTCAAGATAGACAGCTTCCACTCTTCGAGCTGTTTGTTGAATGGTGAAATGGTCAGCGACCCTTTGCCTTCCGCGAGAGCCCATTTCCGCGGCCAGAGCGGGATCGGCGAGGATTCGACAAACGGCATCGGCCATCGCTTGTACATCTCCCATCGGAACTAGAATTCCAGTTTTTCCATTCTCGACGATCTCAGGAACGCCTCCTCCATCGGTGGCGACTACGGGTTTGCCAGCAGCCATTCCTTCGATGATCACCTGTCCGAAAGGCTCACCAGTGGTTGAAGCGTGGACAACGAGATCAAGTTCCGCGATCGCTTGCTCCACGTTGGTCGAAAACCCGGCAAATTCAACAAGATGTTCAATCCCAAGTTGACCGGGCAGTCGCCGGACTTCCTGGTCGTATTTTTCTTCGCCAAAGAGAGCCGCACCGATGATGACAAAGCGAGCTTTGGGAAACTGCGTGTGTACCTGCGCAGCCGCTTGCAAAAAAATGTGCTGTCCCTTCCAAGGAGAAATCCGGCCAATGAGGCCGATGCGGAACCGATCGAAATCTCGAGAGCGCCTTACAGGCGCTACAACGAGGTTCGTTCCATCGTGGACCACAGCGGCTCGCCGGACAAATTCGCCGACGGACGAATTGGCCTCCTTGGCGCACCTCGCCGGCAGCCGCAAAGTGCGAAGTGTGGCAGCAGAATTCGCAATTACGTAGGTTGGAATTACGCGACACAAGAATCGGAAAGCCCGCACAACGGACCCAGGAAGATAGTCATCCTCAATTCGGTCGCGAACGTGCCACACAACCGGACGCAGCGATAGGCGCCCAGCAATTCCTCCGATGAGGTCGGCTTTAAGAGAGTTGGTGTGAACTAGATCTATGTTGTGCAGGCGAATAAACAGAACAAGCCGAAAAATATAGGCGAAAACGCTCAGCATCTCCCGCGCTCGGAACAAAGTGGCCATCCCGAGCGTATCTTTTTTCGCCTTTGCAACATGCGGGGACAGTGGGGCGACGTAAGTAGGAACGATTGGATTCAATTGTTCGGCAAGCGGCCCGTCCGCCCCGAGCACGACAATCGGCTTCACTTTGTCGTAATCGAGGTTTCGCAGCAAATTTAACAACGCGATTTCTCCACCGCCCAGCGCGGCCGTGTGTCCGAAAAACAAGACACGAACACCATGGATGCTTTTCCGTCGCTCGTTTTCGCGTTTCATCGATTCCCTTTGAACTAGAGCCATCAACCGCGCTCAAATGAACATTAGCACAATCTTGCACGACGGAGTCGCGAGGCAAACTGCAAAACAAAAAATTGCATCAAACGAATTTGAACATTGATGGTCTCTGTACAGTAATTGCAGTAGTGACAATGGGGACAAACTAACGGCAAAATCGCATTCGTTTTTGGATCCGACAGTCAGGGTCGAAGGTATCTGGTCGCTACCTTGCAGAAGTTGTGCTCGCGGACGCTGCGTTATCACAGTGCAGCAAATTCCCCCGGTCGCACATCGGTTCCGTTACTTCCGTGCGCTTCCTTGAGTTAAGGAAGAGAACGAAGGACTTTATGAACCCGTTGTTCCTAAAGGGGACGGGTGTGAGGGAATTCTGTGGCCATGCAAGCCGGTATAGAAATCCATTCGGTTTCTAACCTTTCTGCTCGAGCAGCGATTGAAGCTTTCTTTCGCAAACGGCGTTTGTGCTTTGGCGTAGCGTTGGCGGTGCTCGCGCTGACGGCCCTAGCGACACTTTTAACTCCCAAGCAGTACTCATCGGAGATGAAGTTTCTTGTGCAGAATGCACGAGAGAACGTCGTGGTCACTCCGGAACAGACTAGCCCGAGAAATATCGCGAATAACGTGACCGAGGAACAGGTCAATTCCGAGCTTGAGATCCTGCATAGCCACGATGTGCTCGACCCAGTGGCGGATCCGGAATGGACGAGTCTGCCGACGAGCCAGCGTACACCCCGCGCGGTGCGCCGGCATGAGAAGCGATTGAGCTCTTTTGAGAAGAGATTCGGCACGGAAATTGTGCGCAAAACAAACATCATCAACGTCTCGCTTCTAGCAGACACTCCCGAGAAGGCCCAGGAGCAGCTCGCGCGCTTATCGGAGGCCTACCTTGCGGAACGCCGGCGGTTGCAGCGGCCTAAGGGTGCCTCTGAATTCTTCACGGCCGAAGCAGAGCGCAACCGCAAGGCGTGGGACGAGGCGAGCCGGAAGCTGGTTGATTTTCAGCACGAACATCAGTTTTTGTCGCTGCCGCACCGCGAAGAGGAACTCGAAACGCGGATTACCGCGGACGAAGACCATCTGTTCGCCGCCGATGCGACACTGCGCGAGCTGGACGCGCAACTTTCGGAGGCTTCGCGGCGGATGCAGGACATACCTGCGCGGCAGACCACGCAGGAGAAATCCTCGCAAAATCAGCAATCAGTGGAGAAGCTAAGCACGCTCATCGTCGAGCTGGAGAACCGACGCACGGCACTGCTCACCAAATTCAACGCCAGCGACCGTTCCGTACGCGAACTGGATCAGCAGATTGAGACCACCAAAGCGGCCCTGAATGACGCGGTAACCATGAGATCGCATGAGCAGACTACGGATGTCGACCCCGCATGGCAAAGCCTGCACACCAATTATGTCCAGAACCAAATCAACCGGCGGTCAACTGTGGAACGCCGCGCGAAGCTGCAGGCACGGCTCGCTGCGATGAGACAAGATTTGGATACATTGCGGAATTTGACCGTGGGGTTCAACAACTTGGAAGCGCAGGCGAATGAACTCAAAGAGAATTACCGGCTCTACGCGCAGAAGCGCGACCAGGCGCAAATCGAAGACGCAATGGATGAACACAACCTGATGAATGTTGCCGTGGCGGAACAGCCCACACTGACATACCTCGCGGCACGGCCCAAGCCACTTTTGAACGCCTTGCTGGGAAGTGTGACTTCGCTCTTCCTGGGTTTGTGTGCGGTTTATTTCGCGGAGATCGGAAGAAACACGATCGCCACGCCTCGCGAGCTAGACGCAATTTCGCGCTACCCATTGCTCGCCACAGTGCCTCAATTGCCTTCGCTTGCGGAACCCACACCGCCCAAGGAGACGCGCATGGGCAAATGGAACGTCCTGCCATTCGCCATCCCATATGTGAGGCGGCGCCTTCGGTATGGATTGCTGAGCTTCAAGAAAGCGTCGAGATCATGGAAATCAGTGTCGCAAGGCTAGCGAGGAAGCAAGGAATATGCAAGCAGCAGAATTGAGCGTGGTTTGCGAAGGACTGTTTTTCAAGATCTTCCAGCAGCCAGCGGATGAAAACACTACTCAGGGCTTTGCAGTAGCGCTGACATCGCCGCATTCAGGGGCGGGCGTAAGCCGCATCACAAGGTCGCTTGCGGACGCCTTGGGTCAAGCCGCAGATCAGTTTTCCATTGCAGTGGACGGCCGCTCGCTAATTCAGGGCGACTTTGAGCCCGGCGAAGAGAACACTTCGCAACGGCCAGACAAAGATCTCTGGCAGGTGGAGAAGACGCGAGAGAACTGGCATGGCACGCAGGCAAATCTCGCAAGAACTCTCGAAAGGCTGCGCCGGAAATACCGGTATGTTCTGATCGATTGCGCATCGATGAAAGACGCACCGGATGCCCTGCGACTGGCTCCGCTGGTTGACGGAATCGTGCTGGTGGTGGAAGCCAACCGAAGCCAAAAGAATCAAATCCTGTACGCCGAACGAACGATCGAAAGCGCCAAAGGACGAATTGTGGGTCACGTCCTGAACAAAAGGACTTACGTCATACCTGCTTGGTGCTATCGAATGATGGAGGCGATGGGTATCTAGCATTCCCCTTCGGTCATGGAGACCAAAATGAGAACACTGTACCGAGTGCTGTTATTTGTTTCTCTGCTCGTACCGCCGACCTATGGTGATGACAACTTACACCACCGGCCTCGGTACGCGTTACGTGCCGGAGATGTTCTGCAACTTGAATATCGCTACACTCCGGAATTCAATCAGACCGTAACTGTGCTGCCAGACGGCTATGTCAACCTGAACGTGGTGGGCGATCTGAAAGTAAGCGATTTAACCCTAGCGCAAGCCCACGACGCCATCATCCAAAAGGCGCAAGCCCGCCTGAACGATCCGGAGCTAAACCTGATTCTGAAGGAATTCCAGCCGCTCTACGTTGTCGTATCAGGGGAAGTTGGTAAGCCCGGGAAGATAGAGTTGAGAGAAAAAACCACCGCCATGCAGGCTGTTCTTCTGGCCGGCGGGTTCTCAGAATCGGCCCAGACTGGCCAAGTGCTGCTCTTCCGAAAGATCAATAGCGATACCGCTGAAGTCCGGAAATTGAACCTCACAAAATTACGTAAGACCGTTGATCTGGAGCGCGATATTCAGCTCGAGCCGGGCGACATGTTGTTTGTACCCCGAGACAAAGTCCAGAAAATTTCCCGTTACGTAAAGCTGCTGAATATCGGCACGTATGTTAATCCGCTCCAGCCGATTCAATGACCGTGTTCGAGCTTCCCGAGCGACGATGAGAAAGCTTACGAGCAACGTCCCTTCGGGCGCGCCGTCACAGCTGAGAGCCTCTGCCACGCTGGAGAACGCCCGGCTTAGCTCAGCCAGCGCGGTAGCTCAGTCAATTGGGGCGAAGTGTTTGATCATTGCAATCGGCGCTGCCACGGGAATTATGAGCGCGCGTACACTGCAACCCGCAGGCCGCGGAGAGCTCGCGGCTATGATTCTTTGGCCTGTCTTTCTGGCGAGCGCGCTAACCTTGGGAATTCCGAGCGCGCTGACTTTTCAGCTTAAACGAAACCCAGAAAAACAGTCCCAACTAATGGGCGCCGCGCTTCTACTTGCTGTTCTAGCAGGGGGGCTCGCCGCACTGGTGGGAACTGTACTGATGCAATCGTGGCTTGCGCAGTATTCGTCGAAGACCGTGCTGTTCGCTCGGGTTTTTCTGCTAACCACGCCTCTCACTTCGCTTTCGCTCGTGGCCAGAGCAGCCTTCGAAAGCCGCGGTGACTTCGCAGCGTCAAATAAGATTCTGGTCTGGACCCCGGCGCTGACGTTGCTCGTGCTGCTTGCCCTATTGGCTACCAACTCGATGACCCCGTACAGCGCAGCCGCGGCGTATGCGCCAACGGTGGTCGTTCCGCTGCTTTGGATGAGGCGTCGTCTCTGGCGGATGTTCGAGCCTTCTCTGGAATCATTTCGAAGCTCGGTGAGGCTGCTGTTTTCTTATGGAATTCGCTCGTACGGGATTGACTTGTGCGGAACGATGGCTCTGTACGTGGATCAAGCACTGGTCGTGCGCGTTCTTGAACCCAAAATGATGGGCATTTACGTGGTGGCCCTCAGTTTGTCGCGGATGCTTGGCCTTGCCTTTCATGCGTCGGTGGTAACGGTATTGTTCCCAAGAACCGTAAGCGAATCGCCGAATGCAGTCCGGGAATTAGCTGGGCGTGCGGCGCGACTGAGCACGTTGGTTACTGCGCTCGCTGGATTAGGAGTGGTTACCTTAGGTCCGCAATTGCTTGCGTTGCTTTACGGGAGCGAGTACCGAGGCGCAAGCACAGTTCTACGAGTCTTGATAATGGAGGTCGTGCTGTCGGGCGCGGCGCTTGTACTGTCGCAGGCTTTCATGGCGCTTGAACGTCCCGGAGTGGTCACCGCGCTTCAGATCGCGGGTTTGCTTTTGACGGTGCCGCTAATGCTTTTCCTTGTTCCGCGATTTGGCATTTTGGGCGCTGGAGTCGCCCTTCTTCTCTCTACAACTCTGCGACTAATCTTCGTGCTGGTGAGCTTTCCTCTTTTTCTGAAAATGCGAGTGCCCCAGTTCCTCCCGAAGTGGGGGGACGTGGCTTTTATCGTCGAGTCCGTATTCAAGCGGGGCATTCTGTTTCCTAAAAAGCAGCTGCTGGCCACAGGAGAAGGCGATTGATGCGGAATTTTCTAACCATTTTTACATTTAGAAAGCATTCAAGGAGAAAACAATGAGAAGCGGGGCGAGAAATCCGCTTGGAATCCTGCCGGGAGTGGACGCACTGTTCGCACTGGCCGTGGCTCTTGCGGTCGTGACGTACGGTAATAGTGCGCGGATGCCGAACGGGGGAATACACCAGTTCCTTCAGATGCGCATCACCATTCTCAATGCGACCTTTGCTGGTTTGTTCATGCTCGCGTGGAGCTATTGCTTCCGCGCTCTGGATCTCTACGGGCAGGAGTCTCGCGGCGTTCTTCGAAAACTGGGTCGGATCGCCAAGGGATGTGCGGCGATGGCGACGTTGTTGGTGCTTTTCCTGTACGTCACGCACACCACGGGTCCCACTGCGCAAATTGGGGGCATCTTCTTTGTTTGTGTCTTTATCTATGAAGCATGCCGCGTGATTGGCGGTACGTGGATTGCAGCCCGCGACCCGCAGCTGGTGCTGATTCTTGGCAGCGGCCGTAGGGCAGTAAAGGCCTGGCGTCAGATTCGCACGCGTTATCACTCCACAGTCAAGCTGGTTGGCTTTGTCGATGATCGCCCCGTGAGCGAGATGGCCCCGGATGTGGCCGACCGCTACCTGGGGACGATCGACGATCTGAATGATCTGCTGCTTCGCAATGTTGTGGACGAGTTGTTGATCGCGATGCCCATAAAGTCGTGTTACGACTTGATTCACCGGGCCATTCCCATTGCAGAACAGGTTGGCGTGCAGGTGGTTTGTATGCAGGATACGTACGCGACGACAGTCAAGATGTCGGCTTCGCGGAATCGAGAGCTCTTCAGTGAGTTGGTACCGTTCCACGAGCATTACGTCACCCGGCAAGCCGTCAAACGGCTCGTCGACATTATCAGCGCATTCGTTGGGCTTTGCTTGCTCTCACCCTTGTTTCTACTCGTAGCCATCGCAATAAAGGCGACCAGTATGGGACCCGTGTTTTTCAAACAGCCGCGGTACGGTTATCGGCGGCGTCTTTTTGGGTTCTACAAATTCAGGAGCATGGTGAGGAACGCTCCGGCGCTGATGGCCCAGCTGGAAAAACAAAACGAAGCGACTGGCCCTATTTTCAAGATGCGCTATGACCCGCGCGTAACACCTCTCGGACGGATACTGAGGGCCTCCTCATTGGACGAACTACCGCAATTGTGGAACGTTTTGTTGGGACATATGTCCCTTGTAGGACCGCGTCCTATGAGCGTGCGCGACGTCTCCCTCTTTAGTGAAGCTGCCTTGATGAGGCGATTCAGCGTAAAGCCGGGAATGACAGGATTATGGCAGGTCAGCGGCAGGAGCACAGTGAGCTTCGAGCAATGGATGAAGCTGGACTTCAGATATATCGACGATTGGTCTCTGGCCTTGGATTTCCAGATTTTGGCCAGGACGTTCAAAGCGGTCATGAAACGTACTGGCGCAGTCTAAGCCTTTACGAAGATTGTGAGAACACGATGAAGATTGCGGTGGTACACGACTATTTCACGCAACTGGGAGGAGCAGAGAGGGTCGTCCAGGAACTGTACCGTATGGTTCCGGATCCTGCACTGTTCGCGACGGTCGCGCTTGCAGACTGCATGCCGCCCCGGCTAAGAAATGCCAGCGTGCAGACTTCGTGGATGCAAAACCTTCCCAACATTAGTAAGTACTACAGATTTTATTTTCTGCTCTATCCGTTCGCCGTCGGTTCGATGGATTTATCCGAGTATGACTTGGTGCTCTCCAGTTCGTCGTCATACGCGAAGGGCGTACGAACCAGCCGGGACGCTATACACGTTTGTTACTGCCACACGCCCATGCGCTGGGCGTGGAGTTATGACAGTTATTCCCAGCGGGAATCGTTCGGGTTCACGCAACGAGCCATCCTGCCCGTTCTGATAAGCGCACTAAGGCGTTGGGATGAGGAAGCCTCACGTCAGCCGGACCACTTTGTCGCGAATTCGCGTGTCGTGGCCGAGCGCATACGCAAAGCTTATGGCCGCACCGCGGAAGTCATTCACCCGCCAATTGAAGTGGATAGATTTCATCCCTCTGACGAGGTCGACGACTATTACCTGGTTCTATCGCGCCTGGTCACCTACAAACGCATCGACTTGGCGGTAAGAGCCTGCACGGAACGCAAGAAGAAGCTTCTCGTGATCGGGGACGGCCCGGATCGCACAAACCTGGAAGCGTTAGCGGGACCATCTGTCCGTTTTCTCGGGCGCGCATCGGACAAAGACGTGGAATACTACGTGTCCCGTTGCCGCGCGCTCCTATTTCCTGGAGAGGAAGATTTTGGAATGGCGCCTCTTGAAGTCGCGGCCGCGGGCAGACCCACCATCGCCTACCGCGCCGGCGGTGCTGTCGAAACGGTAATCGAAAATGTAACCGGAACGTTCTTCAATTCGCAGACGGTGGAAGATCTGGGCGACGCGATCGACCGCTTTGAACTTAAAGAATGGTCTCCTAATCGGCTCCGACAGCACGCTGAGGGTTTCAGCATCGAAGTATTCCAGCGCCGCTTCCGCGCCTTCCTGCACCGGGTCGGTATGCCTGTGGGCGCGCCGAATCTCAAATCGAACCCTGCGCGCGTACTCGAAGTTTTCCCCAATGCTCGCGCATCATGATTGAAGCTCGAGCGTATCCACCGATAACGCTTGCCGAAAATCGCAGCGCGATCCGCAGCGTGGGGATCGGCTTAGCGGTTGGCCTGAGCGTCGTCGTTGTTGCGGCTTTGTGCTTTGCGGGGAAAGCGCAACTGCTTCGTGGAGCAATACCCATCGCCGCCATGCTTGTTGCCCTCGCCTTGTACTTCATCAAGCCGGTTCTTTATATCCAGTATTCGCTCTGGGTCTGGTTTTTAGCTCCGCTCGCGCGGCGTATTGTGGATTGGACATTTGGATATACGGATCCGAACTTCGTTCTGCTCGCTCCGTTCCTTGTATCGGGGATTGCCGGACTAACGCTGGTACTTCCCGGCCGTAGGAAAAACACCGGTGTACCCGCAGTATTCGTGCTTTGCAGCACGGCTGTTATCTACGGATTTGTTGTCGGTATGGTAGTCCGCCCGTCGGCGGAGACGGTTTACGGGCTGCTGAATTGGCTTTGCCCGTTGTTATTCGGAGTTCACGTTTACTTGAACTGGCCCAACTATGGGGAGTACCGCCGGGCGATCAGTAGAACTCTTCTGTGGGCCCTGTTGATTCTCGGGCTTTACGGGATTTATCAATTTTTTATGCCTCCAACCTGGGACCGCGTTTGGCTGGAAAATGGGAGCATCGGTCAGATAAGCCCGAGCTTTGGACAGCCGGAGTCGTTGCGTGTGCGCGTTTGGAGCACGATGAATTCTCCCGCCCCCTTCGCCAACGCCATGATGGCCGGATTGCTTCTACTGCTTATGATTCGTTCTGCGCTGAAGTTGCCTGCAGCCGTGGCAGGCTACCTGGCCTTTCTTCTTTCCATGGTGCGGACGGCGTGGCTCGGTTGGCTCATCGGGTTTTTCTTGATGCTCAAAAACATAAACTCGCGGGTAATTATTCGAATATTTCTTTCTGCGGTTGTTCTGCTCCTTTGTCTCTTGCCACTTATGAACGATCCGCGTTTGGCGACGGTGATCGGAGACCGAGTCAAGACCTTCACAGACTTGGGGCACGACGAAAGTTTTGGAGATCGGCTGGAAATGTATCGAGTCCTGGTAAGCGATGCTGCCAGCAATCCTTTCGGTCACGGCCTCAAGAATCTGGAAGTCTCGCACGGAATTCCGGTTGATAGCGGGATTCTCGTCACGATGTTCTCGTTAGGATGGCTGGGGACTTTACTCTACGCACTTGGAATTACGTCCCTCTTTTTGAAGAAGGAGCCAAGGCCAGAAATGCACGATGAGTTCTATAGAGCTGGAAAAGCAATCGTCATTGCTATGCTTGCTCAACTCGTCGGCGCAAATATTTTTGTAAATGTAACGGGCGCGATCTTCTGGACCTTCACGGGAATGCGTTTGGCAGCTTCTCCGTACCACGCTCGGGAGCGGCCTGGCCCTAACCAGCTTCAGTCCTCTGACTGACCGCCCGCTGTACTCTCACAGAACGCGAGCGCGAAGATTAGTCGGCGCAGCGATGAGCGAAAACCTAACAAACAACGGGTGATCGGGAACCATTAGCGTGATCGTTCGTTGATTCGTAAATGACTGCACCACCGCTGTCGAGTCGTGAGGTCTGTACGTAGTAATGGAGGGGCCAGCGCTTGGCAGCGCTAATTTAACAGCGACCTCAGGATTTGTAACCGGGACGCCTCCCCCGTTCAACTCACTCCAACAAGAAACTTCCTGCCACAGAGCCAACCAGTAAGAGCCGTCTTGCTTCTGAAACAGCAAGTGATGTACCGCGGGTGAGGCAGTGGCCAAGGAATACGAAACCGCGCTCGGGCGGACCGAACCTCCCTTGTCGGACATCAGCGCGATCATGTTGGTAATTACCGTTGCGGCTGGTTTAGCGGAATAGTCATTCCGGAAGAGACCGAAGTGTCTTTGCGTATCGGTCAGGCCGGGGTCTGCCTGCTCGTCTACCAGCTCGTAAGCATACGTGCGGGGCCAGCCATGCAGCAAAGTTTCCAGAAACAATCTTCCCATGTACCGGCCGGCAGCATCCTCCGATACATTAGGGCTATTGTCCTTGGCATTTGTGGCATTCGACCAACCAGCTTCCGTGACGTAAATCGTCTGGGAACCGCTGACCTTTATTTGGTTTGCCAAAGCGGTAGTGAAGTTAAATGAGGGATGTTGCGTGTTCGCGTACGGATGCACGTTGCCGTAATCCTCGAGCGCAGTCATATCTCCCAACAGAACCCAATTGAGGGACGAACCGCCTAAAGAGTTCCCGATCACTGCAATTGCCGATGTACTTGGATTTGTTTTC
>Ga0073928_10002607_pt1 | contig 30513 bp, 31 predicted proteins | sample PaiPotPPA55metaG_FD_76969 | JGI IMG/M metagenome (GOLD analysis project Ga0073928, IMG submission 76969) | Iron sulfur acid spring bacterial and archeal communities from Banff, Canada, to study Microbial Dark Matter (Phase II) - Paint Pots PPA... ...
GCCGGGCCCATTGACGCTGGCTTCAGCGCCCTCGCGGGGCCCCCGCGGAATCGCGGATTCCGTGGGGTGGGACGGCGCCCGGCCGCCTAGGCCGCGAAGATGCAAGGAGCTTCCGGTACGGGACACCCAACCAAAGCTAGCCGAACTTGAAACCGGCCGTCGCCTCGAGGAGGGAACTGGCGGGTATGGCGTTGACCACCTCGCCGACCACCAGCGTGGCCGGCGTTCCCACCCCTGCCTCGTCGGCCGCCCTGGCGATGCCGTCGAGCGGCGCGGTCACCGACCGCTGGCCGGGCAAGGTGGCGTTCGCGATCACAGCGGCCGGCCGGGCGGCGCCGACAGCCGGGATCAACGCGGTGGCGATCTCGGCCAGGCTCGCCCGCGGCATCAGGACGACGAGCGTGTCGGCCGAGCGGGCGAGGGCCACGAGCCGTTCGATGCCCTCCGCGCCCTGGGCAGTGGTGACCGCGAGCGACGAGGAGACCCCGCGCATCGTCAGCGGGATTCCGGCCACCGCCGGAGCCGCCAGCGCGGCGCTGACGCCAGGGCAGACGACCACGTCCACGCCGGCCTCCACCAGCGCCGCGAGCTCCTCGCCGCCGCGTCCGAACACGAATGGGTCACCGCCCTTGAGCCGAACGACTGCGTGTCCGTCCCGTGCCAGCTCGATCAGGCGGGCGTTGATGTCCTCCTGGCGGGGGTTGTCATGGCCTGCGCGCTTGCCGACGTCCTCAAGCCGCGCGTCGGGCCCGGCCAGCGCGAGCGTCTCGGGCGCGATCAGCGCGTCGTGCAGCACATAGTCGGCGCCGGCCAGCAGGTCGAGCGCCTTCGCGGTGAGCAGCTCGGGATCGCCTGGACCGGCGCCGACCAGCGCCACGCGGCCCTGGGCGGGCGCCGAGTGCGACTGCTCGATCGCCAGTGCGAGCTGCTGCGCGTCACCGTCCCTGCCGGCCCGCAGCAGGCTGCGCACGTCGGAGCTCAGCAGGCGGCGGTACACGCGTGTCTGCTGCTCGATCGGCACGTGCTGCTCACGCAGGCGCCGCCTCACACGTCCGACCAGCCCTGTGAAGGGCGCCCATTCACGGCCGAGCCAGCGCTCGAGGCGGGCGCGAAGCGCGGAGGCGAGGAATGGGCTCTCGCCCGACGTGGAGATGGCGATGAGCAGCGGGTCGCGCCGCACGATCGCCGGCGCGATGAAGCGGCACTGCTCGGGACGGTCGACGACGTTGATGAGCACGCCCGCCGCCTCGGCCTCCGCCCAGCTCGATGCGTTGATCTGCTCGTCGCCCGTGGCGTCCACGACCAGGCGCGCGCCGTCCAGATCGCCGGGGACATAGTCTCGGGGTGTCAGCTCGATTTTGGCCGCCGCGGCGAGATCGGAAAGATGCGGCGCAGGCCGAGCCGTGATGACGTGGACCGTGGCGCCGGCTTCCAGCAGCGCGTCCACCTTCTCGATTGCGAAGCGGCCGCCACCCAGGACGACGCTCCGCTGGCCGGCGAGGTCCAGGAAGACCGGGTAATACCTCATTCCCCCGTACTGAGCCCCCAGCGACCGCGGATGGCGCGGTCGGCGGCGCCAAACAGCGAGTCGACGGTCACGCCGATGGCAAAGATCACGATCATCAGCGCGAGAAGCTGCTGCGCGTCACTGAAGTCCCTGGCGAACTGGAGCTGGGCGCCGAGCGACGGCTGGTGGGCGACGATCACGATGAGCTCGCCCGCCATGAGGCTGCGCCACGCGAACGCCCATCCCTGCTTCAGGCCGCCGACGAATGAAGGGAGGGCGGCTGGCAGGATGACGTGCCGGTACAGCCTCAAGCCGCGCGCGCCCATCACGCGGCCGACGCGGACCAGCAGTGGCTGGACGTGGTCCACCCCGCTCAGCAGGCCGCCCGCGACCGCCGGCGCAGCGCCGAGGATGACGACGAACAGGATCGCGCCCTCGCTGAGCTGAAAGAGCAGGATCGCCAGGGGAAACCAGGCGATCGACGGCATTGACTGGAGGCCGAGGATCGCCGAGCCGATCGCCTTGCGCAGGATGCGAACCCTCGCGATGAGGGTGCCCGTGACCCCTCCGAGGACAACCGCGATCAGGTAGCCGGTGAGCGCGCGGCGCATCGTGACGAGCACGCCCACCCAGAACTCGGACCTCCCGAGGTCGGCGCCGAGCCTCTGGAAGACGGGCCAGGGGCCGGGGAGCACATAGTCCGGGCGCCACCCCGACCAGACCACGGCCTGCCAGACGCCGATCACGAGCGCGATCGCGATGAGCTTCGGCCAGGTCCCGGACCACGCCCGCTCGAGGACAGCGCGGCTCGGGCCCGGCCAGGACGGGCTCGGGCGCGCCTCGAGACCGACCGCGAGGTCGCTCACAGTCCGCTCACAGCGGGCTGGCCGTGTTCGGCCAGCACCTGGTTCAGCAAGCTCAGGTCATACAGGCCGCCAAGGCTCACGCTCGCCAACAGGCCGAGGCTGTGCGCGTGATCCGCCGAGGCCTTCAGCGTGGACGCAAGGGGATCGAGCGTGAACGTCAGGTGCGGCCACGCCGCGCTGACCACACCGGTCGCGAGCTTGTTGCCGGTGATCTCCAACACCGCGTCGTTGGTCACGGTCTGCGCTTCGGCGGGATTGGAGTTGATGTACTGGGCCGCCTGGTACAGCCCCTCGAGCAGCGCCTTCGTCCGCTTCGGGTGGCCGTTCAGGAATTGGGTCGAGACGATCAGGTTGGTGGTGACGAACTGACCCCCGGGCCACAGGTCCCGTTCGTCGACGAGCACCCTGCCATGGCCCTCGACGACCAGGCGGCTGGCCCACGGTTCCGGCACCCACGCGCCGTCGATCTGACCTTGCTTGAACGCGTTCAGGGTCTGCGAGTTGTCCTGCGGCAGGACGTTGACGTCGCCGCCGCCTGCGGTGTCTGTCTTGAAACCCTGACCCTTCAGGTACCAGCGCAGCGCGATGTCCTGCGTGCCGCCGAGCTGTGGGTCGGCGATCTTCTTGCCCTTCAATTGCGACGGCGATGTGATCGATGGCTTGACCACGAGCAGCGCCCCACCCGAGGTCGCGCCGGCGATCACGCGCACGGCCTCGCCGTGCGACTGGACGAAGGCGTTGGTGGTCGGGTTCGGCCCCACGAAAGTGGCGTCGATCGACCCGGACAGGATGGCCGTGACCGCGTCGCCGCCGGCGTTGAAGGTGTGCGTCTCGATCGTCACGTTCGAGCCCAGAGCCGAGGCGAAAAATCCCTTCTTGATGCCGACGAGCGCCGAGGCATGGGTCAGGTTCGGGAAGTAGCCGAGCCGCAGGGTGAGCGGCCCGTCGTCGGCGGACCCGCCGGCGTCGGCCGAGCTGCCGCAGGCCGCCAGCACGAGAGCCGCGGCCGCCCACGCGAGCATTTGCCGTCTCATGCGGTCACCACCGCGCGCTCGCGCACCGCATCGAAGCCCAGCCGTTCGACCCAGTCGCCAAACCCCTCGCCGGCCTGCCTCTCGGCACGAAACGCCGCAAAGAGCGGACGCAGCAGCGGGGTGATCTCGGCGAACGCAACGTTGGGCGCGAACAATCGGTTGAGGCGCGTGCCGTTGAAGTCGCCGCCCAGCATCACGTCGTACTTGCCCAGCGTCGTGCCGACGAAGCCGACATCGCCGAGGTATGGACGCGAGCAGCCGTTGGGGCACCCGCTCATGCGAAAGCTGACCCGCTCATCGGCGAGGCCGAGCTCGTCCAGCACCGCCGCGAGCTGGCGGACCAGGCCCGGCAGGGCACGCTCCGCCTCGGCGACGGCCAGGCCGCACGTGGGGATCGCCGGGCAGGCCATCGAATACCTGAGCGCGCGGGGCAGCGAGTCGACGGCGGCGATGCCATGCTCGGCCAGCAGCTCGTCGACCCGCCCGCGGTCCGCCGGCGCTATGCCCGCGAGGATCACGTTCTGCTGCGCGGTCAGGCGAACCTCGAGCCGCAGCTCCTCGACGATCTTGCGCAGGCCGGTCCGGTAGCGCACCTCGCCGACGTCGGCGATCCGCCCGTTCTCGATGAACACCCCGACGTAGTAGCGGCCGTCGCCCTGTTCGTGCCAGCCCAGGTGGTCATCGACGGGCTGCCAGGACAGCGGCTCGGCGGGCTGCAGCGCGTGGCCGAGACGCCTCTCCACAGCGGCCCGAAACCAGTCCAGGCCGCGGTCCGCGATCGTGTACTTCAGCCGCGCGTGGCGGCGGTTGGTCCGGTCCCCGTAGTCGCGCTGGACCGCGACCACCTCGCGGGTGACGTCGACGATCTCCTCCGGCGGCACGAACGCCAGCGGCTGCGCCACGGCGACGAACGTCTCGGGCTTGTTGTGCGTGCGCCCGAGCCCGCCGCCGACCAGGACGTTGAACCCGCGCAACGCCCCACCCTGCCCGCGCATGGCCACGATCGCGAGGTCGTGCGCGTAGATGTCGACGCAGTTGTCGCCCTCGAGGGCGACGGTGGTCTTGAACTTGCGCGGAAGGTACCGGCCCCGATAAAGCGGTTCGGCTTCGGGCTCGGAGGTCTCGACGACCTCGCCGTCCAGCCAGATCTCGTGGTAGGCCCCGGTGCGCGGCGTCAGCTCGGCCACCAGCGCGGCGATGGAGCGGTGCACCTGCGCGTGGAATGGATCGGCCGACGGCTCCGGGCAGCACATGATGTTGCGCTCGACGTCGCCGCAGCCGCCGAGGGTCGTCAGGAGGCCGTCGTTGATGGCGCGGATGGACTTCTTGAGGTCGCCCTTGAGCACGCCGTGAAACTGGAAATCCTGCCTCGTGGTCACACGAAGGGTTCCGTTGGCCCATTTCCCGGCGATGTCGTCGTGGGCGAGGTACGCCTCCGCAGGCACGATCCCCCCGGGGATGCGGGTGCGAATCATCAGCTGGTGATGCTTGTCGAGCCCTCGGGCGCGCGCCTCCTTGCGGCGGTCTCGATCGTCCTGCTGATAGACGCCGTGGAACTTGAGCAGCTGCTCCGAGTCCTCGGTGAACGCAGGCGCGTCGTCGACGAGCTCCTCTTTGATGAGGCCCCGAAGGTGATTGCTGTTCGCCTTGATTGACTCGTTGCTGGAGACTCCCTCCAGCTCGCGCCGACCCAGTAGTTCCGACAAATCGATATGCCTCCGCCAGTGATTGGTTGCCGATAGCGATCGAGGGCCCGCACGCGCGGGCGGCGGCCATTGCGGGCCTTAGGAGAGCTCGGCTACCTACAGAAGCAGCTGGCGCAGCGGACGTAGTCGATCACGCGGCGGCGTGTCAGCGAGGGCGCCTGGGCACGTGAGATCGACTTACGCATGGCGGAGCATGTTACCCGATACCAATCCACCGCGGCCATTCGACTATTCCACCACCCAACGGGTACGGTTAGGTAAGCCATGCCCACGAGCGCGCGGGAGCTATTGGCTGAAGCGGGGGCGGCGGGTGAGGACCTCGAGACCGTGGCTCGCGGCCTGCTGGTCAAGCTAGCCGAGCTCACGGGGCTGAGCTCGACGTACCTGGCCGAGACTCGCCTCAGCGAGGACGAGCAGCGGATCGTCTTCTCGTACAACACGAGCCAGCTCTTCCACATCCCGGAGGACATCTCGCTGCCGTGGTCGGAAGGCGTGTGCAGGTTCGTGGTCGAGGGCGGGCCGAACTATACGAACGACGCTCAGAAAGCCTTTCCGAAGAGCAGCGTGGCCCGGCTGCTGGAGATTCGGACGTTCGTCTCCTACCCGGTGTTCGCCGCCGACGGGCACTGGTTCGGCACCCTATGCGGCGCGAGCAAGGATCCGGTCCAGATCGAGCAGGAGATCCTGGACCTGATGCGCGAATGCGCGCTGTTGATCGGGCAGCGCATCGGGCCGGGAGAGACCGTCTAGGGAAGGTTGGCGGCACCCACGGGGAGGTGCCGCCTATCACTTGGTCGGACTCGAACGTGGTTAGAAGGCCGCGATGGAGGCGTCGTCGTCCGCGGCCGAGATCGCAAGCGTGTACGCGCTCCGCCCGGCTCCTGCTTTGGCGGAATCTCCGTGTAGCAACGCGTCTGTGATGGCGAGGAGCGCGGTGTCGGCCGCGGCCAGATCGGTTTGCAGCTTGGCGGCCTTGGTCGTCAGGGCGCTCGGCGCCGGGTTCTGGACCAGCCCGATCAAAAAGGTCTGCACATCGGCCGCGGCACCCTGGACAACGCTCTCGCAATTTGGAGCTGATGCGCTGGTACACGTCTGGGCTGATGACAACGCTGTGCACGCCAGGTCGTTCGGGGCTGGCGTCCCATTGATACAGGCGTCCAACGACAGCTTCGCCAGCCTGATCGCGTCGTGGTAACTGCCGGCCACGGTTGGATAGGTGCCTTCGATTTCAGAGCTGGTCGGATCCACCCACGCGCGCTCAAAAAGGGCGGCGTTCATCGCCAGGTCAAAGCCGGCCTGGTTGTTCGCCTTCTGGAAGGCGACGGCTGCGTTCAACTCTGCCGCCGCCGCGCTCAGGTGACGACGAAGCTGGGTGTCGAGGGCCGCATAGCGGGACGGCGTAGGAAAAGAGCTCAGATCAGCAACCCACTTGTCGAGCGCGGCGACCACGGGAACCACGGCAGCCGCACAGTCCGTGTCCTGAATCGTGTCGCAGTGATTCGAAGTCGAGCTCGCCATCTTGTTGTAGTCCGAGCTGATCAGAACTTGATACGCCTCGACGTTCGGGTCAGCCGCGGCCGGCACGCTTCCCACAGGCGGGCGGTGCGAAACCAGGAGCACGGCAATCAATGCCGTCGCGATCACCGCCACCGTCACGACGGCAGCAATACGAAGTCCCATCTTTGACCACCTCATTCGGAACGCCGGCCGGCGCCGGAGCGCGACCGGGTGACTTGTCATTGCGAACCGCATGCGCTCGTAGGCGCCTGGACGCGGCTCTTTGTCGAGAGCCTCGTGGAAACGATCAAAAAGAATCTGCTCGTCCATCAAACCGCCGCTCCTTGCACCTGCATGATCGGCCTCATGCGACGGACTGCTCGCTCGACGCGAGTTCTCGCAGCCTTGGGCGTGATGCCAAGAGTGGTCGCGATCTCCTCAAATGGCATGTCGAGGTAGTAGCGAAGGACGAGCACGAGCCGCTCGTCGTGGCCGAGCCTGCGCAGGGCCCTGCACAGGTCGAGGGAGGCGGCGAGATCCGTGACGGGCGCCTCTGCCTCGGGTGGGTCGACTTTGGTTACCGACCACCACCTGCTTCGTTTTACCGTGCGGCACTGATTCGCCACGATGCCTAGGAACCAGGGCCGCAAGGTGGATCCTTCGCGCAGGTTGCCGATCCTTCTCCATGCGGTGAAGGCCGCTTCCTGCACCACGTCCTCGGCTTCGTCGACGTCCTGGAGCAGTCCGTACGCCAGCCGAAACGCGGCCCGATAGTCCGGCCTCAGGAGCTCGGCAAACGCACCGCGATCGCCGGCCCTGGCCGCTCGGACGAGGTCGCCATCTGACTGCTTGAACAACATCCCTCGACTACACCTGTAATCAGTAGGGTCGAAGCCAGTAGTTTGCCCCAAGAATCCTGCGTCGGTAGACCGACCAGGTGGCACGGGTCCCCCGGGCCACGCCCCCCGCGCAGCGCAGACACAAACATCCCGGTTTGAGGGGGGTCACGACAAGGGGGGCCTGCCCCCCCTTGTGCCTTAAAGGGGCGGCAGGTACCTCAGGGGGTCGGTGACCTGGCCGTTGACGCGGACCTCGAAGTGGAGGTGCGGGCCGGTCGAATAGCCGCTCGAGCCCTCGCGGCCGATCTGCTGGCCCCTCATGACCCTGGCTCCCGGCGTGACGTCTGTTTCGAGCAGGTGGGCGTACAGGGTGAGCACCCCGGAGCCGTGGGCGACGATCACGTAGTTCCCGTAGCCAACCCACGTGTGGGCGACCCCCACCACAATTCCGTCGCCGGCGGCGAAAACGGGAGCCCCGAGCGCGGCGGCGACGTCGATCCCTGTATGGAAGTGCGCGTACCGCCCGAGCGGTGGCTCGAGCACGAAGGTGGTCGGCCCGAAAGCCTGGGTGATCTTGCCGCCCCGAAGCGGCCAGGACAGGGCGACGCCGGCCGGCCCCGCGCCTGCAGGCAGCTCATTCAGGTCCGAAGCCATGCCCGCGCCGGCGTTGGCCTGGGCCCAGGCGGCCGCCTGTGACTCCTGCGCCAGGTTCTGCTCGTCCTGCTCGAGCAGCTGGGCCAGCGCCGCTGTGACCCCAGCCGGCTCGTCCGTGATCTGCGCCGCCACCGACTGGATCCTGGAGACCAGGTCCGTCAACTGCGCCGTCAGATCGTCCAGCCGCGCCTGAATCGTCGCCAGCTGGTCGACGCCTGACTGGGCCTGGGCCAGCGTCGCGTTCTCCTGGTCGAGGTCCGACTGGCGGGCGTCGCGGTCAGCCTGGACCTTCGCGAGGTCCGACTGGAGCTTCTGCTGAAGCGCATGCGCGCGCTGGCCGGCCACGATCATGTCGGCCGTAGCCGTCAGGGCGTCTGAAAGGTTGCCCGAGCTCGCGATGATGTCGAGGAACGACGTCGGCTTCCGGTACATGGCTCGAGCAAGGGCCGCCACCTGGTCGCGTTCGACGGCGATCTGCGACTGAAGGTCCGCGATCTTCTGGTCGAGCTGCGCGACCTGGTTCTGGAGGTCCGCCACCCGCGTCTCCTCGAGGGCGACCTCGTTGCTCAGCAGCTGCTCGGTCGCAGACGCCTCGTTCACTGCCTGACTGAGCGTCTGCTCCGTGGTGAGGGCTTTGGCCAGGTCGGCGCCGAGTCGTTGCTTCAGCTGATCGACAGCGTTGGGAGCCTGGTTGGTGCAGCCTCGCGAGCTCGACGCGGTGGCCGCCGGCGGGCTCGCGCAGGCTGGCGGGTTATCGGCCCGGGCGGCGGGCGCCAGGAGTGCGATCATCGCCGCGACGGCGGCCGCTGACGCGAGCGCCCGGCTGCGCAGCCTCACGCCCGAACGCGCCGGAAGCTGAGCAGGGAGGTGAGTACCCCGAGGACCATACCGGCCACGATCACCGCGGCCACCACGTCCCGGGCGGCCGTCAGCCCGACGCCCGGGAGCAGGTCGACGAAGGTGGCGCCGGCAAACCGCATCGCGAGCAGCCACGCGCCACCCACCACAGCGCCCGCCAGCGCGCCCGCCACCGCTCCGGTGGTCAGGCCTTCGATCACGAACGCGTCGCGCAGCATCCAGGGCCGCGCCCCGAGCAGGCGCAGCGTCGTCATCTCCTCGCGTCGCGCTGCCGCCGTCGCCCGCATCGAGTTCGCCGCGACCGCGTAAGCGATGAAGCCGAACAGCAGGATCAAGGCCCCACCCACCACGCCGACCCCGATCGCCAGCTTGCGGAGCCGGCTGTAGACGTCGGGGTCGTAGGACGTCGGGTAGGCGGGATCGACCGCCGGGTCGCCCTTGGCGATCTGCGCGATCGCCCCCACCTCGGTGATCAGCTTGGCCGTGACGTCGAGGCTGGCCGGGAACGGGTTGGTATCGCTCAGGCCCGCGAACGTGCCCAGGCCAGGCCGGCCGCTGGCGTCGGCCAGCGCCTGGGCCGAGCTGATCTCCGTGACCGAGGCCACGCGGCGATCGGCAAGGAACTTGGCCTTGAGCGCGGCGATCTGATCAGGAGTGGCGTCGGCGGCCAGGTAGACCCGCACGATGGACGCCTGCGTCTCGGCCCGCGCCGCCGCCGGGCCGAGCGACAGGCCAACCATCGCGAGCAGGCCGCACATCACGAGCAGCAGGGCCATGGTCTGCATCGCCGGAGCGTTGAACCGAAGGTCGCGGCGCCAGCTGCGCAGGCCGCCCAGCAGCACCAGCCGGTAGCTGTTGGCGACGAGGGCGGCAGCCTTGCGCCACGCCGGCAGGCCGGCCGCCTTCTTCGCGCGTCCTCTTATATGGCCGTTGGCATGACCGTTCTGATGCCCGTTGGAGCCCTTGCCGTTGGAGCCGTTGCCATTGGAGTACCCATTCGACTGTCCGTTCGACGCGTGACCGTTGGCGGAGTGGCCGTTCGAGGGCACTGCGATGATGCTCGCAGCCACGAGCCGGCGCCACCCCTGCTTGGCGGCCCGCGCCCCATTCGCGGCGGGAGCCTTGGCCGAGGAAGCCTTGCGCGAGGCCTCGAAGACCTTGCCGCCGGGCAGCTGCACCACCCTGGTGGCGCGCCCGCTCGGATGGTGCGATGCGATCACCACCGCGGTCCCGTTCGCGGCCGCCTCCTCGAGCATCCGGGCCACGGCCTGCGAGTTGTCGCGGTCGATAGCCGTGAACGGCTCGTCGGCGAGCACTATGCGTGGGCGGTTCGCCACCGCCCGAGCCACGGAGACGCGCTGCCGCTCGCCCGCCGACAATTGGTGCGGGAAGGCGGACTTCCGCTGGGCGACGCCCAGCGCCTCGAGCGCGGCCAGCGCCCGGCGGCGGATGACCGCCAGCGGGACGTAGGGATCGTTGACCGTCAGGGCCAGGACCACGTTCTCCAGCGCCGTCAGGCGCGGCAGCAGCCGCTGCTCCTGGAAGATGAAGCCGACGTCGCGGCGAACCCGGTCGAGGTCGCGGCGCCACCACTTGTGAAGGCCGCGGCCCTCCACCCAGACCTCGCCGGCACTCGGGCGGAGCTGGCCGTGGAGGAGGCGGAGGACCGTGGTCTTGCCCGCCCCGCTCGGCCCGGTGATCTCGACGATCTCACCCGGGGCGACCGTCAGGTTGATGTTCTCGATAACGGTGCGGCGGCCGAACATCTTCTTCAGGCCGCTGAGCTTCAGCAGGGGAGCGGGAGGCGCGACCGGATCGCTGACCGCCTGGCGGCGAATAGTCGCCGATTTCGTCGAGGCGCGCGGGCCGGCTACGGCTGGCATTCGGGTCCCCACCCTTTTCAGGTCCAGATTAGAGCACGACCGGGGCCGGTTGACCACCGCGGAGCGACATCGCCCCGCGGTGGTCGAATGGTCTTAGCTGGGCGAGACCCAGTCGAGGCCGATCGTGTTCTTGTACATGCCGGGAATCTGTGAGTTGTCAGTGTTGTAGGCGATCCAGTTGTCGAGGAACTTCCACCAGAGGAAGTCGCCGGCCAGGACGCCCCAGCAGCCGAACTCGGTGGCCACGGACTGGCCGTTGTTCATCAGCTTGACGTTAGAGTGCTGGGCGATGAACGGCGTCGCCAGGTAGATCTCGATCAGGCAGGCGTCGGCCTTCCCGGTCGCCACGGACAGCAGCGCCTCGTCCTGGGCCAGCGGGGTCACCGTGGCCTTGGGGAAGAGCAGCTGGGCGCGGAAGAATGCGGTCGATGCTGTGAGGGCGGTGATCTTCTTGCCCGCCTGGTTCAGCTCGGCGACCGAGTTGGCTCCGCCATTGGTCGGCACGATGACAACCTGCGTGTAGGGGACGTAGCCGCGCGTGAAGTTCAGCACCAGCGAGCGCTTGGGCGTGTTGACGAGGCCCGCGCTGACCAGGTCGGCCTTGCCCGACTGGACGTTCGCGATGTTGGCCGCGTTGTCCGGCACGTCGATGATGTTCAGCTTGACGTTCAGGTCTTTGGCCAGGTTGTTGAGGATATCGATGTCGTAACCCGCCGGGTTCCCGCTCTTGTCCTTGTAGAACTCGGGCGGATAGAGCAGCGACGTGGTCACGTTGAGCGTGCCGCGCGATTGGACGGTCGAGAGCAGTGAGGTGCCGCTCGCCGCATTGACGTTCCCGCCGGTGGTGCTCGAGCTGCAAGCCGCGAGCGCGGCGGCGCCGACCGCCAGGGCTGCTCCGCCGAGCAGCGTGCGACGGCTCAGTGGAGAGCTCAGAGTCTTGGCGACTCCCTGCTTCTCACCTGATTCTTCGATCTCGTCGGGCATGTTGTTCGACCTCCCCAAATTTCGTGGTGCCGGCTAGGCGGCGTTGCGGATGGAACGGACGCCCCACGGCAGGCGCCTGACCTGGACCTTCGTGCTCTGCGCCGCGCGCTGCTCGAGGTAGCTGGCGACCCGTGCGATGGCCAGGGTCAGCACGATGTACATGACCATGGCCGCCGTGTACAGCTCGAACGGCCTGAATGTCAATGAGACGGCGATCTGGCTCTGCCGCATGATCTCGTTCACGCCGATGATGCCGACGAGCGACGAGTCCTTGATGATGCCGACGAAGTTGCTCGCCATCGGCGGGATGATGATCCGCCAGGCCTGAGGCCAGACCACCTTGACGAAGGCACGAGACCGGCTGAGTCCCGTCGATAGCGCCGCCTCCCGCTGCCCCTTGTCGATCGCCTGCAGCCCCGCCCGGTAGATCTCGGCCAGCCACGCCGCGTACTGCAGGGTCAGGCAAGCCACGCCGGCCCAGAACGCGTCGAGGTTGATGCCGGTGACCAGCGTCAGCCCGTAGTACACCCACAGGATGAACACGAGCAGAGGGATCGCGCGCAAGACCGAGATGTAGAGCGACGCGATCGTGCGTATCGGCCAGATCGGCGACATGCGGAGCATGGCGATCCCCAGACCCAACACCATCGCGAACACCATCGACACCGACGCCACCTGGAGGGTGAGGCCGAGGCCGGCGAGGAGCCAGCCACGGTATTCGGCGACAACCTCCCACGCGAACTGGTAGTCGTTGGGGTTCCACGAGATCAGCTCCACGATGGTGAAGCCTCGGTCAAAAGGGTGCCGTTGTCAAGACGGGAATCTAACAAGCGTTCGTTTATCTAAGGGTCTTGAAGGAGCCCTAGAGAACGGCCTCCAGGAAAGCCTTCGTGCGCTCCTGCTGAGGGTCGGTGAGGACCTCGCGTCCGCCGCTCTCGGCGATGACTCCTCCCGAGACGAAGATGAGCTGGTCGCCGACATGTCGGGCAAACCCCATCTCGTGCGTGACCACGACCATCGTCATGCCCGCCTTGGCCAGCCTCTCCATCACGCCGAGGACCTCTCCGATCAGCTCGGGGTCGAGAGCGGACGTAGGCTCGTCGAAGAGCATCACCTTGGGGTCCATGGCCAGCGCGCGGGCGATGGCCACGCGCTGCTGCTGCCCGCCGGAGAGCTGTGCCGGGTAGTGGTGAATCCGATCCTTTAGGCCGACGTCGGCCAGGCTTGCCTCCGCCTTCTCCCGCGCGGCCTTGGGCGAAAGCTTCTTGACGTCGGTGAGCGCGAGGGTGACGTTGTGCAGGGCCGACAGGTGCGGGTAAAGGTTGAACCGCTGGAAGACCATCCCGATCTGGCTGCGCAGCTGCTGCAGCCGGTAGGCCCGGCGGAACCGGCTGCCGGCGTCGGGGAAGTAGCACCGCTCCTCGAATGTGATGGTCCCGGCATCGGGCACCTCGAGCAGGTTCATCATGCGCAGCAGCGTGCTCTTGCCGCCTCCGCTCGGGCCAAAGATCACCACGTGCTCGCCGCGGTTCACCTTCAGGCTGACGCCATTGATGACGTCGACGTGCCCGAACGACTTGTGCACGTCCTCGAGCTCGAGCAACGGAGCGCCGCTCATGGGTGCACTCGACTCTAGAAGAGAGTCCAGCCGCCGTCGGCGACCAGGACGTGGCCGGTAATGTAGTCGGCTTCGCTCGAGCAGAGGAACAGCACGACGCCGGCGATGTCCTCCGGCTTGCCGAGCCGGCCCATCGGGATCCGCGCGAGCTGCCACGCCCTGCCCTCCTCCGTGCTCACGCTCGCGCGTGTCATCTCGGTCTCGACCGTGCCCGGGGCCACCGCGTTGACGTTGATCCCCAACGGCGCGAGCTCGGCCGCCATCGAGATGGTCATCTGGCGCACGGCGCCCTTGCTCGTGTCGTAGGCGACTCCGGGGCGGGAGGAGGCGACGTACGCCGACACCGACGCGAAGTTCACGATCTTGCCCCGGCCGCGCGGCGCCATCAGCCGCACGGCCGCCTGCGAGCAGAAGAACACGCCCTTCACGTTGACGGCCATCTGGCGGTCCCAGTCCTCCTCGCTGTAGTCGAGGACGGGCTTGCCGACGCCGATGCCGGCGTTGTTGACGAGGATGTCGCAGCCCCCGTGCAGCGCGGCCGTCTGCTCGAAGAGGCGCCTAACGCTGTCGAGGCGCGACACGTCGGTGGCGATCGCGGAGGCGGCGCCGCCTTGAGCGCGAATCTCCTCCGCCACCTCGTCTCCGTTTTCCGGCACCAGCTCGGCCACGACCACCGTGGCGCCCTCGCGGCCGAGGCGCCGCGAGACGGCGCGGCCCATGCCCCGACCGCCGCCGGTCACGACTGCGACTTTGCCCTCAAACCGTTCGGTCAAGAGGCGACCCGGTGCATCACCGAGGGGTCGATCTCCGCCACCGACGCGCATCCCGCGATCGACATCGTCCGCTGCAACTCGGCCTGCACCTCTCCCACCATCGCCGCGACCGCGTCCTTGCCGCCACCCGCGCAGGCGATCAGGAGCAGCGTCGCGAAGCCCACGCCGTTCGCGCCGAGCGCGAGCGCCTTCAGGACGTCCGTCCCCCGCCGAAAGCCGCTGTCGACGAGGATCGGCAGGTCTGGACACGCCGCGCGCACCGCGGGCAGCGCCTGCAGCACGGGCATCGCATAGTCGATCGTCTCGCCGCCGTGGGAGCTGACTATCAAGCCGTCGAATCCCAGGTCGCGAGCGGCACGCGCGTCGTGGGCGCTGAGCACGCCCTTGATGACGAACGGCAGCTTCGTCGCGGCGCGGTAGCGTTTCATGTCCTCGAGGGTCTTGTGGCCGAGCACGGGTGGCCCCGGCACCTCGTCCCACGCCTTCTCCAGGAAGAAGACGTCCACGTCCATCCCGACCGCCGCGCAGCCCAGCTCGGCGGCTCGCTCGAGGTGCTTCAGCACCTGCTCGTCGTCCTTGTAGGGCTTGACCATGTGCAGGACGGGCGCGCCTGCCTCCACGATCCTGGCCAGCTCGTCCAGGGTGACCATGCCCGTCGACATCATGCTGCCGGCAGCCGCGAGGCCGGCGGCGATCTGCTCCAGGTACGGCGTGTCCCAAGGGCCAAGCCGTTTCAGGATGCGGGACTCGCAGATGGCCGCCGCCACGATGGGCGCGCGCAGCTTGACGCCGAACAGCGTCGTTGACGTATCGGCCTCGTGCGAGCCGAGGAGGCGCATCTCGAACACATAAGAATCCAGGTCTCGGCGGTTGAGGCGGTTTTGCGAGTGGGTCTCGGCCCCGAGGTCGAGGTACGGCTCCATCCCGATCGCGCGGATGCGCTCGAGCCCTGCGTTGTACAGCTCCGAGTAACCCATCAGAGAAGAGAAGCCACGCAGTCGAGCTGGACCCGCACCGTCTCGTGGCCCGGCTCGGCGGCCAGGAACGCGACCCCGAAAGTGGTCCGGACCGGCCACGGCTCGTGAAATCGCCGCGCGTAGACGGCGTCGATCACCTCGAAGTCCGGCTCGCCTACGACCATTATCTGAGTGCGGATCACGCATTCGAGCGAGCTTCCGCAGTCCTCGAGGATGGCCTCCAGGTTGGCCATCGCGCGGTCGAGCTGGCCGCCGAGGCCGCCGGCCACGAGCTCCCCATCTCCGGGGTCGCGGCCGGCCTGGGCCGTGACCCACACCAGGTCGCCCTGCACCGTGGCGTGCGGATAGGTGGCTGTCGGCTGCGGCCCGCGCCGGCTGACGACTGAGCGCCGGGACTGCGCGCTCAATCGATTGCGGCCACGCAGTCGATCTGCACCTTCGCACCCTTCCACAGGAATGCCGCACCGAAGCTCGTGCGCGCGGGCAGCGGCTCGGGGAAGCGTTCGCCGTAGATGCGGTTCATGGAGTCGAGGTCGGTCTCGTTAACGAACTCGATCTGCGTGCGAACTACGCGGTCCAGCGACGTGCCCGCCGCCTTGAGGATCGCCTCGAGGTTGTCGATCGCCTGGTTGAACTCGGCCTCGAAGCCGCCCTCGACGAAATCGCCGGTCTTCGGGTCGCGCCCGATCTGCCCGGTCACCCACACCAGGCCGCCGTGACTTCGCCCGTGCACGTACGGGCCCCGCGGCACCGGCGCCTCTTTGATGGTGATGGTCTTGTCCTTGCTCATTTGCAACTCCCTCCGGTGTAGTGGCGGGCCGCGGCGGCCCTCAACATGTCAGCGGCCCGCATCGGGCCGGCCTCATCGCTCCAGTCCACGTCGACGATCACCTCGGTGGCGCCGGCGTCCGCCAGCGTGCCCAGCCGCGAGGAAACCGCCTCCACGCGCCCAGCCGCGCCGGTGATCCGGACAACCACGCGCAGGGCGTCGAGGCTTGCCGGGCTCAAGCCGGTCTCCTCGCCCTCGCGCCGCATCACGCCGACGGCGGCCGCGACGTCGCGCTCCGACATCGTCTCAAGGGCGTACTGGCCCAGCCAGCCGTTCGCAGCCGCGGCGCGGCGCAGGGCGCGACGCGACATGCCGCCGATCAGGATCGGGATGCCGCCTTCCGGCGCGGGCCTGCTGTAGATGGGGCCCGGGAGCCTGTAGTGCCTGCCTTCGAGCGGTCCGGCGCTCCCCGTCCAGCATTCGCGTGCGATGGAGATCCACTCGTCAAGCACCTCGCCACGCGCATCGAAGTCCGCGTCGAGTGCTTCGAACTCCTCGCGCAGCCAGCCCGCACCGACGCCGAGCACCAGCCGGCCGCCGGACAGCGCGTCGATGGTCGCTGCCTGCTTCGCGAGCAGCACGGGGTTGCGCATCGGGGCGATCAGCACGGAGGTTCCGATCGCTATCCGCGTGGTCGCCGCGGCGACCGCTCCAAGCACCACGAGTGGCTCGAGATAGGCGTCGTCGAGCGGCCAGGTCACCTTTCCGTCGGCGGCGAACGGGTAGCGCGAGGTCGTCTCGTGCGGGAAGACCACGTGGTCGCTGACCCACAGCGAATCGAAGCCCACCTCGTCGAGCCTCGCGGCAAGGCGCACGGGACCGGGAGCCATGGCAAGAGCTCCGGTGTGCGGAAGCTTCGCCCCGATGCGGATGGCGCGCGTCACCAGGCCGCGAGCGCTCCGCCGTCGACCGGGAGATACGCCCCGGTCATGAATGACGAAGCGTCGCTCATGAGAAAAGCAACGACCGCGGCGATCTCATCGGGTGAGGCCGGGCGCCGCAGAGGCGTGCGGTCCATCATCCGGGCGCGACGCTCGGGAATGGCGAGGCTGCCAGCGGACATCGGCGTGTCGACCACGCCCGGGCCGACGATGTTCACGCGGATCCCATGCGGCGCCCAGTCGAGAGCCAGCGTCTTGCCGAGCATGAGGACACCGCCCTTCGACGCGCAGTACGCGCTCGCGCCGGGGTTCCCGACGATCGAGTTGATGGAGCCGATCATGACCATCGTCCCGCCGCGGCCCGCCGCGATGAGGTGCCGCGCCACCGACCTGGCGCAGAGCCACGTGCCTTTCAGGTTGACGTCGATGATCCGGTCGAAGTCCGCCTCGTCGAACTCATGGCCGGGGCCAAGTTTCTCGATGCCCGCACACGTGGCGATGCCGTCGACGCCGCCGAACTTCTTCACCGCCTGCTCGACCATCTCGTCACAAGAGCGCGCGTCGCTGACGTCCACTCGAACAGCGACCGCCCCGGAAAGTCCTTGGGCCGTCTTCTCAGCGGCCTCCTTCACGATGTCGGCGCAGACGACCGAGTCGCCCCGCGCCGCCAGCACTCTGGCCGTGGCGGCGCCGATCCCCGAACCCGCACCCGTGACGATGGCCACCGCCATTACGCGCCCCCTCCTTAACGAACTAACGACTGTTTGTTTAGATGACCCGAGCTATTATGTTCGCGAATCGTGCGCTTCGGGGTAGGACTTTTCAGCCTTCAGAACACCGCCATGCTTCCGATGCACTGGGGGCGAGCATATCGGGACCTGCGTGAGTATGCCCAGCTCATGGATGAGCTTGGCTACGACGAGCTGTGGCTCTCCGAGCATCACTTCTTCTACGACGGCTACTGCCCCGCGCTGCTCCCGGCGGCCGCATCAGTGCTGTCGGTCACGAAGAATCTGCGCGTCGGCACCGGCATGCTCCTACTGCCGATGCAGGACCCGCACCGGCTCGCGGTGGTGGCGCACGACCTCAACACACGATCGGGCGGCCGGCTCGACCTCGGCGTCGGCATGGGCTATCGCGACATCGAGTTCGACGGCCACGGAATCTCGCGCAAGCAGCGGCTCCCGCGGATGCTGCGCGGTCTCGAGGTCCTTGAGGCCGAGCAGCGCGCAGGCGGCGCCACGCTGTGGATGGGCGCTCAGCTCATCGATCCGGTGAAGCGCGCGGGCCAGCATGGGCACCCCATCCTCTTCTCCGCCGCCCTGCCGGTCGAACGGTGCCGGACCCTTGCGGGAGTCTGGGAGGAAGGCTGGAACGAAACGGGCCGCTCGGAGCCGAAGCCCCCGCTTGGCGCCCTCCGCAACATCTGGCTGACGGAGGACGCGGAGGAGCGAGCCGCGGCCAGGGACTGGGTCCGCGCCAGCTACGTGCAGTACGCCGGCCTGGGCTGGACCCTCCCCGCGGTCGGCGAGCACGCGCAGGCCGACTTCGCGGAGGAGACGGACAAGGCGATCCAGGCCACCGTGGAGACGACCATCACCGGGTCGGCTGACGAATGCGTGGAGCAGCTGCGGGAGTTCGAGGCAATGGGCATCGACCACATCGCCTTCCGGCTGATGCTCGACGGCGCGCCGCGTGCGGCGATCGAGTCGCAGATCCGGCGCCTCGCGACCGAGGTCATGCCGCGGTTGCGGGCCCAGGTGGGGTCGAGGGCATGAGGCTCGGGCTCGTCCTGCCGGAGGGGCGCGAGCACGAGCTCGCGCGGCTCGCCGAGGAGCACGGCCTGTTTGGAGTGCTCGCGGGTTCGGGCAACCCGCTGACCGCGGTCAACGCGGCCGTGTACGCCTCCACCGCGACCGAGTTCGCGCGCGTCATCGTGCGCCTGCATCTGGGCCTCGAGCATCCGGTGATCATCGCCGAGGAGCTCTCCGTGCTCGACAACGTGAACAATGGGCGGACCGTCGTGCTGGCAGACACCGGAGAGCTGGACGAGGAGGCCGCCGACGACGAGGTCGCCGTCCTCCGTGAGGCGCTCGCGAGCCGTCCCATCCAGCACGAAGGCCCGCTCTGGAAGGTGCCCGCCGGCCTGCCCGCGAATGTCACAGCGCCCAAGTCGATCTCCGTGACACCGAAGCCCGTGCAGGTCGAGGTGCCTTTCTGGCTGACCGGCCGCGCCGCCGCCGCGATCGGCGCCCGGCGCGGTTTGCCGGTGCTCGCGCACTCGCCGGCGGACGTTGACGGTGCTCCGCTCCTGCAGCCCGCGCGCGACGCGATCACCGGCGACCTGGCGCGCGACCGCGATCGGTTGTCGACGTGGGCCAAGGCCGGCGTGACCTACCTGCTCATCGACCTGCCCGACGGGCCGGTCGGCGACCTGATGACGAATATCTCCAGGCACCTCGGGCCCGAGGTCGGCATGCCGCATTTCCCGCGCGTCATGTCCGACTCCGCGGTACCGCTTCCATGGCCCGGCGAACGTTGAGCAGCCGCTGAGAAGCGTTGACAGCGATGACTCCCATCACTAAGGTCAGCATCGTGCTGGTGCTCACCGACTGATGGCCGTCGCGCGGCGTCGCGGGCGCACGGCAGGTGAGAACACCGCGGAAGAGATTCGTTCGGTCGCCCTCGACCTGTTCTACAAGCGCGGGTTTCAGGCCACCACGCTGCGCGACATCGCGGCCAAGGTGGGCATCCAGGTGGGCAGCCTGTACAACCACATCGCCTCCAAGGGCGAGCTGCTCTTCGAGATCATGGAGACCGTGATGCTGGACCTGCTCGAGGACCAGCGCCAGGTCGCCGAGACGCCGGACGTCGTCGAGCGCATGAGGCTGCTCGTCTACCACCACGTGAAGTTCCACGGCGAGCGCGCGGAGGAGGTCTTCGTCGGCAACAGCGAGCTGCGCAGCCTGAGCCGCGCGCAGCGGTCGCGCGTGGTCGCGCTGCGTCACGAATATGAGCAGATGTTCCAGGACGAGCTGCAGGACGGTATCCGCCAGGGCAAGTTCCTGCCTGTCGACGTCCAGATCACCGCGTACGGCATCATCGCGATGACGACCTGGGTGTCGGCCTGGTACTCGTCACGAGGCCGCCTTTCGCTCGAGGAGATCGCCGAGATCTACACGGCGACGGTGCTGCGCGGAATCTGGAATCCCGCGGCCGGCAAGCTCGAGTCCCACCTACGCAAGGTCGGCCAAAATGCGGCCCGCCAGGCTGCGGCGGCAGGGGTCTAGGTCTAGAGCAGCTTCAGGATCGGCGCGGTCTTTTCGAGCAGGCCCGCGTCGAGCTCGGCAAACGGATCCGGCGACAGCGACAGGATGACGTGCTGCGCGCCGGCATGCGCATAGCCCCTCACCACCTCCGCCAGCCGCTCCACGTCGCCCGTCTCGACCTCCGGCTCGCTGAAGCCGCCTGGGACCGCGCGCCAGCCGCCGGGCACGCACGCGATCGCCGCCGACGTTTCGAGCTCGGAGCGATCGCGCCGCACCTTGGCGAGCTCCTCGTCCAGCCTCGCGTTCGCGTGCCGAAAAGCGGTCGTGTCGGCGGCGCCCCAGTTGGCGTGCGTCCACCCGTCGGAGCGCGCCGCCAGCGCAAGCATGCGCGGCCGGTCGGCGGCAACCCACACCGGCGGAGGCGCAGAGGTGGCCGCGATCGAGGCGTTCGACAGCTGCAGCCAGCTTCCGTCGACCGAGACGCGCTCGCCCCTGAGCAGGCGCCGCACCGGGTCCACCGCCTCCTCCAGCCGGGCGACGCGATGGTCGAAGGGCAGGCCGAAGGCGTCGAACTCGGGGCGGTGCCAGCCCGCCCCAAGCCCCAGCACAAACCGCCCACCGGCCGCGTCGGCCAGCGCGGAAGCCTCGCGCGCAAGCTGGCCGGCGTGGCGGAACGCGTGGCATAGGACAAGGCCACCCAGGGTGACCCGTTGCGTGGCCGCCGCGACGTGTGCCAGGCAGAGCATCGGCTCGTGCGCCATGACGCGGCGGTCACCGCGCTGGATGAACGCATGGTCCATGACCCACACGGAGTCGAAGCCCAGCGCCTCGGCCTCGCGGGCCTGCCGCGCGATGTCTGCGAGCGGCTTGGGCGCGTAGGTGAAGTAGTCGTACATCTTCAACGTCACGCCGACCTTCACCCGTGTCACCGGATTAGGGTAGTTGCCGATGGTTCAGACGCGAGAGCCCGACTCGATCACGCTCGCAGACGTCCAGGCCGCGCGCGAGCGGCTTGCCGGGGTGGTGCCGCGGACGCCGATGATCCGCCTCGAAACCGACGGTGGTGCCGAGCTCTTGCTGAAGCTCGAGTGCCTGCAGCCGGTGCGGTCCTTCAAGGTGCGCGGGGCATACAACGCCCTTTCGCTGCTGTCGGATGCAGATCTGGCGCACGGCGTCTACACGGCGAGCGCTGGGAACATGGCGCAGGGCCTCGCCTGGAGCGCGCGGCGCCGCGACGTGAGCTGCTCGGTCGTGGTTCCCGACAATGCCCCGGCGATGAAGCTCGAGGGCATCCGCCGGCTCGGCGCTGAGATCGTCAAAGTGCCTTTCGAGGAATGGTGGGGGGTCTTCGTAACTCACCGGTTCGAGCCGCTCGAGCCCGCGCGCTTCATCCATCCCGTCAGCGACGTAGGAATGATGGCGGGGAACGGCACGATCGGGCTCGAGATCCTGGAGGAGGCGCCCGACGTGGGCGCGGTGCTCGTGCCGTTTGGCGGCGGCGGGCTGAGCTGCGGAATCGCGGCTGCGATCAAAGCCTCGCGGCCCGAGGTGCCGGTATTTGGCTGCGAGGTGGATACCGCGGCGCCCTGGCGGCCGCCATGGCGGCGGGCCGCCCGGTGGAGGTCGACCGCACCCCCACCTTCGTCGACGGCATCGGCGGCAAGGCCGTGCTCGAGGAGATGTGGGCCCCGGCGAAGCGATTGCTTGCGGGCTCTCTTGTCGTCTCCCTCGCGGAGGTCGAGGCGGCGATCAGGCTGCTGGTCGCGCGCTGTGCGGTCGTTGCCGAGGGCGCGGGCGCAGCATCTGGTGCGGCCGGGCTCAAGCACACCGGCTCACTCGAGCGGATCGTGTGCGTGGTCTCCGGCGGCAACCTCGACCCGGGCGTGCTGGCGCGAATCCTGGGCGCCGACCAGGCCTAGTCCGGCGACCACCACGGCGCTGACCACGGCCGTCGCGGCGACCGCGCCGAACACCGCGAGCAGCCCCAGGTACTGGGCCACTACGCCCACGAACACGAGGCCGACCACCTCGCCGCCGGCCCCGGCCATCCAGAAGATGCCGACCGCCGCGCCCCGGGTGGTCTTGCCGCCGGCCCCCGAGACGGCGGCCTGGCTCGACACCAGGAACACGCCGAAGCCGATGCCCTCGACGATGAGCAGAAACGTGAGCAGCAGCGGTGAAGCCGTCCTCACAAGGGTGAAGTCGATGACCGCTTCGACGATAAGGACTGCCGCCAGCGTCCAGTGCGCGGGCAGGCGCTCGGACAGCGGACCCATCGGGATGCGGCCCGAGGCGGATGCGATGGCGCGCCAGGCGAACAGCGTGCCGATGGTCACAGTGCCGATGCCGACGCTGCGCGCATAGACGGGGAAGTAGGTGAAGATGGCGCCCGTCATCGAGACCGTCATCGCGACGTTGGCGACGCAGGCCATGACGATCGCGGGGTGCCGCATCAACGAGACGATCGCCGGGAAGTCCACCAGGCGGCCGGGCGCGCCACCCGCCGGCCGCGGGATCCTCTTGCCGACCAGGCGCAGAGCGGCGAACACTGCTCCTACCAGCGCGATCACCGCCCCGACCATGTAGGCCGAGGGATATCCCGCGGCGCTGCCAACCCAGCTTCCGATCAGGGGTCCCACAGCGAAGCCCGAGCCCATGGCGGCGGTGTACAGGCCGATGGCGGCGGACCGGTCCCTGGTCTCGACGATGTCGCTGATGTAGGCGACGCCCATTGGAAAGGTGGCTACCATCCCGCCGGCCTGCAGGATGCGCGGCACGATCAGCCACGCGGGCGACGGCGCCAGCGCGTAGAGCACGAACGAGACCGCGTACAGGAGCATGCCCGCGACCAGCACCGTCTTGGGGCCGAGACGGTCGGAGATCACGCCGGCGGGCAGCGCGCTGGCGAGGCGCGACAGGCCGAGCACCGAGGTGACCAGGCCGAGCATCCCCAGCGACGCGCCAAGGCTGGTGGCGTACAGGGCGAAGATCGGCGACTGGACGCCGACCACGATGTCGGCGATGAAGATCAGCACGCAGACCTCGATCACCTCACGGCGCATGAGCCGGCCGTAGGATGCGGACAGCGTAGACACCGATTGCATTAAAGCTGATCTGGCGCGGACATATACTTGCGAACGAACGTGCGTTTTTCTATCGGCTACGCGGCGCCGCTGACCGGACCCCAATCGATCGTCGGCGTGCCCATGCTGCGGGTCGTCGAGATGGCCACCACCGACCTCAGCCGGGACGGCCTCGAGCTCGATGTGGTCGCGGTCGATGACGCGGCTGACGACCCCACGGCGGCGCGCGTGGCGGAAACGCTGGTCGGCAACGCGGCCGTGATCGCGGTGGTGGGCCACAAGAACAGCGGGCCGAGCGGCGCGGCCGCCCCTGTGTACGCGGCGGCCGGCCTGGCGCAGCTGAGCCAGTGCGCCACTGACAACGCCTTGACCCGCTCCGGCTGGCCGACCTTCTTCCGGCTGTGCGCCGACAACGAGCGCCAGGCGGCTGCAGCGGCCGAGTACGCGGCTTCGCGGCTGCACCCGCGGATGCCGATGGCCGTGCACGACCGGACCAGCTACGGGCGCCCCCTGGTCGACGCGTTCGCGCGCCGGCTGACCGCGCTATCGGGCCACCAGGTCGGCGTGTTGGAGATGCGGGTTGGGCAGGAGGACTTCGCGGCGATCGTGACGAAGATGCGGGCCGCGAAGGCGGACCTCGTCTACATCGGCGCGACCGAGATCGAAGGCAGCAGGTTGATGATGGCCCTGCGAGAAGCTGCATCGGAAGCGCAGATCATGACCTCGGAAGGCGGCCCTCAGAACCCGCTGACGGGGCTCGCAGGTGACGCCGCCGAGGGCAGCATCCACACCTACGCCGGGACGGATCCGAACGGGACCGAGGCCGCGCAGCGGCTGATCGAGCGCTGCGAGCGCGAGATCGGAGGCGCCCCATCCTTTGCGGTCGAGACCTATGAGGCCGTGATGGTGATCGCCGACGCGCTGGCCGGCGGAGCGAAGACCCGTGCCGAGCTGCGCGATGCGGTCGCGGCCGCCGACCTCGAGGGCTTCAGCGGCCGGATCAAGTTCGACCCGAGTGGCGAGCGCATCGGAGCCCCGGTCAGCCTGTGGCGGGTGACGGGAGGCCGGATGACGCCGGTCGCGGTCGATCTGTAGAAAGGTCGGTCGCTAGACGCTTCGCGACATCACCACGGGGGCTCGCCGAAGCCCAGATTGTTGCCGTCGTCGAGGAGCGCCTGGCGCGTGGCTGCCGCCTCGTCGGCAGAGATTTGTCCGTTGACCTCGAGGGCATCGACCTGGCGCCATCCCTCCCGCAGCACGGCCCTCTGCCGCTGATCGACGCTGAGCTGGCGGAACTCCTCCAGCAACGCGTCGGCCTCGTCCTGAGTGACGATTCCAAGCACCACCGACCGCTCAATCGTGTCGGGGAATTCGGCGATCAGGCGGTCCCAATCCACCGGCGCAGATTCCTTCGTCACAAGGTGATCGTACCCTCGGGGTCGGGAATTCGAACCAACCCGTCTAGACCGTAGCCCGGGCCTTCAAGCGGTCGCGGATCTCGCCGAGCAGCCGGATCGCTTTCGAAACCCGCTCGTGAGGCACTCCCGGGTACTTGACCCGGAACATCACGTGCAGCCGCTCCCCGACGATCTCGCGCAGCCGGCTCAGATTGGCGGCGATCTCCTCGGGCGACCCCAGCATGATCTCGCTCCTGCGGGCCGCGAGCTCATCGGCGGACATCCGGCTCGGGTGCCAGTCGGCGTAGTCGGCGGGCGGCAAGCCGTACCACGAGCCGTACGTGCGCCGGGTGAGCATGTACGCCTCTTTGACCTGGTCCCAGGCGTCATCGGCCCCGTGCTCGGAGACAAACCCGCCCATGGTCATGGCGAACTCCTGGTCCTCGTAGCGGCGGCCATGCCGCGCCAGCGCCGCCTTGTACCGGTCGACCATGTCCTGCACGCGCCAGTAGATGTCGCGGTTGTAGCCGCTCGCGCCGAACGACTTCGAGTCGGTGCCGCCGTCCATGATGAATCCGTCCCCCAGGCGCGCTGCGCGATCGACCGAGGCGTCGACGTAGCCGGCTATCCAGACCGGGGGCCCGCCCTTCTGCAGCGGCTTCGGGTAGACGTCGACGTTGTCGAACTTCCAGTGCTTGCCGTTGAAGGTCACCGGCTCGTCGCGCCACGCGAGCTTCATCACCTGCACGAGCTCCTCGGTCATCGGGGCGCGAGCCGCGCGCCGCACGTTGAAGCCCGCGTACTCGACGTCGCGGTAGCCGAGGCCGACACCGATGGTGAAGCGCCCGTTCGAGAGCACGTCGACCATCGCGCATTCCTCCGCGAGCTTGATCGGGTTGTGCAGCGGCCCGAGCACCACCGACGGTCCCAGCTGGATGCGATTGGTGACGGCCGCCACCGCCGCCGACATGCCCATCACGTTGGGATTCCAGTTCAGGAAGTGATGCTCCGTGTACCAGATGGAGTCGAGGCCGACCTGCTCCGCGAGCTTCGCCTGTTCGAGGTCGTGCGCGTAGACCTCGTGATGGCTGATCCCCTCATCGGGGATCCACTCGCCGCTGTAAACACCAAGCCCTAACTTCATTCGGTCTCCACCATCGTCAATTTCATCTGCACCTGGTCGCGCGGCACCAGGGTCGGCCACAGCGAGACCGACGGCCGCGGCTGCGCCGGCGAGAGATAGCCGGTGCCGATGCCGCCGAGCGTCCAGAGGTGGGTGGACTCGCGCTTGACCGTGTCCGCCTCCTCCTGCGTATGGGTCCGCGCGGCTACCCGAAGGCCGACCTCGTTGAGGTCGCCCGGCTCCGGCGCGGCCGGACCGTGCAGCGCGTTCACGCCGATGTAGTCGAAGTGCAGCTCCATCGGCTCGACCTTGAGCAGCTTCAGGCGCTCGCGGATGATCTTCTCGCCGCGCCGCGCCTTCTCGTATGCGTCGGGCCAGCTGAACAGCAGCGTGCCTTCGCCCTCCCATCCCTCGCGAAAGCCGATGCACACCTTCAATTTCTCGGGCAGTCCCTTTCCGGACATGTTCGACAGCTTCACCCGCTCCGGGCCGAGCTCCTCAACCTTGATGGTCGTGAAGTCGGCGATGCCGTCGGGCATGTAGTAGTTGTTGGGATCGCCGATCTCGTAGACCAATTGCTCCTTGACCGTCCACTCGTTGAGAATCCCGCCCGAGCCGGCCACCTTGGTGATAACCGCGGTCGCGTCCTCGCTGACCTCGGCGATGGGGTAGCCCGGCCGCCACGGGTCCTTCGCCTGGCGCCAGAGGTTCGACACCGCGCCCGTGGCCAGCGCGGCGCACTCGACGGTGTGCCCGATGGTGATCGCCGCGCCCATCTTGTCGTTGTCCTCGGCCGCGTAGCTCCAGCCGAACTCGTGCATCATCGGCCCGACGAAGAGCGCCGTGTCCGAAACCCGGCCGCACACGACCACGTCCGCGCCCTCCGCGAGCCCGCGCGCGATGTAGTCGCCGCCGACGTAGGCGTTCGCGGCCACGATGTCCTTGCGGATGCGGTCGATGTCGGGCTCGCCCGTGTCGAGGTTCGGGAAGGTGATCCCGAGGGAGCGCATCTCATCCAGGTCGGGAAAGATGTCGTCACCGGTGACCACCGCGATCTTGAGCCTGCCCAGCCCGAGGCGCTTGGCGACCTCGATGACCTTCTGCGCGGCGGCTGCTGGGTTCGCGCCTCCGGCGTTGGTGACGATCTTGAAGCCCTGCTTGCGGGCCTGCGGCAGCGTCGCCTCGAGCCACGGCTCGATGTCGCGGATGTACCCGGAGGTCGGGTCCTTGGCCTTCTGGCGCTGCAGCACCGCGAGGGTCAGCTCGGAAAGGTGGTCGAAGCAGAGGTAGTCGAGCTCGCCCTTGTCGGCCAGCTCCACAGCCGGCTCGAGCAGGTCGCCCCAGTACGCGCTCCCGGCGCCGAGCCGGATCTTCTTCACTTCTCCTCTCCCTTGAGGGAGAGATCAATAAGGCCCATCCTGGTCGCGCTCGCGCGCAGGATCGGGTGAGGGTGATCAATCTTCCTCATACGGGCATGACGCCATTGCGTCGGTTGGGCGGAGGAACGTCCTTGCGGCAGTAGATCTCGTAGCGGCGGATGAGCTCGTCGCGGAGCTCGTCGCTGGGGATCACGGCCTCGATGGAGAAGTCGGACGCCACCTCGTAGACGTCGATGTCCTCCTCGTACTCGCGGCGTTTGGCGGCGATGAAGGCTGCGCGCTGGTCCTCGGGGAGCTCCATGATCTTGTTCAGGTAGATCGCGTTGATCGCGCTCTCCGGCCCCATCAGCGCCGGCTTGGCGGTGGGCAGCGCGAGCACCGCGTCCGGACCCATGGGCGACCCGCTCATCGCCAGGTAGCCACCGCCGTAGGCCTTGCGCACGAGGACCGCGATCCGCGGCACCCGCGCCTCGGCGACCGCGAACAGCATCTTGGCGCCGTGGCGGATCATTCCCGCGCGCTCGACCTGGCTGCCGACCATGAAGCCGGGGATGTCCTGCAGGAAAAGGAGCGGGATGTTGTACGCGTTGCAGGTCCAGATGAAGCGCGCGGCCTTGTCCGAGGAGTCGGGGAACAGCACGCCGCCCTTGTAGCGCGACTGGTTGGCGACGATGCCGACTGAACGGCCGCCGAGGCGGGCGTAGCCCGTGACCAGCTCGCGCGCCCACAGCTTCTTGACCTCGAGCCAGCTGTCCTGGTCCACGAGCGCCTTGATGAGGTCGACCATGTTGAAGGCGATCCGCTGGCTCACCGGGACGATGTCGGCGATGCTCTTGCCGGGTCCTGGCGGGCGCGGCTCGATGAGCGGGGGCTTCTCGGTCCAGTGGCCCGGAAAGTACGAGAGATACTGCTTGGCGACCGCGAGCGCCTCCTCCTCGTTGGCGCAAAGAAAGTCGCCCAGCCCGCTCACGCGGGCATGCATCTCCGCGCCGCCCATCTCCTCCATGGTCACCTTCTCGCCGGTCGCCATCTCCGACATGCGCGGCGAGCCGATGTAGGCCGTGGCGTTGCCCTCGACCATGATGCAGACGTCGCACAGCGCAGGCTGGTAGGCGGTGCCGGCCGGCGAAGGGCCGAGCAGCACGCAAACCTGCGGCACGACGCCCGACAGCTGGATCTGGTTGTAGAAGATGTTGCCCCACGCCTTGCGGCCGGCATAGCTGGCGCGCTGCTCGTCGATGCGCGCGCCCGCGGAGTCGACCAGGTAGAGGATCGGGCACTTCGTGCGGCCCGCCAGCTCCTGCATCGCGGTGATCTTCTGGAAGGTGCGCAGGCCCCAGGTACCGGCCTTGACCGTCATGTCGTTGGCGATGACGCAAACCGGGCGCCCGGCGATGGTGCCTACAACCGTGACCACCGCGTCGGCCGGCAGGTTGCCGTCGACGTGGCGGGCGAGGAGGCCGTCCTCAAAGGTCCATCCGGGGTCGAGGATGCGATCGAGCCGCTCGCGCACGAACAGCTTGCCCTGCTCTTTGAGCTTGGCGTGATAGCGAGGCTCGCCGCCCGCCTTCGCCTTGCCCACACGCCGGCGCAGGTCGTCGTCCGGCGAAAGGCTTGCCGGTTCCGTCTCTGCGGGCAGGTCGGCGTCCGGTCTCATTCGGCAAGCTCCATGCGCAGCACCGCGGTGCTGAAGGCCTTGCCAGTCACGTCGTAGCGCAGGGTCTTCGTGGCGCCGCCGCCCAGGGCGTTGTGGAGGAGCAGGTTGAAGGCGTTGAGGTTCGGCATCGGATAGACGTCAACCTCGCCCTTGACCCAATCGCCAAAGTGCGCCTTGATGCGTTCGGGGGTCAGCGTGCGCTGCAGGCGCTCGTAGGCCTTTTCGTCGAACGCGAGCACTCCCACGTTGACGACATCGCCCTTGTCGCCGGACCGCGCATAGGCCACGTCCTTCACCTGCATCTCCACCACACCTTAACTAACAAACGAACGTTCACTCACTTGACAGTCAGTTTGGGCTGATACTAGCGTATGGCAAAGCGGCCGGAAACCCTTCGGTCGCACGGCCGTCCCACTCAGGAGAGACTCATGGCCACCGTCCCGCTCCAGGCAATTTCCGCAGGCCCGGCCGAAGCCGCCCATTCGGGCATCCGCGAGGTCGTCGAGCTCGCATTGGTGACGCCCGGCTGCATCCGGCTGGAGGTCGGCGAGCCGAGCTTTCCCACGCCCCCCCACATCGTGGATGCGGCCGTCGAGTTTGCTCGCAAAGGCCAGGTCAAGTACACAGCGACCGCCGGAATCCTGAGCCTTCGCGAGCGCCTCGTGGCGAAGCTGGATCGGGTCAACGGCATCACGGCTGGGGTCAAGAACATCAACTGCTCGGTGGGCGGTGTCGGCGGCATCGCCGCGGCGATCGCAGCCCTTGTGGAGCCTGGCGACGAGGTCATGCTGCCCGACCCGGCCTGGCCGAACTACCGGCTCATGCTCGCGTGGGCGCACGGCGTGCTCGTGCCGTATCCCTGCCCGCCCTCCAGCAAATTCGTCCCGGATCCCAAGGAGATCGAGAAGCGCATCACGCCGAGGACGAAGCTGATCATCATCAACAGCCCCTCCAACCCGACGGGGGCGCTGTTCCCGCGCAAGCTGCTCGAAGAGATCGTCGAGCTTGCGGTGAAGCACAACCTCTATCTCTTGTCGGACGAGTGTTACGACGAGGTCATCCTCGATGGCGAGCACCACAGCCCGGCGTCGTTCTGCACCGATGGCCGGATCATCTCGGTGTTCACCTTCTCGAAGACGTACGCCATGACCGGGTGGCGCGTGGGCTACGTCGTCGCCAACGAAACGCTCTCCGATTCCATCACCAAGGTCCTCGAGTCGAACTCGTCTTGCCTGCCCACGGTTTGCCAGATGGCGGCGCAGGCCGCGCTCGACGGGCCGCGCGAGCCGCTGCACCAGATGGTGGCCGCCTACCGCGAGCGGCGGGACCTGTGCGTGGGTCTGCTGGAGGAGGCGGGCATGCTGATCAGCCGACCTCAGGGCGCGTTCTACATCATGGCCGACGTCAGCGGGTCGGGCATGGACTCACGCGAGTTCGCGTTCGACCTGGTCAAGACCAAGCAGGTCGCGATCGCGCCGGGAACGGCGTTCGGCGAGTCGGCCCGAGGCGCCGCCCGAATCAGCCTGGCGAGCTCACCGGAAGACCTGTCGGTAGGCATAGGCCGGATGATCGAAAGGATCGAGGAGCTCTCGAAATAATCGGGTAGGGGGATCGGGTCACCCGTCCCCCTCCCACACCACCGGACATGCGGGCCCGCATCCGGCGGTTCGTCAGGTCGACCATGAGCGACGACGCCAGC
>Ga0073928_10002608_pt1 | contig 30512 bp, 19 predicted proteins | sample PaiPotPPA55metaG_FD_76969 | JGI IMG/M metagenome (GOLD analysis project Ga0073928, IMG submission 76969) | Iron sulfur acid spring bacterial and archeal communities from Banff, Canada, to study Microbial Dark Matter (Phase II) - Paint Pots PPA... ...
CTCGGAGTGATCTTGCTAGTTCGCTTTGACTCTGCTTCGACGACCACGGCTCGCTCGTAATCTTTCGGTCGGCTTCAGTCCGACCCATACATCTCCTTCGATCAGAACTTCGACCGTGATCACTAATTCAAACTCCTTCTTGCGAAGGAGCGGGATGCCCATCCAAGTGCACGGCGTTCTACTGCGCGCCATGTCCGGTATCGAGCTGTCCCGCGTACGAACCGAACTCTAACGACGGCGAATACTCACAACCATTCCGCCACATCCAGTACAACCGAATCGCCAGTCTGCGCCCCATCGCTACCTTGGCAATGCTTTTGTGCCGACGCATCGCCAGATGAATGTACCGGCGTCTCCAGTCCGGATGGATACGCGCAGCGGCTTCGGCAGCTTCGACCAGCAAGAAACGCAACAAGGAGTTGCCTTGCTTGCTGATGTGCCCCAGCCGTTGCTTGCCGGCACTGGAGTCCTCACTCGGAATCATTCCTACGTACGTCCCGATCTACTTGCCGCGTTGAAACCGAGTCGGAGTTCCAATGATCAACACATAGGCGAGGGCCGTAAGCGGTCCCACGCCGGGATGCGTCATGAGCCGCAACACTTCGGGCCGTTTGCTGGCTTCCTGTTCGACCGCTGCGGTTAAATCTTCAATCCTCGGATTCAGGCGGTCCAGCAGCTCCAACAACTCTTGCCGCCGTCGACTGGCCCAGGGAGCTAACGCGAGTTTTTCTAACTGCGATCGTCCTTGTTCGCTGAACAGTTTTTTCTTCCAGCGATAGCCCTCGTTCATCGCTAACGCCTGCAACTGATTCATAATGCGCGTGCGCATCTGCACTAATCGATGACGGTGCCACAGCAGTTGTCGCAGATCCCGATTCTCCGGACTCGGTATCCAAATTTGCGGAAAGTTATTTTCCCGCAGGAGTCTAAGCAGAAGGAGAGCATCATTGCGGTCCGTCTTCCGTTTCTTCACTCGCTTCGCTTTAATCTCTGCGGGATCGCCCATCCAAATCTCGATGCCGAGTTCTGCGAGCAGCCGCTCGAACCAGCGGGAATATCCAGTAGCCTCCATTCCTACACGTACGCGGATTCCTCTCTTCTGCAGATCCCGATAAAATCGCTCTGCTTCTCCATCGCTGTGGTTCAACTGCCGTTCACCACACTCACCGGTTTCTTCGTCAAAAAATGCAATCTGCTGAAAGCTCGGGTGGTAATCTACGCCTATTAACATGTTCGGCTCCTTTCTCCCGAGCCTATGGTCGTTGAGCAACCAAAGTTTACTCGGGTCGAGGAGCCGACATTGTTATGCAATCAAGTCAAATTCAACTTACCGGTTAGCGCGTTCACAATGCTTGTAAACCGAATTATGACCTCGTCGTAAATCTACAATAGGCCCACGCCAGTTGGGCCTGGCGGGAGAGAATCTTCCGTTTGTGAACCCATTTACGACAGAAATGTTGTTGGCGAGAGGCGAGGCGCCGGCATGAGACCGCCGGCCTCTGGGGCTTATTTCGTCGCCGGAGCCGTAGAGACGACAGGCGCTTTGCGTCCTGCATCCAGATGATCGTAGTTGAGTACTGCATTGAGCACGAGCATGAAGCTGCCTTGCGTTTCCTGACGCCACATCGGATTGTTCGCAAAAAGCACTACGTGGCCACGCCCGAGAGGCACGTCGATAATCGCCGGAGTGCCGGCCAGTTCCGAGCCTGCTGCCAACATGCCGCTGATCCACAAATCCTTCTCGTCGGCGAAGCGCAGAACAACTCGAGGATAAAGCGAGGGCGGCGGAAGTTCACTGCTGTAAAACACGCGGTTTTGTGGGTCGACGTAAAGTTCTTTTTCCGCACGACTGCGGTCCGGCGGTGGCTCCGGTGGCGTCCAGTTGCGGCCTTGCGGGATATCCGGATCGGTCGTGGAACCACGTCCGCTGGGCCGGGCGCCAGCCTCCGGTGCGTTATCCCCGGATAGGGAGACTTTGAAAACCGGCGCTTGGTTGAAATAGACGCCAACGGATTCGTCGTAGCCATAGGCAATCGGGCTTTTGGAATCTGCAATATTGGCGCGCAGGATCGATCCACGCGCTTGAAGCTGATGCGACTGCGTGATGGTCACGGAATCGGTCAATCCGAGGTCCACGGGCAAATGTGTACTCGAGCCAACCGGAATAAACAACCCGCCGTCTTCTATGAATTGTTTTAGGTGCGCAACGCCATCAAAACCGAGTCCGCCGCGGATGTCCGGAGTTTCGTCGATACCTCCCCAGTTCGGAGTAATATCGGATTTTTGCCAAGGTATGGGGCCGGCATCCGTGCCGTCGGGCAGAGTCCGCCTGGGAAAGCCGGCTAGGAGTTCGCGCAAATCGGAAAAGGTAGGCGGAAAGAGAATCACGTCGAACTTTTCGCGCAAGTTCGGCGTGGTGCGCACCACCGTATCCGAAATGTACGAATAAGGAATGCCACTTTCTTCTAGCGCCAGCCGAAACCAACCTTCATTTTGCGTGCTCGTCCAGGTGTGCAGGACGGCGATGCGCGGCACCGCAAGCTCGTGTCGTGCAACCGTCGGCTCTTGCGTGGCGCTCACGGCCGAGAGGCCCAGATCACCCACTGCCTGTCGGAGTGACCTCTCCAGATCCGATGAGTTGGTACCTATCGGAAGAATGAAGGAGCCTGCGGTGAACTTTTTGTCCGCGGCATCAAACGATTCCTCGGCGACAAAAATTTTTGCATCTTTCAGACGATACCGCAGAGCTGCGAGGCCCGGCTCGGCGTTCGCTTCAATAATGTAGCACTTTAGCGGGTTGCCACTATGGCCCGCCGACGATTTGACTTTAGTGGCATGCGGAGCCGCGATGCCGGAATCACCATTACGTGCGGGCATGTCGACAAGCGTCATAGGCGCCCTCAAGATAGCTTCATCGGTGATCCGCAGAGTCTTGACGTTGCGCAGCGGCCCCAGCGTCCATCCGGTGTCATCATAGGGACGTGGGTCGGAGGCAGAGTAATACTGCGTGTCCAAAAGCATGTCGACAACTCGACTGTAGGGCTGATCCATGCGGATGATGTAACTGCCTGCCGGAACGTTGATTGGTTTTGTCTCTTTCTTTTTGTCACCCGCGTCGGCTATTGATTTGTCCGCTGCGTTGTCTGGTTTTTCGGTCTTCGAATCGTCCGCAGGTTTCGTCTCCGCTTTGGATTCGTTGTCTACGGTCTTCGGCGGCGCGGCAGCTGGCTTCACCTCAAAATCCTGACCGAGCTTTTGCACTTCGGCGCCCTGTTTTTGCAGCAGATTGGCGAGCTGTGCGGCCAGCGCCGGTCGCCGGCCATCATTGAGAATCGCCCAGGCTGCGGGGCCCTCGGTTTTAGCCTTGGCGACAGAGCGTTTGCTCTTGAGATAGAAATTGCTTAGAAACTCCTGAGGATGCTGGGCCATGTAGTCGAGACCGAGGAGTAATCCGCTTTCTTCAAGGTTCGTGTTATTGCGTAAGGACCACTTCACTTTGGGAAGTGGCGGATTCGGCCGGAACCACGCGCGCGATGTTTGGGACTCATTCAAGGTGCGTTCTTCCGTCTGTGGGTACAAATTGCCGAATGTTTCGTAGAAGCGGCCGATCGAGTTGTGGCCATTGGCGACGTAGAACATGTAGTTGGGTGCCCAACCATCATAAAAACCGTGGGTCCATACGCCCACCACACCTCGTTCCGTAAGTTGTTCCACCTCGTAGTACGCCATCTTTTGCCATTCGCTTACCACGATGGGGTCCAGCCACGCATTATAGGGACCCGTGCCAGTGGAGATGTACAGATAAGGAATGGATTCATGAAGATCGTGAAGCACCTGTGGGTGCCAGTCTAGAAAATTCTTCATTATCACTTGCGACAGCTTAAGGCCCATGGCGATGGAGTCTCGATTGTTATCATGCTGCACGTAGTGTCCCCAATAAACCAGATCAGGCTGCGGTTTGTCGGGATACGCCTTGCGGTAGTTGGCCCAGTCCACCATGCGGTCATGGCCATCCACTTCCACGATCGGGGTGATCAGGAAAACCGTATTCTTGCGAATTCTTTGAATGAAAGGCGTGTCCTCGACGGCCAAACGATAAGCAAGCTCCATCAACATCTCCGGCGAGCCGGATTCCGGTGAGTGAATAGACCCGGAAGCCCAGTAGAACGGCTTTCCCGAGGAAATGAGCTGCTGAGCGTCGGCGTCGGTGATTTTCCGCGGGTCAGCCAGCTTGGCGGTGATTTCCCTGAGATGGTCCAGTTGGGCGATGTTTGCTTCGTCGCTCACGGCGATAAGCAGGAAGTCACGGCCTTCTTCGGATTTGCCAACACGGAAAACCTTCACGCGAGGGGACGCCTTGGCCAGCTCGTCATAGTAGTGGTAAATGTCCTTCGAATAGGTGAGAACATCGGGCGCGCCGACGATGTGGCCGAGGATTTTCTCGGGCGTGGGAACTGTCGCGGATGCGGGGAGATGATCAACCAGGTCAGTTAAGAAGAACGGTTCGGTCGTGTACTCTCGAATCTTTTTCGTGTATTCCTCGTCATTGACTGAGCCGGTTTGAGCGTTTAGGGAAATCGCGGCGAGGCCCAAAAACAAAAGTGCGTTGGTCACAATCCGATACTTTGGACGTATACACCTGACCATACAGACAAACGCACGCCGAAGCCTAGGTCGATTCATTATGGTTCCCTCACCTTTTTCTGGTTCGCCAGAACAGAATGTTAAAGCTCCGGCAGCTCCAATTGCAAAGTGCTATATCACAAAGATTTTTTCTCTGACTGTGCTTCGGCCATTTCATCCACCGAGACAGGTTATTGCATTCTTGCTCGACCTCCTTCACCAGATGCGAACCCGCTCCGGCGAAGCAAGATAGAGTGTTTGTTCCGGTCGAACATCGAACGCTACGTACCATGCATCGATGTTCCGGACGGTATCGGCACGATATTGCGCGGGAGCATGGAAGTCCGTCACCACTTGATGCCTTAGTGCCGCGATACGTTCCGTGGAGGCCCAGTTCTGTGCAAACCCAATGAAAAATTGCTGGTTTCCCGTGAAGCCGTCCAGCATAGGAGCTTCTTTACCCCCCAAAGATGCGCGATAGGCGTCGTAAGCAACTGAGATTCCGGCGAGATCGGCAATGTTTTCAGAGACGGTTTGGCTGCCATTCACCGACAGATCGGAGAATGGCTTATAGGCGTCGAACTGCGCTACAAGTGCCGCTGTGGCAGTATTGAAGTGAGCCAGATCCGCGCCAGTCCACCAATTTCGCAGCCGGCCCTCTGAGTCGAACGCACTCCCCTCTTTGTCAAACATGTGGCTGATTTCATGCCCAATGATGGAGCCGATAGCCCCGTAATTGACAGCGGCTGCCGCGTCCGCATCAAAGAATGGCGGTTGCAGAATCGCAGCGGGGAAGCCTAATGCGTCTTGAATCGGCAAGTCGGCAGCATTCACCATCTGAGGGGTCATTGACCACTCTTTGCGATCTACTGGAAGTCCCAACCGCGCTACATCATGCTGGTACCGAAATAAGCTGCCCCGCCATACATTGCCAAAAATATCGTCCGGCTTCACCTCGTACGACGCGTAGTTGCGCCACGTCTCGGGATAACCTACGCCAACATATAGTCTTGCGAGCTTGGCCTGGGCTTCAGCTTTGGTCGCCGGATCCATCCATGAGAGCGCAGCAATTCGATGCGAAAAAGCAGCGATAATATTTGCCGCCATCTCCTGAACCTTTGTTTTGGCTTCCGGAGAAAAGTAACGTTGGGCGTAGATCTGACCCACAGCGTCGCCAAGTTCGGCGTCAACCATCTCCACGGCCCGCTGCCAGCGCGGACGCTGCTGGGGTACTCCGAGAAGTGTCTTACCGAAGAAATCGAACTGAGCATCGCCGAATCGCCTCGGAAGCACGTCGGCATAGCTCTCGATCAAATGGAATGCAAGAAAATCTTTCCAGGTGTCGAGCGGAGTAGAGGCGACCAGCGCGGACTCCCCCGCTAAGGCTGATGGCTGCCACACGACGAAGCTGATCTGTCCCCTAAGGCCGGCACCTCGAAAGTATTCCACCCAGTCCAGTCCGGGTGCTTTCACGCCAAAGTAATCTTGATTCCATGTGTTATTTGCTTTGTAAACATCTTCACTTTCCGCCAGGCTTAAGTGCTTTTCTGCAATCGCACATTCGAGTTCAAGAATGCGTTGTCCGCGAGCATCCGCGTCAGTGAATCCAGCTAACTTGAGCATGGTCGAAACATGCACCAGATATTTCTCGCGGAGATCCCGCATACTCTTGCTGTCGGAAACGTAATATTCGCGATCGGGAAGTATAAGGCCACCTTGCAAAAGATAAGGCGCATAGTGGGCCGGATCGTTGAAACCCGGTGTTACCCACAGCCCGAAGAGATTGCTGGTATGCCACTTCGTGTTATTCAAAGCGTCCACATCCGTTCGCAGGTCTTGCCCAAGCGCATGGGCCAATTCTCTTTTGTCGCGGATGGCAGCAATGGCTGTAAGGCGCGAAAGCAAGGGGGTGAGACCCTTCGTTTCAATGGCAGCTTCATTCATGAATGATTCGTAGAGATCGGCAATTTTACGTTCGTTGGAAGTGCCAGACGTCTTGGCCCTGACCGTTTCTCGAATTAGGTTAGCGGTGCGCTGGTTGGTCAGATCCTCTAACCTGCTAAATACACTGACAGAAGCGCGATCTGACGGAATAACAGTGCGCTCAATCCAATTCCTGTTGGCGTAACCGTAAAAGTCGTTTCCCGGCTTGACCGAACCATCCATATTAGTGACGACGATACCGTGAATCTTTGATTTTTGGCGAGTTTGGTTTTGAGGTGATGCGGCTTGCGGTGCAGCAAGTACGGTTGGCAAAATTACGAACGGGCAAGCAACCGCAAGCCTGAAAACAATATGCGCCAGGGTTTGCGTGAACCTCTTACTTTTCCTCTTCTTCGAGCAGCTCTTCTCAGTTGGTTTTTTCGCCAATCTCAGATTGCCTCTGTGAATCATATTTACTCAATATGGAAACGGCATGGAACTAGTTTTCGCCTCTCCTTTTCAGCGCCACCCCGGTGACACGACGAGGCTGGACCGAAGCGGCAATGAATCTGTTGTGAAGCGACTGTATCAAGGTCCTTGAATTGTTGCAACATTTGTGTCACGATCTGCACTCGCTTAACAAGCCCGCTGTAAAGGATATGGTGACTTGAAAAATCTGCCGGCAGCACTCATCGCTTTAGTTCTTGGCACTTCAGCTTACGCCCAGCAACTGAATGTCACCGACCCCCTTTCCATCAAATCCGCCGAAAGTGCAGATGCGAAACCTATTCCTTTTGAGGACCTCATCTTCACCCGCCAGGTTTCCTCCGCCGCCTGGTCACCGGATGGGAAAGACATCATTCTGTCAACGAACCTCACCGGCCGCATGAATCTTTGGAAAGTACCTGTCGCGGGCGGCTGGCCAATTCAGATGGTTCAGTCCGACGATCGGGAAATCCAGGCCGACTGGTCTCCCGACGGTCGATGGGTTGCCTACGCACAGGATTCTGGCGGTAATGAGCAGTACCAGATTTTCATGGTCCCTAGCACAGGCGGGGCCACGGTCAACATTACAAATGACCGCGATATCCGTTTTATGGAACCCCATTTCTCGCCTTCTAGCCGGCTGCTGGCCGTTACTCGGAAGCATCGTGGTTCACCCGCGACGGGCATCGCCGTCATCAACCTGGAAACGAGAGAAGTGCGCGATCTCACCAACGAGCAGACCAAGAACCATTTCTGGTCTATCGCCGGGTGGAGTCCCAACGGAAAGTCAATTTTCGCCACGCGGTTCGATACGTCTTTCGCGGACTCTAGCGTCTTTCGCGTTGACCTGGAATCCGGCAGTGTTGAAGAACTTACGCCACATTCCGGCGACAGGCTCGTAAGTGTGGAGGCTGTCTCGCCAGACGGGGTCACCTTGGTGATCACCTCAAACGAGAAGAGCGGGACTGATAATGTTGCGCTGTTTGATCTGGCCTCTAAGCACGCGACATGGGTTACGAACTCAGAATGGTCGGCATCCGGCGGTTCCTTCTCTCCCGACAACCGGCACTTCACTTACGTCGTGAATGAGGATGGTCGAACGAGTACTTATATCGCGGATCGCGGCGGCCATGCGGAGAAAATTGCATTCCCCGAAGGTCTGACTTCGCCCGTGGGAAAGCCCGGTGCTTATTCACCGAACGGCGAGCTTCTGCTTGTGAGCCATCAAGGCGCGCAGCATCCTGACGATCTATGGATCTATGATGTCGGCGAGCAGCGATCGCAGCAGCTCACTTTCTCCGCCGTCGCCAGTCTGAATCCGACTTTATTGCCTCCTTCGCGTGCGGTCCATTACAAGTCTGTCGGCGGGAAAATCATTAGCGCCATTCTCTGGATGCCCTTCAACCTCAAGCGCGACGGTACGAATCCCGCTGTGGTGCTCGCACACGGCGGCCCCACCGGCCAGACCGTGGATAGCTTCAGCCCTAACGCCGCCGCGCTTGCTTCCCGGGGGTACATCGTCATTGCGCCGAATGTTCGCGGTTCCACCGGCTACGGCATCGATTTTCAGAAGGCTAACTATCAGGACCTCGGCGGCGCAGATCTGCAGGATGAAGTGTCTGCCACAAAATTCCTGATTGCGACAGGCTATGTCGATCCCAAGAAGCTCGGAATCACTGGCGGATCTTACGGTGGCTTTATGACCCTCATGGCGCTGGGCAAAACTCCTGAGGTCTGGGCTGCCGGCGTCGAGCAATATGGCGTGGTAAATTGGTACACGATGCTGCAGCACTCCGACCCTTTCCTTCAAGCCTATATCAAGGGCATCTTGGGAGATCCTGAAAAAGATCGCGCGGTGTACGATGCTGCCTCTCCGTTCAAGTATTTAAAGAACGCCAAAGCACCTTTGTTGGTTCTGCAAGGCGAGAACGATGTCCGCGTGCCTAAAGAAGAGGCCGAACAGGTCGTCGACATTTACAAGAGCCTGCACTTGCCGGTCGAAGAGAAAATCTATGCTCAGGAAGGTCATGGATACTCTCGGCGTGAAAATCAACTCGACGCTCTCGAGCGCATGGTCACCTGGTTTGACCGTTACCTGAAGCAGGGCCTTGCAGAGAATACCGCACGCAACGGAACAACCGAGAAAAAGTAGCCGTTTCGGGACAAAGATTCACAAGTGCGTGTCATCAGCCGGCCAATTCGCCACTCGCGTCAAAACACCGTCGATTTCTCGCGGCTCCAGAAATCAGGACAGCTATAATCCCTTGCCAATGAAGCGCAAATCCGCGGATCTCGATTGACTTGGTTCCGATTTATTTTCCATTTCGGCGCTGCGGACGATTGACAGTTTTTCGATGTCCGTAAGTTTGCATGACAGGAAGATCAACGGAGGGGATTTATCCAAGAGCCCGTCGCAGGAAACGGACTAATCCGAGGACTGGGGACGTCGGCAGCGGCAGCCATCATCCTAGGCACGATGATCGGCACCGGAATCTTCCTGAAGCCGAGCGAAATGGCGGCAGAAGCCGGATCGGTCAGCATGGTATTCGCTGCATGGATTATCGCCGGAATTCTTTCCATGTTCGGCGCGCTATGCTACGCGGAACTAGGATCTTCGATTCCGGAAGCCGGCGGCGAGTATGCCTATTTGCGCCGTGGATTTGGACGAGTCTGGGGATTTCTTTTTGGCTGGATGCACTCAGTAGTGGCCCGACCCGCTTCAAACGCGGCAATCGCGGCAGGGTTTCTAAGGTTTTGCAGTTTTCTTTTTCCTCCACTGGCAAAGCCGCTTTGCACCATTCATTTTTCGGGACTCTTTGGTTTAACGAGCGGTTACGATTTTGTGTTTACGTGGGCCCAGCCTCTGGCTGTTGCGGCCCTCGTTTTGATAACTGGCATAAATTGTCTCGGAGTGCGGCTTGGCGGGCAAGTCCAAGTAGCCCTAACGGTTCTAAAAGTCGGAGCGGTGTTAACAATCATCTCCGGTGGTTTTTTTCTGGTGCATGAGACGCCTCACCGCCTCAGTCCACTCTGGCCCGTGTCGCCGGGTTGGGGCACGCTGACTGGATTCCTGGCAGCCATGGGTGCGGCCGTTTGGGCGTATGACGGTTGGAACGATTTGAACTTGGTCGGATCGGAAGTAGAGAATCCGGAACGCAATTTTCCACGAGTGCTCGTAGGCTCGACCATTTTTGTAATCGTGACGTTTTTGCTGTTCACGGCAGTTTGTTTTTATGCGTTGCCGTTCAATGCGATCGCTTCATCACAACACGTGGCGTCCGATGTTTTTGCGAGTTTTGCCGGGCATCACGCGGCACTGTGGATTACCTTGATTATGGCCATCTCCGCACTAGGAACTCTGAATTCATCAATTCTGAGTGGTGCGCGCGTGGATTACGCCATGGCGCGTGACGGACTTTTTTTCAAGAGCATCGCGAAGGTTCATCCCAAATTTCGTACGCCGGAAAATGCCCTGATATTTCAGTGTTGCTTGGCCTGTCTTCTGGTGTTGAGTGGGACGTTTGAGGACCTTACGTCACTCGTGATGTTCGGAAGCTGGACATTTTATGGGTTGGCTGTGTTAGCGATGATGCGTATGCGCCACACGGAACCGAATATGCCCCGTCCCTACCGCACGTGGGGGTACCCACTTGTCCCAATAATTTTTATCCTTGGCGCTGGATCGGTCGCGGTTGGACTTTGGATCGCGCGACCTGTGAGGTCTTCGATCGGGATGGCGCTTGTAATAGCGGGACTTCTCTTCTACCGGATGTGGGAAAAAAGATTAGGGGAGCAGTTGAGTTCTTCTTCGCTTTAGATTCCCGCCACGCTAACGCGCCAAATGCATGAACTTGTCCGTGGCTGGGAAATCGGCTGCTGGCTCCGTGTACCAACACCGCACTACTGGATCGCCTGTGCTGACAACTCTGTGCGACCACACTAATCCTGCGGTCCCGGCTTTGATGACTCGCACAATCTCGAGCGTCTGGCCAAATACATCGCAGATTTCCGCGACTTCTTGACCCGCAGCTACTGCGTCGCCAATCTTGACATTGAGCCTAAGTAAGCCGGAATGCCTCGCTCGGGTGATAGCGCGACCCGTAGCGCTCAGCTGCGGGCCGTGTACGATTGGATCACCATCAATCATTTTTAGATACCGCATGATGTTGGTCACACCCTCCACGTGAACGCGGACGTCGGCCTCTTCGAGAGTGCCATTGCCACCGGATTCGGCGAGTATCGCGACGATGCCTCTGTGAGCGGCTGTGTGGACGATGGATCCGGGGAACGGCGGCAGAACATCTCCGCTGCGTGACAGTGAGATCAATCCTGGCGTGAACAATCGGGCCAGCGCTTCGCCGTCATGATCGACGGCGGAATTGCCAGTCAAGCTATAGCCCGCGAAAGGCATGAGCATTTCGCCAAAATCGCCAGCGTGCAGATCAACATGGTATTGAGCCTTCGCAATGACCTCGTCCAGTAGCACGCGAACTAGAATCTCCGAGATCGATCCATCACCGCCCGGTGCGATTTTGTTCAGATTGAGCCCGTCAATCGGTGAGACAAATCCGCATCGGCTCGCGAACATGTTCATGCTGACGACGGGAATTGCAATGACCGCGCCTCTGAGAGTTTTGGGAGATAAATCATTGGTAAGGCGCATGACAGCTTCGATGGGAGCGTATTCGGTAGCGTGAACGCCCGAAGTCAAGCAAAGAACAGGACCATCGCTTTCGCCATTAATGAGCACAACCGGCAGTTGGATAGGCCCGGTCGCGGTCTCCCCGATGTGCAGAAAGCCACGCGTTGTTTGTCCTGGAATTGCAGTAATATTGCGAACTGCGATTTTATTCTTGCTCATCAGCGTCGGCTCGCCTCGGAAAGAATCATGTCAATAAGCACGTTCTCAAGCTATGGAACGGAAGGCGCGCGCTAGCCGTCGAACTCCTTCATCAATCTGCTCCGGCGAAGCATAACTGTAGGCCGCGCGAATATGATTTTTCGGGAAAGGCTTACCAACGCCGTGGCCGCCGCCGCTCGCGGTGAAAAACTTGCTTCCAGGGACCAAGATTACATCCTCCTGCGCCGCGCGTTTGGCTAGGTCGTCTCCATCACAATCAGGCGGAAGAGCGAGCCACAAATAGTATCCACCGTTGGGCAGATTGAATTCTGCTTCTGGGAATTCGCGTCGAACGGCAGCCGCCATTCGGTCACGATGAACCCGATAAGTTTCCTGGACGCGTCTTATGTGGTTATCGAGCTGACCTGTGCCACAGAACTCGATGATCAGCCTTTGTGTCAACGGACACGAGCCGCCATCAGACTTCAACTGTACGATACGAGCCAAAAGATCTCGACGCGCCGCAATCCAGCCGACGCGCAACCCAGGAGCCATCAGCTTTGAAAATGTTCCGAGAGTTAAAACCGTACTGTTCGAATCATCCAATGCTTTCAACGAAGGCTGAGATTCTCCTTCGAAACGAACCTTCCTGTAGGGGCTATCTTCGACAATGAAAAGTCCATAATCTTTGGCAAGCTCGATGATAGCTTCCCGGCGGTTACGCGACATGGTGAGACCCGTCGGATTGTGGAAATCTGGGACATCGTAGATGAATTTAGGTAACCGTTTTCCCGCCTGCTTGCGATTTTCGAGGGAATGCTGCAACTCGGAAACATTCAATCCCTCCGAATCTTGCTGAACCTCGATAAATTCCACGCCAAAGCTTTTGAAGATGGGAATAGCCGTGAAGTAGGTAGGTGCGGTTACTACAATTGAATCACCTTCATCGAGCAGCAGACGGCAAACGAGTTCGAGACCATGTTTTGCGCCGTTCACCACGAGGACCTCCTCAGGCGAGAGGTTGACCACGCCGTCCGAGAGCATGTATTCGGCGATCCATGATCGAAGTTCCGGGAGACCGGGTCGCGGAGCATATTGAAGAGTCTCCGCTCGGTACTTCGACAGTGCGACCGAAGCGACTTGCGTCAAATCCGGCAAGATACCGGGGAAAGCATGTCCGGAATCAAATGAAATCGCTGTCCCAGATGGCCCAGCCGTTGCATTCGTAGATAGTCCTGAAGCACGCCTTGAAAATAGAACCTGTTCCACTGCTTTCTCTTGGGACTTCATGGAATTGCCCTCCGTAGATCTTCCCCCGTCAAAAGACGCTTAACCTCGGCGCGAGCGAGCGACGCGCCGGAGGCATGTCCCAAAGTTGTGTGAACGGCCGCTAGGCTCTTCCAAGCCCAGATATCATTCGGCCGACGTGCAACACGTTCCAACAAAAGCGAGCGCGCAACGGCGCCACGTCCAGCCCGCGCAACTGAGTCGATAAGCAATTGTTCGAATACATCGCGCTGAGCGTGGCTTCCACCTGTCTTCCAAATAAGCTCGTGAACGGGTAACAGGACGTCGCTAGCTTCGGAATAATCCCTTTTCCGATGCGCAACAATGGCTTGAGCGACTGCGAGACCGACTTCTGACATAACAAGCGATTCAGTACCGCAACGCGAATTGGCAAATCGCGCGCAGGAGTCCAGGAACGTGTTGACGGTGTGAGCTTCGCCCTTAGCCGCAAGCGCGAGCAGATAGTGGAGGTCGGCAAAAACGAAGAGGTGATCCTGAATGTGTGACGAGGCGCGTTGCGCGAGTTCCTCCCAGCGATTGCCGACACTTACGCCAGCCTGCTCAAGTCGCCAGAGCACGTCCGCGGCGTTGGCAATGTCTAGGTATTCGTCCGTCGATTGGGGACGGACTTGGCAATCATAAACCTCCAGCACACTGTCGAATTGATCGAGAGCGAGATGAAACAGGCATTGATGCCACCATAGGTGGAGGACGAAGTTATTGCACTCAGCCCACTGTTGGTGAAGACCAGCTACCCAAGAAATCCCATCGCGCGGGCGCCCCTGCATTTCCATTACGTGCGTGACGGCGTGTGCGGCCCAAAGGTCCGAAGCATTACGTTCCACCGCCTGACGTCCGAACTTTTCTGCGAGAGCGTAATCACCGGTCTCCTCCAGACCGTAGGCATAACAACCCAAGACCAAGCCGTAACCTGGAATACTTTCGCTCCACGAAGGAAACACGCGCGAGACTGAATCGCGAATCGCCGCACTCTTGCCCAGATATGAAGTCATGAATTGGGCAAGCCGGAGCGCCAGAATATCAAGCGGAAACCCACGCAGGATGGCTTCCCAACCTTTGAGAGCGCGTTCCAAGTCGCCGGCAATCCAAGACCCCAGAGCGTCAATGTGCAACTTCTCTCGCTGGGTGACGCTTCGAACAGAGGCGATTTGCACTGCGCGCGAATGAGCTTCTCGCGCTGCGATCACTGATCCAAGTTTTCCCGCGTGCATTGACAGGTAGCCGTGGAGGCAGTAAGCAAGAAAGCAATCTGGATCGTTTTCTAGAAGCATCTCTACGCGCCGTGAAGTGTCTCTACGCGCCCCGAGATAGCTCATGATCGCGGCGTCCAAGTGCTCGACGGAAGAACTATCTGAAGCTGTGACAGCGAGACCGCGGGAATCAAAATACATAGCCGGTTGCCTTACCTATTTCCTGCCCAAAGTTTGGCTGCCGCACAACATTCCTAAGCGGGTAGCGCATCGATCAAGGCTTCTACGTCGACTACTGTGTTGTAGAAGTGCGGAGCAATCCGCAATCGGCCAAGGCGCGCGGACGTAATTATGTTCTGCGAATCGAGCTGACTGCACACCCGATCAGCCGGAAAGTCCGGATGGCAGCAAACAATAATCGCTGAAGCGTCCCCGAGTTGCCCTGGGCTCACGATGCGGTACCCGCGTTCGCTCAAACGTTCGATCAAATCCAATCTCAGAGCTAGGAGATACTGCTCGATTCTTTGGGGCCCTGCGCGGAGTAGAAGTTCGATGGCAGCGCCAAGTCCGCAGATCCCAACTTCGTTAAGCGAACCGCCTTCGAAGCGCACAGCGCCGTCTCTCAAGTTAAGGTCGTGCGTGAGGTAATCCCGATAGTTCTCGACCGCCGTCCAGCCGATTACGGTTGGACGAACCCGCTCTAGCGCCCAATCAGAAAGGTAAAGTAGAGCGATACCCTTCGGTCCAAGTAAGAACTTGTGCGCCGCCGAAGCAAAGACATCGACATAGTCGCGAATGACGTCAAGCTCGAAAGCTCCAAGCCCCTGCACGGCATCCACCACAAAGAGTATTTCCCGCTCACGACAAAACTGACCGATGCGCCGGATGTCAAGGCGTTGGCCGCTGGCAAACTGAACCCAGCTCACCGTGACTACGCGTGTACGTTCATCGACAAGGCTTAATAGATCTTCCACCTCAATGCGGCCGCCAATTTCCGGCTGCAGCCGCAATTGCACGCCGTATGCCGCTGAGATCCTCGCCCAGGGATAAACATTTGCGGGGAATTCCACCGCAGTGCTGACCACGTTATCGCCGAGCTTCCAATCAATGCCGTTAGCGACAATCGAAAGCGCTTCTGAAGTGTTGCGGACGAAGGCGATCTGGCGAGCTTCCGCATTGACCAACTTAGCGGCAGCCAATCTGGTGGAAGTCTGGATGCGGTCCCACTCCTCGGCCTTGCGAGCGCCATGTCTGGCGACTCCGTCGAGCATAGTTGACATGCTGTCGCGCGCGAGACAGGAAAGCGGCGAAACGCTCGCGTGGTTCAAATAGATGTATTGCTCGGTGATCGGAAAGAAGGAGCGATACTCTTGTCCCAAATCCTGCTTAGTAAGTAAATCCGGCAAACTCAGCTCCTCGGAATATCCGTCGATTGTTCCCTGAAATAAAAACGTTGCCCGGTGCGCTGCTCCTCAGAGACTTTCTTCAAAAGATTCGTAGTCGATTGGCGTCGGTGACTGGACACCGCGACCAGCAAGGCGTTGATAAAAGCCATACCGCTGGTGTAGGAATCCGCGAATGAAACACATTCAATGGGGGTTACAAAAAAATCATCGCAAAAACTGACCAGCGGGGATAGGAAGCCACCGCTCACGCCGACGCAATAAGCGCCCGATTTCGACGCTGCTTCGAGTGCTTCTACGGTTTGCCGCAGTCCGCGTCGATAAGTAATGGCAATGACTACGTCTCGCTTCCCGAGGAAACGCACACGGTGCACCATCTCTCCCGGAGTAATGGCGATCAGCACGTTCGAGCGGACCATCGAGAGCGTGTATTCCAAGTACTTGCCCAGGTTTGCCGCCATGTCGCCAGCAAGAATCAATACACCTCGCGAAGTAGCGATTTTGTTGGCGACTTTGATTACGCTGCCAGGATCGAGGGAGTTTCTAAGCTGCTTGAGATTCTCGAGGTCACGCTCTATCGATTGCTGAATCAGGCCGGGCACACCAGAGCGACGGGGACTCTGCTCCATGGCTTCCAACGACGTGGCGAAAGTAACTACGCGATCGTGAAGATAGGCACGGAACTCGCTATAGTGTCGAAAGCCCAGAGCGCGAATCGTGCGCAAAAGTGTGGACGGGTCTTCCCCGAGCTTCCGCGCCATTTGGCGAAGACTCAGAAGGACATAATCGCGAGGACGATCAAATATAGGCTGAATGACCTTACGTCGCTGCCCCTGCAGTGCATCCATGCGAATTGAAATGTTTCCATCACCGGCTAACCGCGAAGATAATTTTTGGTTTGTTGTCATGAACCGTCTCGAAGTTGGAACAGATGCCGAATCTTAGCCCACAAAGCAGCGAGTCAGTGAACGCTTTCGTTTCGCAGAGCTTCCCACTTACGTCTGCTAACACCGTTCCCGGCAATCTCGAGCACGCTCCAAGTCATGCTTCTCATTGCGGGAACATGGCATTGGTTCTTGTGTAAAGGGTGAATCAGTTGTACGCTATTCGCTAGTGTAAAACATTTGTTGCACCTATGCAAGTTAGTGTGACACAAACGTATCTTTTGTAAAGCGCCAAAAGAAGGCCGTCGCGTGAAGTCTGAGCCGTAATGCGGAAAAAGGGGGAGCAACCTTATGGATCCTAACGTTCGAAGAGAAATCCGCATCTTGAAAACGTATGCGGTCGCGTTATCGCTAACAATTGCCGCCGTGCTCTTCATGGGAGCAGCGAATGAACGCAAGAAGGAGAAGCTGGACGAAATTGATGTTCAGCGCATTAACATAATCGAGCCCGACGGAACATTACGGATGGTCATTTCCAACCAGTCGGCATTTCCCGGATTAATCGTTAAACGGAAAGAGTACGAACACCAAGACCGCAAGACGGCTGGCATTTTGTTCTTCAATGAAGAAGGCACGGAGAACGGCGGGCTGATCTTCGGAGGTTCGAAAGACGCAAAGGGCAACAAACAGAGTTACGGGCATTTGAGCTTCGATCGCTACGAGCAAGACCAAGTGTTTACAATCGATGCGGGCGAAGACGCAGGTCGCACGGAAGCTGGCCTGAGCATCGTAGATAGGCCCGACTGGCCCATCACAGATCTCCTGAATGTTCCGCGGAGCCAGTGGAAGGATTTTGTGACGTCACATCCCTTACCGCATGCGCGGATTTATTTGGGTCGGGGGGACGACAAAGCGGCATCGCTCAAATTGAAAGATCAGGACGGACACGATCGTATCGTCATTAAAGTGGCTGCGGATGGCTCCCCGACGATTCAGTTTCTTGATCAAGCTGGAAAAGTTGTGAGCCAGATGCCCTCGCCGACCACACCGGCCGTAAACTAGGGAAAGACACCGATTAACGGCGGTGATAGCGTTGCAAGCCGACAACGACCGGACGTGGGAGGATACGGGTGAGCATCCAGATTCGTCGCGCTACGATCGCCAAACTCTGTTGCTTTGTGGCTGTTGGGCTTCTGAGTGTTTTCACAGGCGCCGCACAAGTATCGGATAAGATCTCGATTCGCTGTGGAAAGTTAATTGACGGAAGAGGCGGCCCGCCAACTTCAAACGTTGTGATTGTAATAGAAGGTGGCAAGATTGTTTCGGTAACGCCGAATGCCGCAACGCCCGCCGACACAACGGTGGTTGATCTTTCGCGCCTGACTGTCCTTCCTGGCTTTATCGATGCTCACACGCACATTTTTCTCCAGGGCGATCCTACCGCCGGCGACTATGCCGACCAACTTCTAAAACAGTCAATTCCCTATCGTGCGATCCTGGCGGCGCGCAATGCGCGCATCGCTCTTGACCATGGCTTCACGACGCTTCGCGACTTGGAAACAGAAGGCGCAATGTACGCCGATGTGGATGTAAAAACGGCAATTGAGCGGGGAGAAATCCCGGGTTCTCGCTTGTTCGTGGCAACGCGCGCGATGGCACCGACTGGAATGTATCCTCTGCAGGGATATTCTTGGGAACTCAACTTGCCTCATGGCCTGCAAATAGTTGACGGAGTGGAGAACGCCAGACTTGCAGTACGCGAACAGGTGGCTCATGGAGCAGATTGGATCAAGTTCTACGCGGACCGCGCGACTTACTTCACTCCCGACGGCGTGCTGCACAGCTATGTCAACTTTACCGAAGATGAAGCCCGCGCGATTGTGGATGAAGCACATCGACTGGGCCACCACGTAGCTGCGCACGCCACGGGAGAAGATGGAATTTCGGCCGCTCTGAAGGCCGGAGTGGACTCGATCGAACACGGCATGGGTTTCTCCGACGCACTGCTCGAACAAGCCGTGACTCAGGGCGTTTATTGGGTTCCCACTGCCATGACCATTGCGCATGCTACGGCCGATGGACAAATCATCGATTCCCCAATAGTCGAGGCGCAGAAAAAGGCTTTTGCAAGAGCCCTGGAGAAACACGTGAAAATAGTATTCGGAACCGATGCCGGCGGTTTTGCGTGGACGAGCAAAAACGAAGCTATTGAGTTCCAACTATACGTGGTTTATGGAATGTCGCCTATGCAATCGATCCAGACAGCGACGTTATCTGCAGCACAACTTCTTGGCTGGGGCGACCGGCTGGGAACGGTCGAGCCCGGTAAGTTGGCGGATATCGTAGCGGTCCAAGGGGATCCGCTCTCGGACATCAAGACTCTCCAGAACGTCCAATTTGTAATGAAACAAGGCGTAATTTACAAGAACAACTCAAAGTGAGCCTTCGCCAAGCGCTCCTAGATTTTATTATTTTAAACTACACAACAATTCCGTTCCGAAAAGGCCCTAGAGTTTTTCGATAACAGCTAAGGTTTTTTGTTTTCTTCGGCCGCGTGCGGCAAGGTGTCGACGACTCTCCCATCCTGATCCAGGAACTTAAGAGTAGCAGCCCCTGAAGTATCCACTGACATTATGATGCGTGGCTTGCTCTTCGTATCCGAAAGGGTCACGGTCGCATTGTCCTTATCATCTCTCCCAACGAACACACGTGTGGCTCCGGTCAAGCCGTTGGCTACTGCCTCCTGCTGCAATTTTGTCATAGCCTCAGTTTTTTCCGGACCATCCTTCATTTTCTCGATCGTATCGACTTTTGCAACGATCCCAGCCAGGGGTATTTCAGGGCGGTCCCATACTTGCAGACCAGCCACACGTCGGGTCTGCGATTGATGGTATGTGATCCCGACGATTTGGTCCTGGCCGTATTGATCGAATGCAAAGAGTCCACCGGCTGTAGTTTTTCCATCCTCGGTTTTACCATGGTAAGCAAGGCCGCCGTCTTCGTCTCCTTCGTCGTTGTAGAAAGTGAAACCCGCGCCTCGCGTACCCTCGCGCGCGGAATAGTATTTGCCGCCTATCTCCAGACCTGGTGATTGTGCGTTATTCGATATGGTGAGCCTGAGTTTTCCGTTCGGCTCGAGAATATTGATGCGGCCAACTTCGATCTCGCTAAACTTGGCCTTTTGATCCGCAGGTTTCAACGCAGCCAAGAGAACGATTGCAAAGCCCAATGCCGATACAACCGCAGATCCTTGCAGGATTCGCAATTGCCGCTGAATCTTGGCGACATCCGTCCGTTCACTGCTCCTCATTGTTTCCTCCATGCGATTTAACTTCTGGTGCATTCTCGCGGAATTGATTATTTGTATTGCCAGGATTTTGTGTCTGTTGCGGACGGCGAGTTCTTCGCAATTTGAACGGCCATAGCGCGCAACATATCGCCTGTAGACGTAGGGCGAATTCCGTGACCTTTCATCGGATGTCCATAATCAAACGATCCTCCGAAGTTAGGGTTTTGTAGGCTCTTGAGCACATCTTCCAGACGATACACTGCGAGGTTCAAATAGAAACTATCCATATCGCCGCAGTAGAAATGCAATTTGCCTTCCAGCATTTTCCCGATTGCGGTCCAATGTTCTCGTAGGTAAGAAGTGAGATCGTAGCCGTGTTCTTTCATGTAGTCAGCAACCGAGCGGTCAATGACTCCGGTCATCTTGTTCCAAAGGGGTTTTGGAAATCCGTCATCGCCGAGGGGCCCATAAACTGATTCCCAAGCTTCCTGTTGCTCAGCCGAGCGGCCATGGGAGCCTAAAACTTCTTCAAGTTGTCCCTGCTGGCGAGCCGTAACCTGCACTTGGCCTTCAGCGGTACGCAAGAAAGGACGTTCTCGATCGAGCCAGGATGTACCTGATGGCGTATAGGCATTCGCGTCGGCGTAGATGTCCGTTAGGCCCCAACGGTGAAAATCCACGGGGTCGGGATAATAAACCCAAGCGCCGCCGAAAAAGTCAGGATGGTAAACTTGCAACGCTAGCGATTCCCATCCGCCAGTCGATCCTCCCGAAAGAACACGTGCGTAAGGCTCCCGGATAATGCGGAAATGAGACTCGATGTAAGGGATCAGTTCGGTCATGATGGCATCGCCGTACGGTCCGTTGTTTGCGGAATTCACCGCGTAAGAATCGTCGTAATACGGCGTGGGATGGAGAAAGGTAACCATCAACAGCCGCGGAAAATTATCCGACGTCCAATCGGAATACAACTGATAACCCTCACCCCTGCGCATGTTAATGACCCACGCACGATGGCCCACTTTCTCTTCGTCCACGGGGAAAACGGGCTCGGATTGAAAATGATAGGGCGGCGCCAGGCTGAAATGATCCTGTTCGTAGTCGACCGGGTAATTGAGATCCGGGTGGGCGTCGTAACCCTTCGGCAATAACACTACAGCTCCGAGATACATCGGATGCCCCCAAAATTCTGTTAGGAGCTTGCTTTGAATCTTTACGTGCCTGATCCACTCTGTGTCCGGTGGCACCTCCACGGGTGGCAACACTCTAGATAGCTCGAGACGGACCGTAACCGGCGTTGAACGATCTATGTGAATTTTCTGGATCGCACTAACAAGGTTGCCCGGCGAGTCGGCGAACTGCTGGCCTTCCCATTGATCCATGTGTGCCCAGATCGTGTGGCCATCGGCTCGCCTGAATTCCGTGTAGACATTCAGTAGCGCTTGTACGTAATAATCTCCGGGCGGAATCGCGGTTATGCTGCGTACCGGATAACCAAGAGTTGAAGCATCGATAGTCGCCGTATCCCCGGCTCTCAATCCTTCGACGTCCTTGCCAAAAAAGGGGGCGTCCGCGCCTGTGCCACCGGATTGGAATCGGGGCTCACGGCTCCCGTCTGTGGTAAGGAATAGGAAGACGCGTCCAGTGATGGGCGTCTCATGGACGGAGGAAGAAAAGGAAATTTGAAATTGAGTGCCCTGTGCGCGAGCAGGGCACGCAAAGAGGAAAAATGCGACAACTCCTATCGCCGGTACGGTTCGCAAGAGTTTGTTTGCGCTAAGAACGGAGACTGTGGCCGCAGCTCGCCCTCGTAACATACTCACAAATACGCTGGCCCATGCAGGGGTGGCCTGCACCCCGCCGCCGTCCGTGATCACGATATGCGCTTCTCTAAAACGTAAGCTTCAAGGCAAATTGGACGACTCGCGGATTAACAACCGTGGCTCCTCCGGGATTCGCCCCGAAAAGGTTAATCGTGTTATACAGGAAATCAGTGATCGGATCGGCAAATTGCGGGTGATTGAAGGCGTTGAAGAGTTCCGCCCGAAACTGTAAGTTGCTTCCTTCGGTAATCCATCCCAATCTCGTATTCTTGATGAACGCGAAATCAAAGTTCACCTGATCCGGCCCATTAAGCAACCCTATCGGCGCATCGCCAAAATCGGTTCCCAAGCCATCGGCACCGATCACCGGAGGCGTTGTGAAGCAAGCCGCATTGATGTATGCATTCAATCTCGATTGGACTGATCCCGGCGTCGCAACCTTGCACCCTGGAACATAGTCTGGGCGGCTGTAGTAAATCCCATATACGTTGAGCTGATCGGTGTACACGATTTCCAGGGGATGCCCGGATTGAATTGTCGCCACTCCTGACATAGCCCATCCACCGAGCGTTCTGCCCTTCACCGACCGCAAATCTCCTGGGCTTGGAAAGTTATATACGTAGCTGAATACAAATCTGTGCTCTCGGATGAAGGTTTCAGGGCCGTAATTCTGGTTGGGTTCAAACTGGTTTCCGTAACTGATATTCCCACCCAGATTGCCCGTGGTGTAGCCATTCGTATTTGTCAGATCGCGCGCATAAGTATAGGAAGCGAGGAACTGAAAGCCATTACTGTAGTGTTTGTTCAGGCTCACTTGAAGAGCGTTGTACCAAGCGGCGCCTTCGGATTCGACTTCGAGAGTGCCCGAAGGAAAGAATCCTGGAATCGGCTGACGGAGCAGGATGTTAGCAACAGTGTTCGTAGTCTCCCCGCGAATGGGGTTTGTCGGACTGGCCAGAGCAGCTTGCTCGAAAGCAACGAGTTGTGGCAACTTTGTTGATCTTGTGCCCACATATCCGATATCCAGTAGATAGTTGTTACCCAACTGAGCCTGCAGGTCTAAGCTGTAGTGTTGAACTGCTGCCGGTTGAAATCGTGGAGCAAAACCTTCAAACCCTTGCGATGTCGTTGGTGAATACGGGACAAAGGATGGCACCACCGGAAGCACTCCCGGGAATGGCATCTGAGGCGTTGCGTCCGGAAGCGTTGCTTGCTGGAAGAATCCGAAAGGTTGACCCACAAGAGACTGAATTTGTACACCTGCCGTGCTTCGGGAGTGGAACAGCCCGTACCCTCCTCTCAAAACCAGGCGGTCCGTCCGAGGTAGCTGCCAGGCAAAACCAATTCTGGGATTCCATGTATTCTGCCCTAAAGCTTCCGTGCCGGAATTGTTACCCACCCGCGTCACTCCAGCCGGAATTGGCCCGCTGTAATTGGCAGGAACCGTCCAGCCCGCGAGCGTGCCGGTAGCTGGCGGATTCGGATCGGCCAAGTTTGGCCAAAATGAGCTGTTCCGTCCCAATATATCGTTGAAGGTCCCGATGCGCTCATAACGAAACCCAGCGTTAAACGTGAACTTTGGAGTGACTTTAATGTCGTCCTGAATGAACGCGTTTCCGTTCAGAACGCGATAAGCGCGACCGAGATCACCCACGAGATAAGTCGTCTGAACATCGTTGGGGTAACCAGAACATCCACAGGCGGCGGCCGTGCCATTGTCAGTAGCAGTGAGTCCTAGCAGGAAGTCAGGGAAAGACTGGAAATATGCGCCAGAGTACGTGTGAAAATTTTCAATGTTCACCTGATTGCGCGTAACACCCCCGCCGAAATGGAATGTTTCGCGGCCCCGTGTATAAGCGAGTGTGTCTTCTTCAATAAAAGTATTCTGGATTAACGTTGACCCCTCGCCGTTTCCCCCCAGGCCGAAAGTGCCTATTGCGATATTCGGAAAGTCATTGAGGGACGCAGGAACGGTCGCGCCGAAATCCGACCATGTAAACGGTTCGGTTTGGGCCACCACAGCGGATGTACGATTAAAGGCGAACTGAAATTCGTTTACTAAGTTGGGGCTGAAAATGTACGTATGTGTTAGCGACGCGTTTTGGAACGCCGAGCCGTTCGACCAAGGAAAACCCGGGGGTGTCCCTCCTACTTGCGGATTACCAGGCAGAGTTTGCGTGGATTTACCGTTGTCCCAAAAATATCTAGCCGAAAACTTGCTTTTCGACGTGTGAAGAAAGTCGGCATTGGTCATGAACTGATTGTCGCTGAACGGACATGCATTGCTAAATGTGGATGTTCCCATACCATTCTGAATCGTTTGGGGCGTAGGGATCAGATAATTGCCATTTGACAATTTCGTCTGCAAGATCTGTAAAGAAACCGGGTTGATATTGGAACCATCCGCCGCGACAGCCGGTCCTACGCCACCGAGTTCGTTCTGAATCGTTCCTCTCTGTCCGGCAAAAATTGCTCCTATCGCTGCTGCCGATCGGTCATTTGTAAGAGGCGGCAAGCTTAGAGTACTTGCACAACCCCCGGAGATGCCGTTTTGCTGCTTTGTTCCTTGATAGGAACCGAAGAATAGCAGCTTGTTTTTCTTGATCGGTCCCCCAATCGTGCCGCCGTACTGATTTTCACGTAGCAGGCCGCGCGGCTGGCCTGTAAAGTTATTCTGATAGCTGTTGGCGTTCAGGTCCTCGTTACGAAAGAACTCGAAGACGGAACCGTGATACTCGTTCGTGCCCCCCTTCGTGATCAGGTCAACGTTGGCGCCCCCGTTACGTCCATTCGCAGCGTCGTACGGCTGAGTAACCACCTTAAATTCCTCAATTGTGTCCGGATTAGGAACCGGAGTGCCACCGCTGAAATTCAAGGCAGCCGTTAAGTCATTCACGTCAGCGCCGTTTAACTGAGTATTATTGTCAATGGTCGTGCTGCCGTTCGCGGAAAAACCGGCGCTGCCGGCATTGTAGCTTTCGTCTCCGCGGCCAAGATCTCCGGCGTTGGTCACCTCCGTTGATATTCCGGGATTTAAGCCAATGATTTGACCGTAGTTGCGCGTAACCAAGGGTAGATCGGTAATGAACCGCCCATCGGTCACAGTTCCGAGCTCAGGTGATTCCGTTTGCAACATTTGCTGCGCTCCAGTGACCACGATTGTTTCCTTCGAAGAGCCCACCTTGAGCTGGATATTGGCTGTGTCGGTCTCGCTCACCACTACCGTCACGTGTGGATAGCTTGAAACTTCAAAGCCGGACTTTCGCACCGTCACGTGGTAATTTCCGGGCGGCAACAGGGGTACCAGATACACTCCAATGCTGTTTGACGGGACGGTACGCGTCTCTCCAGTCGCGTCACGTTCGACTGTCACTTCAGCCCCAGTGACCACGCCGCCCGAAGTATCGGTTACCACCCCAGTAAGCGCACCGGTGCCATTGACCTGCGCCTTTGTCGGCTGAGCAATCAACAATAATCCACTCATTAAACACAAGATTGGAAGCATCGCACGAAGATTTGCGAAGACTGAACGGTAGTTGCGAAAGCCTTCGTGCCATTCGCGTTTCATAGTTCCTCCATTTACGCTAGCTTGTGCCTCGGTCGAGGCTCGAGAAGCATGCTCGCTCATAGCTCCCGCCACGGAACGAATCAATAATTCCACGTAGAAACATCGATCTCTTTCGGCGCGTTTTTCTGAACCTGTGCGGCTATTTGCCGCAATAAGTCCGCCCAGGTCATCGGGTGCCATCCATGACCTTTCATCGGCCGGCCATATTCAAAGGATCCCGCGTAATAGGGGTTTTTTGTTGTTTTGAGAAACTCTTCCATCTTGTACACAGCGAGATTTAGGTAATAGCTGTCCATGTCACCAACGAAGAAGTGCAGCTTACCAACAAGATCAGGTCCGATCTGCGCCCAGTGTGTACTGATGTAATTGCCGAGATCAAAGCCGTGATCACGCATATACTCAGCAACGCTTCGGTTGATTTTTCCTGATTGCATGTCCCAGAGCGCGACCGGATACCCGTCGTCACCCACCGGGCCAAAAACCGCCCACCAACCATCCAACTGATAATCCGAGCGGCCGTTGGGTCCGAGCATATCCTCGTAATGACTTATGTCTTCCACCGTGGATCTCACCTGGCCCTCCGGCGTTCGACTCCACGGTCGCGGATTGCTGATCCATGCGCCCGGCCGGCGATACTCAAATGCATTTTCGTCTTTGTAAATATCCAACAGTTGGAATCGTCGAAAATCGATCGGATCAGGATCGAAAACCCAGGCCCCTCCGAAAAACGAAGGGTAATAAACCTGCAGCGCTAAGGATTCCCATCCTCCGGTCGAACCTCCTTCAAGGATGCGGGCAAATGGCTGCCGAATAATGCGGAAATGCGTTTCCACAAAAGGAATCAACTCATTCATAATCGCGTCGCCGAATGGCCCGCAATTCGGAGAATTCACCGCGTAGGAATCGTCGAAGTAGGGACAGGGATGTTGAAAAGTGACCATGATGAAACGCGGGAAGTTATCCGAGTTCCACGCCTGATAAAATTCATAACCCGTTCCGAGGCCGGACCTCTTGCCATCTTCGATTGCCTCGGGAGTTTCCTTTTTGGTGTCAGGATCGAACTCCCAGGGAATTGGCTGATAAAAATGGCCCTGGTTGTAAACAACAGGGTAGCGATCGTTAGGATGCGATTCGTAGCCCTTCGGCAGCAAAACAGTGGCACCGAGGTACATCGGCTGTCCCCAAAATTTTGTAAGCACAGTACTTTGAAATTTCACTGTCTTAATCCATTCGGTTTCTTGAGCTGGAGCTAGCGAAGAAAGCAACTTGCTTTGGCTGAATTCGTCTGTAGATATGACTTCGTCAAGGGACAATCGAATCATGAATCCGCTGGCGGGATCCAAGTGCATTTTCTGAATTTCGCTATGTAGATTGCCCGGGGCCAGCGTGGGGAGTTCCCCGATCCAATCGTTATGAGCCCAAATCGTATGGCCGTCAGACCGGCGAAACTCCGTATAAATGTTTAACAACGCTTCGACGTAATAGTCGCCCGCCGGGAGATCTTTCAGCGTGTGCAGCGGGTATCCCGTGGTGTCGCCGTCGATCATAGTGACTTCGCCCGCACCCAGCGCGCTCACATCTTTCCCGAAGAAAGGTGGTGCAGCTTCCGACAGCAGTTGGACGCGAGGATCCACTTCATTCGTCCGCGTGACGATCACGAACAGACGCCCAGTAATGGGGCCTGCGTGCGACTTGGACGGAAATGAAACTTTGAAGCCAACAGTCGATTGAGCAGAGGTGATCGAAACGATCGTCACCAGAAGCAACGACAGCCCACATACGCGCGACAAAATCGTTCGCACGCGCGACGCGCAGCCACTGGACAAACCCCGTTCCTCATAGACAGACTCGCCATTAAGACCGTGCTTCGAATTCTGTAAGATTGTATTGGCCCGTTCTGTCGCCCGGAGACGACCTTTTCTTGATGCCACACTTGTATCGCATATACCGCATTTCTGCAACAAATGTTTTACGGTTGCCTACGATGAAGGCCGAAAGCTGCAATGCAGCTCCGAAGTCTTTTGCTGAGAGAACGAGGCAATCTAAATCTATGCGCAGATGGAAATACAATGAGAAGTAGGTTTCGATGGATCTACGTCTTTGCTTATAGCAACTATAGTTGCTGCCTCTTACCCGGAGATATTGAGATCGTGGTGGATGAACGGCGTTCTGGGGTTACGGAGCGGGTTCAATCTGAAAATTGAATGGAGCCATTTGATCCATAATGACTTTCTTGTCTCCCACCATTACAACTGTCTGTTTGTAGGCGGGAAAGTATTCTTTTCCAATCTTTGCCACATCTTCAAGCGTGACGTTCAGAATCTCGGATCCCTCTCGCTCTAGCGTGTCCGAGGTCAACCCTCTGGACCACAAATCACAAAATTGATTTGCCAGCTCCACTTGAGATTGCAACTTGAGCGCTTGTGATCCAATTAGGTGGCGCTGCGCGCGTTCAAGTTCATCGGGGCGTGGAAGAGTCAACGCCATTCGATTGAGTTCGTACCAAAATTCGTTGAACGCTGCGCCCGTAACCGGGTTGCGAACGTTTGCCCCGCTATAAGACAATGACGCCTCCGCGTAAGTCTGCAGCAGTGAACCAGCGCCGTAGGAATATCCTTTATCTTCTCGGATATTCGACCCGAGCCGGGCGCTCGCCATACCGCCGAGAATAGTATCCGATACTTCAAAGGGTACATAATTCGCATCTCGCTCCGTGGGCCCGATGCTTCCAAGCAGCATCGTCGTTTGTACCGAGCCCCCGCGATCCACGACGTATATGTTTTGCGAAACCTTATTTTCTAGCGCTGGTGCAACTGGGACGGTGGCCTGCTGACCTTTCGACCATTCCCGAAATTCCTGGTGAATGAGCGGGGTGATTTCAGCAACATCGAAATCTCCCACCACAACCAGGAGGCTTTGATTAGGACGAAATTCCGCGTGGTAGGCTTTCAACAGCAGCTCCGAGTTGATTCTCGCAATCGCATCTTCCGTCGGAGCTGTCACGCTGTATGGATTGGCGCCGAAAACCAGCTTCGCCAGCGCGCGCCGCGCCAGGAAAATCGAGCGGGCTTCCTGGCCTCGCAATTGTTCGGCAGAGTTTTTTTTCGCGAGTCCTACTTCATCTTCGGGAAACGTAGCACTCTGAATAATGTCCGCCAAGAGTGTAAGACCAACCTGCATTTTCCAGGAAGGCACATCCGTCGAAACTACGACACTATCTGAGTCCGCGCGACTGTTTAACGCGCCCCCTGCTGCCGCAATTTCCTCGGTAAGCTGTTTGGCCGTGCGTGTCTTAGTTCCCAGCGTGACTGTAGACGCGAGGACGTTGGATAAACCCGGCAAATCCTTCGGATCGGATGCAAGCCCGCCGTGCACCGCAAGAGCAAATGCAACCTTGGGATATCCTGGGCGAGGCACCAGCCAGACCATCAAGCCGTTTGGCAACTTGCTCGAAATCACCTTCGGCCCGGCGTAAGGTTTCAATGGACCATACGCTGGTAAGTCACTGGGCAGCTTAGGTGGCTTTTGTCCATCTGCACCAAAGACCGGCGTGAATACAAGCGCAAAGAGCACGACGATTCGTCGTAACGGGCTTCGTGTCATCGGTTTTTCTTTTCGTTCCCGGAAGAGGTCTCCGCTTTCGTTGCCGGAACTCGGTTTATGATCGTCCGATTGGTTTTGGCGAGATACTTCGTCACAAATTCTTTCACATCCGCAGCCGACACGCTTTCCAGTTCGGTCGGAATATCATTTACCATCGCTGGAGTGCCGTCGAAAAGAGTCGCGAGAGACATCACCTCTGCCCGGTCCACGGGAATTTCTAACTGACGATCCCAATCGGAACGAAGCTTGGTGATCGCGGTATCAAGTTCGGACGCAGACGGACCGTTTGTTGCCAGACTGCTAACCGCTGAGTTATAGGCGTTCAGTAGATCGGCTTCCTTCACTTCATTCGGGTAAACAATGAATGCAGCCAGCAGCGTAGGACCATTGTATTCAAACTGATTCCCTAGCGGCCAATTGACACCGCCATCCACCGATACCGCCAACTTCTTTTCCTGCACCAATTTCTGATACAAAATCGACGCTTTCCCTCGATAAAGAAGTTCAGCAACGACGGCACCCACAATCGCATCTCTATCTTTCCGTGGGGGCATTCTGTAACCGACGGCCATGGCCGGTGAGTGCGCTAAGCGGTCTTCTTGGGTAACCTGGCGTTCTGTTGTTTGCGGCGGCTCGCTAACATCGGGCTTGGGTGGATTTTTCACGGCCGGGATCGCCGAGAAATATTTTTCCGCCTTCGCGAACACCTCGTCGGGATTCACATCCCCCACAACCGCCAGCACTGCGTTATTGGGACTGTAATAAGATTCATAAAAGGCTTTTACTTCCGGTATGGATGCTGCATCTAGGTCTTTGAAGTCTCCGATAATGCTGTGATTGTTCGGAAAAGTGTCGAACGCTTTCTGCGGTAGGTCCACTGCATAAAACAATCCGTAGGGCTGATTCATGATCGTCGATCGCGCTTCTTCTTTGACTACATTTCGCTGGTTATCAAGATTCGTTACAGAAAAATCGAGTGTTTTCATGCGATCGGCTTCGAGCCACAATATCGGGTCAATCGCCGAAATCGGAGCTGAATCTACATATTCTGTGAAATCGGCTCGCGTCGCTCCATTGAAAGAGCCGCCACCCTCATCGATTACGGAACTGAAAATTCCTTTAGGTGCATTGGGAGTGCCCTGGAACATAAAATGTTCGAACAAATGCGCGAATCCGGATCGTCCTTCTGGTTCCAACCGATAGCCGATCCCGTAACTGATGCACAGTCCAAAAGTGGGTGACGTATGATCCTCTGAGACGATAACCATCAATCCATTTGCAAGCTTTCGCTCTACCACGGGAACTATCCAGGAGTGTTTGGATGGAGCGGGAACGACTGTTTGACCGAACAAAAAAGCCAGTAAGCAAATTCCAACTTTCGTCACACTTCTCCGCAAAGGCCGCAGCTCAAAGCCGCTTCCTTGCTGATACATCTGTTTTGATTTGTCAATCATTATGCAACATTTGTTTTAAGCGCGTACGGAGACTAATGCCAAAAAGTCGGACTGTCAAGTGGCACGCATCTGGATCACAGGTCGAACGTGATCAAATACTTCCACATTCTCGGAGACC
>Ga0073928_10002611_pt1 | contig 30483 bp, 30 predicted proteins | sample PaiPotPPA55metaG_FD_76969 | JGI IMG/M metagenome (GOLD analysis project Ga0073928, IMG submission 76969) | Iron sulfur acid spring bacterial and archeal communities from Banff, Canada, to study Microbial Dark Matter (Phase II) - Paint Pots PPA... ...
ACGTCTACAACCTGATTCGGGGATGCAACCCGGCGCCGGGGGCCTGGACCACTCTCAACAGTAAAAAATTGCAGATCTTTGACTGCCGCAAGACCCTCTTCCGGCGTTTTGCCGACGTGCCTGGAAAGATAGGCGAAGTCACTGACGTAACCGCTCAAGGCTTCAAAGTCACAGCCCAGGGTGGGCTGATCGAAGTGCTAAAGGCTAAGCTCGAGGACGGTAAGAAAGCGAGCGGCGGCGAGGTTGCGCTGGCAGGTGGCATCGGGCCGGGTAGCCTGTTCGGCAGTTGACACCGCTATCCTGAGACTAAGAGAGGAATCATCATCTATGGCAAATCCCTCGAAGCCCCGGCTGACTACACCGCTGATCCGTGAGAATGGAGGGCATCGCGAAGCCTCTTGGGACGAAGCGCTCGACCGTGTAGCACAGGCTTTCCGGCGCACTGTCGAAAAGAATGACTCGCGGGCGTTTGGCATGTTCAGTTGCTCGAAGACAACCAACGAGCTGAACTACATTACCCAGAAGTTCGTCCGCTCCGTGATCGGGAGCAACAATATCGACAGTTGCAACCGGACTTGACACGCCCCCAGCGTCGTCGGTCTGGCGACGGTTTTTGGCGCGGGCGGCGGTACGAGCTCGTATACCGAGGTGGAAGAAACCGATGCCATCTTTCTGTGGGGCTCGAATGCGCGCGAGACGCATCCGATATTTTTCCACCACGTGTTGAAAGGCGTGCGGAATGGAGCGAAGCTCTATGTGGTCGATCCACGACGCACGAGTTCGGCCCAGTGGGCGGACACGTGGCTCGGGCTGGACGTCGGATCCGATATTTCGTTGGCCAACGCGATGGCCCGCGAGATCATTGCCGCGGGGTTGATGCATGAGCGGTTCATCCAGCATGCCACCAGTGGATTTGAAGCTTATCGCGAGTGCGTGGAAGAGTATACACTCGAACGAGCCGAACGGGAGACCGGTGTGCCGGCCGAGAAGATTCGCGCCGCCGCACACGCCTATGCCAAGGCAACGCGCGCCGTCATCTGCTGGACCCTAGGCATCACCGAGCATCACAATGCGGTGGACAACGTTCTGGCGCTCATCAACTTGGCTCTTCTTACCGGCCACGTCGGTCGCTACGGCAGTGGGCTCAACCCCTTGCGCGGGCAGAATAACGTGCAGGGCGGCGGTGACATGGGGGCCATTCCAGACCGCTTGCCCGGCTTCCAGCATGTGGAAAACGACGAGTTGCGGGGCAAGTTCGAGCGCGCCTGGGGTTGCCGAATTCCTCCGAAAAAGGGTTGGCACTTGAGTCAGATGTTTCAGGCGATGGAGCGCGGCGAGTTAACGACTCTGTATGTGCTCGGAGAGAACCCAGCGGATTCCGAAGCTGATCGTCACCACGCGTTGAAGCTGCTCGGCGGGCTCGAGTTCCTGGTGGTCCAGGATTTGTTTTATACCAATACGGCCGCGATGGCCGACGTAGTTCTTCCCGCGGCGGCAGGCTGGTGCGAATCCGAGGGTACCGTCACATCCAGCGAACGCCGCGTGCAGCGCGTCCGAAGGGCTGTCCCACCCCCGCCAGGAGTTCGCGATGACATCGAGGTAGTTTATGAACTGGCCCGCCGTCTCGGCCACGAGTGGGGCGAGCCGCGCTCGGAATATATCTGGGACGAAATGCGATCTTTGAGTCCGATGCACGGCGGCATGAGCTATCGACGTCTGGAGGAGTCGGGCGGCATCCAGTGGCCATGCTACGACGAATCGCATCCGGGTGAGATATTTCTGCATGGCCGCCTCTGGCAAGAACCGTTGATCGGTCCGCGCGCGCCTTTCAGCGTGGTGGAGTTCGAGCCGCCGGTAGACCAGCTCGACGAAGAGTACCCCATCCGTTTGACGACTGGACGGCGCCTGGATTCCTACAACACCGGCGTGCAGACCGATCGCTATCCCTCGCCACTTCGCCGTGAGGAGAGCCTCGATCTTTCACCCGAAGACGGTGCCAGCTACGGACTGCAGGAGGGCGAGACGGTGCGCGTACATTCGCGCCGCGGTTCCGTGGTCGCGCCCGTTCGATTCGATCCGGGCCTCCGCCGCGGCTTGGCGTTTCTGACCGTGCATTTTCACGACCAAGTAGCTACGAACGAACTGACGATCGACGCAGTGGACCCAAAGTCGGGAACGTCAGAGTTCAAGGCTACGGCGATCCGCATTGAGAAATACGAGGGGAATTGAGTGGACTTACACCTGACCGCCCACCAACCGAGCCTGGCGGAAAAGTCAGCGGTCGACGGCGAACTAGGTGCTGCGGAGGCGCGTTCGAATCGGCACCGGCTGCTGCCCGCACTGCATGCAATTCAGGCGCGGGTTGGACACATCACGCCTGGAGCGGTGAACTACGTAGCGCAACGGTTGGACGTCGCGCCAGCGGAGATTCACGGAGTGGCTTCGTTCTATGGAATGTTCTCGCTGACCCCGCGGGCTCCCGTTGTGGCCCACGTTTGCGACGACATCGCTTGTCTGGCACGTGGCGCGGGGACGCTATGTGCCGAACTCGAGAAAACCGCGATGCCGGTGAATGCGACCTGGCAACGCAGCCCTTGCCTGGGTCTTTGTGAAAGGGCGCCAGCCGCTTTGGTCATCGCCGCGGGCGAAACTCCTCGGGGACGCGTCCTGGCTCCGGCGAGTGCGGGCGCACTGAAATCTTTGGTCGGCGATGCCATAGAGGACCGGTTCCCTGGTGAACCCGATGTCTTCAATCCAACTGTGTCGGTTCCCCAGGCTGGCCAACCGCAGCTTCGGTTGCTCCGCCGTATCGGCCACACCGATCCATCGAACCTTGATGATTACCGCCGGCTTGGCGGTTATGAAGCCCTGCGCCGGGCGGTCGAATTGGGGCCGGAGGGCGTGGTTCGTGAAGTGATCGAGTCCCGGCTTCTCGGCAGGGGTGGCGCCGCCTTCCCGACCGGCAAGAAATGGGAGGCCGTCCTCAATCAGCGCCCTCTTGGCAAGCCCCATTACGTCATCTGCAATGCCGATGAATCCGAGCCGGGCACGTTCAAGGATCGTGTCGTTATGGAAGGCGATCCCTTCGCGCTCATCGAAGGCATGACCATCGCAGCCTTCGCCACCGGCGCACGACAGGGCTACCTCTACATTCGAGGCGAGTATCCGCTCGCTGCTCGCAGGCTGCAACATGCGATCCAGTCGGCGCGCGCCGCGCAATTGCTGGGCGATAACATCCTCGGCCGCGGCCTGTGCTTCGACATCGAGTTGCGTCGCGGTGCGGGCGCCTACATTTGCGGTGAAGAAACCGCGCTGTTCAACTCCATCGAAGGCTATCGCGGCGAACCACGCAACAAGCCTCCCTTCCCGACACAGGCAGGCCTATTCCGCCAGGCGACCGTGGTGAACAACGTTGAAACGCTGATTAATATCCCAGAGATTGTCCTACACGGCGGCGCAGCCTACGCGAGCATTGGTACCGGGAACTCTGCCGGATACCGCCTGTTCTGCCTGTGCGGGCACGTGGTTCGTCCCGGTGTTTATGAGGTGCCCTTCGGCGTCACGCTCCGTCAGATGATCGAGCTTGCCGGCGGCCTCAGCGGCAACGGTCGTCTGCAAGCGGTACTGCTCGGCGGGGCAGCGGGCGCTTTTGTTTCTCCAGCAGAACTTGATACGCCGCTGACCTTCGAGGGTACGCGGGCGATCGGCGCAACCCTTGGCTCCGGCGTCATCATGCCGCTCGACGACAGCGTGGACCTGACGCGGATTCTCCTGCGCATTGCGTCCTTCTTCCGCGAGGAGAGCTGCGGGCAGTGCGTTCCTTGCCGGGTCGGCGCGGTTCGTCAGGAGGAGACGTTGGAGCGTCTGATTCACAACCGGCCGCTCGGTTCGGCGGGCGAAGAGATCCGTACGTTGCGCGAGATGGGACAGGCTATGCGGGATGCTTCCATTTGCGGGCTGGGACAGACTGCTTCAAGCGCGCTCGAATCGGCATTGAATCGCTGGAGTCTCTTCTCATGAGTGAGCCTGCTGCCGCACCTTCGCAGTTGATCCCAATTCCACGCGGACCGGTACCTGAGGCTCCGCCCACGCCAGTCCGCCGCTTGATCGAAATTCGCCTCGATGGAAAATCTGTTTCGGTGCCAGAGGGTTCCACCATCCTCGATGCCGCGCGAAGACTGGGCATCGACACGCCCACGCTCTGTTATTTAGAGACCCTCGCGCCGGTCAACGTTTGCCGAGTGTGCGTAGTCGAACTGGAAGGCTCCCGCACGCTGGTCCCGGCCTGCTCACGAAAAGCCGAGCCTGGCATGGTGATCCACACCGATTCCGAACGGGTCCGACTCAGCCGTCGTCTGGTGCTCGAGTTTCTGGCATCGGCCGTGAACGTCTCGACCGCACCGGCTCTGCAAGCTTACATAGAGCGCTACGGTGCCAGGCCCGAACGTTTTGGACCTCAGGCAGTGACTGTGGCACAGCCGCCCAAAATCGACAATGATCTTTACGTTCGCGACTATTCGAAGTGCATCCTCTGCTACAAGTGCGTGGAGGCGTGCGGCGTGGATGCGCAGAATACGTTCGCCATCGCGGTCGCCGGACGCGGCTTTTCCGCGCGCATCGCCACCGAATACGATGTTCCGCTGCCCGAATCCGCCTGCGTTTACTGTGGGAACTGCATCGGCGTCTGCCCCACTGGAGCGCTGATGTTCAAGAGCGAATACGATATGCGCCAAGCTGGCATCTGGGACGAATCCCGCCAGACTCATGCCGACACCATTTGTCCCTACTGCGGCGTGGGATGCACCCTCACGGTTCACGAGCAGGATGGCAATATCGTGCGTGTGACTTCGCCGCTGGATCACTCCGTGACGCAAGGCAATCTCTGTATCAAGGGCCGATTTGGGTGGGAGTTCGTCCAGATTAAGTGAGTCTGTTTGTATTTCATCCAGCTCAAGTATTTAGTACACTCTGTCGCGGCGAAGCTCGCGCTGGACATCGCGTAGAATCTCGCGGCGGGCGCGCATCTGCTCGCGCAGGATGTCGCGTCGTTCCCGTGCGAAATCGATCCGGGCTCGGGTGGCTTCGCGGATCCCTTCCAACCGAGCGCGGGCTGCCTCGCGTTTCGCTGCGAAGATTTGTTCACGCGCCGTCTCGCGCGCTTCCCGGGCGACTTCTCGCGCTTCCAAGGCTCTTTGGCGAGCCTCCGTCCGCATTTGCCAGCACCAGTCCGAGTCGTCAACGACGTATGCAAAAGCGGTGCCCGCCGCCAGCATAGCGAGGATCAATACACAACCGACGATAGCCTTCATCCAGCCTCCTTACCTGGTTAAAGACGAAGGAAAGTTCATTTTGTTCCGAAAAAATTTAGCCGGCAGCCAGGATTTCGGCGAGCTTAGCCAGGTCGATGTTGCCCCCGGAAACGACGCAGACCACCTTTCCTCTCCCGGCCAAGCCCACCAGAGCACAGGCCACCGGGGTTGCTCCGGCGCCTTCGGCGATCACCCGATTCCGTTCGGCTATCAAGCGCAAGGCCGCTGCGACCTCGTTCACTTGGGCCACCAGCGGACCGTCGATGAGGCGCCACGCCCGCTGGAACATCTGTGGAAAGACTGACTTGCCGCCGATTCCGTCTACGAAAGACCGCTTAGGCTCGATTACCTGCGGCGAGCCAGCTTTCCAGGACGCCACCAGAGGCGCGGCCGTGGCCACTTCGGCGGCGAAGATTTTGCACTTCGGCTTCAACTCCCGCAGCACCGAGGCAATCCCGCAGGTCAACCCGCCTCCGCCCCAAGGGATCACGACTGCGTCGAAATCTGGCAGGTCCTCCAGAATTTCGAGCCCTATGGTTCCGTTTCCGGCCATCACGTTAAGATCGTCAAAAGCGTGGATAAACGTACCTTCGACGCCCGGATAGGAGCGCTGTTCGAAAGCTCGCCACCACTCGTCAAACGAAACTTTCAGGACCCGGCCGCCCAGCCTTTCGATAGCGCTGATTTTGGTCTGCGGCGCGGTGTCGGGCGCAATCACGGTACACGGAATGCCCAATTCGCGAGCCCGCCAGGCTACGCCTTGCGCCATGTTTCCGGCCGAAGCAGTCACAACGCCGCGCTCCAACTGGGCAGCGGTCATGTGTGCGATGGCGTTCGCGGCGCCGCGGATCTTGAATGATCCGATGGGCTGCAGATTTTCGAGCTTTAGATAGATTTCGGCCGGAGCATCGGACGTATTCAGCCGTACCAGCGGAGTTCGGATCGCGGCTCCGGCAATAGCTTGGCGCGCATTCCGGACTTGCGCGACAGTGGGGCAGCCTGCGATCAAAGGACCGCCGTTTCCTCAATCGCGCGGCCTTCGGCGAAGCGGCGGACGCTGAGAGTATTGGCGTCGATGATATCGGTCTTGCTATGCAGGATCAAGTCCGAGAGAATGCGGCCTGTGGCCGGCGAATGCATCACGCCATGCCCGCTGAATCCGTTGGCGAAGAAGAGGCCGCGCACGCCCGGCGCAGGGCCGAGAATGGAATGATGGTCGGGCGACATTTCGTACATGCCCGCCCAGCAGCGACGGGGATTGACGGCCAGCTCGGCGAAGCTCGGCACGCGATTGGCGGCGTAGGTCAGGATCTTCTCGATGAAGGCGGGATCGAAATCGGTCCGGAAGCCGGGCTTCTGCTCGGGGTCAGCCCACGCCATCAGCAGGCCTAGCCCTTCCTGCCGGAAGTGCCAGCCGGTGGACATGTCGACGATCATGGGAAGATGTTCCGGCAGTCCTGGAAAAGGCTCGGTAGGAACCAGCATGCGGCGGAGCGGTTCGATCGGCAATTCGGCGCCTGCCATCCGCGCGACGCCGGCGGCCCAAGGCCCGGCCGCATTGACGACGGTGCGTGTGGCGACGGAGCCATTGGTGGTCTTCACTCCGGCAACTTCGCCGTGGTCTACATCGATACCGGTGACTTCGGCGCCGCGCCATAGGGTTGCGCCCTGCTCGGCCGCGCGCGCCATGAAGCCGGTCATGACGCTGTTCGGATCGACGAAGCCGTCCGTGGGACAGAAGGTGCCAACGATGATGTCGTCGGAGCGCAACTGTGGCAGCACTTTGCGGATGTCGTCGGGCTGTAGCCACTGAATGCCTTTCAATCCGAGCGCCTGCTGCCGCGCAAAGTTGGTGCGCAGGTAATCTATGTGCCGTTGGGTGGTGGCCATGAACAGATACCCATGCGGCTTGTATCCGGAAGGGTAGCCGGTGACTTCCTCAAAACGATTCAGAAAGGGGATGGAGTACAACGACATTTGGATGTTGACGTCGGTCGCGAACTGCGCGCGGACGCCGCCCATGCTCTTGCCAGTGGACCCCAAACCTTGCCGTGTCTCGCGCTCAATCACGAGCACGTTCTTCAATCCAGCTTCGGTGAGATGAAAGGCGATGCTGGATCCGACTATGCCCGCGCCTATGATGACGACGTCGGCTGAGGGAGGCATGAAGTTTTGATTCTACCGGAGTGAGCGAGGGGTGATTTGTGCACTTTGTAAGTCCAACATCTTGGATTATTGAACCGGATAAGTACCCAAGATTTGGAGCAAGCGTCGCTCGATTAATCTCTCCGGTGCATTCAGCCGCAAAAGGCGCACCGTTACGCTCCCGACTTCTGAAATTGGCGTGATGCGTTCTCCGTCCAGGCGGAAATGGTCGACCCCTCGATCACGCCGCGGATGAAACAAAGGGACAATCCTTTCAGTACGCGGAGCAATCGATGCGATATCGCTTCCCTTGTGCCGGTTACACAGAATGCAAGCGTATGCCCAGATTGTCCAGACTGGAAAGTCCACCATGCTTCCGGCTGACAATATGGTCGACTTGGTGAGGGAAACCCGCGTCGGCTTCATGAATCAAACAGTATTCTCAGCGATGATCGGCTCGCCGGGCTACTTCCGCACGGACTTCATGGCTGACGTCACCGGCCACGAGAAATGATTTGCCGGGCCCTGGCCTTGGCCATTCTCAAAATGTGCTCCAATTCCAGGAAATGATCAAGTTCTGCCTTCTCTTCGGGCGACAAGCGGTCAGCTTCTCGCGCTCAATCAAGTCGGCGACTCTCTGCTGTGCTTCCAGTGAGGGATGGAATTGAGCTACTGCGTCCGGCGTGGTGCCGGCGGCGATGAAATCGATAATCTCAAAGTACACAGGGCTGAACGCACTCATTTCTTGTGTTCATGATACACCAGTTCTCGCAACTGCCAGTGCGATTACGCCAGCGCCCAGCGCGGTACGGCAACGGTGCCGTATCATCGGAGTCGATGAATTATGGTGTCATTCCCACGGATCTCACGGAGCGGTTGGCACTGGCCTTCGGCAAAGTTCCGATTCCGCTACTCGATTCGTTGTACGGCATTTTGAAAGCCCGGACCTTGATGGCCGGAGTCCGGCTGGGAGTGTTCGAGGCGCTCAGCGCGGGTCCTCGGAAGTCGAGCGAGCTTGCGCAGCGGCTGAAACTGGATGAACGCTTTCTGGATCTTCTGCTGCGAAATCTGGCGCTGGCCGGATACCTAAACCAAGAAGACAACGGTTACAAACTCTCCAAGCTGGGCCGGCGCACGATGATTCCCGGCGGCAACATGGAGATGTTCGGTTACATTCTTTGGAACTACGAGCAGTGGGAGATGGTGGCGGGACTCGACGAAGCCGTGCGCCGCGGCCGTGGTCTGGATTTTCACACCACGCTCAAGGATCCGGAGGCTTGGGGGAATTATCAACGGGGAATGCTGGAGTTGGCCCGGCTGGAAGCGGCGACGGTGGCCCGCAGAGTTCCTGTGCCGCGCGGCGCGCGGAGTCTATTGGATGTAGCGGGCTCACATGGGTTGTTCGGCGCGGCGATTTGCCGGAAGCATCCGCCCATGAGGTCGACCGTGATCGAGTTGCCCGAAGCGTTAGCTGGGGCGCGGAGTCTGGCCGCGAGCGAGGGAATCGACGACATAGTCGAGCATCGCGCCGGATGCTTGCTCGAGGCCGATTGGGGCGACGGGTACGATGTCGTTCTGCTGTTCAATATCCTCCATCACTTTTTGCCGGAACAGATCGCTTGTATTTTGCGGAAGGCAGCGTCGGCGCTGCGTTCGAAGGGGGTGGTCGCGGTGTGGGAGCTTGAATGCCCTCGGCCTGGCAGCAAGGTCACGGCCGGCGATGGCGCGGCGCTTTATTTTGCGCTGACTTCGACAGGCGGGGCCTACCATGCCGACGAATACGCGAGCTGGTTGCGCCAGGCAGGTTTCGAATCCATCCGCGTAGCGAGAGGTAAGCTCACGCCGGGAAAAATACTGGTGACCGCGGCAGCGCGGTAGTCTTAACTTATGACCAGAACCTTAGGATACTTGCTGGGAACCGGCCTGTTGGTGGCCACGGCATCGCTGCTCCTCGCTCAGGACGGACCCCAGCCGCCGAAAGTGTTGCTCATCGTTCGTGAGGACATCAAGGAAGGCAAGAGTGCCCCGCACGAACAATCCGAAAGTCAGTTCATGCGCGCCGCGTCGGCGGCTAAATTCCCTGCCAATATTCTGGGAATGACCTCGGTCACGGGCACTGCGCAGGCCTGGTTCTTGGAAGCGTACGACTCGTTTGAGTCCATCGGCAAATCGCGTTCGGCTATGCAGAATCCCGAGCTCGAGACCCTGGACGCGTTGGATGGAGAATTCAGATCAGGAAGCCGTTCGTGGATCGCGGTCTATCGGCCGGAATTGAGTTTTCATGGTCAGCAATTGATGCAGACGCTGCCGAAGATGCGCTACTTCAACGTCATCACGATGCGAGCGCGGCCCGATCACGAGCAGGATTTCGCGGAGCTGGGCAAGATGGCGGTGGCGGCCTTCGAGCGGTCGATGGACGAACAGCCGATGGCCACTTACCAGATCGTTTCCGGCGCGCCCAACGGCACCTATATTCTTTTTGAGCCATGCGCATCGCTAAAGACCTTGGATGCCGCACCCGAGCGTTCTCACAATATGTTCCAGGCGATGGGTGACGCCGGGGCGAAACGGTTTACGAAGATGGCCGGCGAGACGATCGCCCAGACAGAGACGCTGCTCTTTGCGATCGATCCGAAGATGAGTCACGTATCGCAGCAGATTATCGCTGGAGATCCGGCCTTCTGGGCGCCCAAACGAGAGGAACCCGCAGAGCCCGCGAAGGACGCCAAACCCGTCGCCAAGAAATCGAAATGAAAGACGACACTGTTTTGCGCCGTCACGTGCTGGAATTACTTGCAGGCGGGCACGCTCACGTCGATTTGAAGACTGCTCTTGCGGGTCTTCCGCCGGGGCTCCGAGGCAAAAAGCCCAAGGGAGCGGATCACACGGCCTGGCAACTTTTGGAGCACATCCGCATCGCCCAGTGGGATATTCTCGAATTTAGCCGCAATCCGAAACATGTTTCACCGAAGTGGCCGGACGGTTATTGGCCCAAGACTGAAGCGCCGCCTAGCGCGGCAGCCTGGAACGCCAGCGTGCGGAAAACGCAGGCCGGCCAGAAAGCCATGGAGAAACTGGTGGCGTCCAAGAAAACCAACCTCTTCGCGCCGATTCCGCTTGGCACGGGCCAGACCGTGCTGCGCGAAGCGCTGCTGATGGCGGATCACAACGCGTATCACATCGGACAAATAGTTTTGCTCCGAAGGTTACTGGGCGCCTGGAAGAGCTAGGTGAAAGATGAAAGAAACGGTTGTCAAAGTAGATCATTATGCCGCGGCGATTACAAACAAGGCCGGCGAAGGAGCGCGAATCTTGGGCGCGCTGAAGCACGGCGGCGTAAATTTGATCGCATTGTGGGCCTATCCCTCGAAAGCGGGGAAGGCCCAACTGGAAATGATCCCCGAGAACGGCGCAGCATTGGTGAAGGCGGCCAAGGAAGCTGGCCTCGCAGTCGGGAAAAAAGACCGCATTTTTTGTGAACGGTGAGGATCGCCCGGGCGCGGTGGCCCAATCGCTGGCGAAACTTGCCGCGGCAAAGATCAGCGTCGGCGCGGTGCAGGCGGTGTGCGGGTGCGCAGTCCGCTACGGGTCAATCATTTTTCTTCCGCAAAAAGATGTTCGAAAAGCCACGAACGCGCTGGGCCTTTCCTGAGCAAAATACAATTTCATTTCAGCAAGCGACTCTTTCGTCGTGATAAAATAACCCGCACTTTCCATGATGCGCATAATCAGTTCACTGGGATTTCTTTGCCTTTCTGTTTGTGACACTTCGGCTCAACCTTATACGATCAGCATTGTTGCAGGAACCGCCCGGTTACTGGACGGTGGTAATGCCACTTCAGCGCCGCTGCGGGAGCCACGTTCGGTTGCAATTGATGCGGCCGGCAACTTATATATTGCCGACACATCCGACAACCGGATTCGAAAGGTGAATTTTTCCGGAATCATCAGCACATATGGCGGAACCGGGGCGCCCGGATATTCCGGCGACCGCGGCCAGGCGACGGTAGCTGAGCTGAGCGGGCCAACCGGCGTCGCCGTTGACGGCAGCGGGAACGTTTATGTCGCCGACCGCGGCAATTTCCGGGTGCGGCGTATCTCCATCAACGGCACAATCAATACCGTGGCGGGCAATGGGACAGCCGGATTTTCCGGCGACAATGGTCCGGCATTATCCGCTCAAGTCACACCACTGGCCGTTGCCGTCGATAACAAAGGAAACCTTTTTATCGCCGATGGAACCAACTATCGGATTCGTAAAGTCGATTCAAACGGAACTATTACCACTATCGCAGGCACGGGGACCTCGGGATTCTCCGGCGACAATGGACCCGCGACCAACGCGCTGATTGGCCTGGTAACTAGTCTGGCTGTAGATGCGGCTGGTAATCTTTATCTCGCAGACCTGACCCGCGAACGGGTGCGGAAAATAGACACGGCAGGCATGATCACTACCGTCGCCGGTACCGGAGACTACGGTTACGTCGATGATGGCTTGCCCGCCACTAGCGAAATAATGCTGCCGGACGGCGTTGCCATCGATGGATCGGGAAATTTGCTGATATCGGATATCAATTTGAACGTGGTTCGCCGGGTAGATTTGTCGACGGGCTTGATCTTCACAGTCGCCCCGGTTTCCTGGGCGACAGTGGAGCAGCGATCAATGGCGAGATGAATAGCCCGGCGGGACTGATCGTGGACAGTAATAATCAAATCTATGTCGCGGATCTTTTGAACCAGAGGATTCGGAAGGTCGCCGGAAGCATCATTACGACTTTCGCTGGAACCAGCAATCGTGATGGCGGACCCGCCGTCTCGGCGTTCCTCAACGTACCGGAAGGTCTGGCTGTGTCGGGAACGAGCAGTGTTCTGGTAGCGGATACCGGCGATATGGTGGCCCGTCGATTTAGTATCGGAGGCACGATCGGCACCACAGGCCAATTACAAGCGCCCCCGCACGGTGTAGCGGTGGACGCGGCCGGCAACTTTTACGTCACCGACGATGAGCCACTGGTTCTCAAGATAACGCCCACGGGCGTCACGTCGATTATCGCGGGGAATTCGCAGGACGGGTACAGTGGTGATGGCGGGCCTGCTACAGCCGCAATGATCAGCATGCCGACCGGCGTCGCGGTGGACTCCGGAAACAACGTCTACTTCACCGATTTCAACAATAATCGAGTTCGTAAAGTCAGCGCGTCCGGCATCATCACCACTATCGCCGGGAATGGACATTTCGTTTTCTCCGGAGACAACGGCCCCGCGCTTTCGGCCGGAATGGATCCGTTAGACGTCGCGGTGGACAACAAGAACAACCTTTATGTGGCCGATCACATCAACAATCGGATTCGCAAGATCACGTCGGATGGGACGATCACCACCGTCGCAGGCACAGGAGCGTCAGGTTACGCGGGCGACGGCGGGCCAGCCACTTCGGCGCTTATGAACAGTCCGACTGGTGTCGCGGTGGACAACGCCGGTAATCTCTACATCGCGGACAACGGCAATTCGGTAGTTAGGCGCGTTACTTCCAGCGGACTGATCACTACCATCGCGGGCAATGGAAATTTCTTTCCAATATCGGGCGACGGTGGCCCGGCAATTTCGGCTACAGTTGCCGCCTACCGGATCGCAGTGGATAGCACGGGCTCCGTTTACATCACCGATTCGATCAACGATCGCGTGCGCAAGCTCACGCCCAATGCGGTGACTCCCGCCGGCATGAGCATTGTGAGCGGGAACAACCAAAGTGGAAGTACGGGCGCGACGTTGGCGGCCACGCTGGTTGTGAAAGTTGTCGATAGCAGCGGGGCGGCAGTACCGGGCGTGATCGTCAACTTCACAGTGAATCCGGCGGGATCGGCGACGGTCAGCCCATCTCCAGCTATTACGCTGAACGACGGGACGGCCAGCTCCACGGTAACCCTAGGGACAACCGCCGGAACGGCAACTGTGACAGCATCAGCCACCGGGCTTTCGAGTGCCGCGATGTTCTCTCTAACGGTGATATCTCCCACGGCGCCCACCATCTCGGCGGGAGGGGTCGCGAGCGCCGGTTTGAGTACTCCGCCGGTTCAAGCGCTCGCGCCGAATGCGATTGCGACTATTTTCGGCTCTCGGTTCGCGCCGGATGGAACGGCTCGGCAGGCCGGCCCGGACGATCTTGTAAATGGAAACCTCCCTACCAATCTGGCCGGCGTATGCGTGGGGTTTGGAGGTGACCGGCAAGGAGCCGTGCGTGCCCCGGTCTTCGCGGTCTATCCCGGGCAAATCAATTTCCAAGTGCCTTCGCTTTCGGCCGGGAGCTCGACAATCTTGGTGACTACAAACTGCGACACGCCCCAAGCCCAGACGAGCAACGCCGTACCGGTAAGCGTACAGGCCACTGCGCCAGAGTTCTTTTATTTCCTACACAACGGGAGCGGCCATAATCCGATCGCCGCTATCAATGCGGTTACGGGGACGTTCGTTGGCGCCGCCAGCTTGTTGTCGGGAGCGACATTTGCTCCGGCCAAGCCCGGCGATATCCTTACGCTGTTCGGCACCGGCTTTGGCGCGACCAATCCGGCTTTCGACCCCGGCGTATTGCCGAGCGGGGCGGCACAGGTGACGGCGCCAGTGTCGATTTCATTTGGCGGCGTGACCTTGGATCCATCCGACATCCTGTACGTCGGTGTTTCACAAAATGCGGGGCTGTATCAAGTGAACTTGCGGGTTCCGAACGGTGTGACGAACGGCGATCAATCGCTCGTAATCACGGTGGGCGGCGCATCGTCACCGGCCGGCGGCTTCATCACCGTCAGCAGCCAGTAACACTTTATTCTTCGCGCAGGATCTCGAGCGGCTTCTGGCCTAGGATGCGGAAGCTGGCCATCCATCCGGCTGTGTTTGCGATCAACGCAGTGGCCACTACGGCGAGCACGGCCGGCAGAATCGGAAACGAAACTGGCGAGGCGAGCATGCGCTTGAGCAACAGGTTTGCGAATCCGTTGGCCAGCAGCGCGCCCATAGTTCCAGCGACCGCGCCCAGAATCAGGAACTCGACTGAGAAAATCCGGCTGACGCGCCAACGCGTCGCGCCCAGCGTTTTGAGAATCACGACCTCGCGCATTCTGCGGAAGCGTGTGCCGGCAACACTCGACGACAGGATGATGGCGCCGGCCAGGATGGCGAAGATAGAGATGAAACGCACCATTTGCGAGATCCGGTCGACCACGCTCTGGAAAGTCTGGAGCACATCGGCCATGTTCACCACAGTGACGGTCGGGAAGCGGCGATAAAGCGCCTCCTGCAAGGCGGTAACCGCGGTCGGCTTGGCGCGCAGGCTGCCGTAATAGATCTGCGGGAAGCCATCCAGGGCGCCGGCGCTGAAAATGCATTCGACTCGGCTAGCCAGATGAATCGAGTCTATGTTATGGATGCAGCCGACGCGAGTACTTACTTCCTTTCCCGCGATGGTCCAGCGCATCGTGGAGCCCGGACCGATGCCGAGCGCTTTAGCAACCTCATCGTCGACACAGACCTGCGCTGCGGCGTTAGTAGATGGGGGCCACCAGTTGCCCCTTACAATGTCGACATATGCTGGCTTGGCGGCGGCCGAAGTTACGGGGCGTGCTGCGCGAAACCTCCGCTGCCAGCCTCGCAGTTGCATGCTTTCGATGGGGCGGCCATCCACATCGATCAATTTCGCGGTGACGGTGCCGATCAATTCCGGAGTACCCTCGATGCCGCGCTGCTGTTTCAGTAACTCGACTACAGCATCGCGATCCTTGGGCGCGATGTCGATGAGGAAGACGTTCGGCATTCCGGGTGGCGCGTTGCTGCTCATGTCAGCGATCACGCCCCGCTGCACCAGGTAAACCGTGAGCGTGAACATGACGCCGATGCCGAGCGAGACCAGCACCGAACCGGCATGATTGCCGGGGCGATATAAGTTGGCGATGCCGTGCCGGATAGAAGTGGGCAACTGGCGGCGGCCGGCAATCTTCAGGCCGCGCAAGATCAGCCACGCGATTGCGGAAAGTACCGCCATGCTGACCACCAGCGCCCCGGCGAAATACGCGCCCGTTTTCCAGATGTCCTGGGCGGTGCCGGTGGCGAAAGACATCGCGATTCCGGCGATGCCAATTATAATGGCGATGCCCGCCAGGATAGAAGCGCGCGCCTGGAGGAGACGGGCTCGCCAATCGGGACGGGTCTCGGCCATTTCACGGCGCAGAATCAAGTTGGGGCGGATGCGGCGGATGCCGAGCAAGGGCGGAAGTGTAAAGAGCAAGGTTGCCAGAATCGCAACCCCAATGCCTTGCGCGGCAGTGATCGGATCCCACCACGCGGAAGGTTCGATTTGGAAGTAGCTGGCGAGAAACTGCGGGAACGCTCGCTGGATACCAATGCCAAAGGCAACTCCGAGAATTCCACCCACCAGTCCGAGCGCCACGGTCTGGATGAGATAGATGCGCATCAACTGGTTGGATCGAGCGCCAAGGCATTTCATGATGGCGATGGAGTCCATGCGCTGTTGGATGTGGGCGTGCATCGCGGTAGCCACGCCGATTGCCCCGACGATCAGAGTAATGAGACTCACCAGGCTGAGGAACGTGGTGGCGCGGTCGAGACCCCGGGTAATGATGGGATGCGATTCGCGATAATCCGCGATTAGGGCGTCCGGAAAACTTTTCTTCAACTCAGCGCGCACCACTTGGATGGCGGGCGAGCCGGGTCCGAGGCGGAACAAAAAGCGCTCGGCCGCGCGGCTGCCTGGTAACATGAGCTTGGTGCGCTCCAGACCTGCGCGCGTGATCATGACGCGCGGTCCGACGTTCAGGGTGCCCAGCATGCGGTCGGGTTCATACGTTACCTGGCCGATGATACGAAACGGCTGGCCGCCCAGCAACAGCGTGTCGCCGATTTTGAGATTCAAGCGGAGCAGGACATCATCGGAGACGGCGACTGCATCGGGGGTGAGCGCCTGGGATAGCGAAGCGGGCGGGGCCAGCCGGATTTCGCCATAAAACGGATAGACGCTCGGGTCTACGGCCTTGACCGAGACCAGCATGGGCGGCTTCGATTCACCGCTCGACGCCATGGTCAAGGTTTCCGTGATCCAGGTTCGTTGGACGCCACGCTGGGCGAGGCTATCCATCTCGGCGTTCTGTTCGGCGGAAGGAAGCTCGAAAACCCGCAGGGAGAGATCGGCAGCCATAAGGGTGCGAGCTTGGCTCAAGAGCATGTCGTGGAAGGCGCGGCCGAACCCGCGGACGCCAGTCAAAGATCCCACGCCGACCGCGACCGCCAGGATGACGAATAGGAACTTGAACGACGATGCGCGGGCTTCGCGCCAGGCGATCTTACAAGCCGTGGACCAGGAGAAGTTCATGGTTACTCTTGACTAACGATCAACCCGTCACGAAGCACAATGCGGCGGCCGGCGCGATCGGAGAGAGCGAGATCGTGTGTTACCAGGACCAGTGTTGTGCCTTCGCGCTGGTTGAGCGAAAACAGCAGCTCGAGCACGTGCCGGCCATTCTGGCTGTCCAGATTGCCAGTCGGTTCGTCGGCCAGCAGGATAGGCGGGCGGACCATGAAGGCGCGCGCCAGGGCAACGCGCTGCTGCTCGCCACCGGAAAGCTGGACGGGATAGTGGTCGCGGCGATCCGGCAGTCCCACGCTTTCGAGCAACTCGCGGGCTCGCTGGCGGCCCTCGGAGCCATTGCCGCCGGTCAACTCGTAGGGGAGCAGGACGTTCTCTTCAGCTGTCAATGTCGGCAGTAGGTGATAGGACTGAAAAACGAAGCCGATTTTCCGGCCGCGCAGCCGCGCCATCTGGTCCTCATCGAGGCCGGTGATGTCTTCGCCGTCGAGAATGATTTTGCCGGTGGTCGGCGTATCGAGGCCGGCCAGTAATCCGAGTAACGTGCTCTTACCGCTGCCCGACGGTCCCATGATGGCAACGAACTCGCCGTGCTGAACGTCAAAATCAATACCACGCAGAATGTCGACCTTATGCGTGGCGGTTTGAATGCTCTTGGTGAGAGCCGAAACCCGGATGGCAGGTGTTCGGATCAGATTTTCCTGCAATTCTTTATTATGGCATTGGGTGATGTACATCTTCTGTTTGGTTCTCGCTCTCGGATTGACGCTGGTGGGTTGCGGCGGACTGAAGCCGCCAGAGGCGGCGCCCCCGATCAGTGAAGGAAACTCTGTAAGGCCTCCCACAAGGCCTCCCACAAAGATAGATACGCGCCCGGCGGTCGTAGCGTTCGGCAATAGTTTGACGGCTGGCTTCGGCGCCGAGCCTGGCAACAGCTATCCGGACTTCCTCCAAAAGGACTTAGACAGCGCAGGACTGCTGTGGCGCGTAATCAACGCCGGAGTGAGCGGCGACACCACCACCGACGGCGTCAATCGGCTGGGCGAGGTGCTGGCGTATAAACCTCGCATCGTGATCGTCGAATTCGGTGGCAACGACGGATTGCGAGGTCTGCCGATCGAAACTACGCGCGCCAATCTGGATCAGATTGTAGTGAGCCTTCGGAATACGGGCGTGAAGGTGATTCTGGCGGGTATGACGCTGCCGCCCAACTATGGGCCGGATTATATACGGACGTTCGAGCAGATCTATCGCGATCTGGCGGCGAAGTATAAGCTGACCCGGATCCCGTTCCTGCTCGAAGGCGTGGCGACCGTGGCCACGCGAAATCTGATGCAGCGGGATGGGCTGCATCCGACCGGGCCAGGCAACGCCGTCGTTGCGGAAACAGTTATGCGCTATTTAAAGCCGATGCTTGATTAGGCTTCGGGGGCCGATGCTTGATTAGCTTTCAAACGCTTCGCGCGTAACTGGGCTGTCACCAGGCGATGGCATTTCAGACAAAGAGTTCGAATGTTTTCGAGATCACACTCTCCGCCACCCTCGACCACTGGAACGAGATGGTCGGCGTCCCACAGGCTTTTTCTGCCGGGCGATCCGAGGCGGAGTCCCCATTCCAACCGAGCCTTCAGGCGGGAGGCGCCGCGCAATCGCTTCAGATGTCTCCAGGCCGCCAGGCAGTCCACGCCGCACTGAGCGCAGATGCCCTGGTCGCGCTGTAGTACTTTTTCACGGATGTACCCGGGATGGGTGCGCAAGCGCCATTCCTCCACGCACCAATCCGAACAGAACGTGAGCCTACCCTTGGGCACCTCGAGATTGCACCAGCGGCATAGATTGCGGCCGTTCGCGCCTTTGGGGAGACGGTCGCGGTCGGCCCGCCCGCCCGGCATGGTTCGCGTGGTACTCATGGACCGATTATGGGTTTCGGCCCAGGCGAGTTGTCAACGGGCGGTGCGTTGGAAGCCGATTTTTGCACGTTTTTTCCTCACTTCACACGGAACAAGAGTACACTGGTATACATCTAACGTTACGGGAACTTGCAGCGCAGCCCGGATTTGGATATACTCCGCAATTGCACCAACTTCAAGTCTAAGGGTGCTGGGCGCCATGCTGCGGTTAGGGTTTCAATTGGCCAAAGTCAACCTAATGACGAGAACCGGGAGGCGGCGAGTGTTTTTTCAACCATCAAAATATTTGTTCGCGCTTGCATTAACAAGCGTGTTCGGACTGGCGCCATTGCGGATGGTGGCGCAGGATCCAGCGCCGGCGGCCGCACAAGGCCCGCAATGGAAAAATCAAGCGGAGTTCGATCTCTACACCGGGATCACGAAAGAGAACGATCCGAAGGCCAAGCTGCAGAAGATTCAGCAGTGGGAAAAGGACTTTCCGGATAGCGCTTTTGCCAAGAACCGGCGCACGATCCTGATGACTACGTACTATCAGCTCCAGCAACCCGCGCAGGCCATCGACGAAGCCAAGAAGATTCTCGCCGAAGACCCCAAGGACTTCGGCGCGCTATATATTACGGTGACGCTTACGCAGAGCGCCGCGGGCCAGAATCCGACGCCGGCCGTTCTCGATAATGGCGAGAAAGCCGCAACCGCTCTTCTGAGCGTCAATGATCCTCCCGCGACTATGACGCCTCAGCAATGGGCCACTCAAAAGCCTCAGGTGCAAAACCTCGCGCACACGACGCTGGCCTGGATCCAGTTGCAAAGGAAGAATTATCCGGCCGCAGAAGGTGAATACCAGAAGAGCTTGCAGATCAACCCCAACAACGGGACGATTGATTTCCAGCTAGCTACCGCCATCTACTCCGAGAAAGATCCGGCGAAGACGCCGACGGCGTTGTTCTATTTTGCTCGCGCGGCGACTTATGACGGGCAGGATGCGCTCACCCCGGACGGCAGGAAGACGGTCATGGCATACGTACAAAAGGCGTATAAAGGCTATCACGGAAGCGACGAGGGATTTAATAACCTGCTCGCCGCAGCCAAGGCCAGCCCCACACCACCGGCGGACTTCACGATTAAGAACGCCCTGGATATCGCCAAGGCGGAGATGGCGAATGAGGAGGAATGGACCAAGGCGCACCCGAAGGAAGCCATGTGGAAGGGTATTAAAGAGGCGCTCACCGGCGCGGATGGAGCGAACTACTTCGACTCCAGCATGAAAGGCGCCGGGCTGCCTCCGCTCAAGGGGAAGGTTGTGAAGCTCGAACCGGCGACCAGGCCGAAGACCATCCTGGTGGCCATGGAAGACGGCAAGTCGGATGGCACCACCGCCGACGCGACGTTGAAATTTGAAATGGCACTGCCTGGAAGCGTCGAGCCCGGCACCGAATTGACATTCGAGGGCGTACCGGAGAGCTATACTGCAAGCCCGCTGATGGTCGTTTTCAATGTCGAAAAGGAAAAGCTACAGGGGTGGACCGGAAAGAATGCCCCGCCGGTCCGTCGGGCAGCGCCGAAGAAGAGCGCGTCCAAATAACGCCTCCGCTCTGCGGTAACCTACAAGCAGAAGTGGAGGCGGCAAGTGGCATTCCAACCCTTAAGATTTTTATCGGCGATCGTAATAGCGGGCGCGTTGTGTCTTGTGCCCACGGGGATGCGCGGGCAGGCAACGGCGCCCTCATCGTCGGCGCCGCAGAAGAACTGGAAGGATCGGGGCGAATACGACCTGTTCGACGCGATCACCAAGGACACCAATCCGAAGACGAAGCTGGAGAAGCTGCAGCAATGGCTGAAGCAGTATCCGCAGACAGATTATGCCACCGAGCGCAGGACGCTGCTGCTGGCGACCTATTTTCAGCTCGGGATGGCGAAAGAGGCCGTCGACGTCGCCAAGCAGATTCTGGCGGATGATCCCAACAATTTCAGCGCTCTGTTCATCACGGTAAGCTTCACGCAGGCGCTGGCCGGGCAGAATCCGACCCCCGACGTCTTGGATCAGGGCGAGAAGGCGGCCAAGGCGCTGCTCGCTATCCTTGACAAGATTCCACCGAATTTCACCGAAGAGCAGTGGAAAAATCAAAGGCCGCAGATAGAGGCGCTGGCGCACACGACGCTGGGCTGGGTCGCGCTGCAAAAGAAGAACTGGCAGGGCGCCGAAGCCGAGTTCCAGAAGGTCTTGCAGCTCAATCCCAACGACGGCCAAGTGGATTACTACATGGGGACGGCGATCGCCTCGGAAAAAGATCCGGCGAAAATGCCGACGGCGCTGTTTTACTTCGCTCGCGCCGCTACGTACGAGGGACAGGGCGCGCTCAATCCTGCCGGGCGTCAACAGGTGATGGCCTACGTGCAGCGCGCTTACAAAGGCTTCCACGGCAGCGACGAGGGTTTTAATAATCTGATCGCGGCCGCCAAGAGCTCTGCGCTGCCTCCGGCCGACTTCCACATCAAGAATGCAACGGAGATCGCCGAGGACATGCAGAAGAAGGCAGCCGAGGACGCGGCCAAGAATCCGGAACTCACGCTTTGGAAAAACATAAAAGCTGAACTCACCGGCCCGGATGGCGCGAACTACTTCAATTCGAGCATGAAGGACGCGCAGGTTCCGACGCTTAAAGGAAAAGTTGTGAAGCTCGAACCGGAAACCAAGCCCAAGACCATCATCATGGCGCTCGAAGACGGCACGACTCCGGACGCGACGTTGAAGTTCGAGATGGCGCTGCCCGGCAAAGTAGACCCCGGCACGGAGCTATCCTTCGAGGGAGTTCCGCAAAGCTATACGGCCAGCCCCTTCATGGTGGTCTTCAATGTCGAGCCCGACAAGCTGCACGGCTGGACTGGAAAGAACGCTCCCGTCCACCATCCGGCGGCAAAAGGGAAAACCACCGGCACCAAGAAGCAGTAGCTACATTTTGTAGCGCCCGAGGTCCTCATCGTTCAGGCTTTCGAGCCAGCGCCGCCATTCTTCGTTGTTGATCTTGTCGGAAGCGGCATTCGACCGCTGCGAAGTCTTGAGCACAGACTCGTCTACATAGATGGGGCAATCCAGGCGGAGGGCTAAAGCCAGCGCGTCGCTCGGCCGTGAATCGACACTGATCAGGTCGCCATCCCGGTCCAGCCAGATGACGGCATAGAAGGTATCGTCTTTCAATTCACTGACCACGACTTTGCGGATTCCAGTTCCGAGGCCAAGCAGGAGGGTCTTGATCAGGTCGTGAGTCATGGGGCGCGGCGTCGAAACTTTTTCGATCTCGAGGGCGATGGCGTTGGCCTCGTAGATTCCCACCCAGATCGGCAAGATGGTGCTACCGCCGATGTCCTTCAGCACCACAATCGGCATGTTGGTGACAGGGTCCATCATCAACCCACGGATTTTCATTTCGACTTCCATACGGTCCCCCTTTATGAATGAACTCAACTGACGGCCTCACCGGCCAGCGAGTTCGGGCCTGCCCGAGTAACCCGAACGTTCCAATATCCGCCGGCCAAAGTTTCTCCTTCTTTCGGGCCCGCGTGCTCCGGATGAATAAAATTGAGAGTGCGATTTTGAGTAGTCCGGCCGATCCATTGGCCCGTGGCATGATTATAGCCTTCCACGAAGGCTTCTTCGACGGTTCCGACCAGCTCGGAATTGCGCCGGATCTGAATGGTGCGCTGATGCTCCTGAAGAATAGCCAGGCGCCGGCTCTTTTCCTCTTCCGCGATGTGGTCCTCCAATGCCAGCGCGTGTGTATTGGGCCGCCGGGAATACTTGAAGCCGAACAATGAATCGTATTGTACTTCGTTTAGCAGATCCAGTGTTTGCTCGAAGTCCGCTTCGGTCTCTCCCGGGAATCCAACAATGATGTCGGTGGTGATGGAGATGTTCCGGCGCGCCGTCTTCATCCAATCAATCCGACGCATATAATCGTCGCGCGAGTACAGCCGCTGCATGCGGTCGAGCACTTTGGTTGATCCCGACTGCACCGGCAAGTGGACGTGATTGCAAAGAGCCGGATTCTCGTCGATGGCATCCACGATATCCTTGACGAAGTCGCGGGGATGGGAGGTGGTGAACCGGACACGCCGGATGCCGTCAACCTCGCCGACGGCGCGCAGCATACGAGCGAAGTCCCAGCCGGCCGGTGAAGGATCGCGATAACTGTTGACGTTCTGGCCGAGGAGCTGGATTTCCTTATAGCCCACGCGAGCTAGCTCGCGCGCTTCCTTGAGAACGCTTTCGCTGGTGCGGCTGCGCTCGGGACCGCGCGTAAAAGGCACCACGCAATAGGCGCAGGATTTATCGCAGCCTTCGATGATGGTAATGTAGGCGCGATGTGGATTGTCGCGACGCGTGAACGGCGTGTCGAAGGCTTCCTCGGTATCGAGGCTCAGGCCGGTGACATGGCGATTACCGGCTTCGAGCTGTACCAGCATTTCGGGAAGCTTCGAGTAGCTGGCCGAGCCTGCCACCAGACTCACGAACGGCGCACGCTCGAAGATCCGCTCGCCCTCCTGCTGCGCTACGCACCCGAGTACGCCGAAAATTTTTCCGCGGCCGTGATCCTTTTTGAACTGCTGCAGGCGATGGAAAACCTTTTGCTCGGCCTTGTCGCGAATGCTGCAGGTGTTGTACAGAACCAGGTCGGCCTGTTCGGGGGTTTCCACCTGGCTGTAGCCTTCCGCCATCAGGGTGCCGATGACTTTTTCAGAATCGTGGGCATTCATCTGGCAGCCAAAGGTTTCGATGTAGAAGGTCCGCATGAAGTGGCTTCGCTTTTTATTGTATCGGGTTGTGAGGCCGGCACTGCATCCGAGGTTTTCTTCGTGTAGACTAGTATTTTAAGGGGGTGCCGTCTTCAGCAGTAGCAGCCTAACAAAAACTGCCTCGAATGATTTGGCCCTTTCCTTCGTCCGCAAGATCTACACTGGCGTTTTCTCGCTGATTTTCCCCGATGATTGCCGTATTTGCAAAGAGCCACTGCGCGACGTTTCCCGGATCCCCGTTTGCCGCGCGTGCCTATTAAAGCCTGAGCTGCTGGCAGCCGAATACTTCTGCGTGCAGTGCCGGGCGCCGTTCCGCAGCTCTTTCCCCCTCGATGAGCGGGGCCGCTGTGGTTTATGCCGGCGGGGCGTGAGCGGTTTCGATGCGGCATATTCGTTCGGTTTCTACGAAGACGAGCTTCGGGAACTGATCCACTTATTTAAGTACGGCCGGGTACAGACTTTGGCCAAGCCGCTGGGGCGTCTGCTGGCCGTGGCGCTGCCGCGCGATCAGGAATTCGACGTGATCGTGCCGATGCCGTTGCACTGGCGCAAGCGCTGGCAGCGGGGATTCAACCAGTCAGCGCTGCTGGCTTCGGAGATCGGACGGCGATCCAATGTCCCGGTGAAGAACGCCCTCCGCCGAATCCGCCCGACAGCCACTCAAGCGGGCCTGACGAACGCGAAGCGCCGCTTGAACGTTTCCGGCGCATTCCGCGCCCGCAAGAGTCCAGTGCTGAACGGCAAAAGAGTTCTTCTGGTGGACGACGTGATGACCACCGGCGCGACCGCCGCCTCATGCGCGCGTGCCCTCAAAATAGCCGGCGCCAAGCGAGTGACCTTGCTCACTCTGGCTCGCGTCGACCGCCGCATGGGTTTCGACCAACCGATTCGTGATTCCAACTTCTCCGGGAGTACCGAAGATGCCCAGTCTTGATCGATTACACAGACCGGTCCTCGTGTTGAACGCGAGTTATGAGCCGATCAACATTTGCGCGGCGCGGCGTGCTCTGGTGCTGGTGTTGAAGGGCGTCGCGTCCGCCGAGGAGGAGTCGCAGGCGCACGTTCATTCGGCGCGTCATTCGATTCGCGTTCCGTCCGTGATCCGGCTTCTCGAATACCGGCGAATTCCGCACCAGACTCGCGCTCTATCGCGCAAGAACATCTTGATGCGCGACCGTTATACCTGCCAGTATTGTCATCGGACGCTGCCCTCGTCGGAACTCACGCTCGATCACGTCGTTCCCCGGTCGCGCGCGGGCGAGACCACCTGGGAGAATCTGGTAGCTTGCTGCCATCCTTGCAACAATCGCAAGGGAAGCCGTACGCCCGATGAGGCGAATATGAAACTTTCCCGCGCTCCCCGGCCGTTCAGCCTGCACACCAGCCGGCACCTGATGCGATTGCTCGCCAAGAGCGACAATCAGTGGCAAAAATATCTGTTCTATTAACAGCAGTTGTCGTGCAGGTCTCTGACAGTCTCTGTCCTGCAAATTAATGCGCGGGCGGCGCTGGCTTCTCGGACTTTTCTTTGGGACCGCCAGTGGCTTTCACCGGGCTGATGATGACGTGTGCATTTCGGCCTTCGAGTCGCGGCTGACCCTCCACCAAACCGTGCGTGGAGAGATCATCGGCGAAACGGAGCAGCAGTTTCTTGCCCAGGTCCACGTGCGCGATTTCGCGGCCGCGGAACTGCACCACCGCTTTCACGCGGTTGCCTTCCTTTAAAAATCGGATGGCGTGGTTCTTCTTGAACTCGTAGTCATGGTCATCGGTGTTGGGCCGGAATTTCAGCTCCTTGACCTGAATCACGTGCTGCTTTTTCTTGGCCTCGTGCTGCTTCTTCTTGTTCTCGTACTGCCACTGGCCATAATCCATGGCTTTGGCCACAGGAGGTTCGGCGGTGGGTGATACCAGAATCAGATCCAGCCCCATTTCCTGGGCTTTGCGGACGGCGGCCAAGGTGGGCATGATCTCGACCGTTCCGTCTGGAAATACGGCGCGAACTTCACGAACGCGAATCGCTTCATTCACGTTTTCCCGAACCTTTGGGCGCCGCGGTGGATAGTTTCTGGGCGGGATCATTCAGAAGCTTGGGCAGGCCGATTCAAACGAGTCATATAAGACTCCGATACAAAGACATTACATTGATCGTACCAGAATCCCAGTTGCTCCGGCGTTGGCAACTCCACATCGGCGAAGGCTATGCCTTTACGACCTGGGGGAAGACTTCCATGAATTTCGCCATGTCCGTGTCAGTCCCGATGGTGACGCGCAGCATTTGATTCAGCGGCGGGAAGGGTCGCCCTACGGCGACGCCACGATCCTGCATGTCGGCGATTACACTCCGCACGTCGCGCTTCACGTCGATCATCAGGAAGTTGCCATGCGGCGGAATGAACTTATAGCGATTGGCGTCCAGCCAGGTGTAAAGATCCGAGCGGATCTTCCCGAATTTCTCGCGCCGTTCCGCTACCAGCGTGGGCGAGGCCAGCGCCGCTTTGGCCGCCTGTACGCTCGGGACCGGAACGACATTATTGCGATACACGGACATCTTGCGGATCAAGTCGGGCCGGGCGCAGCCGAATCCGACACGCAGGCCGGCCATGCCGTAGATCTTCGAGAAGGTCCGCGCAACGATAACATTCTTACCTTGGTGCACATAAGGGATCGAACTGGCCAAGTCTGGTGAAGTGGAGTAGTGAATGTAAGCCTCGTCGATCATGGCCACCGTGTTGGGAGGAAGATTGGCCACCAGCCATGCGATGTCCGCCTTCTTCGTGATCGAGGATGTCGGGTTGTTCGGATTCACGACGTAGATCAAACCGCCGCGCGCTTTCTCGGCTTCCGCTACCATTTTGCGAACGTCGGCGCCCCAGTCGGGAGTCATCGGCACCTTGATCACCGGATGTCCCTGGGCGGCGGCTATCTCCACCGGCTGCTCGTATGAGGGCAGCGTAGTAACAAGTGGTAGAGACGGCGACGTGAAGGCATCCACAGCGCAATGCAGGATCTCGCTGGAACCGGACCCGGCGAGCACCTGATCGGCCTGCAGATGTTCAGAGGCGGCCATCTGAGCAGTCAACGCCTGGGTATCTTCGTCGTGGTAGCGGCCACCGCGAGCGAGCGCTTTGCTCATGGCGTCGATGGAGATTTGCGGGGGTCCATCGGGATTCTCATTGGCATTCAGGAGAACAAGCTGGCCGTAGTCCTTGGCATGGACACCGGAACGCTGCGCAAAAGCAGCTTCGCCTCCGATGGCGATGCTGGCAGCTACAAGTGAGAATCGACGGCCCAGGTCACGACGAGATAGCATAGTGTCTCCTTAAACCCGCTTCCTCTGGTCGCGGCTCAGTAACGAATGCGTTCGCGATGCTCGCGGGTTGTCTAGTAGGTTACCGCAGAAATGGTCAGCGCAGGTCGGCGGTGGCGGCGCCGGTGATTCGCAGCGTGTCATGTTCCTGCACGAAGACGACCGCGCGCAGGTTCTCGCGCTTCCACTCGTGCGGAAGCCGCAAGGTATTGGTGATCTGCCCGACGTTGGAGCCGTTAGGATCGATTCGACCGATGATGCCAAAGCTGCGAACCACCGGTGCATGTCTGAGCCGCCGGCCAGCGTTTTCCCCGCCCAGCACCTGCGACTCCAGCTCTTTTTCCGTTACCGCCAGGTAGACGTCCTCCGCGCGCGGCTTCGGATTCTTTGGACTCGTCACCTGCACCGCCAGGTCGACCAAGTCCGGATCCTTGGCATTTGCGGCGTTCTTGAGATCGACCAACGTGGTCTGGTTCTGTTTAGCAGCTCCGATGACCTGGTAAGCGCGGTTGCTGTCGTCGCCGATAAACTGCACTTGCCCGCTCACCACCATTTGAGGGGTGTATATGTTCTCCGCGTGAAAAGCCAAGGCGTAATCGTTTTGCCGGCCGCGATAGTGTGGAGCAGAAAACGGGTCCACCCATCCGAGCTGGTTCCAATAATCAACGTGCTCTTCGAGCGCAATGACGCGCGCGCCGGCCACCGGCTGTGACCTCTCCATGCGGGACAACAACAGATCAGCCGGAGGACAACTCGAGCAGCCCTCACTCGTGAACAGTTCCACGATGACCGGGACCCGCCGGTCCTCAGCCTGCAGCAGGGTCAGGCCCAACACGGCTAACAGCGCGAATCGCATATTCTTTACTTATATTACGAATTCAGAGCCAAAAGCGTGCAAGCCTAAATCGCCCCAGAGCCACCATTCCTGGGAAAGCCGACATATTGAACCTCTTCCTCCAGCTCCAGGCCGAACCGCTCGCGGACGCGCGATTTCAGCTCGCCGATGATCTCGCACAACTGGCGCGCCGTCCCTTGGCCGGCATTGTAGATCAAGTTGGCATGATAATCCGCCACCTGAATGTCGCCGCTCCGCATCCCTTTGGCGCCCACTTGCTCCAGGAAATAGGCCGACGGCGCCTTGCCCTCCCGAATCACTCGCTCCGGAATTTGGCGCCGCACCTCGATGGGCAACTCCGCCAGGATCAGGTTCTTGAAGATACTGCCGGCGCACTTCATAGTCGGCGGATATTTCGCGAGACGGATTTGGAAGATCTCGGCGGCGGTTTTTCGTAATTCGTCGGCAGGAGCGCGGTCCAGCTCCAGCACGGCTGAAAAGATGATCCAGTTTTTATGGCGCTTGAATATGCTCTCGCGGTAGTGAAACTCGCACTCCGCTTTGTTGAAGACCCGTACGTCGGCCCCGTCGAAAAACCGTACGTGTTGGATCCGCTCCTCGATGGAGTGCCCGTAAGCGCCCGCATTGCCGTACACCGCCGCGCCCACGGAGCCCGGAATCCCGGTCATGGTCTCCAGCCCTTTGAGTCCGAGATCGATGCAGTGATCTACCAAGGCCTGCAGCTCCGCGCCCGCGTGTGCCCGAGCCGTCGCAGCCTGGCTATGAATATGCCGGGCGGTGAAGCGCAGCACAATTCCGGCAAATCCCGAGTCCGAGACGATCAGGTTGGTCCCGTCGCCAATCACCGTATAATCGGCGCCGTCCGATCGCGCCAGAGCGAAAGCCTGGATGAAGCTCTGCTCGTCGGAGGTCTCGACATACACTTCTGCCGGACCGCCGATCCCGAAGCGCGTATACCTGCTCAACAAAGTTCCTTCGGAGATCGCTAAATTGGGAAGATCGCTTAGACGCTCGATGGTTTCTGTCCGGACGGGCATCTTGTCAAATTATAAAGGAGTATGTCTGTGCCAGCTGGTTTTCGTGGATTTCCTAAAGAGATGATGACATTTTTCCGGAGCCTGAGGCGGAACAATCGCCGTGAATGGTTCCAGCCCCGCAAGAACCTGTACGAAGAGCACGTCAAAGCGCCGATGATGGAACTGATCACCGCGCTCAACAGTGAGTTCGCCAAGTTCGCGCCGGCGTATGTCACCGATCCCAAAAAGGCGATCTTTCGAATCTATCGGGATACGCGGTTCGCAGCCGACAAGACGCCCTACAAGACCCACATCGCCGCCTCTTTCGCGCGGCGCGGAGGAGAACGCCTAGCCGCGAGCGGCTTCTACTTCAGTGTTTCGAACGATCAGATCGAGGTAGCCGGCGGGATCTATCACCCCGCGCCCGACACGATGCTGATGGTTCGCAATCACATCGCGGAGCATCACCAGGAACTGCGACGCGTTCTGGCCGACCGCAAAGTCCGCCGGCTTCTGGGCAAGCTGCAGGGGGACGAACTAACGCGCGCGCCCAAAGGCTTCGATCCCTGTCACCCTGCCATCGAGCTGATCAAAATGAAGGACTGGATTCTGGACACAACTCTCGACGCGTCCTTGAGCACCACGCCCCAGCTCTATCGCGAAGTCGCCGATCGCTTTCGCGCCATGGCGCCATTGATCGAATTCCTCAACCGGCCGCTGCTTGCCAGAAAACCAGCTAAGGACTTACTTGAATATCGTTTTTGACCGAGAATACACCGGGCACGCCGTTAGCGGCGATGTTCGCCCGATCTTTATCGCCCTGGTTGGCGACGGCGCCGGTAAGCGTGACATTCCCGTTCTTCACGATGATGTGAATGGTAGGGACGGCGCGTAAGCTGTACATATCGAGGCCGGGCTGCGAATAGATGGCCCGATAGACCGCGCGCCGGATTTGATCGTCGTTGGGAGAAACCGGCAGAACTTCGATATTGTTGATCACCCGGCTGACGCCTTCGATCTTCTTCACGACCCTCTCTGCATCGGACTTTAATGTCGGCCGGGTCACCGCGCCGTACAGGGTAACCGTATCGCCGTCGACTTTGTAAGCCAGGTCATCGAACACGCTGTAATACGGCAGCGTGACCAGTTCATGCCGGACTTCCTTGGTAATCCGGTCCTCCCCCTTCTTCGAGATGCGCCGATCCCCCGGTCCTTGAGCCTGGACTCCGACAACTGTCAGGATTCCAAGTAAGAATCCCCACATAATTTTGGACATGTTGCGTTGCCTCCGCAGGTAAGACGCTGTTTCTACGAGGAAGTTTTACTATTGTCCGAATTCGAACAGGAGGCTATAATAAGCACCGGGACAATCGAGGGGGCCTCCGCGCGGTGTTGGCTTTTGGGGAAAGGGTCCGCACGGAGGCTAGCTGCTACGTAAGAATAGACGCGCCAACCGCCGTAAGGGTTGGTCATGAGTTGGTTACGAAATCATGAAAGGGTCCCCGTGCGGGGTTGGTTTGTTGGGGAAAGGGTCGCCGCACGGAGACTTGCTGCTTTGTTTGACTATGTAGACGAATCCCACGGCCGCTTCGTTCCCGTGAAGATTGCTGAAAAAGTCACTTGCAGGTCGGAGATCTTCGCCGCCCGCTTGTAACGCTAGCAGCCCGTGGCAGAATACCTCTATCCCGAAACTGCTCGCGACGCTGGCGTGAACCTAATTTCCGGGAAGAATTGCGAGCGGAAGTGCTCGGCCCCATTCCAAAGCGCTCTCCACGC
>Ga0073928_10002613_pt1 | contig 30444 bp, 24 predicted proteins | sample PaiPotPPA55metaG_FD_76969 | JGI IMG/M metagenome (GOLD analysis project Ga0073928, IMG submission 76969) | Iron sulfur acid spring bacterial and archeal communities from Banff, Canada, to study Microbial Dark Matter (Phase II) - Paint Pots PPA... ...
CGGTTCTCCTCCGGCTGCCAGTCACGGTTGCAAGGAGCGAAGAGACCTTCAACGGCATCTCTTGAGAGAGATGCTGGCCTCACAAGTCGGAAGATGACTTGGGCGACCCTCGGTTCTTCATCCCTTGGCGGCTGTCCGGCCTCTTGTCCGGATACCTACCGACTGACACACGACCACAGGCACGTGCGAAATTGGGCAATTCTGCAAATAGGCGTTTTGAGTCTGCTTCGCAACAATTTTTTTAGGCTGAGGGGAAATTTCCCTAACACGTACTTACGCCGCCGCGCCCGGAGCGCGAAAGCGGCGCTGGAAATGAACAGGCGTTAAGCTTCTTTAACGAAGCGTAAGGGTTTGACGTGAAGTGCCGCGCGGCTTCGCCGTGCAGCCGACTCAGGCGCGGCGTGTGAACGGCTCGACGCGCTGCGCCGCGCGGATGAACGCGGCCATGATGAAGACGCCGATCGCGAACAGCACGGCCTGCAGGATGTGCGCGCCGGTGTCGTCGAGACCGACCAGGATGGCGAGCGCCCAACCGCCGGCGAAGGCCGCGCCAAACACCTCGGCGCCGATCAGGATCGCCGCACTGATGACGGTGATGACGCTGGGCCAGATGATCTGGCGGGAGGGGGTCGGGGAGGCTTGCGAACTCATGGCTGGATCCTGCTTAAGGGCCGCAATCTCTATGAAAAGGCCGGCGCTATCAAGCGCAAAAGGCCCAAAAAAAAGCCCCATCGCGTGATATAGCTTCGCCAATCAATTTGGGACCCAAACGGGAAGAATTGGTATGTCAGAAACCGAGGAAATGATGGCCCCCGCGCAAGCTCCGCCAAACCCGCTGCTGCGGCCGTGGCAGACGCCGTTCGAGACGCCGCCATTCGCCGAGATCGCGCCGGAGCATTTCCTTCCCGCCTTCGAGCAGGCATTCGCCGATCATGCCGCCGAAGTCGCCGCGATCGAGCATGATCCCTCCGCGCCGGACTTTGCCAACACCATCACCGCGCTGGAGCGCTCGGGCAGGCTGCTTTCCAGGGTCTCGGCTGTGTTCCACGACCTGGTGTCGGCGCATTCCAGTCCGGCGCTGCTGGAGATCGACAAGGAGGTGTCGTTGCGGATGGCGCGGCACTGGAACCCGATCATGATGAACGCGGTGCTGTTCGGCCGCATCGCGCTGCTGCGCGAAAACCGCGCCGCGCTCGGGCTGACGGGCGAGCAGATGCGGCTCCTGGAGCGCACCTATACGCGTTTCCACCGCGCCGGCGCCGGGCTCGACGAGGCGGCAAAGGCCCGGATGGCCGAGATCAACGAGCGGCTGGCCCACCTCGGCACGACCTTCAGCCACCATCTGCTCGGTGATGAACAGGACTGGTTCATGGAGCTCGGCGAGGCCGATCACGACGGCCTTTCCGATAGCTTCATCGCAGCGGCAAAGTCCGCCGCCGATGAGCGCGGCATGGCCGGCAAGGCGATCGTGACGCTGTCGCGGTCCTCGGTCGAACCGTTCCTGAAGACCTCCGACCGCCGCGAGTTGCGCGAGAAGGTCTACAAGGCGTTCACCGCGCGCGGCGACAACGGCAACGACAACGACAATAACGAGATCATTGTCGAGATCCTGAAGCTGCGCGAGGAGAGCGCCGGGCTGCTGGGCTACCCGACCTTTGCCGCCTATCGGCTGGAGGACTCGATGGCCAAGACGCCGCAAGCCGTGCGCAGCCTGCTGGAGCGGGTCTGGAAGCCGGCGCTGGCCCGGGCGCTGGCCGATCGCGACGCCCTGCAGGCGCTGGCGGCCGAGGAGGGTGGCAATTTCGCGCTGGCGCCCTGGGACTGGCGCTACTACGCCGAGAAGCTGAGGCAGCGCCGCGCCAATTTCGACGATGCCGCGATCAAGCCCTATCTGGCGCTCGACCACATGATCGAGGCCGCTTTCGACTGCGCCGGCCGGCTGTTCGGTCTCAGCTTCTCCAAGCGGAAGGATGTTCCGGTCTGGCATCCGGACGTACGGGTCTGGGAGGTCAAGGACAGCGCCGGCCGCCACAAGGCGCTGTTCTATGGCGACTACTTTGCCCGGCCGTCGAAGCGTTCCGGCGCCTGGATGACCTCCCTGCGCGACCAGCAAAAGCTCGATGGCGACATCGCCCCCCAGATCATCAACGTCTGCAACTTCTCGAAGGGCGCCGACGGCGAGCACGCGCTGCTGTCGCCGGATGACGCGCGCACCTTGTTCCACGAGTTCGGCCACGGCCTGCACGGGATGCTGTCGGACGTGACATACCCGTCGCTGTCCGGCACCAGCGTGTTCACCGATTTCGTCGAGCTGCCCTCGCAGCTTTACGAGCACTGGCAGGAACAGCCGCAGGTGTTGCGGCAGTTTGCCCGGCACTACCAGACCGGCGAGCCGCTGCCGGACGAGCTGTTGAAGCGTTTCATCGCCGCGCGCAAATTCAACCAGGGCTTTGCCACGGTGGAATTCGTCTCCTCGGCGCTGATCGACCTCGAATTCCACACCCAGCCGGCTTCCGCCAGCGAGGATGTGCGGGCGTTCGAGCGCCAGGAGCTTGAGAAAATCGGGATGCCCGCGGAAATTTCGCTGCGGCACCGGCCCCAGCAATTCGGCCATATTTTCTCCGGCGATCATTACGCCTCGGGTTACTACAGCTACATGTGGTCGGAGGTGATGGATGCCGACGCGTTCGGCGCCTTTGAGGAGGCCGGCGACATTTTCGATCCCGCGGTCGCCAAGCGCCTGCACGACGACATCTATGCGTCGGGCGGCTCGCGCGACCCGGAAGACGCCTATGTCGCGTTCCGCGGCCGGGAGCCGGAGCCCGACGCCCTGCTGCGTCGCCGCGGCCTCCTGGAAACACCCGAGGCGGCCTGACGTGAGCAAGGCGATGCGCCGCTTGCCGGGTTTGCTGCTGTTGACCGGCGCGCTGGCGCTCGGGGCAACGGTGGCGGAGGCGCATCCGCATGTCTGGATCACGGCAACCAGCGAGCTGATTTATGCCCCCGACGGCTCGATATCCGGCGTGCGTGACGCCTGGACCTTCGACGACATGTTCTCGACCTATGCGTTGCAGGGCATCGAGACCAAGACCGAGGGCGTCTACAGCCACGAGGAACTGGCGCCGCTGGCGCAGACCAATGTCGAATCGCTGAAGGAATTCGGCTACTTCACCTTCGCCAAGGCCGACGGCAAGAAGGAGAAATTCCAGGAACCGGTCGATTACTTCCTCGAGGTCAAGGATGGTTTGCTCATTCTGCATTTCACCCTGCCGCTGAAGACCCCGGTGAAACCGAAGGAGCTGACGATGGAGGTGTTCGATCCCTCCTTCTTCGTCGACTTCAAATTCGCCGACAAGGATCCGGTCAGGCTGGTCGGGGCTCCCGCCGCCTGTCAGATCAGCTTCCAGCGGCCGAACGACGGCACGGCCAACGCCCAGACGCTCGGCGAGCAGACCTTCATGAACGGCGACAATTCCAACTTCGGCGCGATGTTCGCCAACAAGATCACGGTGATCTGCCCGTGAAGCTGAAGTTGCGCCAAAAATCCCGGCGAGATTTTGCGCATGGACTGGCGATCTGCGTTTTGGCTTCGCCGGCTAACTGCAACGCGCGCCGTACTTCCTGCCGACCGATGGCGTGCCTGCCTTGATATCAAGATGAACCGGGAGCCGAACCACCGCGACCAACCTCACGACCAATATCGGCAAAGGTCCCCGCCCGTCGTGATCAAAAAGAATCCGCATACCTGGTTCGTTTCAATCCACGTTCCGCGACAAAAGAACATTGGACATCACTCTCGCCGCTCCCGGACCTTCACCAGCGAATCCGAGGCCAAGCAGTTTGCGGCAGCCAGGATTGCAGCAGGCGCCGAAGTCAGTGCTGGAACACTGAATCCCTTCGCGCCAAAAAGAATTGTCGGGCCGTCGGAAATTGAAAGCTGGGTTGCAGAACAGACAAACAGGCCCGCAAGCTGAGCCGCCGCGATAACCCTCGTGCTATTGCTGCCTCGCGATACGCGCGCTAGGCTTGGCCCAATTGGCGCAGGAGGGCCCCGTGACCACATCTGACGACGGCAAGGTGGACGACAGCAAGATTTCCCAGGATCGCCGCGAAGCGCTGCGCTACGCCTTGGCGATCGGCAGCGGTGCGGCGCTGGCCTCCGCCCTGGTGAGCCCGGCATCGGCGCAAGGCGGCCCCGATAACACGCTCGATCGCATCCGCGCCAACAAGGTGCTGCGCATCGCGGTACTGCCGGGAGAGCTGCCCTATTTCAACAAGGATCTCGCCACCGGGACCTGGTCCGGCTTTTCGATCGAGATGGCCAACGACATCGCCAAGCTTCTCGACGTCCAGCTCGAATACACCGAATCGACCTACGGAAACTCGATCCTCGATCTGCAATCCAACAAGATCGACCTCGGCTTTGCCCTCAATCCGACCCCGCAGCGGGCGCTGGTCGTTGATTTCACCGCCACCGTATTCCCGCATCCCTTCGGCGCCATGCTCAGGAAGGGACTGGAAGCCAAAACCTGGGCGGACATCAGCAAGCCCGAGGTCAGGATCGCGGTCGACGTCGGCTCCGCCAACGAGGCGGTGGCGCGCCGGTTCGCGCCGAATGCGACGATCAAGTCGCTGAAGTCGCGCGACGAAGTCATGCTCGAGATGTCGTCGGGGCGGGTCGATTGCGTGGTCAACGCGCTGGTGCTTGGCCTGACGGCGATCGCCAAGAACCCGAACCTCGGCAGCTACAAGATCCTGCAATCGCCATCCGTCGCCATTCCCTCCAGCATGGCGGTCCGGCGCGAGCCCGACAGGCGCTGGCGCGATTTCCTGTCGGTGTGGGTCGACTACAACCGCGGCATCGGGCAGATGCGCGAATGGTTCGTCAAGGGGCTGTCGCTGAGCGGCGTGAAGAGCGAAGACGTGCCGGTCGAACTCAATATCTGACGCGGCTTTCGAACAGGGCTTCTGAACCGCGTACTCATCGATTGAGCTTGGTCAGCGTGGCTGGTCGATGTCCGTTATGTTACCGGAAGTAGCCGCACCATTCGATCAGCGCGCGGGCGTGGTCTTGACGTCAAGCTTGGCCGGGGTCGTCAAGGGCGGGGCGAATTTGCGTGCGACGGCTGGTAAAGGCGCAGCCCAAAAATGCGCAGGACTTTACAGGTCGGTTCGAATCCAAACCGCGACCAAACCAAATCTACTTGATCCTGATAGCAATTTTATCTGAAACGAGCGGCGGGTTGAACGGATAATGCTTGGCATCGCCTAACACCAGTTGGAGTGTATGTCTGCCGGGCGGCAGCTCGATGCGTGCCTCGGTTTGGCCCGCGCCAAAATGAAGATGCGACTTGTCTTGTGCGATAGGTTCGTTGGGGTCGAGCGGTTCGTTCACATCAATCAGCAAATGATGATGGCCGCTGTTCTGAAAATCGTCGCCGGCATGAGTTACGCCCATGTTGCGCAGACCGAAGCGACACCAAAATCCGCCTTTGATCACCGTGCCGTCCTGCGGCCACACGAAATAGAGAACGGCATCCTTTGGCGCGGGCTTTCCTTGGGCGTGAACAGCGCACGACTGAGACGCCAGCGCTACGGACAGCACGACAAGCCGGGCGATCTTCATGAACATGCTCCTCCAAGGCTTTCAAGAGGATAGAGCTACGCGGAATCCGTGTGTTGGATATCGAACATTGGTGTCGTAACTATCGCGGTTCGCCGGTCGTACATAACGCGCGTCATTCCTCCAGGACCCGGAACGAATGACATGCGCCACGCAGTTGGCCTCGACCCATTGTGAACCATCCGACGGGGCGCCCTGATAGTTCTTGTGCCAACAATCCTCCACCCATTGATCGACGCCGCCGCCCATATCATAGAGCCCGAATGGATTTGGCTTGAAACTGCCAGCCTTGGCCGGCTGCTCTGCGGCCGCGACCTCGCCGCAATTCTTGCAATTTGCGATGCCGGATTCCATCTGGTCGCCCCACCAATATTTCGTTTGTGTGCCTCCGCGCGCGGCATATTCCCACTCCGCTTCGCTCGGAAGCCGGTACGCCTTTCGCGTCGTCGCCGCGAGCCACGCGACAAACTGTTTGGCGTCGGTCCAGCTTATGTTGGTGACGGGCGCATCATCTTTTCCGGTGGCCACCAACCCACATGCCTTCGCAGCTGCGCATTCGTTCCATTCGCGAACAGAAATCGGATATTTGCTGATCAAAAAAGGCTTGATCGTTACCTGATGGACCGGCTTTTCCGTGATGTCATCATTGCTGCCCATCGTGAAACTACCCCCGCGAAGGGCAATCATTTCGGGCTCCCGGGTCGATGCGGCCGGTTGCATCCTGGGTGGAGGGGTCGGCGCGGCCGGAGAAGGGGGCGGTGATTTCAGGGCTGGTTGTTGCGTGGCCGGGGTCACTGAGGGAGCGGACGAAGTTTGTGGCGCCTTTGGCGCCTCTGGCGAAACCACGGCTGCCGCCTGATCCCGCGCCTTGTTATGCGGTTGCCAAAGCATATACCAGAACGCGCCGCTGGCGAGGACCAGCAAAGTGAGGCTCAGTAAAAAAATCAGGACGTTCTCGCGTCGCTTCCGGGTCTTGTTGAAAGCAGCCGGATCCGGAAGAACCCGATAGACCCTCACCGGATCGGTGATGTTCTTGACTTTGCGATCTCCGAGAGACTCATATCCGCAAACAAGCTTATGCTTTACCTGCTCGTATATGCCGCCTGAGATGTAAACCTGGCCAGGATCGGCAATATTCTCAAGACGTGAAGCAATGTTGACGCCATCACCGTAGACATCGGTTGCTTCGATGATAACGTCGCCAAGATTGACACCGATCCGATACTCGATCCAGTGATGCCTCGGCTGCGATGTGTTGCGTCCAACCATGTTCTGTTGGATGACGATGCCGCACCGCACAGCCTCGACAGGGCTGTCGAAAATAGCGATAAAACCGTCGCCGGTCGTTTTGACGAGCTTTCCATGGTGCTCTGCAATGCTGGGCTCGATGAGGTCGCGCTCGATCCGCTTGACGCGAGCATGCGTTCCTTCTTCATCGAGCTCCATTAAGCGGCTATAGCCCGCGATATCGCCAGCGACAATCGCAGCCAGACGCCGCGGTGAAGAGTCGCGCGGGGCGCCATTCTTGTCCGATTTAAAATCCCGAATCTCGCCCATACCGCAAACAACAATGTTATGGGGGCACAACTACTTGGTGCGAAAATTGGAACTCGCCGGTAACAAGGTATCATACCGCCGGTTTGGGACAAGCCAATTAAGGCCTTCCTCAAACGGGTCTGCACCCTCATAGCTCGAATCGAGCCATTCGAATGTGAACCGCTTCACACCTCCGAATTCAGCGCCTGTCGGATCACGCGCCTTATGTCGGATTTAGGTCATTCGCGACCGTGTCGAGCCGGCAATAAGTCCGGCCATCCACTATGCCGCCAGGACCCGCAGTAATTCTCCGAGTACCCGCTCACGCCTTGTCGTAGGTCAAGCCGCGCTCGAGCCTGCGTCCAACCAGCGTGGCCGGGAACAGGATCGCGAAGTAGATCAAAGCGACGATCGTATACACCTCGAGCGGCCGGTAGGTTTCGGCGTTGATCAGGGTTGCGTTGTAGACGAGGTCCGGCACGGCAATAATGGAAACCAGCGACGTGTTCTTCAGCTGCGTCACCGACTGGTTGACGTAGGGTGCCAACATCGGCTTCAGCGCCTGGGGCAGGATCACCAGCCTCAGCACGCGCAGTGGAGACAGGCCGAGGGCCCGCGCCGCGTCCCACTGCCCGCGGTGCACGCTCTCGATGCTGCCGCGGACGATTTCGGCGTAGAACGCCCCGCCATAGAGCGACAGCACGGTGACCGCGGCGACATGCGCCGGAATATTCACGCCAATGACGACCGGAAAGGCGTAATAGAACCAGATGATCTGAACCAGCAGCGGCGTGCAGCGGAACAGTTCGATGTAGGCGAGCAGAAGCCAGTCGATCACGGGCCAGCGCCCGAGGCGCAGGATGCCGACGACCAGACCGATCACCGTTCCGAGAATGACGGTGCCGATCGTATAGGCGATGGTCCAGCCGAGCCCGAGCCAGAACAGGTGGCTGTATTTGCCGAGGATCGCGAAATCCCAAACGTAGGGCATGTCCGGTCTCGCTTACCCTCTGGTTTGCCGGAGGTCGGCCATCAGAGGTAACGGCCGGGCGAAAACGGCGCCGCGTCAAAGCTTGGCGGCGTTCCCGCGATCATTGCTGCGATCGCCGCTCCCGTTGCGGGGCCGGTCGTGAAGCCGATGTGCTGGTTGCCGAAAGCGAGCCACAGGCCGGAATGCCGCGGCGCAGGCCCGATCATCGGCAGGCTGTCCGGCAGCGTCGGCCGCGCCCCGCGCCAGGGTTCGCCGACCGCCTCGCCGAATTCGACCACGCCGCGCGCGACCGGCACCACCTGATCGAGCTGGGCGAGCGATGAGGGCGCATCGCGGGCGGTCAACTCGACCCCGGTGGTGACGCGGATGCCCTGTTCCATCGGCGTCATCAGGAAACTGCCTTCGGCGTCATGGATCGGACGTTGCAATGAACGTGCCGGGTTCGGCTTGAACTCCCGATGGTAGCCGCGTTCGAAGGCCAGGGGAACACGATAGCCAAGCGGCCGCAACAGGTCCGCCGACCAGGGTCCCAGCGCGACCACGACATGGCGCGCCGACATCCCGCCGTCGGCGAGCACCACGCGCCAGCCCTCGCCGTCAGGTTCGACCGCCTTGATTTCCGACTGGCGGACCTCGCCACCTGAGCCCGCGAACATCCGCGCATAGGCCTTGACCACGGCGCCTGGCGAGTCGACCGAGGCGGTCTGGGTGTGCAACAGGCCGACCTTGTAGACAGGAACGATGTTCGGCTCGAGCGCGGAAATGGCCTGACGGTCGAGCAGCTGGCTGGCGATGCCATATTCGGCCAGAAAGGCCTGCTCCGCCTTCGCAGCACCAACGGCGTCGCTGCGCCATGCCTTCAGCCAGCCGGTCTCGCGGATGCGTTGCGCCGCGTCCGCTTTCACGATCCATTCCCGATGCAGTTTCAGCGATGCGCCGATCAGCCCGTGTAGGGCCGTTGCCCGCGGTCTGGTGCGGGACGGTGCCGCATTGGCGAGGAAGCGGACGATCCAGTCGACATTCCGGACAGCCCAGCCGGGATCCCAGCGCAGCGCCGCGTGCCGGTTGGTCAGGTAAGCCGGCAGCGCGCGCCAGAGCGACGGCTTGTTGAGCGGCGATATCGAGCCGCTGGAGAGAATGCCGGCATTGCCATGGGAGGTTTCATTGCCGGGTTGACGCCGATCGACGAGTACGACCGACAGGCCCCGCTGCCGCGCCGCATAGGCTGCGGATACCCCCACGATGCCTGCACCCAGCACGATGACATCCACTTGCCTGTCCGTGAAATTGTTCGACATCGATCCTGCTTTCAAGCGCCGCTAGAGGAGTGTCAGGCCGCCATCGACCGGCAACAGGGCTCCCGTCACGTGCCCAGCCTCCGGCGACAACAGGAAGGCGACCACCGCGGCCACCTCATCGGGTTCGGCCAATCGTGCCAGCGGATTGGCCCTGGCGGCCAATTGCCAGCTCTGCTGATCCAATGCCCCGAATAGCCCGGCATCCTTGCGCGTATAGCCGGGCATGACGACATTGGCCGTGGCGCCCGAGCTTGCCAGCTCGATCGCAAGACACCGGACCAGGACCTCGAGCGCGGCCTTGGCCGCCGCCGAGCCCGGATAGGTCGCCTCAGGCGTGAACCGATGGGCAGCGAAACTGGAGATGGCGACGACGCGTCCCAGCGGTCCACGCCTCAGATCCGGCAACGCCGAGGCCGCCAATTCGTGAAACGCCAATGCCATCACCGCGAATGACCGTTGCAGCGCCGCGCGCGGCAAATCCGTGAAACCGCGTCGATCGGCAAACCCCGCGGCATGGACGATCGCGTCGACGCTTCCGAACGCGTTGCGCGCCGCGCCAACAAGCTCGGATGCGGTCCCGGCATTTGCCAAATCGCCGGTGCGCCACGCGACCTTGGCGCCGGCACGCTCACAATCCGCGGCGACCGCTTTCAATCGCGTCAGCCCCGCGGCGTCGGCCCCTTGTCCATGCAACATCAGGCACTGATCCCGCGCCGCCAGCCGGCGCGCGACCGCGGCTCCGATCCCGGACCCGCCTCCGGTGACGATTGAAACGCGCATGGATACGTGTCCCCGATGCCTTCGAAGGCAAACTATAGGTGCCGCATGCGCGAATGCCAACAATCGCGGGGGCAGGCGCGCCTTTGCCCACCTTACGTTCTAGACCGGCAAGAAGCGGCGAAGCACCGGCATGAAGAAGATCGCCACATTGATCGCAAAGCCGATGTTCCAGAGGATCGACCGCAGCGTCGGTCGATCGCCGAGATAGGTGAAGACATAGGCGATCCGCACAATCAGGAACAGCACCGCCAATTCGTCGATCAAGCGTTGCGGACCGACGCGAAATTCCGCCAGCAGGACGGCCACGGCGAAAAATGGAAAGACCTCGATGCCGTTCTGGTGCGCGCCCAGCGCGCGCGCGGCAATTGGGTCCTCATAGAAGGCGGGGTCGCGTGGTTTGGAGTTGTCGAAACGGCGAAACCTGATCCACTTTACCGGTGCAATCGTCAGCAAATAGAGCATCACCGCTCCAAAAACGCACCATTCGGCGATTGTCATGGTTCCCTCGACCCGCGGCCGCCGACGATGCTTTGCATCGCCGTGCAAAAAGCGACAATATCGAAGCTGCCGTTATCTTGACAAGGATGGCGCGACGCGCCAAGCGATCGATATCATGACAGCTGTCATTCCCACCGAGAAGGCAACGCCCGCCGCGGACGTCAGGCCGGAACGCGTCGGCGTTCTCCTGGTCAACCTCGGCACCCCCGACACCGCGGATACGCGCGGCGTGCGCGCCTATCTCAGCGAGTTCCTCTCCGACCCCAGAGTGATCGAAGATCAGGGATTGCTGTGGAAGCTGATCCTCCACGGCATCATTCTGCGCACCCGCCCGGCGCGCAAGGCCCGCGACTACCTGAAAATCTGGAACACCGAGAACAACGAATCTCCGCTCAAGACCATTACGCGCGCGCAATCGGAAAAGCTTGCCGCCGCGATATCGGACCACGACCATGTCGTGGTCGACTGGGCGATGCGCTATGGCAATCCGTCGATCGCCTCGGCAATCGGCGCCCTGACGGCGCAGGGCTGCGACCGGCTGTTGGTGGTGCCGCTGTATCCGCAATATTCGGCGGCGACCTCCGCCACCGTGTGCGACGAAGTGTTTCGGGTGTTTGGCCGGATGCGCCTGCAACCGACGCTGCGGGTGACGCCGCCCTACTATGACGATCCCGACTACATCGAGGCGCTGGCGGACTCGATCAACGCGCATCTGGCAAGCTTGCCGTTTCAGCCCGAAATCATCCTGGCCTCGTTCCACGGCATGCCGCAGAAATATGTCGACAAGGGCGATCCCTATCAGACGCAATGCATCGCGACGACAAATGCGCTGCGCGAGCGCATGGGCCTCGACGCCTCGAAGCTGATCCTGACATTCCAGTCGCGCTTCGGCTTCGATGAGTGGCTCAAGCCCTACACCGACAAGACCATGGAGCGATTGGCCAAAGAAGGGGTGCGGCGCGTCGCCGTCGTCACTCCCGGATTTTCCGCCGATTGCCTGGAAACGCTGGAAGAAATCGCGCAGGAAAATGCCGAAATCTTCAAGCACCATGGCGGCGAGCAGTTCGCCTTCATCCCCAGCCTGAACGACAGCGACCCCGGCATGGACGTGATCCGCCAACTCGTGCTGCGCGAGCTGCAAGGCTGGATTTGATCGCCTTCATTGCCACTCGCTTTTCGGCGCGTCGAACCTTACAACTTGCCGTGGCGACCAAATCAGGGTTTCGCCGCGCTGCAGCGCATGACCGTGCGTTACCGCGCTCACGGGCCGATATTGCCCGCCACGGAGATTTGCATGACCGGTTTCGACATTTTCGCCATTGCACTCGTTCTGCTGGTTATTTTTACGCTGTTTGCCGGCATCAAGACCGTTCCGCAGGGTTACGACTGGACCATTGAGCGGTTCGGGAAATACACCCGCACGCTGTCTCCGGGCTTGAACATCATCATCCCGTATTTCGACCGCGTCGGCCGCAAGATGAACATGATGGAGCAGGTGATCAACATTCCGGAGCAGGAGGTGATCACCAAGGACAACGCCACCGTGACGGTGGACGGTGTGGCGTTCTTTCAGGTGTTTGATGCGGCGAAAGCCAGCTACGAGGTATCCAATCTCAACCAGGCGATCATCGTGCTGACCATGACCAATATCCGCTCGGTGATGGGAGCGATGGACCTCGACCAGGTGCTGTCGCATCGCGACGAGATCAACGAGCGCCTGCTGCGCGTGGTCGACGCGGCGGTCTCGCCGTGGGGGCTGAAGGTCAACCGCATCGAGATCAAGGACATCGTGCCGCCCGCCGACCTCGTCGAGGCGATGGGCCGGCAGATGAAGGCCGAGCGCGTCAAGCGCGCCGACATCCTGCAGGCCGAGGGTCAGCGGCAGTCCGAGATTCTTCGTGCCGAAGGCGCCAAGCAGGGCCAGATATTGCAGGCCGAAGGCCGTCGCGAAGCCGCGTTCCGCGACGCCGAGGCGCGCGAGCGCTCCGCTGAAGCCGAGGCCAAGGCGACGCAGATGGTCTCGGAAGCGATCGCCAAGGGCGACGTCGCCGCGCTGAATTATTTTATCGCCGACAAATACATCAAGGCGTTCGGGCAATTGGCCGATTCGCCGAACCAGAAGATCATCATGCTGCCGATCGAGGCGGTGAGCGTGCTCGGATCGCTGGCCGGTATCGGCGAGATCGCGAAGGCGACCTTCGGCGAAAGCGCGATGTCCGCCCAGGCCGCGGCGCGGCGATCCTCGGTGCCGAGCGCCGGCGCCGTTCCGCCGGTGCCGCCGCCGCAATAAGGGCAGAGGGGGCGCACCGCCGTTGGGTCATCGAGATCTATGAACGAACTAGAAATAGTTGAAAGGTCACGCCATGACCGAAATGTTCTCCACGTTGGGTACCTGGAACTGGCTGATCTTCGGCGTCATCCTGATGGCGCTGGAGCTGCTGGCGCCCGGGGTCTTCCTGTTCTGGCTGGGGTTGGCCGCCTTGCTGGTGGGGCTGTTGTCGTTCGCGTTCAATCCGTCCTGGCAGCTTCAGATCCTGATGTTTGCCGTGTTCGCCGCCGCCGCGGTGCCGCTGTGGCGGCGCATCGCGCGCAGCAATGCCGCGGTCAGCGCCAGCAACCCGTTTCTCAACAAGCGCGCCGACGCGCTGGTCGGCCGGGTGTTTACGCTGGAAAAGCCGATCATCGACGGCTCCGGCACGGTGCGGATCGACGATACGGTCTGGCGGGTTGCCGGGCCCGACGCACCGGCCGGCAGCCGGGTCAGGATCGTGCAGGCCGACGGCGCCAGCCTGACGGTGGCCGCGGCTTCTTGATTGGAGCCGTGAAGCTTGAACGCAATTTATTGCAGCACACAGGACCAGGCCATGTCACGAATTGCCCCGCTTGAGCCACCCTATGAGCCGGAAATCCAGGACCAGTTCGACCGCATCATGCGGGGCGCCCCGCCGCTGATGCTGTTTCGCGTCATCGCCGGCAACGCGCGTGCCTGGGAGAAATTCCGCGCCGGCAGCCTGCTGGACCGCGGTCCGCTCTCCTTGCGCGAGCGCGAAATCGTCATCGACCGCACCTGCGCGCTGACAGGATGCGAATATGAATGGGGCGTGCATGTCGCCACATTTGCGGATGCGGCGGGCCTGACCGGGGAGCAGGTCCGCGCCACGGTGCTCGGTGGCGCCGATGCGTCGTGCTGGTCACCGGCCGAACAGGCGTTGCTCGCGGCGGTCGATGCGCTGCATGCCCGCGCCACGCTCGGCGACGACGAATTCAAGGCGCTGTCGGCGCATTACGACGATGCGAAGATTTTCGAGATCATCCTGCTCTGCGGCTTCTATCGGACGGTGTCGTATCTGGCGAACGGGCTCGATCTGCCGCTGGAGGAGAGGGCGGCGAGGTTTCCGACGTGATCGTCATTGCGAGCGAAGCGAAGCAATCCAGAAGTCCAAGAAGGAAGATTGGATTGCTTCGTCGCTTTCGCTCCTCGCAATGACGGTGGAGAGAGCCGCCCCTACACCACGCCGGCGCGCAGGATGTCGTGCAGGTGCACGATGCCGATCGGTTTATTGGCGTCGGTGACGATCAGCGCGGTGATCTTCGACGAGTTGAGGATCTCCAGCGCCTCGCTGGCGAGCAGGTCGCCACGAATCGTCTTGGGGTGTTTCGTCATCACGTCATCGACCAGCGAGGTCATCAGATCCGGGCGCATGTGGCGGCGCAAATCGCCATCGGTGACGATGCCGGCGATCGCGCCGCGCGCGTCAATGATTCCGACGCAGCCAAACCCCTTGGACGACATCTCGACCAGCGCGTCCGACATTCGGGTTCCAAGCGGCTTCAGCGGCACCGCGTCGCCGCTGTGCATCAGGTCGCGGGTAAATTTCAGCATCGCGCCGAGTTTGCCGCCGGGATGCAGCACGCTGAAATCCACCGATGTGAAACCGCGGCCCTCCAAGAGCGCGATCGCCAGCGCATCGCCCAGCGCCAGCATCATGAGCGAGGAGGTGGTGGGCGCGAGGTTGTGCGGGCAGGCTTCGCGGGCCTTCGGCAGCGTCAGCGCGATATCGGCGGCCTGGCTCAGCGTGGAGTCGCGCTCCGCCGTCATGGCGATCAGCGCGATCCGGAAGCGCTTGGCGTAGGTGATCAGGGTCTTCATCTCCGGCTGCTCGCCGGACCACGACAGCGCCAGGATGACATCGTCGGTGGTGATCATGCCGAGATCGCCATGGCCGGCTTCCGCGGCATGGACGAAAAACGCCGGCGTGCCGGTGGAGGCGAAGGTAGCTGCGATCTTGCGGCCGATATGGCCCGACTTGCCGAGGCCTGTGACGATCAATCGGCCCTTGGCGCTGCGAATGAGATCGGCCGCCCGCGCGAACGCGCCGCCGAGGTCGGATTGCAGCGCCAGCGATATCGCGGCAACTCCGCTGTTCTCCGCGTCCAGCGTGCGCAAGGCCGATTGAACGGCGGCGCTGACAGGGTCGGTCCCGGATGATTTTGCCATCAGCGGTTTCGATTTGGGCATGTCTGATTCCGAGGGAGCTGGCGAGGGAGCTGGCGTGGGAGCTTGATCGTCGGGCCCCTTGCCCCTCCTTAGCATGGCCAAACCGGCGAGGCGACGCGCGGCCCGGTTCTCAACGGCTCATTAACCATAATTGTTTTAACTCCGTTAACGACGTTTTCCGGATGCGGGTCCGCAAGCTCCGGAACCCGGCCGTCAAGTGTATGAATTTGTTGAGGTAATTTTATCGTGATGTCGGGTCCAGCAACGGGCCGCCGCAAGCGCGCATATGCTTTGCGCGCGTTGTTGCCGTGCCTTGCGCTGATCGCGCTCGATGTGCCGTCCGCGCGGGCCCAAACCCTGACCTCCGATCTGCTGCGCCCGGCCCGCGACGGCTTCATCACGCCGCAGGATTCGCTGCTGCGGAAGACCAGTGAGAACACCGCCGACAAGACCTCCGACGCCGCCAACGACGAGCGGCTCCGCGACAAGGACACCCCTGCGCCGTCGCGAATCGGCAACATTCCCACATACGGCCTTCCCGCCGCCGGCGGCGCCTCGGACTCTGGCTACGACTCGCTCAATCGCACGCGCAGGAAGCCGAAATTCTTTCCCGGCCAGGCCAGGCCGAAGCCGTCGCCGGGGCCCGGCAGTCCGGCGCCGAAGCTGCCGGCGATTTCGAACGGGCGGGTGCGGCTGTCGATTCCGCCCTCGGAGAGCGCCAACAAGACGCCGATCCCGGCGGCGATGGCCGGCACGGCCGACGGCCAGCCGACGCGCAAGCGCCTCAAGATCGACGACGATCCGTTCGGCGCGGTCGGCGACTATGCCGGCAGCTTTCTCATCAAGTCCGCGGTCGAACTGCGCGGTGGCTACGACACCAATCCGGGTCGGCTTCCGACGCCGGTAGGCGCGCCGTTCTGGGTGGTGGCGCCGGAATTCGTCGCGGTCTCCGACTGGGAGCGCCACGCGCTGGTCGCGGACTTGCGGGGATCGTTCACCGGCTACGGCAACAGCCTTCCGCCGATCGTCGACGGCGGGATTTCGCCGGCGCCGACCAACATCAACCGGCCGGATTTCCTCGGTCACATCGATGGCCGTCTCGACGTCACCGAAGATACCGACGTCACCTCGGAAGTGCGCCTGCGCGTGGTCACCGACAACCCCGGCAGCCCGAACATCCAGGCCGGTCTTGCCAGGTACCCCGACTACGCGACGTTCGGCGGCACCCTGGGCGTCGATCAGAGGTTCAACCGGCTGCAGTTTTCCGCCGGCGGCACCGTCGACCGCACCGTCTATCAGAACTCCACGCTGACCGACGGCACCATCTCCAGCAATGACGACCGCGCCTTCAACCAGTATGGCGGCATCGGCCGGGTCAGCTACGACCTGATGCCGGGGCTGAAACCGTTCGTCGAGGTCGAGGGCGACAGCCGCTTCCATGATCAGCAGATCGACAATTTCGGCTTTGCGCGCAATTCCAATGGCGGTTACGCCAGGGCCGGCAGCTCATTCGAATTCTCCAGGCTTCTCACCGGTGAAATCTCGGTCGGTTTCGCCGAGCGCAATTATGCCGATCCCCGCCTCGACCGGCTGGCGGGGCTGCTTACCGCGTCCTCGCTGACCTGGACCGCGACGCCGCTGACCACGGCGAAATTCTATTCCACCACCTCGATCGACGAGACCATCGTGCCCGGCGTCTCCGGTGTGCTGACGCACACCTATACCGTCGAGGTCGACCATGATTTCCGCCGCTGGCTCACCGCCATCGGAAAGTTCACCTACGGCACCTACGACTATCAGGGCGACGGCCGCACCGACAAAACCTATTCGCTCGAGGGCGACCTGATCTACAAGTTGACCCGCAGCCTCTGGATCAAGGGCACGCTGCGGCGGGACATTCTTAGCTCCGACGTTCCGCTTGCGAGTTCAGCCTCGACCGTGGTGATGCTGGGCGTGCGGTTGCAGAATTAGAGCTTCGCCGTGATGCGCTGCGAAAGCGGGGCATCCAGGGTGTAGGATGGGTTGAGCCCTTCGCGAAACCCATCATCTCCGTAAACTGTAATTGATGGGTATCGCTTCGCTCCACCCATCCTGCGCGCTATAATGGCAATGAGCCGCGAACGGTGCGGTGGCGCATCCCTCCCTCAATCAGCGGGGATCATCATGCCATACTCCCGGCCTAACGATCCAAGTCGTCGCCTTGTTCTCAGCGCACTTGCGGCGCTGCCAGCATTCTCCGTGCCGCTCGTTGCCAATGCGCAGGCGCAAACAACAACCGCGCAAGCACCCGTTCCCGCTGGGGGCGCCTTTTCATTCGCGGCGGTCGGCGATACCCGACCGATGATGTACCTGCCGTTGAAAGAGGGACAACCGGACCTCAGCAAGTTCTTCGTCGAGATGTTCGGGTTGGTCATGCCGGAAAAGGTCGCCGAGGCCGTCGTAGCGAGGGATGTGAAGATGATCTTCGATCCGGTCACAAAGGACCTGATCAAGGTAGTCATGCCGTTCGCATCCAAGACCGAAGTGATGACCCTGACGGTAGATAAAGGTTGGGTCACCGAGGCATCCGTTGAAGACCTGAAACTGCTTCCTGGCGTGCATCGGACGATGTTCCGGCTTCAGGGCGGCGAATGGGTGACCCGTGAAATCGTGAAGGACGTTCAATCCGGTCGCGCCAAATTCGTGGTCAATAGCGGTGACGCCGTCTGGTGGGGCAATCAGGGCTTGACTGTCAGTGACAGCCCATACTGGAAGCGCGTGAATGATACGATGCTGAAGAAGCTACCCGCGCCGGATGACGAGATGCGCGCAGCCGGTCTGGATGGGCGCTTTTTCATGAGTGTAGGCAATCATGAGGTGTGGGCCGACCCCAAGATTGAGGGCGTTCTTTCGGCTGTGCCGTATCTGAAAAAATTCGGCGTCACGCCGGAAAACCTTATCTACAAATTCGACTTCAAGGGCACCCGCTTCATCTATCTCTGGAGTGGCAAGTACGACTACCGTTCGCCGTCGCTGTGGGACGCTGATCGGCCAAAATATGCCGAGCAGATGACCCAGCTTCAAAAGTGGATGGACGAGGCGAAGGCCAATGGCATTCGGAAGGCGTTTATCGTCTTCCATTATCCCGTGTTTGCGCGGTCAGGCTTGGGCCCGATCCCGGCTCCCGATAACCCGCACAAGGTGATTGCCTCGTATGCCAAGGACATGGAGGTGGTCGTATTGAACGGGCACGTCCACACCACGGAGATCTACGACGTAGATGGGGTAAAGTATCTGATGTTGGGCGGTGGGGGCGCAGAACAAGACCCAATCCTGCCGGGGCGAACCAGCATCAAGGTGCCCGCTGACTATCCGCAGGACCTTTACTGGAAGGGCCAGCCTCCGCAAGAGGAGTACAACTACGTGCTGGTGGACGTTGAACCCGGCCAGAAGACGAAATTCACCCTCAATCGCTTCCGGCCGTGGTCGGCAGAGCCATTCGGGACTGAGGAACTCTTCAAGTGAGCAGGATGCCGGTGTTTACGGGAGTGAGGTTCTGGCGACAGCTATTCTGATCATTCACGGCTTGGTCGCGGTCGCACTGCTTGGCGCGATAACACACCAGACTTTAGCGGCATGGGGATCGGCGGACGCGCGACCCGGCTCGTTCTTTGGCCGCTTTCGTTCCATACCGTCGGCCTCGTTCGCCAACGCCGTGGTGGTCCTGTATGCCGTTTCCACGCTGCTGGGTGGGATCATTTACCTTTATTTCCGTGTCGATGTCAGGCCCGAATTAGAGCGTGCGGGTCACTGGCATGTCCTCGGCTTCTTCGACCTCAAGGAACATTTCGTAGCAATCGGGTTGGCGTTGCTGCCCGCCTACTGGGTTTGCTGGCGACGGCCGCTTGCCAACGAACCTGCTCAGACTCGCACGGCGCTCACCTCGATACTTGCCTTCATCATTTGGTGGGGCTTTCTGTCCGGTCACGTCGCTAACAACATCATGGGTTTCGGCTCATGACATCATCAGCCCCGTTCCGCCGCTTTGCATTCGCATTCGGGACCACGTTCGCGGTCCTCTACGTGGTCGCACTCGCAAAGGACCTTGCTCTTTTCACCGTTTTCCCGTCGCTCGGCATCGTGCTCGCGGGCACGCATCATTCGCGAGACGTTGCTGACCCTGCGATGGGATTTCTAGCTCCAGCGATGTACTGGTACGGGTGGGCCGCGACGGCCGCGCTCGGGGCACTGATCGTCGCCCTCGTTGCTGCGTCGTTCGCCGAACGTTTGGCGCGATACGTTTGGCCGGGATGGGTGTGGGTAATTCCCGTCCTCTCGATGATCGCTTGCGTCTATCTCACTCTGCCTTGGTTTCGACTTTAGCGCGAAACCCATCATCTCCGCAGACCGCAATTGGTGGGTACAGACCTTTGGAAAAGTATGTAGTCCTCGTCTGTGGCGTCCAATCCCATTTCTACTTGGCGCGAGAGTTCCGTGACAAATGAACTAACGAAATTCTTGAATTGTTGCTCTGTGTCAGCAGAATTGCCACTCCGCACAATGGCTGTTGCCATTGATGCGATAACATTCGCGTAGCAGGCAAGCTGGTTTGTGCCCGTTTTATCGGCGTTTTTTGAGCGCGCTCGTCGTATCCCTAGGGAGCGCCAGCGATTTCAGCGGCTTAGCAGAGTTGACGCTACGGCCGTAGGTCCTCCGACCAAGTATTAGCCGGGTATCGGCAAGGCGAGCGTCAGCGGACGGCTGCCACCAATCAGTCACAGTCGTCGCCGAAGGTGTCGCTGGGCTGGTGCTTTTTGTTCAGACGGAGGCGTTGCAATGCTTGATGTTCGACCGGGTGAGTTGCCGAGTTCAGCTCGCAGACATTTCTTGGGAATTTCGGCCGCAGTGGCAGGAAGGATTGCGGCGGTCGGGGCCGCCAGTCTTCCGATCCTTGCATCGACATCCAAAAGAGCGAAGGCCGATAATGAAAGTGCAACTGGTGCAGAACATGAACATCAACATAATTGTTTCCTCCGTGGCACGCGCATTCTAACTCCGCACGGTGAGGCTCCGATTGAAGAACTTACAATCGGTTCGCTCGTCGAGACCCTCAACGGTCCTCTGACGGTCAAGTGGATCGGTCGTCGGACCTTCAAGAAGAGCGCGTCACGCTGGCCTTCGAGCGTAGCCCCGATCCTTGTCGCTCGCTTTGCCCTTGACGATCAGTATCCCAGTCGTGATCTGTACCTTTCCCCCAAGCACTGTCTTTTCGTCGATGGGGTTCTCATTCCGGTCGATCGCCTGGTGAACGGCAGGTCGGTCGCGGCGGCTGATATGGACGACAGAGAAGTCATTGAATACTTCCACATAGAGTTGGAAGCCCATGAAGTAATCTTTGCCGAGGGCGCGCCTGCTGAAACATTGCTGGTAACCACCGGCCGCGAGGGTTTCGCAAATTTCGTCGAGTATGAAAGGATATATGGCAAGGAAGAGCGGCCGGCGATGAAGCCGTTCGCCCCGGTTCTTGACTACCTTGGTGGCCGTGCCGAACTGGAAGGATTGCTTCGGCTGGCCTTGTCACCCATGGTCGACGTTCGTGATCCAATCCAGAGGGCTCGTGATCGCATTGCGGCAAGAGCCGAATTGGTTGATGCGTAACTCGAACCACTGAGGCGGTAAACCAACAGCCCTCGACTACCATTTGGTAGCGGGGGCTTTTTTAGGTCGGTAGGACAGGGGGGTTGTCTCGCGATCACAATGCGCTTGCCGCACACGCGGTGCCGATAGGCAAAGGCATTGGCAAAATGGAGACTGAATGCCAAAACGTCCGTGCGGGTACTGGACGCCACAAACGACAACGATGCCTCACACGAAAAGAAAAAATTGATTGATGCGGCGGAAAGAATACGAAACGCTGCATCCCGACGGTCGCAAGAGAAGGTTGAGGAGCACAAGCCCGAAGAGCAGTGTTCGGCCGAATTTGTCGCGGTAGAAATTTTGTTTGTGACCGTGTTGCTCCTTGGCTCCAGTGCTGAGCGGCTTGAGGCTGAGAGCAAGAGGAGCCTCGCCAGCAAAGTGATCCGGCTCTCCGCGCTGATATTGGACGATTGGACCCGACAGGCCGCAGCCGTTGATTATCGGAAACTCAAGAGCGAGCTCCTTGAGGACGCGTCACTGCTTAGAAGTCTTTCGAAATCGGACTCTGATGAGGACTTAGCGGAAGCAAGGAAAACGGCAGATCGTCTCGTTGACCTTCTGGAATATTCGTTCGTTAAGAAACCTACTTCGGCAAGCTCGTCGTCCCCATCAAAAACGCATCGATCGCCCGGGCGCAGAGCCGGCCCTCGCGGATCGCCCACACGACAAGCGACTGCCCGCGGCGCATGTCGCCGGCGGAGAAGACGTTGGGGCGCGATGTCAGATATTCCACGGTGTCGGCGCGCACATTGCCGCGCGGGTCGAGCTCGACGCCGAGCGTCTTCAACAGGCCTTCATGCACCGGGTGCACGAAACCCATCGCCAGCAGCACCAGTTGCGCCTCGAGTTCGAATTCGCTGCCGGGGATCGGCTTGAACTTGTCGTCGACCTGCACGCAATGCAGTTTTTCCACCCTGCCGTCGATCCCCGAAAAATGCTGCGTCAGCACCGCGTATTCGCGCCGCGCGCCCTCCGCCTGGCTCGACGAGGTTCGCATCTTCAGCGGCCAGTTCGGCCAGGTCAGGCCCTTGTTCTCGTGCTCGGGCGGCGCCGGCATGATCTCGAGCTGGGTCACCGACAACGCGCCCTGCCGGAACGAGGTGCCGATGCAATCCGATCCGGTATCGCCGCCGCCGATCACCACCACATGCTTGCCGCCGGCGAGAATGTCGGGCGCGCTGCCAAGCGGCTCATTGGCGACGCGGCGATTTTGCTGCGGCAGGAAATCCATCGCGAAGTGAATGCCGGCGAGATCGCGGCCGGGGATCGGCAGGTCGCGCGCCGCCTCGGCGCCGCCGGTCAGCGCCAGCGCGTCGTACTCGTTCAGCATGGCTTGCGGATCGATCGCGCCCGGCGCCGCGCCGCCGACCGGAGTGCCGTAGTGAAAGGTGACGCCCTCGGCCTCCATCTGCGCGACGCGGCGGTCGATGACGTGCTTCTCCATCTTGAAATCCGGAATGCCGTAGCGCAACAGACCACCGGCCTTGGCGTATCTCTCGAACAGATGCACGTCGTGGCCGGCGCGCGCGAGCTGCTGCGCGCAGGCCATGCCGGCCGGGCCCGAACCGACGATCGCGACCTTCTTGCCGGTCCTGGCCGCCGGGATCTCCGGCTTGATCCAGCCGTTCTCCCAGGCGCGGTCGACGATGGCGCATTCGATGGTCTTGATGGTGACGGGATTGTCGTCGATGTTGAGCGTGCAGGACGCTTCGCAGGGCGCCGGGCAGATGCGGCCGGTGAATTCGGGAAAATTGTTGGTCGAGTGCAGGTTGCGCGAGGCTTCTTCCCAGTCGCCCTGGTAGACCAGATCGTTGAAATCCGGAATCTGGTTGTTGACCGGGCAGCCCGGGGTGCCCGGCGCCACCGAGCCGGTGCCGTGGCAATAGGGAATGCCGCAATTCATGCAGCGCGCCGCCTGGTCGCGGGTATCCTTCTCGCTTAGGGGAATGACGAATTCGCGATAGCCCTTGATGCGTTCGGCGACCGGCGCGTATTTGCGGTCGTGCCGGTCGATCTCCAGAAAACCTGTTACCTTGCCCATTAAACCCTGACGCCTCTGCGTTCTACCTGGTCTGTCACCCGTTGAAGGATGGTTAGTTAGTGCTGACGGCCCTTCCGCGTCATTGCGAGGAGCGCTTGCGACGAAGCAATCCATCGGCATCCGCGTAAAAGTCCATGGATTGCTTCGCTGAGTTTATCATCGGGCGCGCATTCGCGCGACCCGTTGGCTCGCAATGACGTTTGAGAAATTCCCGCTGCTTGCTCACGCCCCGATCGCGATCTTCGGCTCGGCGTCGGCGTTCGTCTTCAGTTCCTTCAGCGCACGGCGGTACTCCACCGGCATCACTTTGCGGAATTTCGGCAGCCAGGCCTTCCAGTCGGCGAGAATTTCGGCGGCGCGCCTGGAGCCCGTCAGCCTGGCGTGGCGCATGACCAGAATGTGCAGCCGCTCGACATCGGAATCGAGCAGGTTCTGGAACACATCGACCCGGCCAGGCGCTTCGAGATCGCCGGACTGATGGTAGGTATTTTGGTTGATCATCTCTTCCGACAACACCGGCTCGAGTTCGACCATCGCCATGTTGCAAAGCTTCTGGAAGTCGCCCGCCTCGTCCAGCACATAGGCGATGCCGCCGGACATGCCGGCCGCGAAGTTGCGCCCGGTCTTGCCGAGCACCACGACGATGCCGCCGGTCATGTATTCGCAGCAGTGATCGCCGGCGCCCTCGACCACGGCGACCGCGCCGGAGTTGCGCACCGCAAAACGTTCGCCGGCAATGCCGCGGAAGTAGCATTCGCCCGCGATCGCGCCGTACATCACGGTGTTGCCGACGATGATGGATTCCTCCGGCACGATGCCGGAATTGCGCGGCGGCTTGACGATGATGCGGCCGCCGGACAGGCCCTTGCCGACATAGTCGTTGCCTTCGCCTTCGAGCTCGAAGGTGATGCCGTTGGCCAGCCACGCGCCGAACGCCTGGCCGGCGGTGCCCTTGAAGCCGACCTGGATGGTGTCGTGCGGCAGACCGGCATGGCCGTAGATCTTCGCCAAGGTGCCCGACAGCATCGCGCCGGCGCTGCGGTTGGTGTTGTTGATCTCCATGTCGATTCTGACCGGCGCGCCGCGATCGAGCGCGGCCTGCGCCTTTTCGATCAGCGTGCGGTCGAGCACGGCCTCCAGATGATGGTTCTGGTTTTCCGCGTGATAGATCTTCTGGCCTTTCTCTTCCTTCTGCCGCACGAACAGCTTCGAGAAATCCAGCCCCTTGGCCTTCCAGTGCGCCACCAGCGTGGACTGGTCGAGCATCTGGGTCTGGCCCACCATCTCGTCGAAGCTGCGATAGCCGAGCGCGGCCATGATCTCGCGGACTTCCTCGGCGACGAAGAAGAAGTAATTGATGACGTGCTCGGGCTGGCCGGTGAAACGCTTGCGCAGCACCGGATCCTGGGTGGCAACGCCGACCGGGCAGGTGTTGAGATGGCATTTGCGCATCATGATGCAGCCGGCCGCGATCAGCGGCGCGGTGGCGAAGCCGAATTCGTCGGCGCCCAGCAACGCGCCGATCACGACGTCGCGCCCGGTGCGGAAGCCGCCGTCGACCTGCACGATGATGCGGCTGCGCAGCCGCTCGCGCACCAGCGTCTGGTGGGTTTCGGCGAGGCCGATTTCCCATGGGCTGCCTGCATGCTTGATCGAGGTCAGCGGGGACGCGCCGGTGCCGCCTTCGAATCCGGCAATGGTGACATGGTCGGCGCGGGCCTTGGCGACGCCGGCGGCAACCGTGCCGACGCCGATTTCGGAGACCAGCTTGACCGACACCAGTCCATCGGGATTGACGTTCTTCAGGTCGTAGATCAGCTGCGCCAGATCCTCGATCGAATAGATGTCGTGGTGCGGCGGCGGCGAGATCAGGCCGACGCCGGGGGTCGAATGCCGCACCTTGGCGATGGTCGCGTCGACCTTGTGGCCGGGCAGCTGTCCGCCTTCGCCGGGCTTTGCCCCTTGCGCCATCTTGATCTGCATCATGTCGGCGTTGACGAGATATTCGGTGGTGACGCCGAAGCGGCCGGAGGCGACCTGCTTGATCGCCGAGCGCATCGAATCGCCGTTCGGCAACGGCTTGAAACGATCGCTCTCCTCGCCGCCCTCGCCGGTGTTGGACTTGCCGCCGATCCGGTTCATCGCGATCGCCAATGTCGTGTGCGCCTCGCGCGAGATCGAGCCGAACGACATCGCCCCGGTGGCGAAGCGCTTGACGATTTCCCTGGCCGGCTCGACCTGGTCGAGCGGGACAGGCTTGCGCTTCTCGTCTTCGGCGGTCTTGAGCTTGAACAGGCCGCGCAGCGTCAACAGCCGCTCGGACTGCTCGTTGAGGATCCTGGCGAACGCCCGGTAGCGCTCCAGCGAATTGCCGCGCACGGCGTGTTGCAGCGTCGAGACCGACTCGGCGGTCCAGGCGTGATCCTCGCCGCGGGTGCGGTAGGCATATTCGCCGCCGACGTCGAGCGCGTTCTTGTAGACCAGCGAATCGCCGAACGCGTCGGCATGGCGGCGCGCGGTTTCCTCGGCGATCTCGGCCAGCCCGACGCCTTCGATGCGGGTGTGGGTGCCGACGAAATATTTCGAGACGAAATCGGCCTTCAGCCCGACGGCGTCGAAGATCTGCGCGCCGCAATAGGACTGATAGGTCGAGATGCCCATCTTCGACATCACCTTCAACAGGCCCTTGCCGATCGACTTGATGTAGCGCTTGACGATTTCATAGTCTTCCAGCGCCGCCGGCAGCCGGTCCTTCATCGCGATGATGGTCTCGAATGCCAGATAGGGATTGATCGCCTCGGCGCCGTAGCCGGCGAGACAGGCGAAATGATGCACCTCGCGCGGCTCGCCGGATTCGACGACAAGCCCGACCGAGGTGCGCAACCCGGTGCGGATCAGATGATGATGCACGGCCGCGCAGGCCAGCAGCGAGGGGATCGGAATCCGGTCCGAGCCCGCCATGCGGTCGGACAGGATGACGATGTTGATGCCCTCGCGCACCGCGGCTTCGGCGCGCGCGCACAATTCGTCGAGCACCTGTTCAAGTCCCGCCGCCCCGAGGCCGGCATGGAACGTGGTGTCGAGCGTGCGCGACTTGAAATGGGTGTCCGCGATCTCCGAAATCGACCGGATCTTTTCCAGATCGGCGTCGGTCAGGATCGGCTGGCGCACCTCGAGACGCTTGGTGCCGGCGACGCCTTCCAGATCGAACAGGTTCGGCCGCGGTCCGATGATGGAGACGAGACTCATCACCAGCTCCTCGCGGATCGGGTCGATCGGCGGATTGGTGACCTGCGCGAAGTTCTGCTTGAAGTAGGTGAACAGCGGCTTCGGCTTGTCCGACAGCGCCGAGATCGGCGTATCGTTGCCCATCGAGCCGTTGGCTTCCTCGCCGGTGGACGCCATCGGCGTCATCAGGATGTTGATGTCTTCCTGGCTGTAGCCGAACGCCTGCTGCCGGTCCAACAGCGGCAGGTTCGAGCGCATGCCCTTGGTCGGGGCGTCGGGCAATTCTTCCAGCACGATCTGGGTACGGTCGAGCCACTCGCGATAGGGATGGCTGTTCGCCAATTGCGCCTTGATCTCGTCGTCCGGGATGAGCCGGCCCTGTTCGAGGTCGACCAGCAGCATCTTGCCCGGCTGCAGCCGCCACTTGGTGACGATCTGGTCCTCGGGGATTTTCAACACGCCCATTTCGGAGGCCATGACGATGCGGTCGTCGCTGGTCACGAGATAACGCGCCGGACGCAGGCCATTGCGGTCGAGCGTGGCGCCGATCTGGCGGCCGTCGGTGAAGGCGATCGCGGCCGGGCCGTCCCACGGCTCCATGATCGCGGCATGATATTCGTAGAAGGCGCGGCGCTCTTCATCCATCAAGGGATTGCCGGCCCAGGCTTCCGGAATCATCATCATGACGGCGTGCGGCAGCGAGTAGCCGCCCTGCACCAGGAATTCGAGGCCGTTGTCGAAACAGGCGGTGTCGCTTTGTCCTTCATAGGAGATCGGCCACAGCCGGCTGATGTCCTTGCCGTAAAGCTCCGAATGCACTGAAGCCTGCCGCGCCGCCATCCAGTTGGTGTTGCCGCGCAGCGTGTTGATCTCGCCGTTATGCGCGATCATCCGGTAGGGATGCGCCAGCGACCAGGTCGGGAAGGTGTTGGTCGAGAAGCGCTGATGCACCAGCGCCAGCGCGCTCTCGAAATCCGGCTCGTGCAGGTCGGGATAGTAGGTGCCGAGCTGGTCTGCGAGGAACATGCCCTTGTAGACGATGGTGCGGCACGACAGCGACGCCGGGTAATAGCCGGCCAGCCCGCGGTCGCGGCGCAGGTAGATCGCCTGCGAAATCGACTTGCGCAGGATGTAGAGCCGGCGTTCGAAATCATCCTCGCTCTTGATGTGCGCGCCGCGGCCGATGAACACCTGCATGTTGGCAGGCTCGGTCGGCTTGACGGTTTCGCCGAGCGTGGAATTGTCGGTCGGGACGTCGCGCCAGCCGAGCAGCGTCAGTTGCTCGGCCTTGATCTGGTCGGCGATGATGCTCTGGATGACTTTGCGCCAGGCCTTCTCCTTCGGCATGAACAGCGCGCCGACCGCGTAGCTGCCGGGCTGCGGCAACGCGAAGCCGAGATCGTTTGCCTTGCGGGCGAAGAAGGCGTGCGGAATCTGCACCAGGATGCCGGCGCCGTCGCCCGCGCGCGGGTCGGCGCCGACCGCGCCGCGGTGCTCGAGATTGCAGAGAATGCTGATCGCGTCCGACACGATCTGATGCGACTTCCTGCCCTTGATGTTGGCGATGAAGCCGACGCCGCAGGAATCCTTCTCGAGGCTGGGATCGTAGAGGCCCTCGGCCGGCGGCCGCCAGGTATGTTCGCGCGCGGGCTCCGCCGGTTTGCAGGCCGAGGCCGCCGACAGCGCATCCGTCATGGTGTTCTCGCGCTCGAACTCCGACCCGCTCATCTCAAGTCCTCTCAATAAGGCTGGGGCCTCACCGTCGTCGGCGCACCTTGGGCGTTTGCGGCACCCACCGGGCCACCGCTCGTCCTCCGCGAGCCGCGATTTCCTAAATTCAGGCCCGGGCGTTCAGCGTCCCCGAAGAACGGCCTTGCCTTTATTCCCAAGGCGTCTGCACGCCCAATTCCCAAGGCGTCTGGACGCCCGACTTCCATTCTTTGGCGTCTCGACGCCAGGCTTGGCGCTGCAATCCCCGTGCCGGGTTTGCGGCTGAAATTGAGACAGCTTTGCTGTCCTAACATTCACCATGCCAAATTTTTTTCTATCACACAAGCGCGTGAAAGTCGCTCGCCGCTTGGCCCCCGGTTCCCGTTCATCACGGTGGTCGTCCCGCCCCGGATTTGAGGCAAACGCGCCGCGGTCCGGCCCAAGGACCGCCGGATTCAGCAATGAAATTCGCCCCCGGGAAAAGCAGCGGACACGCTGTGGGCATGGGGGCGTTACAGGAGCGTCGGACAATGAAGTTGTTCACAGGGTGGGTCATGTCGGCCGGGCTGGTTCTCACGGCGGTGACCGCGAACGCGCAAGGGGTCGCGCCGGGCGAAATCGGCCGCTCGCCGTATACAGCCGTATCCGACTTCGGCGGGCCCTATGCGGCGATGCCGCCGGAGGCCCCCGTGCCGGGCCCGACTTTGCTGCCGCCGCGGGAGGTCTACACTGTGCTTCGCGAGAGCGGGTTCTCGCCGCTTGGAATTCCGCGGCAGCATGGGCTGTTCTACTTCATTTCGGTGATCGACCGCCGTGGCGACGATGGCCGCCTGGTGATCGACGCCCGCAATGGGCAGATCGTCCGCTTCGTGCCGGCCTACCGGGTGGGCGTGAACGAGGATATGCCGACAGCCTATGGGCCGGCGAGGTCGCCGCCCCCGGTCGGCAATTTGAGCGGTGTGCCGCGGCCGCCGGCTTCCGTGCCGAAGGTGGCGAGCCGCATGCCTCAGACCGTGCCGATGCCGAAGGCGTCTCCGTCGCGTGCCGGCGAGGCAAAGCCGCTGGCCCAAAAGCCCGCGCCCGAGGCCGCGCAGCAGTCGGCCGCGGTGCAGACAAAACCGGCCGATTCACCCGCAACACCTCAGGTTGCACCTGCGGTGATCGAGGCAAAGCCTGCTGTACCGCCGGTGCAGCCGAAGCAGCAATCGGCCGCCGTGCAGACGAAACCGGCTGATACGCCGGCCACGCCGCCGGCCGCGCCCCCGGTGGTCGAGGCCAAGCCCGCTCCGCAGATTCAGCCGACGCAGCCGATGCCCGCGGTGCAGGGGCTGGAGTGATCTCCACGAGTCGTCCCCGCGCACGCGGGGACCCATACGCCGCGGCCTATCCGTACCGCGACGAAGGGTAGAGACCTTCTGCAACAATCAGCGCCTGTGGTTATGGGTCCCTGCTTTCGCAGGGACGACAGTTCGAAAAAAACGCCCCGGTCTTTCCGGGGCGTTTTCGCATTCGTAAATCCGGCGCCAAAGCCGCGCGTTACGCGGCGGCCTTCTCGGCCGAGCCTGCAATCACCGGCGCGGACTGGACATTGGTGGCGATCGGAATGCTGCGGGGCTTCTTGGCCTCGGGAATCTCGCGAACGAGATCGACGTGGAGCAGGCCGTTCTCCAGCGAGGCGTTTTTCACGGCCACGAAATCGGCAAGCTGGAAGGCACGTTCGAAGGCGCGCGCTGCAATGCCGCGATAAAGCACCTCGGACTTTTCCTTGCCGTTCTCGTTGGCGGATTTCTCGCCCTTGATCGTCAGCGTGTTTTCCTTGGCGACGATCGAAAGCTCGCCCGGCGCAAAGCCGGAGACCGCGACACTGATGCGGTAGGCGTTCTCACCGGTGCGCTCGATATTGTAGGGTGGATAGCCGGGGCTGCCGTCCGCGGTGGCCTGGTCGAGCAGGGAAAACAGGCGGTCGAAGCCGACGGTGGAACGATAAAACGGGGTGAGATCATAGGTACGCATAGGGTAGTCCTCCATTGAGCGACTGTTTGAATGGAGCGAATTCGGACGCAAAACCGGAAAACCACTTTTGCTGAATTCGCCCGTGAATGAACCCGCCCGCCATCGGGCCGGGCTTTCGTCTGTATGCAGCCTTCTGCTTCAGGGTTTCCGAAACACTGGTAGCGGCCTGCATGAAGGTGATATGGGAGGGTGAGATGCGCGTTCAAGAGACGGGAAGGCTGCCCTTTTTTGACCCACCAGCCCCTTGATTTTCAGTCCTTTTCACCTAGCCGGTTCTCCGCCCATGACGCTCGTCTCGATTCCCGCCAATCCCGCGCCGGAGAACGTCGTCTCCGGCACCATCAAGACGCCGGATGGCGCGGAATTGCGGTTTGCGCGCTGGGCGCCGCCGGCGGGCCGCAAGGGTACGGTCTGCGTCTTCACCGGCCGCAGCGAGCAGATCGAAAAGTACTTTGAGACGGTGCGCGATCTGCGCGATCGCGGCTTCGCGGTGGCGATGATCGACTGGCGCGGGCAGGGCCATTCGTCGCGGCGCCTGCGCGATCCGCGCAA
>Ga0073928_10002614_pt1 | contig 30441 bp, 19 predicted proteins | sample PaiPotPPA55metaG_FD_76969 | JGI IMG/M metagenome (GOLD analysis project Ga0073928, IMG submission 76969) | Iron sulfur acid spring bacterial and archeal communities from Banff, Canada, to study Microbial Dark Matter (Phase II) - Paint Pots PPA... ...
CAACTACATGGATCGGCAGGTTCTCGGACTGCTGGCCCCGTTGCTTCAGAAGACTTTTGGATGGACTGAGATCCAGTATGGAAACATCGTGCAGATGTTCTTTTACGCCTATGCGCTGGGACTCCTCGTGATGGGCCGTTTCATTGATCGCGTCGGGACGCGAGTTGGATATGCCGTAGCTATCACTATTTGGAGCCTCTCTGCGATGGGACACTCGCTGGCCAGATCCATCTTTGGATTCGGCGCGGCGCGTTTCATGTTGGGGCTTGGGGAATCGGGCAATTTTCCCGCCGCTATAAAAACCGTTACCGAGTGGTTTCCAAGAAAAGAGCGCGCTCTGGCGACTGGCATTTTTAACTCTGGAACCAACGTCGGCGCTATAGTCGCTCCGCTCACCGTCCCTTGGATCGCTGTGCATCTGGGTTGGCGGTGGGCATTTCTCTTCACCGGAATTTTCAGTGCGACGTGGCTGGTTCTATGGCTGTTGCTCTACCGGCCTCCGCAAGAGCATCCACGGCTTTCCGCGAACGAGTTGCGATACATCCAGAGCGATCCGTCGGAGTCCGAAACGAGAATTCCATGGCTGCGTTTGTTGCCGCATCGGCAGACATGGGCGTTTGTGCTGGGAAAGTCGATAACCGACCCGATTTGGTGGTTTTATCTATTCTGGCTGCCAAAATTTCTGCATGAAACCCACGGAGTGACGCTCACGGGACTTGGTCCGCCGCTGGTTGCAATTTACCTGGCCGCCGATTTTGGCAGCATTGGCGGGGGATGGCTCTCCTCCAGCCTTCTCAAGCGCGGCTGGAACGTGAATCGCGCGCGCAAGGGGACGATGCTGATTTGCGCTTTGTGCGTGGCACCGGTGCTGTTTGTTTCGCAAGTCAAAGGATTGTGGCTCGCGGTCGCAATCATTGGTTTGGCCACCGCTGCTCACCAGGGCTGGTCGAGCAATCTGTTCACTCTTGTTTCTGATATGTTTCCTCGCCGCGCAGTAGCTTCCGTGGTTGGTCTCGGCGGGTTCGGCGGGGCCGTTGGCGGCTTGTGTATCGCGTGGCTCGTGAGTCACCTTTTACAGTGGACCCACAGCTACGTAGTGGTCCTTTTCATGGCCGGTTCCGCCTATATATTTGCATTGCTCGTAATTCAAGTTCTAGCGCCACGGCTGGAGCCAGTACAACTCGATTCTGTCCCGGCGTAGGGATAATCAAAGTCGTAGCGGACGGGCAAATGAAAAAACAAGCAGTCTGGACTTGCGCGGCAACAGCGGCATTATTGGCGGCACAGATTCTGTGGGCGGAGCCGCATCTGAAGTCGATCAAAGTCGCCGTTACCAATCCTACGGACGAGGATCGGCCGGCGGAAAACATTGTTCTGTCAATTCCGGACCTGAAGAAAATAGCTCTCGATTTTTACGCCGGCTCGCAGATCGTGACTGCATCAGACGCCAGCACGGTTTCCGAAGATGCAACGGTGTTGCATCCAACGGAACTTCCGTCGCAGGTGGATGATCTCGACGGCGACTTTCAGCCGGATGAACTCGCCTTCCAGATCGATCTAAAGCCACAGCAGACGCGAATTGTGACGATTACTTGGGGCCCAGTGGATCGCATTTTTCGTCTCCGCGGGGACTACGAGAAGCAGACGAACGCGATCTTCAGCAAAAAGATTGATGGCGTGGGGTGGGAATCGAAGCGCGATGCCTTTCGCTTGTACTTTGACAAGCGCAATGCAATCGATCTTTACGGTAAGCCGAGACCAAGTTTGCAACTCGATAGATACGCGACGCCCGGCTATATCTATCACAACAATTCGCCAGATGGCCGTGACATTTATCTTGTCGGGGACGCATTAGGTATCGGCGCTCCTGCCGGCTTCGTGAATGGTACGGCCGAGCACATTGCGGACGTTGATGATCGCAGTTGGCGCATCGTTTCCACGGGTCCAGTGCGCGCCATTATCGAAATCACTTACAAGGGCTGGAGGATCGCGGGAAAGAGCGCGGGAAAGAGCGTCGATATTCAAGATCGAATCACGCAATGGGCGGGAGAGCGCGGCTTCCTGCAAACGATCCAATCAAACAACGCGGGTGATCTAGTATTCGCCGCGGGTCTCACCCGGCAACAGAACATCCCCGAATTGCGCTCCTCGGCGACGGACGATCCCGCATGGCTGGCGATGTGGGGCGAGCAGGTTGTAGAAGGGGGAAACAAGGCAGTCTCGCCGATTTTGCGTGGAACCAATTTGGGTCTCGCCATTGTCATGGCTCCGGGCACAGCGGCCGCCGCGAACAAGGACAGCAAGAACTATCTGCTTACGTTTCCGCTGAAGAGTGGCTCTGCGTCCTGGTATTCGCTGGCGGCCTGGGATCAGGAGGGAACCAATGATCCAATCGCAGTCCCCGGCGCTCGCGAGCCACGCGACTACGTGGCAAGGGCCGCGGACATCGACCACGTGACTTCGCAGGATCAGTTGCTCGCCTACGTGAAGAACGTGGCTGGCCGATGGAAGACTCCGGCAACAGTCAAGATTCTTTCGACGGTGGAAGAAGTGCAGTCGGCGCCACCGGATACTCTGCATCCGATCGGTTCGCGAACGTACAAGGACGCGATTGATCTCCTCGAGAAGGAAATAGATCGTACGGCAACACAGTGGGAGCCAATCATCTCAGCGGCACCGCCAGCTAGTGTTAACAAAAACGCGGGTGATGGCTTTTTTACCGATGGCAATAACCAGACCGGTGAATGGAAACCGCAACAAGGATTCTTCTGGACGGGCGCCTTCTGGACCGCAGAGCTGTGGAAGATGTTCTCCCGCACTCACGACGAGAAGTATCGACGCTGGGCAGAACTTTGGACTTCAGCTCTTACGGGCAAGGAGTCCGAACAGAACCACGATACTGGCTTTCTTTATTTCTATTCTTCGGTACCTGGTTTTCAGCTAACCGGCGATCCCAAACTGCGCGACAGCGCTCTGCGTGGGGCCGACCATTTGGTGGAAATGTTCAATCCGGTCACGCAATTAATTCCCGCATGGAATGCGAATGGAGACGATTCGATCATTGACACAATGATGAACCTCCAACTTCTTTGGTGGGCGAGTCATGAGACGGGCAACTCTAAATATCGCGACGTGGCACTGAAACATGCGCTGCGTGCGGCAGATTGGTTTGTACGGAAGGATGGTTCGGTGATTCAGTCGGTGCACTACAATCCGGGCGACAACCGACAGGATTTCCAGCTTAGCGGGAATGGAAAGAACGAGGCATTCGTGTTTCCGAACCATGCGAAGCCGGGTGAGCGTGTCTTCTATCACACTCATCAGGGATATTCATGGGAGACGAGTTGGTCGCGCGGAACGGCGTGGGCGCTCTACGGATTTGCTGCCGCATATCGTGAGACCAGGGAACCAAAGCTGCTGCAAACTGCGCAGAAGATCGCCGACTACGTGATTGCTGAACTGCCGGAAGATGTCGTGCCCTGGTACGACTTCTCCGATGAAGGAGTTATGTATCGCAATCGCGATACTTCGGCGGCAGCGATCGCGGCTGGAGGATTACTTCAGTTGGCTGCACTCACGCAAGACGCGCCGAAGGCCCAGGCATATCGAAGTCAGGCCGAGCGTATCACTCACTCGCTGATCGACCGCTATCTAACGCCCACTTACCAAGGAGATACGACGCCTCCCGGAGTTTTGCGCCATGGGAGCGGAACACATCCAGCCGACGGAATGCTGATTTACGGACAGTATTACTTGCTAGAAACGCTGATGCAGCTAGATTCTGCAATGCCTGGGAACGGGCAATGAGCACAATGAACTTTGAGTCATTCTCTCCTCTGGTTGTAATTGAAGTTTCGACGAGCACGCTTTGTCTATGTCTTCTAAGAAGGGTACAAGCCTGCGGAAGCGCCCACCCATTCCATATTTCGATTTTGATCTACACCCATCATCAAGCCTCGACCCATCCGGACAATTGTCATCACCGGCGTTAGTTCGTCCAGCCAAATGTACATGATGCGAACTTCAGCTTTAGTTTTGCCGAATGGGGTTTCAATAACTGGTTCGAACGTCATGCGCTCCTGGACAATGTATTGGGATCGCTTATCTTCGGGAATGGCAGCGATATCCTTTGTTGTGGCATTCAGAATTACACCCAAACCCGCGAATGAAAAAAGTGGTTTCAGAACGTAATTGTCAAACTGCACATTTTCAGCGCGATCCAGAAACCAGCTTTGCGGTACGCACTCATGGCGCAGAAAGGGAAGCGAAAACTTACTCATCCGAAAATACCAATTGGGATGGCCCGCCCATTCCACTTGGAGATCGTCGGTCAACCGGAAAGGGAGTTTCAGGTTTCTGCGCACCAATTCGTCAACGATTGTGCGGTTGTAAATGCGGTTTATTGGGATACGCTTGCCTTCGCGGCAATAGAACAGCTTTGTCCCCTGCTGCTCGATGTCGGTGATTGCTACCGTCTTTATTCCAAGAAGCTTTTCTGTGACCAAAAAATCTGGGAGAGTTTTCTGATGGAGGGGATCGACTTCCATAAGAATCACATTTTGTGGATCATGGTCGCCGACGACAGCGCGACGCAACAGTTGCTGATAGCTGCTCCAATTCAGTCCGCCCAGCAAATACCTCAGGTTTTCATCTAAATTGAAAACGTCAATGTACGCCTGCGACAACATGGCCTGGTATCCATACAGCGATGGAAAGCCTTGCAACTCAACCAACTTCGGCGCCAATTGTCCGGACGCGTCGCGGACTAAACCAAAGTCAACCTGTATGAACAGTGGATGATCATCTTCATTCGGAACATTGAATTCCGGCGGGATCGATTCTGATGAGGCTTTTCGATATTGCGCGGTGTCAAGTTGATGAATCAGCTCTTTGCCGAACTGAACCATCTGATCTATCAAACTCTTGGGAAAGAAGCAGGGTGTTTCGCTGAGGCGGAACTGGACTGGGGTTCCGCAACGTTCTTCCATCAGACTGAGAAGTGACAGATATTTTTCTGGGGTGAAATTTCGGTTAAAGGCGTGGCGCAGAGGGGGAATCATGTTTCAGGAACAAGCGGATGCCAATCAGGCTTGCAGTAGAAATTGGCCCTGCCGCATAATCTGCTCACTATCGACCCAGATGTCAAACTTGCGGCCTACCACATCAATGTGCGTCGAAGAATACCAGTCTGCACCGGTATGTTCGCCATAAGGATTTCCGAAGGCGATGTGTATTCCAGGATACTTCTCATCCTGAAGAATTTGTCCGATCAGATCTGTCAATCCGATGTTCGTGCCGATTGCAAATTCACCGACGCGATCACTGTTTTCGTCAGTGTGAGTGTAATTCCAAAAATCGTTTTCAAGCTCGCGGTTTGAAGAGTGCGCTTTAATCAACCGGTTGCCCTTAACTTCGATGGTTAGTGGAGTATCTTTCAAGTCTCCGAACTTTGCGCACAGATAGTCTCCCACAACGCCATCAATCACGAATGTCCCGTTGACTTCGCCCGGCGTAGTAAACACTTCTCCGCCGGGTAGGTTTCCCCATTTGTCCGGGCTAATGATGCCGCTGGTCTTGAGCCAGTGATAATTGGGATTCATATCGGCGACCAGGTCGGTTCCAGCCGCTGTTTTTGCCCGAATCTGTTTTGCTTTCCTTGCCATCTCAACTACTTTGGTGCTGATGCGATCCACTTTCAGGAAATCCGCGCGCATGCCTTCCATCATGATCTGGCGGTTTATATTGACCATATGGGCGTGACGAATCTTGCGCCGATTTACGACGGCGGTCATTTGCATGCGCGACCGCAGTTCGTTGGTCTGTGCCTGAACCGCAAAAATACTTACCTGACTGGTTTCCAAATCTTCGAGAATTTCTCGTGGTAAATCTACAAGCGGACGCGGCGCGAGATCTTCTAATACCCAAGCGCGATATGGCGAGCCAAGAGTTTTTAATTCGTGGACGAGGCTGGCCGCGATTTCACTCGTAACCTCATCCGTGATCACGGTGACTCTCTCGCTGGGCTGAATACGCAGGCAAACATTCACCGCGTTGCGAGCGCCGGGCGTAAGTTCCGAACTGAAGGGGAGATTATCAAGCTGACGATTGGCTGGGCTTGCTGGGGCGGTCATTACCCTACTTTTCTAGCTGAGGCGGTCTCGGACGACTCGTCCAATCCGATCCCCGTCTCTTCAATAATGTAGTCGACTACTTTTTTCAAATCGCCGGTCTCCTGGAAGACTCGCAGCTGGCGGTCCGCGCCCGTGCCTCTCTCAAGGATCTCGTGGATATAGTTTAACTCTTCCCGCGAATCCAGTTCGTCTACAACGTCGTCAACGAAATTCAGATACTCGAGAATCAATTCGCGCGCCGAAACTTCTGTTTGCTTCCCGAAATCAATCATTTTGCCATCAAGGCCGTAGCGTGCCGCTCGCCATTTGTTTTCCATGATCAAAGCCCGGCGATAGAGACGGAATCCCTGGTTCGCAGAGTACAGCTTATATAGTTTGGCGATTGTGGCCTGAATGAGCGCCGCGAGCGCAATCGTCTCATCCACTCGCATCGGGATGTCGCACACGCGAAATTCGAGAGTGTTGAAGAACGGATGAGGACGGATATCCCACCAAATCTTTTTGGCATTATCAATGCAATTGGTCTTGATCAGCAGCTTGATAAAGTTTTCGTATTCACCCCAACTAGGAAAATAATCGGGGATATTCGTCCGTGGGAATTTGTCGAAAACTTTGCAGCGATAAGATTTTAACCCGGTATTCATTCCCAGCCAGAACGGCGAGTTGCTGGAAAGAGCGAGAATATGGGGAAGAAAATATCGCGCATGATTCATCAGTTGAATGGCAGTCTCGCGGTCCTCGACTCCAATGTGTACATGCAGCCCAAATATCAGGTTGGCGCGGGCCACCAATTGCAAATCCTCAACGATGTTTTTGTAGCGGTCGTCCTGGGTGATTTCTTGCGCGCGCCAATCGGCGAAAGGATGGGTTGCAGCAGAGGCGAGTCGAAGACCATTCTCCTTGGCCAAAAAAATCATGTCGCTGCGAAGTTTCTTAACCTCTTCTTTCACTTCCTTGATACCGCCGCATACGGACGTTCCAACCTCAATCACAGATTGATGCATCTCCGACTTGACCCGCTCCTGGAGACGCAGCTTGCCCTTTTCGATAATTTCGGCGTGAATGTGCGAGCGCAGATCGCGGGTGACCGGATCAACCGTCTGGTACTCTTCTTCTATTCCGATAGTGAAGGTTGGTGGCATATTACTCGGTTCTTGCAAGCCTCGCTCTTCGGCTTCTTCGGCGCCAATCAGTATAATCCCGACGCGTGCCTTAGGCGGTGGCCTGTTTTCCTGCGGAACGCTTTGCCACGGCGGGTTTCCCGGGCTTGTTTCCAGCGAGGAAGGCAGCCCAGTGCAATTCCTTGTTGGGATTCTCACTGCTTAGGGCTTTTTGTATAGCCAATTCGGCGACTGCATTGACGACCCATTCAAAATTCTCCGTGCCGACTGAATGGACATCCGCATCGGGGGCCGGATTCATGAAATCAATGGCGTACGGAATGCCGTCTTCGACCGCGAATTCCACCGTGTTGAGATCGTATCCCAGCGCCCGGCACAAAGTTAGTGAGTCATTTACCACGCGCTCGTGAAGCTTGGGGTTCGTCGCCGCTGGATTTTTCACATAGCGTTCGTGGTGCGGTGCTCGCGGATCGTAGTGCATCACCCGGACCTTCTCCTGGCCAATTACGTAACACCGGAAATAGTCGGTAAACTCCACGCCATGTTGCAAGGTCATGCACATGTCGCCGGTTTGATTGTAATAATGAAAAAATTCTTCCGGCGTATGGACCTTGTAAACGTGCTTCCAACCTCCGCCTGCGTACGGCTTGAGGAAGGCAGGAAATCCAACGTAGTGAAAAATCTCGTCCCAATTCAGCGGATAAATCAGGTTCCGCATAGACTCGCTAGTCGTACCTTCAGGATGGGTGTTGTGGGGCAGAATTACCGTTGGCGGAATAGCCACGCCCAGTTTGGTCGCCAGCGAATAGTTGAAAAACTTGTCGTCGGCTGTCCACCAGAAGGGGTTATTGATGACGACAGTTCCGGTCAGTGCCGCATTCTTCAAATAAGCGCGGTAGAACGGAATGTCATGCGAGATGCGGTCAATGATAACGCGATATCCGCTCGGCTCCGCCATCTTAATGCCGCCGAGTTTCACGAACTCGGCTCGCAGGCCTTCCACGTCCATGGCGTTCACACGCTCGACGAATGCGGGCGGGAACGTATTCTCCATCCCGAAAATGATTCCAATTTTTCCGTGGCTCAAAAGCGGCCTCCTTATATATAGGCCCGATCCAACATAGAGTAGAACTCAGAGAAAGAATTTTACCGCCATTTGCTGCCACCAGGGCCAGTCATGTCCAGCATTATTACCCCAAACGTCCAGCACGTGGGGAACAGCTTTGGAATTCAAAATAAGGGATAACCCGATATTTTCATCCCGGCAGATATCGGTTTCGCCCGTCGCCAAAACGATCTTCATACGCCGGTACCAATTCAGATACCAATCGTCACTCATGTTGCTGAGGAAATCCGGCGGACAGTTGAAATAACAATCTTCGTCGTAATAGCCATTAAGAAACTGGTGGATGTCGAAAGCTCCGCCCATGCTCACGCAATAATTCACCAGGTCGGGGTGCCTCAGAGAAAAATTTATGGTGTGATAACCGCCAAAACTGCATCCAGTCACGGCCAATTGGGAAGAAGAATTTCTCGATCGAATAAACGGAAGCAGTTCATTCAGGAGGTAGCGCTCGTATTGCAAGTGCCGCAATACACGCTGGCGGGGATGAACGCCCTTGTTGTACCAACTCTCGGCGTCTACGCTGTCCGCGCAATACACTTGCAGACTGCCTGCCTCTATTCGCGGAGCCAACGTTGCGATCATTCCCCGGTCTTCGTAGTCAAAGAAGCGACCCATCGAGGTGGGGAAAACAAGCAGCGGCATTCCCCCATGCCCGAAAACTAGAAGCTCCATGTCGCGTCGAAGCTCCTGGCTATATCCCTTATAGTATTCACGATTCATGCAGTGTGTCTCACGTGACGTCGCACGGAAGCGGTAACCCACGCTTGTTCCCATCTTATCCTGTTCGCTAGGAACACTTTATTTGCGCAGCAGTGCCGACCAGTTAAGCAGCAAGCTGATCGAACACATTGGAGGGGACTTAACGATTCTGGAGGTGTTGTCGGCTTCTTTATTGGATCAGCCGATAGATCAAGAGGGCGGCGCGTTTACTCTGCAGCGGCAAGCGAGACAGATCCACTGTTTCCCCCGGAGCGTGTGAACCGGTTCCAGTAGCTCCGAGGCCGTCAAGAGCGGCCACAAAAGGGGCGATAAACGATGCGTCGCCTGCACCGCGCAGCATTGGGTCCAGTGCCTGGATTTCCGGCACACCAAGTGCCCGATTCTCCTCGTTCAACTTCTCCAGGAGTGCGACGTTGCCAGGTGTGGGGGCCATCGGTGGATAATTATCGGTAAAGGTGATCTCAGCTTTAGTGCCGGGGAGGTTCCGGCTGCTCACGATCGACTGCATTTTGTCCTTTACGCGGGCAAGCTGGTCAGGGGTAAGTACACGAAGATCTCCCATCGCTAAGGCTTCGCCCGGTATGATGTTCACCTTTCCAGCAACTGAGGCATCCCCGCTCGGTTCCACTTTGATGTTCGAGCCGCCCAACACCAGGCCGGCGCTATACGTCATGTTTGGTTCGCGCAGCGTGTCGTGAAAGAGATTAAGGATGCGGCTAACTTCGAATATCGCTCCATCACCCGCTGAGGCAGAAAAGATGCCGCCAGAGTGTCCCGCCTTCGCATGGACGTGGAGTTCCCATGACGTCGCACCGCGTCGGGCCGTACTGGCATAGTCTTTGCCTTGTTCGGTTATGCCAGCCTCGAAAGAGAGTGCCGCATCGCTATTCTTACCCGCTTCAATAAACTCCTTGCGGGAAATCTCCGTAGGCTGACCGGGGGATTCCTCGTCCCCCGTAATGAAAACCGAAATCCTGGCTCCGTCGAGTGCACCGGCGCTCCTCAGTGCTTTCAGCGCCGACAGAATCACGACGATTCCGCCCTTCATATCCGATGTGCCGGGACCAATGGCGATGTTCCCGGTGCGAACAAATTTCTGAAACGGGCTGGATGGCTCAAAGACCGTGTCCATGTGCCCAATTAGCAGGACTCGCTCCCCGCGGCTACCTCGCCGTTCAGCGACCAGCGAAGGGGCCCGGTTAACCGAGTCCATGGGTACCCATCGGGTCGTAAAACCGAGAGCCTGGAACTCTTGTTCCAATACCTTGCCAACTTCAAGGACACCAGCAGGATTAAAGGTCCCTGAATTCATGTTTACGATTTTCTCCAGCAGCGCCACTGCCGCAGGGGCCTCTTCGTCAACGGAGTGAACGATGTTTGCTTCTTGCTTGGAAAGTTGTTGTCCTAGTGATCGAGACGAAGACAAGAGGACAACGAGTATGACAACGGCCAATCGGAGAAGGACGCGCATGAGGTCATGTTATCTAAGCGGGCGATACAGCTACAGAGGTTATTTCACACACGAGTGTCTGAGCGAAGAAGTGTCGCTTCCGCTGCCGTATTCTGAGCAAATCGCAACGACTCTTACTCCCGTTTTCTGTACAGGTTGCGCGCTAGACGCCTACAATGCACAAGCTAGGGGTCCGAACTCTCGCCTTCAAAGGAGGAGCGGTCATGCGACCTGCAATGGTAATTTCCTGCATTCTCAGCATTGTTGGCATCTGCGCGTCAGCCCCTCAAATTACTGCACAGGCGCTTCCGTCGCCCCACCGCACTGTAATTGCCGCGAGCGTGGTGCTCGATGGTAAGGGACACGTACTGCATGACGTTGGGATCGTGGTCGAGGGCTCGAAGATCGTGGCGATAGTCCCTAAGATCGAAGGGCCAGTGGATTATGACCTGCGCGGCCTGACAGTGTTGCCTGGCTGGATTGATGCACACGTGCACATTACGTGGATCTTCGGCAATGACGGAAAGAACGCGGGCACGGAAGGGACAACACAAGAAGATACGTATAAAGCGGCGTCAAATGCATGGATGACGCTGATGGCAGGCTTCACCACGGTGCAAAGTGTGGGCTCGCCAAACGATATTCCCCTGCGCGATGCTATTGGGAAGGGAATAATCCCCGGACCGCGCATCCTGACCGCCGCCCGGCCACTCGAAGGACGGGGCGATGCGACCGGCACGCCCGATGAAATCCGTGCTTATGTGAGAAAGCAAAAGGAAGGTGGCGCGGACCTGATTAAAATCTTCGCGTCGAAGTCTATCCGCCAGGGCGGAGGAATGACTCTTTCGCAGGAGCAATTGAACGCGGCGTGTGACGAAGCAAAGAAGCTGGGACTGCGCACACTCGTACATGCTTACAAAGAGGCGGTCCGCGCCGCGACTCTCGCAGGATGCACCGAAGTTGAGCACGGCACCCTGGCCACGGATGACGACCTGAAATTAATGGCGGAGAAGGGCACGTATTTGGATCCGCAAGCCGGGCTGGTCATTGAGAACTACTTGCTGAACAAAGAAAGATATCTCGGCACAGAGGGCTACACCGCCGAGGGATTTGCAGCCATGGAAAACATTCTTCCGATGAATCACGACATAGTGCGACGTGCGTCGAGAACTCGAGGACTGAAAATGGTTTTTGGCACGGACGCCGTGGCGGGCGCGCACGGGCGCAATGCCGAGGAGTTTATCGACCGCGTGCGCGATTGCGGCGTGGACCCGATGGCCGCGATGGTCTCTGCCAACTCGCTAGGGTCTGAAGCGATGGGCTTGGAGGATCAGATCGGCTCGATTGCCCCCGGCTTGCAGGCCGACATCATTGCGTTAGATGGAGATCCGTTGAAAGACATCACAGCCGTGCGGCGCGTTGTGTTTGTGATGAAAGGCGGTGTGGTTTACAAGAACATTTCGCGAGTCGCGATTCCTTCCGAAGCAAGTGTCCGGCCTTGATCGTCATATCATTGAGCCCTTAGTCGCAGAATCCGCACTCGCGAAGTCACTGGAGTAGACGGAAGCGATCTTTAGTTCCAGCTCGATTAAGTTCAGCGGGAAACGAGGTCTAGTTAATGCATGTTCTTCATGTTGTTGGCGCGCGTCCCAATTTCGTAAAGGCCGCGCCCGTGCTGCGAGCTTTGAAGAATCGAAATGTCCGGCAAACGTTGGTGCATACAGGGCAGCACTATGACCGCAATATGTCGGACGTATTTTTTACGCAACTTGAAATTCCCGAACCTGACGTTAATTTGGGAGTGGGCTCTGGCAGTCATGCGTCTCAGACGGCCGAGATCATGTGTCGCTTTGAGCCAGTTGTGCTCGAACAAAAGCCAGACATTGTCTTAGTTTATGGGGATGTGAATTCTACCGTCGCCGCCGCCCTGGTTTGTTCCAAGCTTCTAATTACCGTCGGCCACGTCGAAGCGGGTCTCCGCTCTTTCGATCGCACCATGCCGGAGGAGATTAACCGCATAGTGACAGATCGTCTTTCTGACTTCTTGTTTACTCCATCCGAAGACGGGGACTCGAATCTTAGCCGCGAAGGTGTTCCTCAAGAGAAAATTCATCGTGTTGGTAATGTGATGATCGATTCTCTCGTCCAATTCCTCCCAGCTGCAGCGAAGTGTCCCAGGAACGGGTTCTCTGAACGCTTCGCCCTGGTGACATTGCACCGGCCATCGAACGTTGATAGTCCCGATAATCTTCAGAACTTGTTGAGTGCAATAATCGAAGCGAGTGAGGGCCTGGATATTATCTTTCCGGTGCATCCACGAACCCGGCAACGCATTTTGGAATTCGGGATATCCACACACAAGCTGCATCTGCTTGACCCTATTCCCTACATAGAGTTTCTGGCATTACAGAGTCGCGCCGTGGTTGTGATCACCGATTCTGGAGGTATCCAGGAAGAGACCACTTATCTGGGAGTCCCCTGCTTGACCTTGCGCACCAACACCGAGCGTCCAATCACAGTGACGATTGGAACGAACATCCTGGTTGGAGAAGATAAAGAGAAACTAATAGCTGAACTTAGGAATATTTTGAAAGGGAACGCAAAGAAAGGTGCGATCCCACCGCTCTGGGACGGCCACGCCGGAGACCGCATAGCGGACATTTTGAGGGAAGTCTCTACGAATTAGAAACCCCGCTTAGTACTTCCACATCCTGATTTCGTTTGCGCCGCGCTCGAACTGAACTTCGTCCATGAGTTGGCGGATCAGGTAAACGCCCCGTCCGTGATCAGCATGCAAATTTTCACCGCGCTTCGGGTCGGCGATAAGATCCGGACTGAACCCTGGTCCGGGATCGGTCACGGTAATTACGATTCGGCCTTGCGGGTCCGATTTCATTCGGCAGCGGACTTGTTTTGACGGGTCATTGCCACACCCATGGACAACTGCATTGGCCAAGGCTTCCTGAACTGCCAGCGCAACCTCAAGTCGCTTCTGTTCCGGGATCTCTAACTGGGCCAAGATTTCAGATATGGCATCCACGACGGTGGCGATCGCCTCGGATTCCGCAGGCATGCTGCGGTCGAGTAATTCAGTGAGCATCGTGTTTTCAGGGCCACTGCTAAACTCAGCCGGCATGAAAGCTCATTTCGTCCTCGAATCCGACGACGCAGATTGGGACTTAAGCAAAAGACTCTATTGCCGCGTCGTCGCTGTCATAAATCTCGAAAAGGTTGAGGACGCCCACCATACGCAAAGTCTGCACAGCAAATTTGGAGGGTTCTACGAGTTTGATGCTCCCGCCACGCTGCTTGGCCGAAACCAAAAACTTTACCAACAAACCAATCCCGCTGGAATCAATCATCGGAACTTCTGAGAGGTTGATGAGGATGCGGGTATCGCCACTGCCGAGCGCATCCTCGATGGTTTGACGCAAGCTGTCCACCGCCGAGCCCATCCTGAGAGGTCCCCGAAGCTGAACAACCTGAACTTGCGAATGTCTACGGACGTTTATGTCCAACCCGTCCTCCACGAAATTACACGAGCCGAGTCAATGAAGGTCGCATTCAAAGAGTTTCTCAAGTTACGGGAAGCGGGCAGGTTTTGCAACCGCACTTGCGTGTCGGTAGTGGCTCAATTTGCCAAGTCAACCACGAAGGACATGATTCTTACTTCAATCCGGTCCGTATCAACAAGCCAAGGCGCGGAAACAGAAACCTCCCGCCAGCGTCATCGATCACATTGACCTGGCAGGTATAAAAGCCGGGTTTGAGCGATGTTAGCGGTACATCTAACTGGAAGACGGCCGCCTGGCGCTCACGCGCATTCAACTCAGTCAACTGGACCAACGAACTTTCGTAAGCTTTGGATTTTCCCTGAAAAAAGGCGACGTTGGTCAAGAGCCGGATGCGAGGCTTATTGCTTTGGCCTCCAGAAGAATCTGCGGCGGTCGCGCGCGCCGGGTCGTATACCTCGTAGTACAAAAACAGGTGCTGCGTGGAGGAGAAAACGTGCGTGATGTTCGGAATTATCTCTGAACCGTCGTGCACCAACGGGTTAAGGCTCGCAGTCTTTTTTGCGGTTTGAATCTGGCTTGCAAGCACTACTGAGCTCATTTTCAGTGGCAGCGCCTTCAACTCAGGGACGTCGATATCTGTTTCGAACGAACCCATGCGGCCCGTCTGATTCTCGCGTACAACAAATTTCACGTGGTACTTGCCGCTCAGTAGACTCATGCCCGTGTCGTACTGCACATTCTTTTTCTGTACCTCTGCCGATGTGTTGACCGCGAGTTTCACCGTCTCGCGAATTCTGTTAAGCGGGTGATGTTCGATGTCGGTCACGGTTCCGATCACATCCAGCGTTGCCTTATCGCGGTCGCTGCTGCGGACGAATGGGATCTGCGAGCCGGGCACCACCAGTGAGATGGGGACGAAGAACTTGTTAGTCTCGAGCCGGAAGTAGGCGACGCCTAGATACAAGGGGAAATCGGTCGCCGGCAGTTCGGACGCGAGTTCCTCTTCGAGCTGACGCTCCTTGTCGTCCTTTGTGGAGTGCTGATAATCCGCGGGCGCATAGTAGCCGCGGCGGTAGTCGATCTTTACTCCGGGAACAACGCTCTTCACCACAATGCGCCGGTAATGCCCGTCGCGCGCGGCGTTTGTGCTGTGATAGCCGATTAGGTAGTAAGTGGACGTGTCCTGCTGCACTCCTTTAAAAATCTTGCTGAAGTCGTTGGAGTCGAGAAAAGCGCGGCCTCCGGTATCGCTGGCCAGCGTTACCAGCGTTTCTTGCGTCGTGAAATTGGAATTCAATGCATTGAGTGTCGCTTGTCCTGAATACCCCGAAACGCCGCGCAGGCTGGCGTTCTGCGATTCTCCCCCCGGGACCAGCGCTTGCAGGCCGCGCATGTCCATGGTGTAAATCGCCAGGTTGGAGCGCACCGCAGAGTTGATAGCCGCACGCAATTCCGATTGGTTCTCGATGCCGGTGCGATCTATGCCGCTGGAAAAGTAAATCAGTGATTTCTTCTGCTGGACGTATGCCAGCTTCTCCGCAACTGAGCGCAAAGCCTCCAGGCGGCGATCAGTATTGAAAATGTTATATTCCGTATCGTCGGCCGTAAACGGCTGACCCGAGTCGGGCGTCCCCTCGGTCGTGCCCGTGGAACCTTCTTCGAAGCCCTGGCCGCTGCCCGTGCTGAATGCGTCCAACGCCTTTTTTAGCAGAGCGCGGTCCGTAGTGAAGTCCTGATTCACCAGCAGCGAACTTCCCAGGGAAACGACAGACACCAGATCGGCGGGTGCCATTTGTGTCTCGACATAGCGTTCGGCCGACGTAACCGCGCGGTCGATTTCGTCTGGTTCCATCGCGGATAGATCGAAAAACAAAACTATCAGCCGGCGGTCTTTGAACTGAGACGTCAAATCTCGCGTGGGAGCAGCCGGAGCCACCGGTGCCGCCGATGGAGCCGTCGACTGTTGCGCCTTCGTCTGCTCCCCATCCAACGCAGGCATGGCATCGACGTTCTCCACATCAAAGGAAACAATTTTCTGCGGTTTGTTGTCCTCGAGAATCGTGAAATTCTCAGGCTTCAATCCGGAAACAAATTTTCCAGCCTTGTCCCTCACTGTCACATTCACCAGCACCAGATCCGATTCCGCGTGAAACACATAGTCCGATTGCTGCTGCGAAGGCGATGGGGAGCACAAGAGCACCAGCAGGAGCGGAATTGCTGCGGACCTGTTGGCGATTCGGTTTGCAGTGCGATTCATCGGGTGCCTTAGAAGCGAAACCGTGAAGTAATTGTGAACTGCCTCATACCTCCGGCAGCTGTGACGCGGCCAAAAGTGGGCGAGCCAAAGTTTGTATCGATGGAAGAATAGTTCACGAAGTTGAAAATGTTAGTGGCCTGTGCCCGAAACTCCAGCACCCGCGCTTCCTTCAGGGGAACGATCTTTGTGAATGCCATGTCCATTACTTTGCTGCCCGGGCCGATAATGCTGTTGCGCCGCGCATTGCCATAGGTACCTGCGGGCGGAGCGATGTATGCGGTTGTATTGAACCACTCCACAATCGAGGGATTCGGCAAGCTCACCGACTGCCCGGAAACCAAATTCGGCCGCAGAGTACCGTTTGTTCCCCCATTCACCTCGCTGAAGGTGCCCAACAGTCGTGGCGTAAACGGCAGCCCGGACGCGATTGTCACATCACCGCTCCATTGCCAGTCGCCAAGAATCGCGCGCCACGGAGTGTTTCCCGCGAGCCATCGCTTCTCGTGGCCAAAAGGTAGTTCCCACAAATAATCCGCGGTGAACTTTTGCGTTTGGTTGAAGCTGGAAAGCCCGCGCTCTGCAGGCAGATCGAAAGGGTTCTGCGCAACATTGGGCGAACCTCCGCCCGACGATCCGCCGCCTCGGGCAGCGCCGGTGCCACCCCCGCCCAGTCCAGGGCTGCTTGCCGCCGAAGTTGCTCCGGCGCCGATAGAAGACGCATCATCGAGTGACTTGGAGAATGTGTAGGAGCCTCCGACTGAGATTCCGCTGGACAACCGTTTTCGAAACCGCACCGATGCCGCGTTGGCTTCCTGGTTCCCCACCGAGTTTTCGTACGTGAAGGCTTGAACTCCTGGAATCCGAATTCCGGTGACAGTTCGGTTCGGTGCTTCCAGGATGTCGAGATCGGTCCCCTTGGTCCCGGTGTAGTCCAGATTTAGCAGCAACGTGGGGCGAATCTGCTGTTGAATATCGAGGTTGCGAATCTGCACGTAGCCCAGACGATAATTCGGATTCACCGCATAATTGTTGGTGATGCCGGTGGCTGCCGGAAATCCGCTTTGCAGCGTCAAGTCTCCAGGCGAAGCCCGAACGTTGGTCGCAGTGGTGGCGTACGGTGGCTGCACGGCAAGTTGCTGTGCCATGCTCTGATACACGCCGGTGTTGTAGTTAATGCCATATCCAGCGCGCACCACGGTGTTGGCAAAGGGCTTCCACGCCAGGCCTATCCGAGGCGCAAAGTTGTTGCGGTCCGGTCGCACCAAGCTGTTTGGCAGAGTTCCGCTGAATGGCACTACCTGTCCGGGCTGAATCGGCGCTACCACCGCCGGGCCTGGAGCGGACGGATTTAGCACATTGGGGGAGAGCGCAAGATTCACGATGCGATTCTTTGTTTCCGTGAGCGGCGAAACGTACTCATAGCGCACGCCAACGTTTAGGGTTAGATTCGCACGCACCTTCCATTCATCTTGTGAATACAAATCCCAGTAATTGCCCCTGAAGTAATTGCTTTGTCCAAATTGCACGGAGGTTTGCTGCGGTAATCCCAGAAGAAAGTCCGCAAAGTCATAGCCAGTGCCCGCCACTGGACTACCGCCGCTGGCGAGCTGCGAGGTATTGAGCCCAGTAAAGACAAAAGCGCCGCGCGGATTGCTGTCAGTTTCCGTATTGACTTGCACACGCCGGTAGTCACCACCCCAGCGCCAGGAGTGTTTGCCGCGGTTCCAGACCACATTATCGGAGAAGCTGAGTGTCTGGTTTCGCGAAAGAACGGGAGTCGTGTCCTGAAGGCCGGCGATGTCTGTAAAGGAGAGGTTCGGCAGACCCCAGTCGAATGGATTCTGTGAAACGCCCCCGATTCCGAGCGCCCCGGTAATGTTATCGATGAAGGCATACAGATTCTGCGTGCGGACACTGTTGCGGTTGAAATCAGCGCGAACAGTGTTGGTCAGCTTCCCGATGCTGCGCGTGTAAGACACTGGAATATCAAAGCTGCGGACGGTAGTGCTTCCGCCCACGCTGGGAAACGGATTGGTCAGATTGGCGCTCGATCCGTGATAGTGGAAACCGAACGTCAGATTGTTGCGGGGAGCGCCGCGTCCTCCACCCCTGCGTCCGCGCGTGGGGGCAGAGCCAAAAGTGTGGTTCAAACGTATATTCACATCATCGCTGTCGCTGTTGGCGGTAGTTACGAAATGGAAGTTTTGAAAAGTGCCCGGCAAGTTCGGTGACGGAATATATTGCAACAATCCTTGTGATGCTGGATTGATTTGCGTGATGGTGTTGTTGGCGTAAGAGGTCTTTGTCGCAGGATTGAAAATCCGTACTGGTTGTCCTGCTTCCGCTCCCGATGTGTAGAGGGTCTGCGAAAAGTTCCCCTGACGCTCCAGCAGCGTCGGCACCGTCGAAAACTGGTCGAAAGGATTCGATCCGCGCTTGCCATTGTAGTTAATGAAATAGAAGGTCTTGCTTCCGCCGTGATAGATATGAGGAATGTTCAACGGTCCGCCTACGGAACCGCCGAAGCTATTCTGCAAGTAACCTGGTTTTTCTGTTGGCAGGCCAGTGAGCGAGTACGGTGACGCATTCAATGCTGAGTCACCGACGCCGTAATACAACGATCCATGCGGGCGATTACTGTCAAAACCCCGTCGGCCAAAGACCATCGGCCCACCACCCCCGAACCCTCCTCCCCCACCTCCCCGGACACCGAATCCGCCACCGCCGCCGAATCCTGCTCCCTCCTGACGGGCGTCGTTGAAGCGTTGTTGCATTTCGTCGGCGCTCATCGCGTTGAACGAATTGGAAGTGTTGCCCGATACCGCGACAGATTCGGTTGCGCTATCCGGGGCAATCCCCGGGGTCGGCATGCCGGAAGGAACTATGTCGCTCATCGAGCCACCCCCGGCATCCTGTCCTGCTCCGCTCTGGAACACAGAAAGATTTTGAAAACCACGACCGCCCGCATATGTTTGCCGCTGCTCGTTGCGCGCCTCGCGTGCCCGCGACAGCAACACTAGTTCAAAATTCGACTGTGCGTCCTGACGTGCCGAGTCGAGTACGACTTCCTGTGCGCCCCCAGCAAACGCCACCATCTGAACCCGCACCGTGTAATGCCCCAGGGTGGAAGCCCGTAGCCGGTAAGTGCCATCGAGATCGGTCCAGGTGTTGAGTTGTTCCTTCGTAGTCGCATTTATCGCGGAGACTTCGGCGCCGGGAATCGCCGTATTCCCCGACTTCACCACTCCGTGAATGGTTCGATCACCGGCCGTGGAAGTTGCGGCTTGCCCGGGTGTTTGGCCCCGCAACAGATGCGGATGAAACAGGACAAACTGAAGAAAAAGGAGGACGTGCAGAACGACTTCTACACGGCTCATCTTGGCCTTGATCACTAGAAAACCCAGAAGGCGAAGACCGGAACTCCTCATAGCATCGCGCAGGCGCTGGCTGCTGTCTTGCTGGATCATACCGCTCAGCCGCTGCCCTGGGTTGTAAACTTTTGTCTCGTTTTAGTTGACTCCGAGCCGGAACGCACTTCGTAAAGTTATGCAAAGATTGTGCGAATTTTGTTCTTCGAGTGCAACTTCCGGCGCATAATTCCGTTCATAGACCTAGCTAGATCGCTTTGCAAAGGAGATCCAAATGGCCAAGCAATGCCTGCTCGTGCTTTTATGTGCGGCCCTAATCTCGATCGCGGTACCTTTCGCGGCTGCTCAAGACAATAATTCGTCGAACGATCAGCAATCCCCGCCGCCTCAAGAAAATGGTATGCGGCATCACGGGCCGCCCGACCCTGCGCAGCGCACTGCGGAGCTGACCAAACAACTAACGCTCACATCCGATCAGCAGACTAAAGTGCAGGATGCCCTTCAGTCTGAACGTACCCAGATGGAGAGCCTGCACCAGGACAGTTCCCTTTCTCAGCAGGATCGCCGCGGCAAAATGATGGAAATACACAAGAACACCGACGCTCAGATTCGCACCCTTCTCGACTCATCTCAGCAGAAGAAGTGGGATGAAATGCAGGCGAAGCGTGAGCAATGGATGCAACAGCGTCATCAGGGAGCGTCCGGCTCAGGTTCGAACCCACCACCTCCGCCGCCGCAATAATAAAGCGGGAGGAGGCTCGTGTCTGGATGACACATCAAGAACCCTTGGGGCCCCGCTACTCTTTGTTCGGCGCGATGGTGCTATTGAGTGCTCCGGCCAGAGTCGCATGGCTTTGGCCGGGGATGGATCAATCCTATTGACGGGGGAGGGCGAGTACACAAAGTCAACTTCTCCACAACGAGCCCTCGACTCGGATGGATGCGGCAAGGTGTCGCGGCTTCTATTCAGGTGGTGCCGGTAATAGCCCGGATACGATGTTATTATCGGTTTCTTGCATGGGAAAAACCTGCATCCTACTTATATCTGTTCTGTAATTATTGCCAATTCTATTGTTTTGACAAGAAATGCGGGATCGCCATTCCGAAACAGAGGAACTGCATGCGTCCGATTCTCTGACGCAATATGATCGCTCTGAACCTACTATAGGTCTGTCCCGGCAGGCTTGTTGCGTCAGTTCGCTCGCATTTGTTCCTCGATTTTTCACCAGCATTATCATCGCAGGACTATTCCTGATCTTGTTGCCGCCCTTGGATGCCCAAGCTCCGCGGCTCATCAGCCTCGATCAAGCCATCGACTTGGCGATGACCCACAACCATGCGCTGAATGCAACTAAAACCCTGATTCTGCAAAATCAGGCCCAGGAGATCACCGCGAACTTGCGCCCGAATCCGACCTTTCTGTTTGACTCGCAGTTTGTCCCGATTTTTAGCCCGGACAATTTTTCCGAAGATAACCTCAACCAGGCCCAACAGTTCGACATCGGACTCGGATATCTTTTTGAGCGTGGCCGCAAGCGGCAACGCCGCCTGCAGGCGGCTCAAGACCAGACAGCCGTAACTCGCGCCCAGGTTACCGATGCGGAGCGCTCTCTCGCGTTCAACGTGGGACAGCAATTTATCAGCGTATTGCTGGCCGAGTCGACTTTGCAATTCGCTCAAGAGGACCTGAAGGATTTCAAGCAGAGCGTCGATATCAGCGAACAACAGTACAAAGTTGGATTCATCAGTGAAGCCGACTATCTGAAGATCAAACTACAAATGCTTCAATTCGAGACTGATGTTTCGTCGGCGCGACTGGCCAAGGTGCAAGCCCTTGTTGGCTTGCGAGAATTGTTGGGCTATAACGCAGTACCTGCGGACTACGACGTGGAAGGCGATTTGGCCTACCAGCCGTTGAAATCGGGCAAGGAGGACTTGCAAGCGCGGGCATTGCGAGAACGTCCCGACCTGCGCGCTGCGGAATTGGGCGTCACCGCCGCTCAGAGCCAGATATTGCTGGCCAAAGCCAATGGCAAACAGGATTTGAGCACTACCGCCGACTACACTCACGTCGCTGGGCAGAGTACTGCGTCGTTCTTCCTCAATATTAGCGTCCCAATTTTCAATCGAAATCAAGGGGAAATCGCCCGGACACGCTACGCATTGACTCAGGCTCAGGAATCTCAGCAGTCCACAACTGATATCGTCATGAGCGACGTGGCTAATGCTTACGAAGCCCTGAAGAGCAATGACGAAGTTATCCAGCTTTACGTGTCGGGGTATCTCAAACAGGCCAAGGATTCCCGGGACATTAGTGAATACGCCTACAAACGAGGGGCTGCAAGCCTGCTGGATTTTCTGGATTCCGAGCGCAGTTATCGCGCTATTCAATTGAGCTACCGGCAAGAGTTGGCATCCTACATGACGGCGATGGAACAGCTGAAAGAGGCTGTGGGAACGAGAAACTTGCCATGACAAAGTGTTCCGCTAACAATTATTCGAGATGGCACGGCGGCATTCGGCTGCTTGGGACTAGTGGATTGCTGATTGGGGCGTTGGTGTTCAGCAGTTGTCAGGGATCGAAAACTCAGCCGGCGACTGATGCATCTGCTGCCGGCAACAACCCGGAATTGTTTACCATCCCACAAGATCAAGCGTCGCATGTGCAGGTTGTGACGGTTCAGCCAACTACCCTGACCCGAACGCTCCGATTGACGGGAGCGGTAGCCTATAACAATTTCCGAACGACTCCAGTAATCACGCAGGTTGGCGGTCCAGTCAGCCGAATCATCGTGGTTCCCGGCCAGAGGGTCGAGAGGGGCAAGCCGATGATGTATGTCGCCAGCCCTGACTACTCTCAACTACGCAGCAATTACCTGAAAGCCAAAGACGCATACACTTTGGCGCAAAAAGCCTATGCGCGTGCAAAAGATCTCTATCAGCATCATGCGATTGCAGAGCAAAATCTCGAGCAGGCCGAGTCAGCGGAAGTCCAAGCGAGTGGAGACCTCGCGTCAGCTTCTGCGGCGTTAAAGGTTATGGGAATTACTGATCCCGACGCACTGGTAAAGGCTCCTCCATCATTCGAGGTTCCAGTTTTGGCGCCCATCGGTGGCGAGGTAGTCGAACAATTGGTGTCGGCTGGTCAGTTTGTACAGCCCGGAACTACGCAATGCTTCACGATTTCCGACACCAGCACCGTATGGGTGTTAGTTAACATTTATCAAAAGGATTTGCCGTACGTACGATCGGGAGACCAAGTCACGATTCAGACGGATGCCTATCCTGACGTCTTTCACGGACGCATTTCCTACCTGGCGGCGGCGTTGGACCCCTCCACACGAACGCTCCAAGCTCGCATTGAGACCAGTAATCCCGGCGAGAAGCTGAAAAAAGATATGTACGTGACTGCCACTGTAAATTCAGGGACGATCAAAGATGCAATCGCGCTACCCGATGCAGCAGTTCTTCGCGACAGCGAAAACCAGCCCTTCGTTTACACGCAGGTCGCCTCGAACCAGTTCAGCAGACGCGCGGTTACCCTGGGCGAAAATTTTGCAGGGCAAACACAGATTACGAGTGGCCTCAAGCCTGGTGACCAGGTCGTCGGAGATGGAAGCCTTTTTCTACAGTTCGCAAACTCGTTGCAGCGCTGAGTGGGAAAACCAATCTCTAATGGCTTGTAACGACACGGCTTGCCCTACGTCCAGGATCAACGCTCGACTCTTTCGTTCGGCTCTTGAAAACAAACGTGAACGAACTATCGCAAAAACCGACTAAGCCTGAATGATTCACCGCCTCGTCCAAGCCTCGCTGCGCCAGCCATTCCTGGTTTTGATGCTCACGGCATTCATTACCATAGGCGGAGTCTTGTCCTTCAGGCGAATGCCTGTAGACGCATATCCGGACCTGGCGCCGCCCCAAGTTGAACTGATCACCCAGTGGCCGGACCATGCGGCTGAGGAAGTTGAACGGCTGGTCTCGCTTCCTATTGAGTTGCAAATGAACGGCATTCCCCACATGGTGATAATGCGTTCGATTTCCCTCTACGGACTCTCGGATGTAATTCTCACTTTCGAAGACACCACCAACGACTATTTCGCGCGCCAGATCGTTTTCGAGCGCATCGCGCAAGCCACTCTGCCCACCGGCGTGACTCCAAGCATGGCGCCTCTATTCAGCCCTAGTGGACTTGTCTATCGCTACGTTCTGGAAAGCCCAGATCGCACTCCGCAAGAATTGAAAACAATCGAAGACTGGGTTATCGAACGGTCATATAAATCGGTTCCCGGAGTGGCGGACGATTCCGGGTTCGGCGGCACGGTGATGCAATACCAGGTGCTGCTCGATCCTGCAAGGATTTATGGATACCACTTAACGGTTCCGCAAGTCATCACCGCGCTGGCAGCCAACAATGCCAATGCTGGCGGGGGATTCTACTCACAGGGCGGCCAATTCTATTACGTCCGCGGTATCGGGTTGCTTCGCGATACCAGCGACATCGGAAACGTGGTTGTTGGCAACAATAAAGGAGTACCAATTCGCGTGCGGGACATTGGCGACGTCGAAATTGGTCACGCGCCGCGGTTGGGTGAATTTGGTTTTCAGAAAAACGACGACGCCGTCGAAGGCGTGATCCTCATGCTGCGCGGCGAGCAGACTCAAAACGTGTTAAAGGGCGTCGAGGCTCAGACGGAAGAGTTGAACAGGCACATCCTGCCGCCGGACGTGAAAATTCACCCGTTTTATGACCGTAGCCAACTGGTCGCACTGACAACTGAAACGGTGGAGAACAATCTGTTGCGCGGCATGATCCTGGTTTTGATCGTGTTGATCTTCTTTCTGGTTAGTTTTCGCGCCGCAATCATTGTTGCCGTCACAATTCCTCTCTCGCTGTTATTCGCGTTCATTGTGTTGCACGCACACGATGTCGCAGCGAATCTGCTCTCCATTGGAGCAATCGATTTTGGCATCGTCATCGATGGAACCGTCGTGATGATGGAAAACATCTATCGCGAACTGGCGCTCAGAGAAGGACAGACCTATTCGCTGAACGAAGTCATCCTGACCGCTGCCAAGGACGTGGATCGTCCCATTTTTTATTCTGTTGCTGTAATACTCGCCGGATACCTTCCCATTTACGCGTTAAGCGGCCCCGCGGGGAAATTGTTTCATCCCATGGCGGAGACGATGTCATTCGCACTTATTGGTGCGCTCATCCTCACCCTCACGCTGACGCCTGTGCTGGCGTCCTATTGGTTCAAGAAGGGAGTACGAGAGAAAACAAATCGTCCATATGAATGGATGAAAAAGCAATACGCCAGACAATTGGATTGGGCATTGGATCGCCACAAGCTCGTCATGGTTCTGGCAACGCTAATTTTTGCCGCAACCCTTTTACTGGTTCCGTTCATCGGCGGAGAATTCATGCCCCATCTTGACGAAGGCGCGCTCTGGGTGCGAGCCACCATGCCCTACACAATTTCTTTTGAAGAAGCCAGCAAAATCGCTCCGCAGATTCGCGCCATTCTCATGTCGTATCCGCAAGTCACCGTGGTGGGCTCGGAGCTTGGACGTCCTGACGACGGCACGGATCATACCGGATTTTTTAACTGCGAATTCTACGTCGGTTTGAAGCCCTACAAGGACCAATCGTGGGGAGGCGACACTCCCAACAAAGAAACGCTGATTGAATCCATCAATAAGAAGCTCACTGCCTTTCCCGGAATCATCTTCAACTACACTCAGCCCGCGGAAGATGCGGTAGATGAGGCGCTCACCGGCTTAAAAAGCTCATTGGCCGTAAAAATTTATGGCGAAGATCTCAATGTGCTTGAGGATAAAGCGGTTCAAATCAAGAACACGCTTAGCCGCGTCCCTGGGTTCACCGGGCTGACCGTAGTACGCGAACTGGGACAGCCCGGTCTTCTAATTGATGTGGATCGAGACAAAATTGCACGCTATGGAATTAACGTTGCCGACGTGGAAGCGGTAATTTCAGCGGCTATTGGGGGCCAGGCCGTCACCCAAGTCATTCAGGGCGAGAAGTTATTTGATCTCGTAGTCAGAATGCAGCCGCAATTTCGCAGCAGCGTCAGCGAAATTGGAAACCTGCTGGTCGGAACTCCGGACGGGCAGCAGATTCCGCTTTCCCAACTGGCTACGATTGCTCAGGGAAATGGCGCCTCATTTATCTATCGCGAGAATAATTCCCGCTACATCGGCGTCCAATACAGTATTGAGGGAAGAGATTTGGCGCGAGCCGTCCAAGACGGGCAAGCGGCTGTGAATAAGGCAATCATTCTCCCGCAAGGCTACACCCTCGCGTGGGGAGGCGAGTACAGCCAATTCGTCGAAGCCAGATCGCAGCTAGCGATCATTGGGCCCTTGGCGATTGCGCTGATTTTCATGATCCTGTTCGCGCTTTATGGCAATTTTAAGTTCCCAGTCACCATTGCTTTGGGCGTAATCATGACGGAACCCGTTGGGGCTCTTCTGGCGTTGAAGCTCACGCATACGCCATTCAGCGTTTCTTCTGTGTTGGGTCTCTTGGCGCTCCTTGGCGTTTCGGTTGAAACCGCCGTCATTCTGGTTTCATACATCAATAAACTGCGCCTGGAAGGAAAAGACATTCGAACCGCGACCCGTGAAGCTTCGCTTTTGAGGCTTCGCCCCATCATGATGACGGCATTAGTCGCATGCCTCGGTCTACTTCCCGCAGCGCTGTCGACAGGCATCGGCTCGGATACTCAAAGACCATTCGCGATTGTTATTGTCGCCGGCCTGGTCTCGCGATTGTTAATCGGCTTCTTCGTCAACCCGGTGTTGTACGAGCTGGTCGCAAGAGAAGGCGACGTTCTGCAAGTGTAGGATTACCCGTCTCGAGCGCATCGCTTTCGCAATTTCAATATTCTTACGGCGCTATTTCACCGATTAACTGGAACATTAAGATGCCATCCCCGTATAAAACTCAGGGGAGTAAGCATGAAGCATCTCAGTTTTTGGCTTATCTTGCTGGTTCCTGGCTGGCTACATGGACAGAATGCCGACGGGACTTCAGCACGGCAGAAGTTTATTTCCGGTGGCTCGATTCGCCTGCACCTGGAGTCCGGCGGTTACACAATCATTCCAGGCGATTCTGAGAACATCGTGGTGCGCTGCACAGCCAATACGGAGCAACTGAAGCGTGTGAAGGTAGTGATCAAAGCCTCCGGTGCAAGCGCGGAAGTCTACGTTTCCGAAACTCCGCACAACAACTTTCAGGCCACCATTGAGGTACCTCGTCAAACAAATCTTTGGGCCAGACTGACGGCTGGAGAGCTAGACGTCAGAGGTGTGGAAGGGGATAAGAATATCGAGGTTCTAGCTGGTCGCATTCAGGTCGACGTTCCCAAGCCCGAACTGTACGGTCACCGCGACGCTTCGGTGATGACCGGCAGCATCGAGGCTGCTCCGTTTGACATTTCCAAAGGAGGTCTGTTCCGCTCATTCGAGCAACACGGTCCCGGGAGGTATCGCTTGCATGCGCACGTGATGACGGGAGAAATTGATCTGCGCGGGAGCGACTAACTTTGTGCAAAGGACGATTTGTTCTTGCGACCGATGCAAGTAATACTCGATAGCTTTTCGCGAGCGCGTGATTACTGTCGCCTGGCCGCGGCTTTCGGCCATGACGCCGAGCACTACAAGGATATTGATCGCCGCATTTTCCTGAGCGGAATCGTCGTTTTTCGCTACGCACGCCTCCCAGCGGCTATGAATGCGTAAAATAAGGAAAGCCTCTCACGGCCCGCGACGAGCCTGCGCACACCAGGCAAGCGCCAACCGAGCCAAGGGAACTTGAAGTCCGAAGGACTACTGAATCCTTTTCGGGCAAGCTGAAATCTATTTCAAGCAACTGCCGTTGTGCCTACCGGTTCGTCAGGCAGAGGCAACTTGTTGAAACTTCGGAGAGTCCAGCGGATATGGCGAAACGACTGATCATTACATTATTGGCACTAGCCGCAGTAATAGGCGGGTTGGGATTCGTGAAATACCGGCAAGTCGAGGTTGCAATTGCACAGGGCGCCTCGTTCCAAATGCCGGCTACGGCGGTTACCACTGTGGTTGCCCAGAGAGTGACTTGGCCATCCACCTTGTCGGTAATCGGCACGGCTGCCGCAGTCGAGGGTGTGACCGTGAGCGCCGATTTGCCCGGCACCATCGACAAAATTCATTTTGAATCGGGTCAGTGGGTTCACGAGGGTGACATTCTGGTGGAGCTTGACACCCGGCAAGAACGGGCGCAGCTAGCCAATTTGGAGGCTCAGCGGGATCTCGCGGGCATCAATTACGGTCGTGCACAGGAGCTGTCGAAGGCCGGAGTCATCTCCCGTTCTGAATACGACAACGCCAATGCGCAACAGAAGGGGACTGAAGCGCAGGTCGGTGACATTAAGGCGGCAATCGCCCGCAAGACCATTCACGCTCCGTTCACCGGGCTGCTAGGTATCCGTCAAGTGAGCTTAGGTCAATACCTGGCAGCGGGCCAGGCGATTGTCTCGCTTCAATCGGTGGATCCTATTTACGTAAACTTCGGGGTCCCGCAGCAAAATACCGCGAGCATGACGCCGGGACATGTTGTGCGTGTCACTAACACTGAGTTACCGGGGGTAGCTTTGACTGGCCGGATTACTGCGCTCGATTCGGTCGTCAATGAGGAGACTCGAAACATCCAAGTGCAGGCGACGCTGGCCAACAAAGGAAACAAGTTGCGTCCGGGGATGTTTGTGCAGGTGGAGATGCCGCTGGGCCAACCTCGCCAAGTCGTGCCGCTGCCAGCTTCTGCGATTAACTATGCGCCTTACGGCGATTCCGTGTTCATAGTCTCCGACATGAAGGATGCGAAGGGAAACACGTATCGCGGCGTGCGCCAGCAGGTTGTAAAGATAGAAGGCTCTCGAGGCGATCAGGTCGCGATCACGTCGGGCCTTAATCCCGGGGACGAAGTCGTGAGTTCCGGTGTCTTCAAGCTCCGGAACGGAGCCCCGGTTCAGGTAAACAATTCAGTTAAACCTGGAAATAATCCCAGTCCGAAGCCTGAGGAAAGCTAGACTCGATCCGGTCATTTGAGGAGCATAGGGTGAAGTTTACAGATCTATTTGTTAAGCGTCCCGTGCTGGCGATCGTTGTAAACCTGGTCATTTTGATCGCTGGTTTGCAGGCCATCCGTTCGCTGAGTGTGCGCCAGTATCCTCGCAGCGACATCGCTGTTATTTCAGTTTCCACCGTGTATGTAGGCGCGAGCGCCGATCTGGTTCGCGGCTTCGTCACCACGCCGATCGAGCGCGTTATCGCCAGCGCGGACGGCATCGACTACATGGAATCGACCAGTGCTCAGGGACTAAGCACGATCCTCGTGCATCTGAAAATCAACTATGACACCACGGCAGCGCTCACTCAGATCCAGGCAAAAGTGGCTCAAGTCCGCAACGATCTTCCTCCCGAAGCCCAGATTCCCGTTATCGATCTGGAAACCGCGGACACTCAGTTTGCGGCGATGTATATTGGCGTCTCTTCGGCCGACCTCGATCAAAACCAAATCACCGACTACCTGACTCGTGTCGTTCAACCCAAGTTAAGTGCGATCAGCGGCGTGCAGCGTGCCGACATCCTTGGCGATCGGACGTTTGCCATGCGTTTATGGCTGAAGCCTCAAGAAATGGCGGCGCGTGGCGTTTCGCCCTCTGACGTGCGCGATTCGCTTTCAAAGAACAATTATCTTTCGGCTCTTGGAGCCACCAAGGGCTCCATGGTTTCTGTAAACCTGATAGCCAACACCGACCTGCGCACTCCCGACGATTTTCGTCAGATGGTCGTGAAGCAACAGAACGGCGTGGTCGTGCGCTTGGGCGAAATCGCCGACGTGCAACTCGGGGCAGAGAACTACGATTCGGACGTTCGTTTTAATGGAGAAACCGCGACCTTCATGGGGATCTGGGTGCTTCCCACGGCGAATTCTCTGGAAGTAATCAAGAATGTGCGCAAGGAGCTGCCCGCAATTCAGTCGCAGTTGCCGACGGGCATGAAGCTGGGTGTTCCCTATGACTCAACGGCGTACATTCAGGACGCCATTAATGAAGTTCTGCACACGCTCGCCGAAACCTTACTGATCGTCGTCATCGTTATCTTTCTCTTTTTGGGATCATTCCGTTCCGTCTTAATTCCGGTTGTCGCTATTCCGATCTCGCTGATTGGCGCTGTCTTCCTGATGCTTATAGCTGGCTTCACCATTAACCTTCTGACGTTGCTTGCCATTGTGCTTTCGGTCGGATTGGTCGTAGACGATGCCATTGTGATGGTGGAGAACGTCGAGCGGCATCTTCATATGGGCAAGACTCCGTATCAAGCTGCAAAGGATGCCGCACGCGAGTTGGTGGGACCGATCATCGCTATGACGATCACGCTAGCGGCTGTGTACGCCCCAATTGGAATTCAAGGAGGGCTGACAGGCGCCCTGTTCCGCGAATTCGCCTTTACCCTGGCTGGGGCCGTTATTGTTTCAGGCATCGTGGCGCTCACTTTGTCACCGATGTTGGGTTCCAAGTTGCTGCGTGCAGGCGACACGGAGCGCGGTTTTTCCGGCTTCGTCAACCGGCGCTTCGAAAGCGTGCGAAATCTTTATGTGCGGCTGCTGAGCGGGACCTTGCAGTATCGTCCTGTAGTGCTCATGGTTTGGGCGATCGTCGCCGTGCTCATGGTTCCTTTTTACATG
>Ga0073928_10002615_pt1 | contig 30430 bp, 28 predicted proteins | sample PaiPotPPA55metaG_FD_76969 | JGI IMG/M metagenome (GOLD analysis project Ga0073928, IMG submission 76969) | Iron sulfur acid spring bacterial and archeal communities from Banff, Canada, to study Microbial Dark Matter (Phase II) - Paint Pots PPA... ...
CAGTCGCAACCCATCGCGCAGCGAGATCGCGATCGCGCAGAAGCTCCCCATCACCAGGACAAACAAGATCGCCTGCTCGTTGATCCCCAGCAGCAAGATTGCCAGCGGCACCCAGCAGACGCTGGGCAGCGTCTGCAAGCCGAGCAGCGGCGGGCCGAGAAACTGGTCCAGGCCCGTCCAGCGCCACATCGCCAATCCGATCAGGCCGCCCAAAAGGATGCTCAACGCAAATCCCGCCAGCAGTCGGCCGAGACTGATCGCGTTCGCCGCCACCAGCGGGCTGGCCGCGACACGCGCGATGGCAGGCCAGGGACCTTTCACTGCATTAGATGACGGAGACCGCATCGAGCCCGGCTCCGGCGGCGCCACCGGCCAGCCGGTCGTGCTCACCGGATTGCCAAAGGCCGCGTGGACCCGGAGCATTCCAAGCATCGCGTCGACGACATGGCTGGGCGCCGGGAAGACCCACGGCCGCCAGAGCTTCGGATCGATCGCCTGCGTGACCCTATATGCCCCCTCCCAACACGACAGTATCATCGCCCAGACCAGCAGGCGGCGCAGGCTTCCAGTAGGTTTCAGCCATCTCGGAATTGACACGGTTGACCTCGTCCTCGATCTCCTTGCGGACCAGCCGCACGAGCTGGGTGATGTCGGCGCTGTCGAAGTTACGCGGGTGGGGCAAGTCCACGCGGACCTCCCTGCGGATCCTCCCGGGGTGGGAGTGAAGCACGACGATGCGATCGGCCAGCCGCACCGCCTCGCCGACCGAGTGCGTGACGAACAGGATGGTCTTGCGCGTCTGGCCCCACAGCTCCTGGAGTTGGGCGTGCATCAGCGTGCGGGTCTGGGCGTCGAGAGAGGCAAAAGGCTCGTCCATCAGCAGGACGGCCGGGTCCATCACCAGCGCCCGGGCGATGGCCACGCGCTGGCGCATGCCGCCGGACAGCTCGTGGACCAGCTTGTCGGCGCTGCCGGTCAGATGTACGAGTTGAAGCGCCGCATCGACGCGGCCCAGCCGCTGGCTCCGGGGCACGCCGGCCATCTTCAGACCGAACTCGATGTTTTGCGCCGCGGTGAGCCACGGAAATAGCCCATGCTCCTGGAAGACCATCGCCCGGTCGGGGCCGGGGCCGTTCACGGCCGCGCCGTCCAGGAGGACGGCGCCGCTGTCGGGTTTGATCATGCCGGCGGCGAGATTCAGCAGCGTACTCTTCCCGCAACCGCTGGGGCCAACGACGACCACGAACTGGCCCGGCTCGCAGGTGAGGATGATGTTCTGCACGCCGTGATCGGCCGAGCCGCTGAAATATCGCGTGACGTTCGCAAGCTGCAAGCGTCCGCGCGCCGGCGGCGCAGGCGCGGCGGCGGGCCGGGCGGGAAGGTACGACAACGGGGCACCGCGCGGCGCCATCGCGACTTGCATCGGCGGCCTCCTTCCCGGCGGACGCAACGTTCGCCTGCTGCAATTTCCGCAGCATCGACGTGTCGAGCAAGCCCGCGAGGCTGGGAGGCTGCGCCACAAACCCCAGCTCGTACGACCAGTCCGCCAGGGCCTGGAAAGTCGGCGCCAGCGGCTCGTCACTGAACTGCACCTGCTTGAGCGCCGACGCCAGCACACCACCAGCCAGCCGCTTGCCCGTCAGGACAAACAACGCAGAATCCAGTTGCGGGAGGTACTTCTCCGGGTCTTGCCGCAACCGCGTCGTCCAGTCGCGATGCACGCGAAGGAGCTTTTCCACGACATCGGGATGGTTGGCGAGAAATTCCGGCGTGGTGACGACGACGGTCAGCGTAAACCGCTTCTGCGGCCACAGATCTTTCTCCTCGCCGATGACATGCGCCCCGGCCTGGGCGACCAGGAACGAGCCCCACGGCTCCGGCGCCCAGGAGGCGTCGATCTGCCCCCGGATCATCATGCCGGCCTGCTCGGCGTTGGGGATCGGCAAGACGTTGTCGTCGGTCCGCTGATGCAGCACCGATCGCAGGAAATGGCGGGCGGCGAGATCCTGCGTGTTCCCATGCTGCGGCGTCGCCAGCCGTTTGCCGCGGAGGTCGCCTAATGATTTGATGCCGCTGCCGTCGCGGGCGACAATCAAAACGCCGTTATCGGCAGCGCCGGCGATGACTCGGATCCCTTGCCCGTGCGTCTTCGACTGCGCATTCAGCGCCGGCCCGGGGCCGACGTATGCCACGTCGATTTCCCCCGCCAACAGCGCCTCGATCAGCGACGGGCCGGCATTGAATACCTGTGTCTTCAATTGAGCAGGCGCAGTCGCCTTGGCGAAGTCCCCGGACGCAACACCGAGCACCGCCTGGGCATGTGTCAGATTCGCGAAGTAGCCGATACGGACCTGCTGGACCGGACGGTTTTCCTCACGCTGACATGAGGGCGCGGCGCTGGCCAGCGACATCATCGTCAAAGCGATAACTCGCAAGCGAACCCACCGCATCATCCTGATTATATTAAACAAACCCTATCGGAAAACAAGGAGAATGAGTCGCTGGCGACAAAGGCAGAGCAAACAACGACTTAGGATCATTCTTCATTCTACTCTTTCCACTCGCCGCTGAAGACTTCAGTCGCCGGGCCAGTCATGTAAAGATGGTTATCGTCCTGGCGCCATTCCAGTTGCAGGTCTCCGCCCGGAAGGTGCGCGAGGAGGTGGCGTTTCGACCGCCCGGTAAGCACGCCCGCAACGCAGACAGCGCAAGCACCAGTGCCGCAGGCGAGGGTGATCCCGCTGCCGCGCTCCCACGTGCGCATCGTAACTTCCGAGGGCGAACGAACCTGCACCCAATGCGCATTGATCCGCCGCGGGAATGCCGGGTGGCTTTCCACCAGAGGTCCCAGACGCCGCACGTCAACGGAGTTGACGTCGTCGACGAACATGACGGCGTGGGGATTACCCATGGAGACGAACGTCGCCTCGACGGTCTCGCGTGCATCGCCGGACTGTAGCTCGAACCGCCCGGTGTGCTCGTTGCCGACCGTCTTGCGGAGCATCTCGCGGCGGACCGGAATCATCAACAGGCCGAGGATCGGCTCCCCCATGTCGACGGTCACGCCTCGGACTCGGCCTTCGACCACCTGCATCGCCAGTGTAAGGACGCCGCGGCCGGTTTCGATGCGCATCGGGTTGCGCTGGCTCAAGCGGTGGTCGTAGGCGTACTTGGCGACGCAGCGGACGCCGTTGCCGCACATCTCGGCCTCGCTGCCGTCCGCGTTGAACATGCGCATCCGCACGTCGGCCTTGTCGCTGGGGAGGATGAGAATCATGCCGTCGCCGCCGACTCCGAAGTGACGGTCGGAGACCTTCCGCGCCGTTTCGGCGGGGTCGGGCATGCTCTCTTCGAAACCGTTGACGTAGACGTAATCGTTGCCGATTCCGTGCATTTTCGTAAAACGCATCGCAGAGGATGGTAGCGGGCACCGATGCCCGAATCGAATGTGCGGGGGATTTGGACGGTGCTACGCCAGATCTAACTCCCTGGGGACATGAGGGATCAGCCCGTAGTGGTGCGCGAACTGGTGAAAGGACCGGATCGCTTCGAGATGGCGCGGGCCAATGTCGTATTTAAGGTATTTCGTAAGATAGTCTCGCGCGATCGCCGGAGGCCATCCGCGGGGGACGGCAAAGCGATCAATCATCTGCTCCACGTGCTCCAAGCCGGCGCGTTTGGCCCGCTCGAGTAGGGCCGGCAGCTCACCCAGCTCGACGCCGGGCCTTGCCATCCAGGCGGCGAAGACGAACGGGAGTCCGGTGTGCTCCTTCCACTCCCGCCCCAGGTCGAGCTGGTATGGGAGGTCGTCAGGCTCCTCGCAGACCACCTTGTCACCGATGAGCAGTTTCGCGGCACCGGCTTCGGGGTGGCGGTGGTCGAGGGGGACGAACTGGGGGCGGATGCCGTACCGCTCGGCCAGAATCACGCGGGCCAGCGCGACGGACGTGTGGCTGTCGGTGTCACATGCAAGCGTCCCAATCTGCGTGATTGGGACGGAGCTGAAGATTCGGACGGTGAGGGTCGGGCCGTCGCAGCCGATGCCGCCGCTGGTCAGGAGCCTCAGGCCCGACATCCGCTGGTAGTCAATGACCGGGAGCAGAGCGACGTCGAAGCGCTCCTGAAGCAAGCCGTCGAGCAGACGCGAAGGGATGTCTAACTGTAGATCAACGCCGTCGATTTCCTCGAGTCGGTAGATTAGTGGCTTGGCGTTGAGGAAGCTGACACTCCCGACCCGAAGCGTGGGGCGGACGAATTCAGTTGAGCCGGCCTGCACAGACATGCGTAACTCTATCCGCGACACGTGACCGTTCGATTTTTCAGTCGTTTTGAAATTGTCGGATCCGCGAGAAAACGTATCGAGCATTGACCAGCGCGCGAAAACAAAGCACGACCCGAGTGGGGGCCGTGCCTCGTCTTCGAATACGGACAATTCCGCCGATGCCGTGTGAGGGCGATTCAGTCAAACCCTTCACAAAAGGTGGGTGATGTGCCGAATCAGGAGGGCTCTCCTGTCTGTCCGGCCGTCCGCTTCCCGTCTGCTCCTGCCCTGTACGAGCGGCAGGAATCGCGGGCATGCGTCGGGCCGGCGGCTATCCCCGAGGGTTGCTTATCGGTTTAACCAAAAGTGCACTCCAATCACGAGCACAGCAGAAGCATCCGTACGCTCATATTATCGGTGCCCCGGCAGGAGGCAATCAAGGAATTATACGACAGATTCCGCGACAGGGTTGGATTGGAGATTTGCGATTTTCGATTTGCAATTTGCGATTCAGTTTCTGCAATTCTATCGCAAATTGCAAATCGAAAATCGAAAATCAGAACGGCGGCTCCTCGCCGGTTTTCCACCAGTCGGCGGGGTCCTTTTTTCCCTTTTTGGGCTTTTTCTCCGGGTCTTCCGGGGCGGGGTCGCCATCGTAGAAGGGAGTGTCGGTGAGTTGCCCGTCGCGCACGACGGTGGCCAACTCGACGGCAAAGATTGGACTGATCTGTTTGAGCAGCGAGTGATCGTCGTCGGTAAACGGAGTACGGTCGTCCCTGAAAAAGACCAGCGCCGCCAACGACTCGCCGAGGTAAGTGCAGTTGACGGCCAGGATGTCCTGGCCCTTGAGATAGGCCAATTCCTGCGGCGTGAGACGGTCGGCCAAGTCCTGGGTCCGCAGCCGCACGAGCCCGTCTTTGACTGCCATGGGCACGATAGCGCGCTTGATCGCGGTGGTCAGGCCCGCGTCGCCGGGGATGGTGTACTTCATGTACGCCCCGAGCTGGAAGACGCCGTCGTCGGAGGCGAGGAAGACGGCCACGTTCGAGTACCCGATCTGCCGCAGCAGCCAGTCCATCGAGTGGCAGAGCAGTTGCTCCAGGTCTTTGGCGTTGGCTATGAACTTGCGGAAGCCTTCCTGCGTTCGGACGCCGTCGAGCTGGCGGGACAGTTCGCCGTAGGCGCTGACCAGATCGTTGCACAGCAGGTCGACTTTCTTGCTGATCAGCTTGCGTGAATCATTGAGTCGGCGGACCGCCTCGCGCAGTCGGCCCACCCGCTTTTCCCGCTTGGCGAGCAGGGTGTGCCGCTCGAGCGCCTTGCGCACGCGGTCGACGATCTGCTCGGTTCGAAACGGCTTGGGGACGAAGTCGAGCGCCCCGCCGCGAAGCGCGCTGATAGCGCCTTCGAGGCTCGGGCTTCCGGTAATGATGATCGCGCCGGCATTGGGCTGGTGCTGGTGGAGGGTCGGAAGCAGCGACATCCCGTCCCCGTCGGGCAGGTTCACATCCGTCACCAGCACGTGTATGGGTGAGCTGGCCAGGACCTTGCGGGCCTGCGCGATCGTGGAGGCGCCGATGACCCGGCAGTCCACCTGCTTGCGGACCAACTCCCCGATCAGCTCGACCAACTCCGGCTCGTCGTCGACGACGAGGACACGGGGCTGTTGCTCCGGCCGCACTTTCGAATCGCTCCCCACGAGCGCCATGTGCTCTCCCTTCCCATTTCCGATTGCCGAATGCCGATTGCCGAGTTGGGGAATTTGATTCGGCAATCGGCATTCGGCAATCGGAAATCACACTCCCTCGACCTTGCGCTTCTCCGCATGTCCGTCCTTCTCCTGCCGGCTCGGGGCCGCGCCCGCGGGGAGCAGGATGATCGATCGCGTTCCTTGTGCGGGCCTGCTCTCCAGGCGGATCGACCCGCCGCTCGCCTCGATCCACCGAAGCGCTTTGGCCAGCCCCAGCCCGCGGCGACGGCCGGCGGGCCTGGCACTGAAGAACGGATCGAAGGCGCGTTTCACCGTCTCCTCGTCCATCCCGCACCCATTGTCCGCCACCGTGACCACCACGCGGGACGAGTACGGGTCGTAGGCCGCGTGCACCTCGATCCGGCCCGACTGCCCGTCGGTCGCCTGGAGCGCGTTTACAATCACTTCCGTCAGGGCCGCGGAAACCTGCCGAACATCGATGACGACCGGCGGCACGTTTCCCATGGTCGTCTCAATCCGCCTATCGGCCGGATCGCTGTGCACCTTGGCCTCCTCGACGGCCCGCCCCACCAATTGGGCGAGCTCGGCAGGCTGCACATTGGGCGGCTCGGGCCTGGCGAAGTCCATTAACTCCGTGATGATCGCGCTGAGCCGATGCGCCTGCTCGTGAATCAGATGGGCCGCGGTCTTGAGCTTGGGGTCGGATAATTGCGATGCCAGCAGTTGCGACCGCCCGCTGATTACCGCCAAGGGATTGTTCATCTCGTGGGCTGCGCCGGCGGCCATCTCGCCGACCATGATCATCGTCCGGCTCCGGAGTAGCTCGGCCTGGGCGTTCTGAAGCCGGCGATTGGACTCGGCCAACTGCTCGGACAAGGTGCGCGCCTCCTCCCGAATCTGGGCGGTGCGCAGTGCCAGCCCCCATCCACTGGCAATCACGGTCAGTTCCTGGACCTGCGGGCTGAGGCGCTGGGCTTCCCCGCGCTCCCCGCCCCAGACCACGCCGCCAATGCACTGGCCGTCGGCTTCGAGGTAGATCCAAAAGCGATGCTCGTGCGGCAGCCGAGGGGAGATGGCCGAGACGAACCACTCCATGTCTTCCGCGGCCGAGAGAACGGGCCCGTCGCCCGGCTGGGGGCGCGGGGGCCGCCGCCAGTTGCCGACCCGCGTCATGACCGCTTGGGCCGCGTTTGACGACTGCGCCTCCGCGACAACATCGGCGTCGTCAGCCGGCTCATCCCGCGGCAAGTCGACCAGCGAGTTTTCGACAAGCTGGCCGGTCTGATCGCAGATCACCGTCTCGGCAAAATGTTGCGTCGGCGGCAGTGAGAATGCCGCGACCGTTGGCACGCCGAGCACGCCGATCGCTGTCTGCGCGATTCCCTGGAGGACGACCTGCGGAGCGGCGTCGGCGCGAAGTCCGCTCTGGAAGCCGCTTAACGCCTCGAAGAACTTGGCCCGGACGCTCAGCCGCCGGTTCCTGGCCGCCAGTTGGCTGCTGATCCGGCCCAGCTCTTTGTTGGCCTGGGCCAGGGCCTGTTGGTACAGCTCCCCGGAACTGGTCTGTCCCAGCCCCAACGCCCGCGCCCGCGGCTCGATCTGCTCGACCAGCCGCTTGAGCACGTTACTCACCTGCTGCGCCGACAGCCCCGCCGCCTCGAGCAACATCTGCTTTGGGACGCTGAACGTATAATTCCCGCTGTATCCCAGATGCTGCTCGCGCACCAGGACGTCCGCCAGCGTGATCAGGTTCACCATTCGCGGCTGCTTGACGGTGGAGGGGAGCGCCTGCGGCGATTGCCCATGAAGCCATGTGCAGTCGCGAACCGCGGTGGGCAACTGCCATCGCTCAGCCAATCGCTTGCCCACGACCATGTGGTCCAGCCCGATGACCGTCCGCTCGACGTCCGCAATGTTGCCGCGGAGCAGGTCGGCGGCCTCGACAACGCGGCTGAAGCTCTTGGGGAGGATCGTCTCCAGCGCGATTTTCCCCAGGTCGTGCAGGAGCCCACAGATGAACGCCTCGGCCGGGTCCAGAGAATCGGCCAGCCGCCGGCCCTCCTTGCTGACGATCTCCGCCGCCATCAGCTCCGCGCAGCAGGCGGTCGCGACGCAGTGTTTCCAGAATTCATCGCGGCTGAAATGGGGCGCGCGCCTTTCGGACAGGCTGCCGAAGGATTGAAAGACGGAGACGGCCAGCACCGCGCTGCGGACGGCTTCAAAGCCGAGCAGTACGACCGCGCGATGGATCGAGCTGACTTCCCCGCGCACGCCAACGTCGGCACGATGAACCAGTTGCAGGATGCGGGCGGTGAGCGACGGGTCGCTGCCGATCAGCGCGACCACCTCGTCGAGCGACGACTGGTCGTCGGCCGTGACCTCCAGCAGCCGCAGCGCCACTGCCGGAAGCGTCGGCAACTCCTCCAGTTGCTGGAGAATCAGTTCGACGCGCTTTTCTTTGAGATCGGACATGGTAGTTGCCAGTTGTTAGTTGCCAGTTGGCAGTGGCCAATTCGGCGCCGACAGCTACCCCACCGACCTTAACAGACCAGCAAGAACACGACCGACTTCCGCCGACGCGATCAGCAAACCCTCAACTGCCGCCTGACTGATGTAGCCCAGCCGTTGTGCGATTAACAATTGCGTCTCGAGCTCCTGCCGCGAGCCATTCCCGATTCGCAGGTGATGCGAGAACTCTCGTCTAATGCCGCGTCCCTGCCCTTCCGCGATATTGGACGGAACGGGTACCGCGGCTCGGCGCACCTGAGCGGTCAGCCCGTACCTCTCCTCTTTCGGGAACCCATGAGTGACGCGATAAACCGATTCGACGAGGTCCATCGCCTTCCGCCAGGCGATTAGTTGCTGGTAATGGCGAACCGCCACTTCGTCCTCGCTTCCATGCTGGCAACTAACAACTGGCAACTGGCAACTATACCGCCAGCAACTCCCCAATCCGCTCAATCAGCTTTTCAATATTGAATGGCTTTTTCACGAACTCGTCCGCGCCCGACTTGAGCAGGTCGTTGATCTCGTCCTGGTTCACTACCCCCGAGACGATGACGATCTTCATGTGCTCGAAGTTGGGGTTTTTGCGGATGGTCTGGCAGACGACGTTGCCGTTGATGTCCGGGAGCATGTAGTCGAGGATGACCAGGTCAGGCAGGAACTCCTGGGTGAGCACGCCGGCGTCGTAGCCGGTGTTGGCGGTTTTGACCTCGAAGCGGCCATCTCGCTCCAGCACATCGACAAACAACTCCACAATCTCCGGATCGTCGTCGACGACCAACACCTTCTGCTTGCCACTGTCCAGCGCATCGGGCGGGATGCCGTTATCCCTCATGAAGGCGATCAGGGCGTCGCGGGGGATCCTGCGGAATCGGCTGCCGGGCACGCGGAAACCCTTGAGGCGGCCGCTGTCGAAGCAGCGGATGATGGTTTGCTGGGAGACTTTGCAGATCTCTGCCGCCTCACCCGTCGTGAAGACCGTCTTCATACGATGCTCCCTGCCGTTAGCGCCCGCTTCGCCGGCAAACTTGGTGGGGACGGGCCGTCTGCTATCTGTTTGCCGACTTCCCCAGATTCTCCATTCAACCATCGGCGGCCCATTTCTGCAACTTGAGGGGAACCCCATTCTCACGCGGAAGGCGCAATCGGGAGGCGGAGCCGGCCCCCGCATCAGCCTCCGGCGAGAGTGCCCACCTTCAGGATTGCTCGTATTATCGGATCGTAGATCGAGCCGGTCCGTGTGGCTCGGCAGGTCGCTAATCAGCGATAGAACTCGATGATCAGGTTCATATTGACTTCGAACGGCACGTCTTCGGGCGCCGGCAGCCCGCCGACCCGGGCGGTGAGTTGGGCCGGATTCCATTCCAGCCAGTTGGGAACGTTATGTCCGGCGGTCTGCTCCATGTTCTCACGAAGCACTTTGTGGATGCCGTCCTTGAAGGTGATGACGTCGCCCGGCTTGACTCGAGAGCTGGCGATGTCGGTCTTGCGGCCGTTCACCAGCACATGGCCGTGGGCTACGACCTGACGGCAGGCCCAGATGGTCTTGGCCACCCCCAGCCGGCGGAGCACGTTGTCCAGCCTGCACTCCAGCAACTGGATGAGTGTGCTGGCGGTGTTGCCCTTGGACTTCTTGGCGATCTGAAGAAAACGGCGGAATTGCCGCTCCAGCATGCCGTAGTAGTATCGAAGCTTCTGTTTCTCCGCGAGACGCACGCCGTATTCGGTGTTTCGGCGGCCGCGGTACCCGTGCATGCCGGGCAGTTGCAGTTCCTTAGCGGTGTGCTTGGGAATGTCGGCTATCGGGGCGCCCACGCGACGGGAGAGCTTCACCTTCGGTCCGATGTATCGGGCCATGAGAAAAACACTTTCTACGGGCCACGGGATTAGCGCAGGCCCGTCTCAGGACATGCGAAGCGGATGTTTGCCCGCGTTTGGCAGACCCGACTTACACGCGTTTTTCGGACGACATGGTTCTGAGGCATGCCGCCCGACCTGCCGGGGCAATCGCAACAATCGATCACTCATCCCGGGCGGGAAGTGCAGAAGTATAGTCGCCGCCCGCGAGACAACAAGGCTCGCGGGCCCGAACCCGTATCAAACGGGGAGTGATTCATGTGGCACAGCCGCCCTCGGCTGTGTTCGGGCGCAGCCCGAAATCTCCATTCGCCTACCGACGGAACACAGCCGAGGGCGGCTGTGCCACATTTCGTCGACGCACCCGGAGGATGACATTGCTCAGATCGAAAACGTCGCCGAGCTGGCCGCGGTGTCGTTGCCGGGGTTTGTGTCGCCCGGGAAGCTGACAACGACAATCATGTGATAGCTCCCATGGGCCAGCGATGATGAGGCGGTGAACCGCACGTGGGCCGTGGCGGTCTTGCCTGGCGCGATGTTCAACCGAACGGGCACGCTGGCGATCGTCGTGCCATCGGCCGGGTTGGTGTCGGAGGATGCGAAGACGGTTATGGTCGCCGTCCCCTTCGCCGGCACGTTGCCGTTATTCTTGAGTGCGACGTTCAGCGATACCCGCTTGCCGGCCACCAGCGTCGCGGGGATTGAAGCGTTCCACAGGTTGGCGATGTCCACGAACGGCGGCGCGATCTTGGTCGAGGTGGCGGAGGAACCAACGTTGTCTGAGAAGTTGGTCTCCTGGATGGTATCGGTCGCGTTGACGTTTGCCACGAGGAAGAAGGAGCCGTTGACGCCGGAGGGCCAGTTGAACTTGGGGAACGAGATGACGACGCGCTTGCCCGGCTTGAGATTGATCTTCTTGCTCACCGATGCCAAGAGAGGCGCGTTCCCGGGGATCCCGCCACGAATCGGGGAGGCATACAAGTTAATGACGATGGTGCCGGCTGCGGTGGCGTTGCCGGTGTTGGTCACGGTAAGCCGAGCGCCGCCTCGTGCGCGGGTCCCCCCGACGACTGCTGCCGGCAGCTTCGCCTGAATCGGCCCGGCGGTAAGATTAGGGCCGTTGCCGGAGATCGGAACCTGAAGGTCGAACGTGCCGATAGTGCCGCCCGGAAGCGGAATGCCATTGGCATTCTTCACCGCCAGTGCGGAGTTGGGTGTTGCAAACAGGGTGTAGACGCCATCGTCCGCCTGGCTGAGGGAACCGGACGGGGCGTTGATCTGGTAGGTCGCCGTCACGCTCTGAGCATTGCCCAGATTCATGCTGACCAGCGTCGCCGTCTGGGCGTTGCCGTGCGGATCGGTCACCGTCACGTTGCCGGTCTGAAGCGTCGAGGCGTCGATCTGGAAGGCATCGCTATAGGTAACGGTAAGCAGCAGCGTGGCGGAGCCCGGGGTGGGCGCGGGCTGGGTGATGTCCACACTCGCCGTGGGGGCTGCGGTGTCCTGGTTGGTGATGTTCAACAGAGTGGCGACCTGAGTGGGGTCGGCGACGACGACATCGGTGAGCCCGTCGCCGTTGAGGTCGCCGGCCGCGATGGCAGCGCGCTGGGCGCCGCCGGTCTGAATCAGCGTGCCGGTGTGGAAGGTCCCGTCGCCGTTACCGAGCATCACGGCCGCGTCGGCCGAGGAGCCGGAGCTCAGCAACATGAGGAGGTCCGGCTTGCCGTCATTGTTCATGTTGGCGACGCGGACCTTGAGCGGGCCGCCGCCCGCGGGCACGCCGGGGACGGCGGTGTTGACCGCCGACTGGAACGTCCCGTCGCCGTTCCCCAGCAGGACGCTGACACTCCCACCGCCGCTATTGGCGACGACCAGGTCGGATTTGGAATCGGTATTGAAATCGGCGCTGCTGATCGAGACGGGCGCAGTGCCCACCGTGTAATCCGCGCCGCTGCGGAAGGTACCGTCACCATTATTCAGCATGACGGTGACGGACCCGCCGTCCTGATCGGCGATAGCGAGATTAGTCACCGTGGTGGGCAGGCCGCCGACGACCTGCGTAGACGTGAATGTTGTAATCGCCGCCAGGTGGGCGTGGGGAATGCTGTAATCCACCGGCGCGGCGAAGGTGCCGTCGCCATTGTTAATGAGCACCACCAGGTTGTTGGTCAAATTCGTATCGTCGCCGACGATGGCGATGTCGGGCTTGCCGTCGCCGTTGAAATCGCCGAGGGCGATCGCCTGGGCGTTGGCCAGTCCGGTGCTATAGGAGTTGTTGAGGGTAAAGGACCCGCTGCCGTTGTTGAACAGGACGCTGACGGTCCCATTATGATTGCCAGTGACGATGTCCAGATGCCCGGTGTGCCGCAAATCCGACTCGGCCAGCGGAAGAGGCGCGGCAGGCAAGGCAATCGTCTGGGCAGCGCCGAACGTGCCGTTGCCATTTCCCAGCAGAACGCTCACGCTGTTGGGGACAGCCCCGCTGGCTTGATTGGTAACGATCAGGTCGGCTTTGCCGTCGCCGTTCACATCATCAAGGTTGGTGAAGACGGGGGCGATGCCGGCGGCGCTCGCGTTGAGGGTCTGCGGCGGGCCGAATACAACACCGGTCAAATAGGCGCGCGGCTCGAGCATTTCGATCGAGTAGGCGGCTTTCTTGATCTTCCGAAACGACGCGGCGGGCGCGGCGGGGTTGGCCGTGGTCACGTTGGGGTCTCCTGTTAAATTGGGCCGAGAGTTCGCGATGGAGCAAATATACCACGGGGTTCGTCAGACGGTCGAGTGGCAGAGTTCGCCTATCAAAAAATTACCTCAAGGCGTCTTCGGACCGTTCGCTCTGGCTTGCACGATGGACAGCATATTTCGCTCAAGTATGGTATGTATAATAGCTTATGGAAGTTCCGTCAGTCGCTGGATCAACTCTCGGACGGCCGGGCCGAGCTTTCCCGCGGCTCGGTTGGAATCAGCTCGCAGCCGTAGCAACGCCCCTAGCCGCGCGGGTCGGTGGCCCAGAGCCGCGGCCACCGCACCGGGGCGCGGACGCCCCCACTCGTCGACTAGCCGCAGCACAGTGGCGTCGAGCGTCTTATCAGCCCGGTCGCAGATGGCCCGAATGCCGATGAACGTCAGGCCTGCATCAGCAGCCCAGCTCCGAACGGCAGCGCTCTCCATGTCGACGGCCAGGGCAGCGGTAGAACGAAACAGCGCCGACTTCTGCGCCGGTTCCTCGATGATCCGGTCGGCTGTGTGAATTGGGCCATGCCGATGACCCAAACGCTGGCACAGCGGTTCCGGACAGCCGTCGATCACGATTTGACCAGTGTCCAGTGCAGGGTCGAGCGCGCCGGCCAAGCCGGCCATGATGACCCATCGACAGTTCTCGGCGGCTCGAAGCTGCGGCAAGCCCCTCGCCGCAATCCCGACGAGATGGAGGGAAACCGGGCGATCCAGGACGTGGGTTTCCGTGGGCCGGCCCGGCTGTGGTGCCCGCATCTCCAATGCTCGGGCCACTCCCTTTGCTTCCAAAGCAACCGCGGTGAAGACTAGAATTCCGCAGCCGTCCATTGCAGGTGGATTGTAGCCATTGAGGCGGACAGCGGTTGCGCGCGGGTGGATCGCGTGGCCGTCGTCCGATAAGGTAGTAATCGGCCGCAGTTCCATTGCGCCTTGGAAGCGGCAGGGATTTGCCGCTATGCTCATGGGCGCTGGATCGGGGCGATTTGACGAGCTCAGCCCCGCAGCGCAGCAAAGGGAAGCCCTCTATGCCCGTACCCGTGTCGCAGATGTGGACCGTAGCCACGTATGTCATCAAGCAGAAGCTGCGCGGCCGCAAGCGCTATCCGCTGGTGCTGATGCTCGAGCCGCTGTTCCGCTGCAACCTGGCGTGCGCCGGCTGCGGAAAGATCCAATACCCGGCCCACATCCTAAAGAAACAGCTCACCCCGGAAGAGTGCTTCAAGGCGGTCGAGGAATGCGGCGCGCCGATGGTAAGCATCCCCGGCGGCGAGCCGCTGCTCCACCCGCAGATCAACGAGATCGTCGAAGGGCTGATCGCGCGTAAAAAATACATCTATCTGTGCACCAACGCCCTGCTGCTCAAAGAGAAGCTCGATTTGTTCGCGCCCAGCAAGTATCTCACGTTCAGCGTGCACATGGACGGGCAGAAGGACCACCACGACTTCGCAGTCTGCCGCGAAGGTACCTTCGACGTGGCCGCCGAGGCGATCCGTGAAGCGGTGCAACGCGGTTTTCGCGTTACAACCAATACCACACTGTTCGACGGCGCGGACTCCAAAAGCGTGCGGGCATTTTTCGACGAGATGATGGATCTGGGCGTCGAGGGGATGATGCTTTCGCCCGGGTACAGCTACGACAAAGCCCCGGATCAACAGCATTTCCTGGGCCGAGCCAAAACCAGGCGGCTGTTTCGCAAGATCCTCTCCAATCGCAAGAAATCCTGGCAGTTCAACCAGAGCCCGCTGTTTCTGGAGTTCCTCATGGGGCAACGGCATTACCGCTGTACGCCATGGGGCATGCCGACTTACAACATCTTCGGTTGGCAGAAGCCATGCTATCTGCTCCAGGACGGATACGTGGACAGCTTCCGGGAGTTGATCGAGACGACCGAATGGGAACGGTACGGCACCGAAAGCGGCAACCCGCGGTGCGCCAACTGCATGGTCCACAGCGGCTACGAGGCCAGTGCCGTGAATCACACGTTCTCGCTCAAGGGTATTTTCGCCGCCGCCAGGGCCACCCTCTTCGGCGGCGTGCACAAAGACCCCGAAGCACTCGAGGCGCTGGACGAAAAGAGTGCCCCGGCCTCTCTGGTCCAGTTAACGATCAGCAATGAGAAAACAGAGGTCGGCCGAGGATCGGCGAGGGCGTAAACATGCCGCAGGAAACCAAGGCTATGCCGGCGAACCCCGAAGCGCTTGAAGTCGCCCCGGGAATGGTCCACGAGAACCTCGAAGGCTGGGTCCCGCCAATGGCCAGCGACCAGGAGATCCGCGCCGCCCTCGAGAAGGCCTTCGACTACCGCGGCGACGTCACCATCACGCGCAAGGATGGGAGCAAGATCGAAGGGTACGTCTTCGATCGCCGGAGCATCGGCCCGGCCCTCGACGACTGCCACGTGCGCCTGTTCCCCAAAAACGGCAACGACAAGATCGCCGTCCCCTACAGCGACGTCGCCCGGCTCGAGTTCACCGGCAAAGACACCGCCGCTGGCAAGAGCTTCGAAACCTGGGTGAAGAAATACCAGGAAAAGAAACGCGCCGGCGAACAGAACATCCGCCTCGAGCCAGAAGGGCTCGACTGATCGATGTGGCACGGGCTACCCGCCCGTGGTCGGCCGCCGCCTCACCTTGCAAACGTCAACTCGTATTGCCACCCGCTGTAAAGACTCCGTCCCGGCGGAGGCGGCGCATCCAGCGTCGCGCTCCGGCCCTCCAGCCGATACGCGAACGGCTTACCCGTCATCGGATCGACCGGCAGCGGCAGGTCGGTCATCTGCTCAAGGTGCTGCGGCGGCTGGCCGCCATGACGAGCGGCGTAATCCCGCAGCGCCTCGATCGTCCGCAGCAAAGCGGTATGCCGATCGGGCCGCTCGACTTCGTACCGCATGCGCAACACGCTTGGGATCTGATAATCCGGCCGCCCCCTTCCGAAGTCGAAGTCCACGAGATTGGCCTGAATCAACGGATTATCGGAGGCCGGCGGCTTGTCCGGGGCTAGCGCATTCCATGCGCGCAGCATCTGTTCCTGCGCCTGCGGGAACGGAAACGCCCAGACGCGCCACAGCTCATCCGAGATGGCATTGTACTGATGGCACAAGTAGGTGCCGACAACCTCGTCGGCCGACATTGCTGCGACGTTCCGCTCCGGCATGCCGCCGGCCAGTAGGTCTTGCTTCGCCCGGGAATAGGTCGACTCGATCAGCTTCCTGGCTTCCACGTCGATCTGTGTCGGGTCGCGCTTGTAATGCGGGTTCCGCTCCTGGAGCATGCCAATCATTTCGCGAACAACCTCCGGCCACTGTTGCGCCGGCAGCTCCCCGCGGAGCGCCTGCCAGGGCCGCGGCTTGTAGTACCGCAGCCCCATCTGTTCCCCGGCCACAATCGGCTGGAGCCGCACGAACGGATGCGGCAGGTCCGTCAATGCCCAATAGAGATTTGGGGAGTCGCCATGACCAATCCAATCCTCGACCGTCCGCGCCAGGGCGATCTGGGCGAATCCCGATTCCACCAGCGCGTGGATCAGTAGCGGCTCCGTGCCGACATGCTGAGCCATTGAGAATTCGGTCTGCAACGTGTAATGGGCGGCGACCCAGTCGCCGTGCAGGATTTGATACCGGCCTCTGAAGTTCAGCAGGTTGGCCGCGTGCCGCAGATCGTCCAGGTAAGCAAAGGGAGACGGTCCGGCGAAGCCCCGCTCGCGCCAGCCAGTGTCCCAGTGAGCCTCGCGCCGCCGCGCTCCCAGGTCCAGGTAGGTCAGCGTTTCCGCATACGCCTCCAGCAGCCGCTTGGCATAGGCCTCGGGAAACTTGTCGATCGAGTCGAGATAATCAAACCGCCCGTTTTCCGGCGAAAGCACCTCGTCAGTCGTCTTCTGGTCCGGCCAGAACCGCCGGGCCAGCAGGTAAAGCGTCACCGCGTCGCCGGGTGTCTGATCGCCAGGATCGGGCAGCAGGCTATGGCGCGACGCCGGCTGGGTCGCTGCCGAGGGCCGTAGCGTCAGCTTCGTCGGCTCTGGCCCGGCGGGCTGCGTCGCCGGTGCGGTGGCGTTCGTCTCAGGGCCCGCAGCGAGTGTTCCCGTGGCCATGAGGCACGTAACGGACAGGAAAAGCAGCTTTCTCATGGTCATCCTCTTTCGCTCATGGGATACCAACCGCCGGGCGAGAACGCGTCGATGCCGTCCGGCCCGGGAAACGCGTGGCGCGGCGCAGGCCGCCCGTCGCCAGTCGCCGGCAGGGAGGCCGGCAGGCCGCTGAGGCCGTACTGCACGAGCGCGTCCCGCAGGTGCACGTACGTGGCGGAAGACGAAGGCTCGACCGCCATCCGCTCCTGCGGCGCGACGGCCACGATGGACGTGGTTTCCTTCGGAAGGTAAACGATGCGCTCAACGGCGACGGGCGTCGGTCGGCGTACGATCGCGAGTGCGATTCCGGCCGCAAGCGCAACCGCGGCGACCGCCCGCCACGCCACCGCCCGGCGTCGCCCGGCTTCCACTCCCGCCACATACCAGACCTCGTGCAACGAAGCCCGCGGCGGCGCCGGTCTCAGACGTTTCAACGCCTCGGCCAGATCACCCTTCGGTGGATTCAAGGATCCTGATTCTCGCATGGGGCCTCCAGTTTTTGCCGCAACGCCTCAATTGCGGACTCGAATCGGTGATGGACGATCGAGACCGCCACCCCCACGACCGCGGCAGTTTCGCTCAGCGTTAATCCGGACCACAGCCGAAGGACGATGACCTCACGCTCTTCCGGCGGCAGCGCGTTCAGTGCCGCCTGCGCGTCGCGGGCGTCGAGTCCGTCCTCCGGGCTGGGGACGAACCAGCCGGGTGCGTCCCGCGCCGCGACATGCTCGCGCCGCCCACGCCGGCGGATGGACCGCCAGGCGTCGATAGCCTCGTTGCGCACGCAGCGGAACAGCCAGGTGCGCGGGTCGCTCGGCAGACGCCGACCGGTGAGCAGCCGCACGAACACCCGCTGCACTACGTCCTCCGCCTCCTCAGCCCCCACCCACTGCCGGGCGTATAGCAGCAACGCCGGGGCATGCGCGCCGAACAGCTCGGCGACCGTCGCGTCCCCAGGCGGCTTGCTCATCCGACCTCCATCACGTCACGGACCAAATCTTTTTTCGATCTTCGCCAAAGAATCGACAGCGGCGAAGCCGGTTTTGAATTGCGTAATCAGCTCGAAAGGACCCGCCGCATGGCGGCGGTAGCGGAAACGCGATACAATCGGTCGATCGTTCGCAGCAGCTTAGGATTCCATTCTTTGACCCGAAAGGAAGATCAGGATGAACCGCCGTGAGTTCATGAAAACCAGCGCCGCGGGGTTGGCCACATCGATGCTCGGTGGGTACGTGGCCTACGGGGCCGAGCAGAAGACTTATCGCGTCGGGCTGATCGGCTGTGGCTGGTACGGGAAAAGCGATTTGTGCCGCCTCATTCAGGTGGCGCCGGTGGAAGTGGTCTCGTTGTGCGACGTGGACAAGCACATGCTCGCGGGCGCGGCCGATCGAGTGGCGCAACGGCAGAAGTCAAAGAAGTCGCCGCGGCTGTATTCGGACTACGAGCAGATGCTCAAGGAAAAGGACCTGGACATCGTGCTGATCGGGACGCCCGACCACTGGCACGCGCTTCAGATGATCGCGGCGGTGGAGTCGGGGGTGGATGTGTATGTGCAGAAGCCGATCAGCCGGGACGTGCTGGAGGGGGAGGCAATGGTCGCCGCGGCCCGGAAGCACGGGCGGGTCGTCCAGGTCGGCACACAGCGCAAGAGCACGCCGCACCTCATCGAAGCCAAAAAGAATATCGTAGACTCGGGAATGCTCGGGAAAATCGGACACGTGGACATCTGCTGCTACATCCACATGCGCGCCAACGGCAACCCCCCGAACGGCACGCCCCCGGAGTGGTTCGATTACGACATGTGGACCGGCCCGGCGCCGATGCGCCCTTACGACATGCTCCCGCACCTGCGCTGGTGGCGAACGTTCGCCGAGTATGGCAACGGCATCGTCGGCGACATGTGCGTCCATATGCTCGACACCGTTCGCTGGATGCTGGGCCTCTCCTGGCCCAAACGCGTCCACTCGGCCGGCGGCATCTTCGTGCAGAAGAACGGCAAATCGAATATCAGCGATACGCAAGTCGCGACCTTCGAATATCCCGATTTCGACGTCGTCTGGCAGCACCGCACATGGGGCACGTCGCCCGATGCGAAGTATCCGTGGGCGCTGTTCATTTATGGCGAAAAGGGGACGCTCAAGGCCAGCACGATGAGCTACGACTTCGTCCCGGAAGGCAGGGGCGAGGCGATCCACAAGGACGTGGTCTACGAGCGCGAGCAATACCCCGAGGACGTGGCCGAGCCGGATATCGAGCTGAACGCCGCCCCCGCCACGCGGCTGCACATGAAGGACTTCCTCCAAGCGGTCGAGACCCGCGGTCGGCCGATTGCCGACATCGAGCAAGGCCACATCTCCACCGCGAGCTGCATCTTGGCGAACGTCTCGATGCAATTAGGCAGGCCGCTCACCTACGACCCCGCCAAACGCCAGGTCTCCGGCGACGAGCAGGCGACGGCCCTCCTGCGGCGGCAGTACCGTGGGCCTTGGAAGCACCCCGAAGAGTCACTCGGCTAAGGTCATACCGCCGGCAGCTCTTCATTGGGTGGCAGGTTCGCGCCGTAGTCGACTACTGAGGGATCCAAGTGAGCGAGATAGAATCAGCAGAGCCCCGCGACGGAAGGGTGGCACGCGAGTTGGAGACCGTCAGAGACCGTCTCACCGGAATGGCTGAGAAGTTCGTGAACGGCCAAAAGGGCGAATTCTACCCGTTCGCGTCCGTCATCAATGCCACCGGCAAAGAGGAGCTTTTCGGTGCGACCATCGGCGATGGGCGACCCAATCCTAAGGAACTCTATGTCCTGCTCTGCAGTGGACTGGGAGCAGGCGCGCGAGAGGGACAATTTCGAGCCGCTGGAATATGCACGAACGTCAATGTAACTATCGGAGAGCGGGTCCATGCCAGCGGTGCGGATACTGGTAGAGCACGTGGAGGGCGTGGCATTTGAGATCGTCGTTCCCTATCGAAAACGCGTATTTGGCGGCTATGCTTACAAACCTGCTCAACGTCGCCAAGTGCCACCTGAGGTGTTTAAAAGGTAGCGGAAGGCTCATCACGCCAGCGGAATGCTCGCCGGCCAGCCGCCATACCTTCCTTCGCGAAAACGACTGCATACAATTGCAATTATGCCGGAATGGAAGCGCATTACCTTGGACCCCATGGTCATGGGCGGCAAGCCGTGCATTCGAGGAATGCGCGTCACTGCCGGGACGGTCGTTGGCTTGGTGGCGGCTGGCCGCAGCCTCGATGAAATCCTTGCCGCATATCCCTATCTCGAGGCCGACGACATTCGCGAGGCGCTTGCCTATGCAGCCTGGCGGCTCGAGGAGGCGGAACTGCCGCTAGCGCCGGCATGAAGATCCTGATCGACATGAATCTGTCTCCCGACTGGGTGGAGGTGCTGCGCCGCGACGGCTTTGATTCGATCCACTGGAGCCGTCTCGGAGACCCACGCGCCAGCGGCCAGACGATCATGGATTGGGCGCGGGCGAATGACCACGTCGTCTTCACCCACGACCTCGACTTCAGCACCGTGCTCGCCATGACGCAGGCCCGTGGCCCAAGCGTCCGTCAGGTCCGGACGCAGGGCGTGCTCCCCACCAGCATCGCGGACGTGGTGATCCGGGCGCTGCGGCAATTCTCGCCACAAGTCGCGGCGGGCGCTATCGTCGTGGTCGAGCCGCGGCGGTCGTGCGTGCGACTGCTTCCGATTCGGTAATGGTTGTCGCCGGCATACCGCCGATATTGAAGGCGCCCGCGCGGCGCGGTACCGTCTGCCCCGCTCAATTCGGGAGGAACTCATGAAGGTCCGTTGCGGCGGGTTTCTGTGGTCAATTCTCCTGGCGCTCTTCTTGGCGGCCTGCTTGTCCGCGTCGGGACCCGGCAAAGCCGCGCCCGCGGCCGGCGCTCAGGCGTACCAGCCTCCGAATACCGCACGCCCCGGCGGAAAACTGCCGGGCAAACCGGCGATCCAGCTCGTCGAGGTGGCCGGCGGGTTCGTCGATCCGATCCACGTCGCCAGCCCGCGCGACGGCACCGGCCGCCTGTTCGTCTGCGAGCGGCCGGGCGTCATCCGGATCATCAACAAGGACGGAAAAGTCCTGGATGAGCCGTTCTTCACCAACGTACAGAACACAATGTTCCAGTTCCTCGAAGAGGGGCTGTACTGCATCGAATTCGACCCCAGGTTCAAGGAGAACGGCCTGTTCTACGTGAGCTACGCCGACATGTGGTTCAATGGGGCCACGTTCATCGTGCAATACAAGGTCTCCGCCACCGACCCGAACAAGGCGGACATGACCTCGGCCAGGCCGATCACGCGCATCGATTTCCCCTACTGCAATCACCACGGCGGCAAGATCGCCTTCGGCCCGGACGGCTATCTGTACGTCGGCGTCGGCGACGGAGGATGGGAAGGGGACGTCCTCAGCACCGGCCAGGACCTGAGCACCTGGATGGGCAAGATGCTCCGGATCGATGTTAACGCAAAGGGCAAAGGGCGTTATGCCGTACCTGAGACCAACCCGTTCGCTCACGCCGCCGATCCGCAGCTCATGGTTCTGTTCGGGAAGAGTGAAGAGGAATTCTCGAAGATTAAGCAGAATTCCAAGCCCGAGATCTGGGCCTACGGGCTGCGCAATCCGTGGACGTTCTCGTTCGACCGCAAGACCGGCGACCTCTATGTGGCCGACGTCGGGCAGAACACATGGGAACTGATCGAGTTTCAGCCCGCCTCCAGCAAGGGGGGCGAGAATTATGGCTGGAGCCTGCGGGAAGGCACCCACCCCTTCCCGATCGAAAAGGAACAGGCGGGCGAGAAGGCGCCGGCGATCGGCGTGATGCCCATCGCGGAATACAGTCACGCCGATTCCGGCATCTGTATCATCGGACTGGGCATTTACCGCGGCCGCGAGTTTCCGAACCTGAATGGCGTGTACTTCGCGGGCGACTGGGGCTCCGGCCGCGTCTGGGGCGTCGAGCGCGACGACGCCGGCAAGTGGCAGATGCAGGAGTTGCTGCACACCAGCCTCAACCTCACCAGCGGCGGCCAGGACGAGGCCGGCGACATCTACGTGACCAACGCGACCAGTCAGTACGGGGCCTGGAACCCGTTCGAGAGCGCCCGCGGGTCGGTCTGGAAGATCGTCTCGGCCGACAAGCTCTCCGACGGCGCCAAAACCGCCCCGCTGACGAAGAAATGAAAAACGGGTTCGCCACGAAGGAGCAAAGACGAACGCCGAAAAGAGTCTGGGCCGCGATGTTTTTCTGCTCTCTCTTTGCCTTTCTTCGCGTCTTCGTCGCTTCGCGGTGAATTAAGAGAGATAAACCGCGAAGTCGCGAAGTCGCGAAGAAGACGGGAAGAAACGTGCCTTCGGATCGGCTCTCGCGGCGGTTTTTGTCGCATCGAGTTCTGATGAGCACAGGTGAGATGCATGCAACGGTATAGACTCGCTCTCGGCGCCTTACTCGCTGTCGCGGTCATGGTCACGGGATCCGCACGAGGAAGCCCAGAGCCGGCTAGCAAGGTTGCTCCCCGCAACGTCGGTGGGCTGGACGTCAAAGATGGCGGCACCGTCACGGGGATCGTGCGGTTCAAGGGCGCCAAGCCCGAGGCCAAGCCGATTCAAGAGATCGCCGGCAATTCGTTCTGTAAGCAGTGCTATCCGGATGAACTCCCGTTGCACGATGACTTCGTGTTCGGCAGGAACGGCGACGACGACACGCTCCAGAACGTGCTCGTCTACGTGAGCAAAGGACTGGGGGGCAAGAAGTTTGACCCTCCGAAGGAGCCGGCCATCCTCGACCAGGTGGGCTGCATGTACACCCCGCACGTCGTTGCGGTGATGGTGGGACAGACGCTGGAGATCCGCAACAGCGACGCGACGCTTCACAACGTGATGACCTCTCCCCGCAACAACCCGCCGTTCAACATCGGCATGCCCTCACAGGGCCAGACGCTCACCAAGGTGTTCCACCACCCGGAATTCAAGATGAATTTCCGCTGCTTCATGCACCCGTGGATGTCGTCTTACGTCCACGTGCTGGAGCACCCGTTCTTCGCGGTGACTGCGGTCGACGGGACGTTCACTATCAAGGGACTGCCGCCGGGCCAGTACGAGATCAGCGTGCTGCACGAGAGTTGGCTGTTCGAGCCGACGCTGGCCCTGGCGAAAGTCAAACTCGCCGCCGGCGAGTCCAAAAAGATCGACTTTACATATCGACCAAGGGCCGTGGCGAAGTGAGCGATGAGATCAGCGCGGAGCCGTTGCCGGTGGCGTCTCCGACTCCCGGCCGTGGCGGTAAATCAAGATCGCCACGTACTCCATCGTGACCATCCCCTCCAACACCAGTTGATCCAGATGTGGGAGGAGGAGCTGAATCTTGTCCTTCGTATCCACCACTTCGATGACGATCGGCAGGTCCGTGGACATCTCCAACAGGGTAGACTTGTGGACTACGCTGTGCGCGCCGAACCCTTCGCTTCCCCGCAGGACCGTCGCCCCGGCCAAGCCCAGCTCGCGGACCTTCTGAACGATCGCCTCGAATAGCGGCTTGCCCTGAAGCTGGTCCGACTCCCCAATAAACACGCGAAGGAGGATGCCGTTTTCTTTGATGGTCATGTGAGCACCAGGCTGAATGGCGGGGAGCGTGGAAAGCGGCTGCAACTCCGGGGCAGTCTGAATGCTGCCCGTCAAAGCGGCGCCGCATTGGGGACAGAACGACGCCAGGGCCGGCGCGTCGGCGGATCCGCACTTCGGGCAGGCTCGGGCGGCCGGTGCCGCCAGATTCGGGCCGCGCGTGCCGGGCCGGTACATCGCCACCGCGGCTCGTTCGAGAGTAAGCATGCCGCCGATCAGAATCTCATCCAGCGGCCCCTTGATGAATTCCGCGACGCGCGTCGCGCTATCCACGATCTCGACGATCACCGGCACGTGCTCGACGAGCGACCAGCGAGATTGCCTGATGATACCGTGATATCCGGCGCCCAGGATGCCGCGTATCACGGTCGCGCCGGCCAGCCTTTCCCTTCGAGCCGCCAACACGAGGCGCTCGTAGGTCGGCGTATGCGGCGCGCGGTCCGCACTCTCCAAATAGACCCGCAGCAGAATCTGCTCGCCGACCAAGTCCATATTGCAATTTCCCCTGGTTCACGCCCGCCGCGCGATGATGATCCCAAGTCGTACGGCCAAGAGGCCGACTAGCAAGCTGCCCACCAGATTCAGAATCGCCTCCAGTCCCGCCCCGTCGTCGACCAGACGACTCGATTCCCACATGAACGTGGAGAACGTTGTGTACGCTCCCACGAAGCCGGTAGCGATGGCCAATCTAGTCGTATCGGAAACGGGATAGCGCTCGCCGATTACCGTCAGAAACCACCCGAGAAAGAGGCTGCCGCTAATATTGATGAAGAACGTTCCGATCGGGAACCGCACGTTCATCCATCGGCCGAACGCCACCACCACGCCCCAGCGCGCCAGCGCACCAAGGAACCCCGCGCCGCCGACCGCCAGCGATTGTATCAGAACTCTCATCTTCTCTCCGACGATGAAAAGCACGACCCTGGAAGGCGTCCGGCCGACCAGGGTCGCTACGTCTACAGTATCCCGTCCGCCCGCTGTTGCAAATTCATTCGCCGTTATGCGGCCGGACAGGAACAAGATAGAATTCACTCGTAGTCATCGACGCACGGCTAACATTGCAACGTATGCGCGATTCGCGACTCGAAAAACTGGCGGACGTGCTGGTCAACTACAGCGTCGGCGTTAAGAACGGCCAGAGTGTGCGGATCAGCTCCGCGCCGGTGGCCGAGCCGCTGGTCCGTGAGCTTTATCGCAAGGTGCTTCAGGCCGGCGGGCACCCGCTGGTGCGGATTTCGCCAGAAGAGCTGGGGGAGATCTTCTACAAGACCGCCAACGACGAGCAGCTCCGGTACTTCAGCCCGATCGCGATCTACGAGATCGAACAGCTCGACTGCACAATCGGCATATGGGCCGACGAAAACACCAAGGCCCTGACTAACTGCGACCCAAAGAAGATCGGCGTCAGCCAGGCGGCTCGTAAGCCGTACATGGAGATCTTTCTGAGGCGCGCCGCCGAGGGGAAGCTCCACTGGACCGGCACGCAGTACCCGACGCACGCCTCCGCCCAGGACGCCGAGATGAGCCTGGCGGAGTACGAGGATTTCGTCTTCAACGCCGGGATGCTCGACCGCCCCGACCCGGTCGGCGCCTGGAAAAAACTCAGCGAGCGGCAGCAGCGGGTGGTCGATTTCCTCAACGGCAAGAGCGATTATCACGTCGTCGCCGCCAACGGCACCGACGTGCGGATGAGCGTCGCCGGCCGGCGGTGGATCAACTGCGACGGGCACGAAAACTTCCCCGACGGCGAGGTCTTTACCGGTCCCGTGCTGGACAGCGCCAGCGGCGTCATCCGCTTCAGCTTCCCCGCCGTTCACCACGGCCGCGAGGTGCAGGACGTTCGGCTGGTGTTCAAGGACGGCAAAGTCGTCGAGGCCTCGGCCAGCAAGGGTCAGGACTTTTTGATCTCCATGCTCGACACCGACGCCGGCAGCCGCTTCCTCGGCGAGTGCGCCATCGGCGCCAATTATCAGATCCACCGGTACACAAAAAACACCCTCTTCGACGAAAAGATCGGCGGCACGGTCCATTTCGCCCTCGGCGCCGGCTACCCCGAGACCGGCAACACCAACCAGAGCGGCCTGCACTGGGACATGGTCGTCGACCTCCGCCAGGGCGGGTACATCGAGATCGACGGGACGAAGATCAACATCGACGGAAAGTTCACGCGCGAGGGGTTTCCACTGGCAGATTGAAGCAAGGTGGGCCTTGCATCAGAAGTCTCCAGCCTCCGACGACGAACCGGCCCTCGACAGGGCCTCCGCGGTGATGCGACTCACATACTCGCCCTTGCCTTCCGTATATGCCTGGCGGTCGCCGGGGTGCTCTGACGCCAATCGGCTTTTGAGTTGCTCGTAGCGCCGGGCTTCTCGCCACAGATATTCCCATCCCTCTTCCCGAAGCCTCGGCAGAATGGTTCGCCGGGCCGACTCAAAGGAGGGGACCTCGATCAGCATGTCGATGACCGGCTTGGCGCTCAAGCCGGGCACGGCGGTGCTACCCATGTGCTCGACGCGAAGTACTACCGCCGTCCCAAGCAACTGCCGAAGCCTCGCGGCCTCGGTACGGAACATCTCCGGCCAGCGCGGGTCGTAGGGGACCAGTTGAATCTCATCTGCTGACACGGGTTCGCCGCCGCTCTTTCGATGGACCGGCTCTCCTCCGTGATCAGTAGGCAGTAGACGGTAGACAGTAGGCAGAGAAGACGATTGCGCGATGTTCTCCTGTCTGCTGCCTACTCCCTACTGCCTACTGTCTCCTCTCCCTACCGCCTCCTGCTACTATTCTACCATGCCTGAGTTCACCATCCGACCGGCGACGCCCGCCGACCTGCCGGCGATCAATGAGATTTACAACCATTACGTGCTGCACTCGACGTGCACGTATCAGGAAGAGCCGTCAACGGCGGCGGAGAGGGAGGTGTGGCTCGCGGCCCATTCGCCGGCGCACCCGGTGACGGTGGCGGAGGAAGGCGGACGGGTGGTCGGTTGGGCGTCGCTGTCGCCTTTCCATCCGCGGTCGGCCTACCGCCGCACGGTGGAGAATTCCGTTTACGTCCGCCACGACTGCCAGGGCCACGGCATCGGGTCGGCGCTGCTGGCCGACTCGATCGATCGGGCCAAGGCGCTTGGACATCACACGATCATCGCCGGGATCGACAGGGAGCAGGCAACAAGCATTGCGCTGCACCGCAAGTTCGGCTTCGAGCAGGTGGCGCATCTGCGCGAGGTCGGGTTCAAGTTCGGGCGGTGGCTGGACGTGGTATATATGCAAAAAATGCATTGACAACGGTTCTGCTTCGCGGGAAAAACCCGCTTGCCTCCAGGACGCCAGCATCCATACCATCGGGCGATATCGGATTTGCCGCCGCGATCCACCCAGCAGTGGCGAGGCGGTGACAGATTCGAGAAGCGTTGTAACGCAGTTGTCGTAACAGCCTTCCAAGCCGTCCCCGCGATCGTCATCAGCCCCGAGGTCGCACGCCGGCAAAGTTATTTGGGCCTGTTGTCGCGGCGCTTGCCGTGAGGCCACAGCAAGAATCAGCACACCGACGGGAGTAAGCCAGTATGTACCCGCGTTTTTCGGTCCCGCGACGTCACCGCCGCGCCTGCGGCGGGTTTACACTCGTTGAGCTTCTGGTTGTCATCGGAATAATCGCGATTCTTATCTCTATCCTCCTGCCGGTCCTCAACAAGGCCCGCGAGCAGGCCAAGTCAGTGACGTGCGCCAGCAATGAGAAACAGCTTTTGGCGGCGTACATGATGTACGTGACCGATCACAAAGGTGGCACGCCGGTCTTTCCGCCCGTCGGGTCCGGATATCCGCCTACCCCCAATGACCCGTACTACCGTTCATTCGCGTATTACATGGATAACTCGCAGGGCGGGTTGGGCGTCATCCGCTACGATCAGGGCGCGTTCTGGCGCTACATGACGACGAGCCTACACTACACGCAGACGACCGGCACTCAGGTCGCCCCGCCCCCCGAAGTCCTCTACCGCGTGTTCAACTGTCCGACCGACACCGACTTTCGCGACGTTGCCCGCAATGGCAGTGTCAATGCCAAGGCCTCGCAGCTCCGGAATTTCAGCTATTCCTGGAACGCGAGCTTCTGGTCCGGCGATCCGGCGCAAAAAGATACGGGTAACAAATATGCCGGCGACCTTCACGGCGTCGGCAGGACCAGCCAGATCATTGAGTCGTCCCACAAGATCATTTTGTCAGAAGAGATGCATCCCAACGACGGATGGTCGTTCGTTGGCTTTCCGGGGTCCAACCCCGATGATACTCCTGCCTTGCGGCATAGCGGCCGCGGGAACTGGGGCTTCGCAGACGGGCAATCGCTGGCGCCCAGCGACATCGGCTACACCAACGTTTTTCACGCGCAGGACATCGCGGTGCCAAACAACGTGACCGTGAATGCCTATTACTTTCGGCTCCAATCGAACGCGACGAAGTAGCAGGTTCCCGACAGCGCCTAGCGAGCAACGGGCCCGGCGGCCGGGCCGACCGAGTCGGATATGACGATACAGTTGCGGCCCTGGGCCTTGGCCTGGTAGAGGGCGGCGTCGGCGAGGGCGACGAGCTGTTCGGTCCCCGAGACGTTGTCGGCGCGAAGAGAGGCGATGCCGATCGACATCGTGACGCCGGCGTTGCGGCGAAGCAGCGCCGCGGAAGCGAGGCGGAAGTCGTCGCGGACGCGGACGACCACGCCCGACGCTTCGGGCCCCCCGGCCCGGGGCAGCAGCAGCACGAACTCGTCACCGCCATACCGGGCGGCCACGTCCATGCGCCGCAGGTTTGCCGTGATCGCCTTGGCCGCCACCACCAGAAGCTGATCGCCGATCTGATGCCCGAAGGCGTCATTGAGTTGCTTGTAACCGTCCAGGTCGATCATCACGCACGAGAGATCGCTGTCATACCGCTGGGCCTCCGCGAAGAGCTGCTCGAGCACCTTCCCGAAGTGGCGGCGGTTATACAGCCCGGTCAGCGGATCGGTGGCCGCTACTTCCTCCACCCGCCTGAGCGACTGCTCCAACTGGCGATTCTTCAGCTCCAGGTCCTGCCGCAGCGATTCGTTCTCGCGCTTGATCTTGGCGACTTGGAGGTTCTTGTCGATTACCAGAGGGATGGTGGGCAGATAGTCCTGCGTCTTCACCACGTAGTCGGTAGCGCCGCGGCGCACGGCCTCGGCGGCGATCCGCCCCACGTTCTCACCTGTCACAAGGATCACCGGCGTACTACACGTCGACTTCACCCGCTCTAACAGGTCCAGCCCGGTGCCGTCCGGCAAGTTGTAATCGCAGAGGATCAGGTCCAGACCGCGGAGGTCCTGCCGCATCGCCTCAGCGATGCTTTCGGCGCCGGCCACCGTGCCGGGGCCGAAATGGTCCTCCAACGTCTGCCGGATCAGCTCCCGCTGATCGGGGTCATCTTCGATGATGAGCAGCTTCAATGGCTCCACGAGCTGGCCCTCACGCCCTTTCGCCCAAGCGCACGACTATTGGTGAATCGTCCGGGAGCAGTTGCGACTTTGGCAATAGCTCACAGAAGGCGGCGCGGGGCATCTTCGCCAACCGGGCCAGGCTGCTGGTTATCGGCCGTCTATTTCTGCTGTTGAAGGTCGACCGTGAGCTTGAGGGTTTTGTCGGCGCGGAGGATCAGCAGTTCGGTATCGCCGTTGCGGGCAGCGATGGCGGCGGCAAAGGAAGGAAGATCATTGACGGGCTCCCCCGCCACCGAGAGCACCAGGTCGCCGCTCTTGAGGCCGGCGCGGTCGGCCGCCGATCCGGCGATCACCTGGTCGATCCGCATCGCCGATCGCGACCCCAGTATCGGGTGCTGGCGGCGGAGCGGATCGTCCTGGCGGATCTGGATCTCCGTGATCAGCACGCCCAGCGTCGCCCGCTTGACCGCGCCGAACTCGATGAGCTGGCGAGCGATCAGCTTGCACGCCGACCCGCTGAGGAACTGGCCGTAGCGGGCGATGCCGACAACTTCCCCGCCGGTATTCACGATGATGCCGTTATCCTCGGCGCCGTCAGTCCACAACCCCAGCCGTCCAGACCCATCGCCCACTGCCAAGCACAGCACCAGCGATCCCGAGTCCGGACGCGCCGAGCCAAGCTTCACCGGCTTGCCCCGGGGCTTTTCGACCTGAAGCAGGGTCAGGTTTGTCTGCCGGTCGGAGCCGACGAACCGCGCATCGACCGGCATCCCGTCCGCCCCGGCCAGCCTCACCGGCCGGCCCCCTACCGTCTCGCGCTCGACGTACAGCGGAACCAGTACATGCCCATCGTCGTCCAGCAACAGGCCGATGTTGTTGGGCGCAAAACCGGCACGCGGCTTGGCGTCCATCTGCAGCTTACCGCCGAAGATGGGGTCGCGCTCGGCATCGTTCCCCGCCTGCGGTCGAACGACGATGAATGTCCCCTGTCCGGGGAGTATGGTCGGCACGTCGGATGGGCGAGTGGACGGCACCGGCCCCACTTCCGAGGCGTCCGCGCGGACCGGCGTCTGCGCCGCCAGCCGCTCGCGCACGTCCGGCGAGAGCTTCTTCTCCCACCGCTCGATGGCCGCCATCGCGTAGGCGTTCACCCA
>Ga0073928_10002617_pt1 | contig 30411 bp, 26 predicted proteins | sample PaiPotPPA55metaG_FD_76969 | JGI IMG/M metagenome (GOLD analysis project Ga0073928, IMG submission 76969) | Iron sulfur acid spring bacterial and archeal communities from Banff, Canada, to study Microbial Dark Matter (Phase II) - Paint Pots PPA... ...
ACCGCGAAAATGACGCCGATCATGAGAACGACAAAGCTGGACAGCGCGGCAACGACGGGATATCGCAGGGCGCCATAGGCACTGTCGACGGAATTGCTCAGCATGTTGACGAAGCCGCCGCCGAGCAGATTCGGCTCGACCCACGAGGCCAGTGCCGGTCCGAGCGTGAACACAACGCCGGCCAGCACGCCCGGCAGCGAGAGCGGCAGGATGATATCCACGACAATGCGCGCCGGCGTCGCCCCGAGGTCCGCTGCGGCTGAGATCAGGGTATCGTCGATCACGCTCATTGCCATGTAGATGGGTAGGACCATCATGGGAAAGTATGAGATCACCATGCCGAAATGCACCGCCACCTCCGTGTACAGCAAGCTCTTGATCGGCGCTTGCACGATGTGCAGCATCATCAGCACATGATTGATCAGCCCGTTCTCATCCAGAATGCCGCGCCACACAATAATGCGCGACGACTGGTCAAGAAAGAACGGAATGGTCAGCAGCGCGAGAACGACAGCGCGCGTCGTCTTCGTGCAATTGCCCTTTGCGAGCCACAACGCCGACGGAAACGCGAGCAGCAATTCGATCAGTGTCACCGTCATCGCAATGCGCAGCGTTCGAACCGTCACTTCGAAGCGGCCGGACGTGAAGATCCCCTCCCACGTCTTGAGCGTCGGCTCGTAGACCATCATGAAGTTGCGGCTGTCGAAGAAACTGTAGGCGACCAGCACGAGCAGCGGCGCAATGACGACGAACAACCATACGAAAAGAAAGCTGCGAATCAGCCACGGCGAGCGGTCAAGCGGCGTACGCATGCCGCGGCTGGATAACTTCTGCATCAGGTTGCTCATGATGTAGCCCTTGCCTCGCTGGCCATTACGCGTTCAGGAATCGCTGCCACTCATCTTCGATCGCGTCCGAATGCGACGGCGTGGTCGTGCTGACGAACGGCTTCGCGAACTTGCGATCCACTTTCTGCTGCGTCGCCTTGAGGCTTTCTACCTGTTCGGGCGTCCAGCTATTTTTGGTCGCGTATTCGACGGCGAGGTCCATGTTCGGTCCCGCATAGCCGCGGTCGCGAGCCTGCAGCGCGCGATACTCGCCATCAAGGAAATAGTTAAGCATCTTGTAGACCGTGTCGAGATTGCCGCGCCCTTTCGCCTGCGATGCGATGTACGCGCCATGCCCCCACTTGTAATAACCTTCCTCCGTGTAGGCGTAGCGCGTCGCGCCGTCGCCGAGCTTCAGGTTCGCCTCGCGCACCGCGGGCTCCCAGCAATTGATGACATCGACTTCGTGGTTCGACAGCAACTGGATCTGCTGCTCGAAGGAACTGACGAGCGTGCGGAACTGGCCGGCCTTCTTCCGCGCGACGAGAAAGTCCACCACCGTTTTCGCTTCGGCGGGCGACAGGTCCGCCGGATCGACAATCTTCGCCTTGCCCGACGACTTCAGATACAACGCCGCAACGCCGATCGAGTAATTCCACGTATTGTCGTAACCGACGCGGCCACGTGTGCGGTCATCTTCGTAGACGGTCTTCCATGAGAGATCGGTGGAACCGTCGGCCTTCACGCCAAGCTTGTCGGGAAAATAGCCGAAGCTGTCGGCATTGCCGATCACCGGCACGCCGTATTGCTTGCCATCTTTCCCCACGACCACCGCCGAACGTTTCCATACGTCGGGCGTGCGTTGCCACAGCTTCAGGTTCGGATTCTTTTCGTCGATGACGAGATACGCGCCCTGCGGTCCAAGGATGTTCTGCGTGCCGCCTTCGAAAATGAAGATGTCCGCCTTGTTGCCCATCTGCGACGCAAGAACGTCGCGCATGAACACGCCGACATCGTTATTCGAGCCGGCGTATTGCATCTTCAGGCCAGTCGATTTTTGCAACACGGACCAGTCTTTCAATTGCGCAGTCGTCACGCCATACGCGCTGACCGTTTGCGACGCGGCAGCGGACGCAAAGCGACTCAGACCGAGCGTACCGGCAACGGCCATGGCGCCGGTAACAGCCATGCCTTTCAGCATGTCGCGCCGCGTGAGGTCCAGTTGCGAGGTGATGGAATTGCGGTCTTTCATGGTCAGCCCTCTAAGAAGTACTACCGGAAAAGTTAGTGAAGAAGAATCACGCAATCTTGAACGCGGCAGCTCACTGCATCGAAATCACCCGGTGTCGCGCTTTGGTCCCAGCTACGAATCTTCAGCCTGGTCCCGTCTGCCGTGAGTGCCGTCTGGTCGGTATATTTCCCGCGATACACATGCTCGGCCGGCGTGCACGCAATCGCGTTACTGATGCTCGCCGACACCGCCCGTCTGACCGGCGTCAGCCGTTCTGCGCGCACGGCGAAGAGCGCGGTATCTCCCGTGCGCAGATGCGAGCCTGTTGCGCATATGCCGCGCAGCGCCGTGTTGTTGAAGTCGACGGTCGCCTCACCGCTCTCGGTTATGGCCCGGACCGTACAGGGAAGCACGTTGTCGAAGCCCATGAATTCAGCGGCGAAGCGGCTCGACGGGCGGTCGAACAGATCTTCCGGTGTTCCGCATTGTTCGATACGCCCGCGTCGCATCAGCACGATCCGATCGCTCATGGTCAGCGCTTCTTCCTGGCTGTGCGTGATGTAGATGAACGTCATGCCGAGTGCTCGATGAAGCTCCACCAGTTCCGCCTGCATGTCATAGCGCAGCTTTTCGTCGAGCGCGCCCAGTGGTTCGTCGAGCAGCAAGATCGCCGGCCGTGTGACGATAGCGCGCGCCAACGCCACGCGTTGCCGCTCGCCACCCGAAAGCTGACCTATACGGCGACTGCCCTTCGCGCTCAGGCGCACCATCGACAAAGCGTCGTTCGCCTCGCGCCGGCATTCGTCTCTGGCGACACCCCGCAGCTTCAATCCATACGCGACGTTTTCCTCCACCGACATATGCGGGAACAACGCATAGCTCTGGAACACCGTCGTGCAGTTGCGCTTGGCAGCCGGAACGTCGCGGACATCCACGCCGTCGAGCGTCAACTGTGCCGCGTGAGAGACCTTCTCAAGCCCGGAAATCACGCGCAGCAGCGTGGTCTTGCCCGAACCGCTTTCGCCGAGGATCGTGAGGAATTCGCCGCGCCGCACATCTAGGGAAACATGGTCTAGCGCCGTGACCTGGCCATATTGATGCTTGAGATCGACGGCGCGAAGAATGTAGTCATCCTTCGCAACCGATGGTTCCTGCGCACCGCGGGCGGCCGTTGCGGCGCGGGCGGACTGGCCCATGGAAGAAACCGGCATGTCGGCATAACCTGCTCCTTCGCTACGCATTCTCAACATATCAAAACCTCTACGGTCAACAGGGTTGCAGCAATGGAAACAGCGTGCTGCAAAATGGCAAGAGTGGTCGACAACGGGTCGACCGTCCGGCAGCGCATGTCGGGTTGCATGCCGGCACTTTCGCCGCCGGTATTTGCTGCGAGTTGCGCAGGCACCGTCCGGCAGCCCGCCGCGATGCAGTGGATCGCCGCGCGGCGGATCTCGCAGACGCTCAGCGCACGCAAGGCGATGAGTGAATCGGCGATGCCGGAGAACGCCCGGCCACCGCCATCGACGACACCGGAGGACGCAGCCGCGCTCAGCGCCGCGAGCGCGGCACGCGCGCCGTCGACCCACTGCTTCGTTTCCCAGTGCGTATGCGCGCCGATACGCAGCACGCCCCAATCGCCGCCGAGCCGCGCGGCGCGCCGCTCGAGCTTCTCCCGATCGAGCGCGAGATAGCGCGTCGATCTGGCTTGCGCGACGAGAAGCGCGCGGCGTGCATCAATCACGTTTGCAGCGCCGTTTGCGCCGGCGAACACCGCGTGTCCATGCTCGACGACAAGTCTCGACGCACGGCCGAGCATGGCCGGCCGGACGTTCGATATCGACGTGCCCATTTCTTCGCTGACCACCGTCGCACCGGTCGCGGCGCAAAGATCGTCGAGCACATGCATGGCGTCGATACCGACTTCCGCGGGAACCAGCCCGAGCACATGCATGCGTAGCGCCGCGCGATTCGCGCTCAGTGTCGCGCGCGCCGCGCCTTCGAAGCCCCGTGCCACGATGAGCAGCGATTTCGCATGCATCGCGAACTGTTCGAGGATGCGCGCGAGCGGCCCGAACTCGGTGATCACTTCGTTGACGACCAGCACATGAACCGCGTCCATCTCGAAGCGCAATCCCTGCTCTTCCACCGACGCCCCCGCGACTTCAGGCTGCACGTTGAGACAGTAGCCGGCGTAGCGCTCGAAGCGCACGCCCGGCTCACGGCTTTCCTGGACATCGATCGCGCCTTTTGTCGGCATCTGCGCGAACGCGTCGTTCACGGCCCGCGCAATGGCTTCGTCCCCGTGCACGCTGCGGGCTATATCGAGCGCATCGGCCGCGTCGCACCGCTCGTTTTCCACGATGGCGGCAAACTCATGCTGCACCTGCTGTATCGCCTTGTTCAGCAATGCGGGCGGCATGCCCGCCGCAATGTATTTCGCCGCCTCTGCATACAAGCCCACGGCGATGCACGCCGTCCGCGTGGTGCCGTCGCCGAGATCGCGCTGCACTTGCCACAACGCGTCGCGCAAAATGCGCAGCGCCACCGATCCCGCGCCGGATTCGTTCGTCACGCGACGCGCGATATCCAGCCCCGACGAGCTGAATTGCGGACCACCGGAGCCGCCATCGAACATAAGGCCGCGGCCGTTCGGCCCGAGCGACGAGCCAATGGCGCGCACGCCCATGGCGAGGGCGCGCATGATCAATTCGCGCGCGGGGGCGCCAGTGACTATTTTTGATGCACTCACGGCTTGCATGATCGTGGCCGCTTGCGGCTCAGAGGCGGTCGGCGACGGCGTCGAACACCGCCATCGCGAGCGGCAATGCGCCCGGCGTGTCGCTATGCACGCAGATCGAGTCGATGGCGACCTGAACAGACTTGCCGTTGATGGACTTCGCCGTCTTCTCCGTGAGCGCGCGCATCACGCGTGTCACGGCGTCGTCCGGTGCAACCGCTTCATGGATCATCGTGATGATCTGACGGCCTTCGTCGTCGTAGTCGAGATCGGAGTAAAACTCGCACGCGTATTCCACGCCGCGCGCCTCGAAGACGCGCGTCATTTCGCTGTCCGTGCAGGTGATGACCGGCAGATTGAGTGCGAGTGCGGCATCCGCGATGCCTTCCGCGACCGCCGCGTATTTCATGCCCATGCCCATGAGCGCGCCATGCGGTTTGATGTGCGACATCGCCATGCCTTCCGCGTCGAGAAATGCGCGCAGCGCGCCGGTCTGATACAGCACGAGCGCGGCCGTCTCGCTGCGCGAGAGTTTCATCTCGCGCCGCCCGAAGCCTTCGCGATCCGGCAAGCCAGGATGCGAGCCGACCTTGATGCCGTGCTCCTTGGCTGCGCGAACCGTGCGCCACATGACGTTCGGATCCGACGCGTGGAATCCGCACGCGATGTTGGCGTGCGTGACGTAAGGCATCACCGCGGCGTCGTCGCCGAGATGGTAGATGCCGAAGGCTTCGCCCATGTCGCAATTGATGGAAAGCTTGGTCATCGATAGTCCTTTCAACGCACTGCCAGTATTGAAATCATCCCGTCGCGCCGCAGCGCGCCCGGCGCAATCCGTTTTCTTTCGCCGATCCGCCGTTTTTCAGCGAATCATGCGAGATATGATATATCGTGTTTGCGGCTGAAAAATAAAAAAACACGCGGTTTTTCGATGCTATTTTTTTTGCTTCGACTCGTTTTCCGATCGTCATTAAACTTTGTTGTACGCACTGAAATCCTTTCCTGTAAAGGATTCCAGCGCGTACAGCCGTTTTCGATGACCGCCATCTTTGCACGCTGAAGCTAAAATTCTTATCGATATTTAGTGACATCATATATCATGTCTCACCTTGAAAATCGCTATTCAACGTGCTCGGAGATGCCCATGGGCGATGTACCAATCGACGCGATCAGTCAGTCAGGCCACCTCGGGAGCAGCAGTCTGAGCGTTGCCGCGGAAACCATTCAGCTGGCGCAGGCAGAACAACTGACGTCTCGTTATTTCGGAATCGAAGGCTGCGCGTCGCGCTTGACGAGCGAGCGCGACCAGAACTTCAAGATCGTCGCCGCCGACGGCCGCGAATACGCGTTGCGTGTGACGAACCACGCGGAGGATCCCGAAGTCAACGACCTGCAGGTGTCGGCTCTATTGCACGTCGAACGGGTCGACCCGGCGATTCCCGTTCCGCGCGTGTTCCACACGCTCGATGGCCAGCCGCATCTGCGCCTGCCGTTCGAACAAGGACATCTGCGCGCCGTGCGGCTACTGTCGTACCTGCCCGGTACCCCGCTCAATACCGTCGCGCATACGTCGGTACATCGAAAGGAACTGGGGACGCATCTCGCCAACCTGGATCGGGCGCTGCGAGACTTTTCACATCACGCGGCAGGCCACGAACTGGCGTGGGATATTCAGCATGCAAGCGGCGTCAGGCCGCTGATCAACCATATTCCGGATGTTGGACGGCGTGCGCTTGCCGAACGTTTTCTTGCCGCGTTCGAGACGCACGCGAAGCCGGTGCTGCCATCGCTGCGCGCCCAGATCATTCACAACGATCTGAATTTCTATAACGTGCTGGTCGATCCGAAAGCGCACGAACGGCTCGTGGGGATTCTTGATTTCGGCGACATGGTGTACAGCCCGCTCATCGTTGATGTCGCGGTTGGCGCGTCGTATCACATGAATACGGTGGATGACCCGTGGGACGCCGTCGGCGATTTCGTGGCTGCGTATCACGCGGTTTCGCCGCTTGAGCGCGATGAAATCGACTTGCTCTACGACCTGATTGCAGCGCGCTTCGTGGTCACGGTCGCGATCACGGGCTGGCGCGCGGAGCGGTATCCGGAGAACAGCGCGTACATCCTCAAGAATAATGCGACCGCATGGCGCGGCCTCGCGCATCTATCAACCCTTCAACGCGATGAAGCGCAACGCCGGCTGCGCATCGCGTGTCACATGGAGTTGTGATCAATGGCTAAAATTTTGATGGTCAACGCGTTCAACCCCGCGACCGCGGACAAACTGAATCCCGATCTGCAAGCGCTGCTCGCACGTCGGCAAAGGGTTCTCGGCCCTTCCTACAAGCTGTTTTATGAGGAACCGATCCATCTCGTGCGCGCCGAAGGCGTGCATATGTACGACGCACAAGACAACCAGTATCTCGATGTCTACAACAACGTTCCGTCGGTCGGCCATTGCCATCCGCATGTGGTCGAGGCGATCACGAAGCAGGTTGCAACGCTCAACACGCACACACGTTATCTGCACGAGCTGATTCTGACCTATGCAGAGAAGCTGATCGCAACGTTTCCGCCCGAACTCTCGAACGTGATGTTCACATGCACCGGAAGCGAGACGTCAGATCTGGCGCTGCGTGTCGCGCGCAATTTCACTGGCGGCACGGGAATCATCGTGACGGAGACGGCGTATCACGGCATCACCAGCGCGGTGTCGGAAATCTCCCCGTCGCTCGGGGACAACGTACCGCTCGGTCAGCACGTGCGCACCGTTCCCGCACCGGATCCACTGCGCGGAGATGGCGCTGATGTCGGCGAAACGTTCGCGCGCAACGTGCAGACGGCTATCGACGATCTGAAACGGCATGGCATCAAGGTTGCAGCACTGATCGTGGACACCATCTTCTCCAGCGACGGCGTCTACGCCGATCCGGCCGGTTTCCTCGCGCCGGCCGTGGGAGCGGTGCGTCGCGCCGGAGGCGTATTCATCGCCGATGAAGTGCAGCCGGGATTCGGCCGCACGGGCGACGCAATGTGGGGCTTTCAGCGGCATGGCGTCGTGGCCGATCTTGTCATCATGGGCAAGCCGATGGGCAATGGGCTGCCTATCGCGGGCCTGATCGCCAAGCCGGAAGTGCTGCAGGATTTCGCCATGCGCGCGCGCTACTTCAACACGTTCGGGGGCAATCCGGTGTGCTGCGCGGCGGGGCTTGCGGTGCTGGAAGTCATCGAACGCGAACGGTTGATGGAGAACGCGAAGTCCGTCGGCGGTTATATGAAACAGGGACTGGCGGAACTGGCGAAGCGATACCCGTCGATTGGTCAGGTACGCGGCGCGGGATTCTTTATCGGGGTTGACCTGGTGAAAGACCGCGAGACGCAGGAGCCCGATCCTGACTTCGCAATCCGTCTTGTCAATGGTCTGCGCAAGCGCTTCATCCTGATCGGCGCGTCGGGTCCCGAAGGACACGTGCTCAAGATCCGCCCGCCGCTGCCGTTTTCGCGTGACAATGCGGACCACTTCCTGAACGCCATGGACGACACGCTGAAAGAGGAAAACGCGCGCCGGTAAACGCGAAGGATCGCTTCGCGCGATCCCTTCTTTTTAGGAGAATGCAGTCTCAGGAACGGCTCGCCTTACGGGCCGTGACCAAAGCGCTCTGCTGTCTTGACGACGCCGGCGGCAATTTGCGCACGCCTGCGCCGAGTTCGCTTTCGGCTAGCGTCGGCAAACGCGCTTCAATGCCTTCCGCCACGAGCGTCTGCAATCGCGGCATCAGCGCGTTCTCCGCCGCGACAAGGTCTTCCACGAGCTTTTGCCTGACCGCATCGGCATCACCTGATTCGATGGCGTCGACAAGTTCGCTATGGTGCACGTTTGCGTGTTCGCCGCCGTAGTCGGGATCCTCGAGCAGGCCGTAGAAAACGGGACCGACTTGTCCCCACAGTCCCTGAATCATTTCAAGCAAACGCGGCGAATGCGCTTTCTCGTAGATGGCGAAATGGAATTTTTCGTTGAGCTCGCGATAGGCGGTTTTATCGCCGCGTTCTATCGCACCGTCCATTGCTGCAAGTGTCTTTTTCAAGCGCGTCACATCGGATGTCTTGAAGGAGCGCGTGGCCATTTGTGCCGCGAGGCCTTCGAGTTCGCACCGTATCCGGTAGAGCTCGCCGAACGTAGACGGCGACAGTGTTGGCACCACGATCGAGCGATTCGGCAGCATTACAAGCAAGCGCTCGGCAACGAGCCGCTGAAGCGCTTCGCGCACGGGCGTCGTAGAAATGCCATATCGTTCGGCAAGCGAACGGATGATGAATACCTGACCAGGATGAAAGCTGCCTGAAATCAATCCGCCCTTTAAAATCGCATAGGTGCGGTCGTTTAAGTTCTGATGTTCCAGCTTGTCTTGCAGCATATCGCGTATCGCTTTGGCCCTGGGTGGAAGTCGCGCTGCTGCAGGGCGAAAGCAGCGCAAACGAGCGGCGAGCCCGGCGAACGCGACGACATTCCCGCGAGACGCCAAGGCTTGCGCAACCGCCCGCGTCCTGGCGTCAAGCTCTTCTGGCAGGGATGTTACGGATGCAACCGGCCCTTGGCAATGGCGTCGGCAGGCGGCCTGTGCGTTGTATCATATATCACTCGTTCAAACAATTCTAGAAAGCTTGATCGATGCCTCGCGATGCAAATTTTCACTGCAGTACAATTCTGAACGCTTGGAAGTTTGAGGATTTTCCGACGCGACAAATTCGTTAGAGGACAGATTCAACACGGTTTCCGGCCTGCAAAAATTGATGCGGGAAGCGGCGATCTGCACGCCGCCATCAATCGAACTGAAACTATTCCTGCTGCGGGATATGTGCAATTTCTTCACCTTCGTTTGACTTCGTCGCTCGAATGTTGGTCGAAAGCAGCTTAGCGCCTTCGGGCCTCCGTCAAAGGCCACAGATATTTCTCGGCTGGCTAGTATCGCGCTTTTGCCATACTCCTCTTGACGCCCGCAACTTTGAGCCGACGGCAGATATTGCAACAATCGGCATTGACAATTCGTCGAGGGTCGCGGCGGACACGCAGCGAACACCTAGGAACGCTGTTGGTTGTCGATCGCGTAACCGGTACCCCGCACCTCCTGCAACGAGCTATGAAACGCTGCTAGCCGCGCGAATGGAATGAGGCGTGAGACGACGCAGACCGCCTTGCAAAAACTAGGCAATGCTTGTGTCCGGCATCGCGGCAAGTACAGCTTCACCGCGCTGCCTTATTCGGCAACCTGGGAGCAGGTGCAGTCGGGCCGTGTTTGTGCCGCACCGCTTTCGAGTCTGGAAGTCGAATGGGTGATTGCGTGTCCGATGGAGCGGCACATCTCTCTCGCCGCGCAACGTTTCGCGGAAGCGTAGCGCCGTACGGCAGTCGAAAAAGCAGCGAGCGGACAGTGGCTCGGTGCGTTATCACGCAGCGAGTTGAGCAGCCTGCCCGTTCCTGGTACGCCGTTCCTCACGCCAACCGGCCAGACGCTTTCAGCAATTTTTGAAGGGTTTGCGACAAATAAAGGATTTGACATCGAATCATGCTGCGGGTCATACACCGCGTTCGCTGCGAAACTCTCTTACGTGAAGATATGGGATTTCATTTGGTCGGATTTAAATCCGACGGGCTCGAGGATGCACAGGTTTCCCTAACTTTGAGACTGCAAAGCGAACGCCCTCAGAGATTCAGTCTCCGCAGCATGAGTGCGAGTATCGACAGGCCGATATCACACGGCAACAACCGCCTCGATAGACGACCAGGCCGCGGCGGCGGCCAATCCTCGGTGGGATGCGTCAACAACGAATGGCGGATCGCCAGTTGAAAATTCGGCGAGGTGTAACCCGTTTGGTTCGCTGCAAGCCGACTATCATCAGGCGCATCGCATCTCAAAATAAAATGATTAGACATGCGAGATATATATACTAGACATTAAAAAATTGATCATTCTATCTTGCTCAAACACGACATTAGGATATTGCCTCTACACTAAAAAAAATGACCATTCCTTTTATGTCAAATTTAGATAGCCAGGTTATCCGCTACTATCGAACAGGTATTGTCAACTTGTTGCCCGGTGCTCCGCCGAAGATGCGGCACATCAGGATAACTAATTTAAGCTGCAAGGCGCTCCAACATTGGAGCGCACGTCACGCTTTCCCACGCCTCGAAGGCCTGAGCAATCCTTCCAGAACAGCAACCGCTAGGCACAACCAGACAGTAACAACGCTACCGTCCCTCCCTTCTTTTAGCTTGTCCATCAGAGTGTCTCCGTATTTTTTAAAATTCTGCGTCGCGCCTTGGCACAAGAGCGGGGCAACGGCGTCCCTAAATTGACCTCGACGGCTCGAAGTTCTTCCTTTCAAACCGGGAGAGAATCGCACCATGCGTTGATGTAGCAGGACGAGTGCACGGGTCCGAACGTGCCCCAGCAGCACGCGGTGCATGATCCTTGTGGGTACGCAACGCGTGCTCAGGCGACGCGAACAGGGATTCCCCAATGCGTCATTCCACGAGAACATGATCGCTTGGAATAAGCCGACGAGCGCGCTCGAGTGTCTCAAGACTTCACAGTGTGGACTGTAGCTTAGCCCGCCGCGAAGGACATCCTGCTCTCGGGCCCCGCCGCCTCCACGAAGCCGGCTATTGCGCAGAAAGTGCCGACGTTGGCGTCGCCAGCCAGCCTGAAGAGACCAAACGGGCATTCAGATATTGAAGGTACTGCTACTGCAGACACGCGCTTCAGCACGCGCAAAAAACAAGTATGTAAAAAAGCTCGTTGAGCCGGCGGCGAGCGAGCGGGTGTATGACAAAGGCTATCGGAAGGCTGGAACACCGTGACCGCGATCTCCGCCCGGCCTCATACCGTTACGAGGCGGCGCGGGCTGCGTGTAAGCAGCTCGACACCACTATCGGTCACGAGCACGGTCTCACTGAACGGAACACCGCTCGCCGACACGTATATATTATGAAAGGCAATGCCGGCCTCGAGCGCCCGATCGGAGGTCGGCACAAAAATGCGCGCGAAATCGCTGGTATGAGGCGTCGATTGCAGGTAGTAGCCAAGCGAGCTCAGTTGAAGCAACGCTTACCCGATGTACTGGTGGTCAGCTTGCAGGAGCAGTTATGATGTATTGATGCTTTGCAGGATGACATCGACGCACTCGACACGCGGCTTGCTGGTATGGTGACGCAAAACCATCAGATGCCCGCCCGCATCAATCGCATGGAACCGAGCGCCGGATCATCGGGTTTTTCATCGCGTCTTCCGTCCCGCTTTCGTGGGGGTTTCGGATGGCCGGCGACCGAGCGAGGCGTTAAACGCGAGCTGTGTGGTTCTGAGGGGGCTGAGCGCGGGTGACCGTGCTCGGCTACCCGACAATCTGCGGCACTACTGCTGCAGCTGATCTCGTGTCACACGGGTGTCTTGATTCCGGCGCAGCGCGCCGTGATCCAACGCGTCCGTTGCATGGAGGAAAATTGGCAGAAGACCCGTTCGCCTTATTCATCAGCCGCATTGTGTAGCTAAATCTTCATCTTGATAAGAAATCCTTATCTTTACAAAAACAGTTCTTCTGAAACCTGCAACCAGTTGTTCGCAATACCCCCATCCGAACAAAGCCGTGGCTGATGACCGCAGCCGGAAAACGATGACCGTGATAAAGCGATTTTGCTTTCTCCATCGCACGATTGTACGCAACTGCCCTAGCAACGTGACAATGCGCTGCACACCGTTAGGTCCCGTCTTGTTCATGTGCAGAATAACGCATGGCAACTGCAACGAGCCGGTCAACGCCAGCGCGCAGTCCAGCCTCGGGTACCGCGGCGAATCCAAGTATAAGTGCGTGACGGGCCGGTTGCGTCGCGTAATATGGTGATAGAGCGCGCGCTACGACGCCGGCTTCAGCGAGGTCTGCGCAAAAACGCACATCGTCGACGCCATCTCTTAAGAAAGCGACCACGTGCATTCCGGAGTTTGCTTCCCGGACTGCAAGGAAGTCCGGAAGTCGATCACGCAGCAAGCTGATCAGTGTGCGTTGACGTTCGCCATACAGTTGTCGCATGCGCCGAATGTGGCTGGCAAAGTATCCTTTTTCCATAAATTCCTGCAACGCGATCTGTTCAAGTAAAGGTGGATGGCGGTCGATAATTGCCTTAGTGTTGCGAAAACTTGTGGCGAGGTATTTTGGGACAACCAGATAGCCAAGGCGAAATACCGGTAGTAGTGACTTACTGAACGTCCCAACGTAAATCACCCGTGCGTCCTTGCCCATGCTGTGCAGGGCTGGCAACGGGCGGCCGTCATAACGAAATTCACTGTCATAGTCGTCCTCCACGATCCACGCGCCAGTCGAGCGGGAGAGGGACATGAGGGCTTCTCGACGACGCATGGACAGGGTCATCCCCAAGGGATACTGCCGAGACGGGGCAACGAGCACCATTCGAGGTGCTGGTTCACGATGCTGACCGGCCTCTGGGTTAATGCCCTCATCGTCAACGGGAACAGGCACCAACCGAGCACCGGCGGCAGTGAGCGCCGCACGAGCGCCGATATAACCGGGTTCCTCAATCCACACTGGATCGCCGGGGTCAAGCAGCAGGCGGGCAATCAGGTCGAAAGATTGCTGCGAACCTGACGTCACAATTACTTGTCCCGGCTCGCAATCGACAAGCCTGCCCGCCTGCAAATGCTTCGAGATCGCCTCGCGCAGCGGTAACTGGCCCGCGGGATCTGCGTATCCGAGCGAATTCAAAGAAATGTTACGCCACGCGTTCGCCATGATTCGGCTCCAAAGCTCGATCGGAAACGCGTCGTATGCGGGGATATCCGGCGTGAAGGCAGCAGGCGTCGAAGGACCAGTACTCAGCGACAGACGCGCCAGTGCGCGACCACGTAGCGAGAGTGCATCTGCCAATGACGACAGATCGGGAGATTCTTTGGACTTTGCCGCGAGCGCCGGTAGTTGATAGTCCTCGGGGAGGTTCTCCGCAACGAAGGTCCCAGCGCCCACACGGCTTACCAAATAGCCTTCTTCGACTAGCAGGTCGAAGGCAGAGGTGATGGTATTGCGGGATACGCCTAATTCTTCGGCCAAAACCCTGGTAGCCGGGAGACGCGTATTTGGCGAAATCCTCCCGGAGAGCATCGCTCGTCGCAACTCGTGGTAAAGCTGCCTGTAAGCAGGATGTAACGAGTCCGGATTGAGGGCGAAGCTTGAAAATACCCCCGCTGTCACTGTCTTCGCCATATTGACCCGATATCTAACCTTGCCCGTTCGGCAGTACCAGTCTGGTAAGACCCCGTACACAGGATATTGCACCGTGGTCGCCGTGCCTAGCACAAACTAATCACATCACATCCGTTGCGCTAATCGGGGTGTCGCGGTGGCGCTGCCACGCATGACCCACGCGCCTCTCGGTCAATAGCAGGCAGCGGCATATCAAGATTAGCGCCAACACCAATCCACACGACCCAGAACGGGAGCATTACTTCCAGCCCCGACGGGCCACGAAAATGCAGAACTCATCAAAAGGCTGTGCGAAGTTTTACCGTGTTTGGCGAAGGCAGGATGGCAAGTGTTCGACCTGCCAGGAACCCATCACAAAGGGCCCCCTGAGGTGTTCGTCATATTGGAAAAGAGCCGAGGGCGGGTCGGATGGAGCAAGCAACCTTCAGATGCATCATCTCAATTGCCGTAGAAATCATTAGTCTGCCGAAAATACAGTTGTGGTACCCGTGTGTCGAAAGATGCCTTTGCAGAAGCTTGAGCCGTGTAGATCGAGAGATCCATGCACGGTTCTAGACCCATGCACGGTACTGGGGGCTGGACGGGGTGACCGCGCCTAGCTACCCGACAGAGGTCCAGCGTCTTCCGGAAAATGACCGCCGCTATAGGCTGTAGCATCCAGTAAATGGGATTTTTATACCTTACTGTACTTATCCATTTTTTATTCATTAAATCGTTAGGTAAGCCATGATCTTTTCCGCGTCAACCCGTTCGCGGTGGTCCTCGTGCACGACGCGACCTCGTTCGATGATGACAAAGCGGTCGGCAATCTCTAGCGTGAAGCTAAGGGCCTGCTCAGAAACCAGGACGGAAAAGTTACGCTCTCGCTTTAGTCGATTTAATGTCCGTGCAATCTCTTTGATTATCGATGGTTGAATGCCGTCCGTGGGCTCGTCCAAGATCAGGACCTTAGGCTCAGAAACAAGCGCACGCGCGATAGCGAGCTGTTGTTGCTGACCGCCTGAGAGGTTCCCTCCTCGCCTTGCGCGCATTTCCCAAAGCACCGGAAACGCGTCAAAGATGTAGTCCGGTATTTTCAGGGGGCGAAATCGATCGATCCCAGTGTAGATATTTTCTTCAACACTTAGATGAGGAAAGATCATTCTTCCCTGCGGTACGTAAGCTAAACCTGCCGCAACCCGTTCGTGGCTGCGTTTTCCAGTGATCTCCTGCTCAGAAACACGGATTCGCCCGCTACGGGTCGGAATTATTCCGATGATTGATTTAAGCAAGGTGGTTTTTCCCATCCCGTTGCGACCCATAACTGCGAGCGTTTCGCCGCCAGTCAGGGTAAAACTTAAATCGTGAAGAATATGGCTCTCGCCGTAAAAGACATTGAGGTTTTCGACGGTCAGCATGATCAATGTCCCAGATAAACTTCAATAACCCGTGGGTCTTGCTGGACTTTTTCAATCTTCCCTTCAGCAAGCATTTTGCCCTGGTGAAGAACGGTTACCTTGTGAGCGACCGCTTTCACGAATTCCATGTCGTGTTCGATAACCACAACGGATCGACCGCGCGCTATTTCGCGCAACAGATCTGCCGTCTGTTCTCGCTCCTTTGCGCTCATCCCTGCGACGGGTTCATCAAGTAAAAGTAACTCGGGCTCCTGCATAAGGAGCATGCCGATCTCCAGCCATTGCTTCTGCCCATGTGACAATTGGCCGGCCTTTCTCTCAAAGTGTGAGTCCAGAAACACCGTCCTTGCTATTTCTCCGATTGCATCATCGAACGCGCTATCACGGCGAAAACACAGACAACCTACTACCCCACGCGGCTTTGGCGACGAGATCTCTAAATTTTCGAACACGGTCAAATCTTCATACACCATCGGTGTCTGAAATTTCCGCCCGACCCCTGCTCTCGTAATCTGGTATTCGAGCATCCGCTCAAGATTGCGCCCGTTAAACAAAATCTTCCCCGTATCAGGACGGGTCTTACCGCAAATGGCGTCAAGCAGCGTCGTCTTACCCGCGCCATTTGGTCCTATGACCACATGTAACGCATGCTCCTCGACATAAAAGTTCAAGTTATCCAAAGCCTTGAATCCATCAAACGAAACGCACAAGTCCTCAACGGCAAGAATCATTTGTCCCATTATTTTACCCTTGAGCGTTCGCCAAGCCACTCAATCACACCAGCTAGACCTTTTGGAAGAAACATCGGCACAAAAATAAAGAGTGCCCCCATCAAGTAGAGCCAGAAACCCACAAAATGCTCCGAGAGGTAGCTTTTCGCCACCCCTACCAGGACGGTACCGTACACGGCACCAATCAGGGAAAGGCGTCCTCCGACCGCAGCGTAGATAACCATTTCAATCGATGTCACAATGCCGCAAACGGACGGCGACGCGAAGCCGACCTGCATCGTGAACATTGCTCCGCCAATCGAAGAATACAGCGCCGCCATTGCAAAAATAAAACCTTTGAACAAGGCTGGGTCGTACCCTGAGAAGCGAATGCGATCCTCGCGGTCTCGGATGGCGATCAGGATCTTGCCGAGACGACTTCCCAAGACAAATCGTCCCGCCAGCACTGCCAGTATTAAAAGACACGCGGTAACGTAATAGAGAAAATAAACGGCCGTATTGCTTTGGACACTTTGCCCCATGAATGTGGGTAGATCAGTGATGCCGTTCGCCCCGCCCGTATAACCCTGTTGCCCAACAATCACGATCGACATGATCGCCGCTAAAGATAACGTCACGATCGAAAAGTAAACGCCACCGACTCGCTTTCGAAAGTTCGCGTACGCAAGCAAGAACGCAAGACCTGCTGGAATGACGACGATAGCTGGTATCGCGAACCAGACATGTTGGAATGGTCTCCACCACCAAGGCAAAGTATCGATGCTGTTGTAAGTCATGAAATCGGGTAAGGGAGCGCCCCCGGAACCGAACACAGCGGCGGCAGGATCCGCCGCGGAAGCCTCGAGCTTCATATACATCGCCGTCATGTAGCTACCAAGACCAAAGAAAATCCCTTGGCCGAGGCTCAAAATTCCGCCATATCCCCAAGCAAGTACCAGCCCGACGGCACAGAACGCAAGGCTCAAATATTTTGCAAACAATCCAAGACGAAATGTTCCTGACAATACCGGTATCGCGACCAACAGCAACACAGCCAAGAGCGGCAATGCTGAATATTCAAGCAACACCATGGCACCACGAGGCCTAGCGGTAGGTGTCCTGGAAGGAGAGATCAACATATCTTTCATGTCAGCGTCTTACCCTGTTCGTGAACAGCCCGCTTGGGCGCAAATAGAGCGCGACAATAACTAGGATCAAAATCAAAGCCTTAGCCATTGATCCACTAAGTAATAGCTCCGAGATAGACTGCATCTGACCGATGAGAAAGGCAGAGAGGAAGGTGCCAAGCAGGCTCTCCACCCCCCCAAAAACGACGACGATAAACGTATCTACGATATATTGTTGGCCTGTCGCCGGTCCGGTAGATGCGAGCATGGTCAGCGCGCTGCCGGCGATCCCCGCCAAGCCGCATCCGACCGCGAAAGTGACAGCGTCAACGCGTTCAGTATTGATTCCCGCAGCGCCAGCCATAGCGCGGTTTTGCATTACTGCTCGAATCCTTAGTCCCCACCCGCTTCGAAATAGAAAGGTGTAGACCGAGAGCGCAACACAAAACGTAAGCAAAATGATGAATAGCCGGCTAAGAGGGATTACGATATCCGGACTGGGGATCCATGCACCTTGCAACCAATCAACGGTAGGAACGCTGACGTCGATCGGCCCAAACACTTGCCGAAAAAACTGTTGCAGCACAAGCGAAAGGCCCCATGTTGCTAATAGCGTGTCGAGTGGTCGAGCATAGAGAAAACGAATCATCCCCCGTTCTAAAATAAAACCCGCTCCGGCGGTTACGACAAAGGCAACCGCAATTCCTACAAAAAAATACAACCCCATCAGTGATGGAAGATAGCGGCTAAATCCAATCGACGTCAGGTAGGTCATGTAGGCTCCGAGCGCCATTAGTTCACCATGGGCCATATTGATCACGCCCATCTGCCCGAAAACTATGGCCAGACCGATCGCCATCAATGCGAGCACGGTGAACAACGACAGGCCATTAAAAACCTGCGTGAGAAACGTAGCGAGAGTCATTGCACACCTACCACTTGACTGAAGGGCGTTGCGGCATCCACGGAATCGACCGCGATTGCCGCACGTTCACGTGGACCACACCAACGCTTAGAGTTTCGGAAACGGATTTGGCTCGAGCAATGGCGACTCATAGAGGATGCTGACCTGCCCGTCGGGTTTAAACGCACCGATGCGTGCGTGCTTCCACAGGTGATGGTTCGTCGCATGAATGCGGACCATGCCTTCCGGCGAATTCATTTCAAGATTCGACGATGCGGCAACAACCTTCGGTACATCAAAGCTACCCGCTTTTTCGACTGCCCTCTTCCAAAGGTAGACCGACGTGTACGCACACTCGAGCGTATCGCCCACCACGCGATCTGCCCCATACTTTGCTTTGAACGCAGCGACAAATTTTTGGTTTTCTGGCGTCGCAATACTCTGGAAATATCCCATGCACGTGAGCACCCCGACCAGGTTCTCACGACCGACGCCGATCGCTTCCTCCTCGGTCACGGCCATCGCCATGATTGGTTGATTCTTGCCGTTAATGCCCACCGAATTCAATTGCTTGTAAAAGGCCACATTCGACCCGCCGACCACCGTGGAAATAATCACTTCGGGCTTCGTAGATTGAATCTTGCTGATGACGGACGAAAACTCTGTTGTGCCCAACGGAAAGTAGTCCTCTCCTACGACTCGACCGCCGTGCTTCGGAATCACCGTTTGCGCAATTTTATTGGTTGTACGCGGCCAAATGTAGTCGGAACCCACGAGGAAAAACGTCTTCTTACCGTTCTTCGAAAGCCAATCAATTGCCTGGATAATCGACTGTGTCGCTTCTTGACCGGTGTAAATCAGATTTTTAGAGAGCTCTAAGCCGATATCGTACGTCGGGTAGTAAAGCAGCCCGTTATACCGTTCGAACACTGGCACCACAGCTTTACGCGATGCTCCCGTGTAGCATCCAAACACAACAGACACTTTATCGCTCTCGAGCAACTTTTGCGCCTTCTCAGCAAAGGTCGGATTATCGCTTGCACCGTCCTCTACAATTGGCGAGATCGGGCGGCCGAGCACGCCCCCCGACTGATTGATTTCGTCGATCGCAAGCTTCTCGGCATCAACGACGTGGGCCTCGGCAATCGCAATTGTGCCGGTCAGCGAATGTAAAATGCCGACCTTTACGGGCTCTGCCGCCATCGCCTTGCCTGATCCAGCCATCATAGAGGCAGGAGCTAGACCAGACGCTGCAGTAATTGCGGCGGCCTTTAGGAATTTACGACGACTCTGTTTAGCATTACTAAACGACTTCTTCTCTTCCCTGGTTTTCATCGCATTTCCCGTTGTTAGAAACCTTGCATTTTTCATTCAGCGACGTAGATATCGTCGCACTGCTGACGAACAGCTGCACCTACCTTCCTGTTAAAATCGAGTCATCAATTCGGATCTACAGTTAAACGATTCATACATAGATGGCCACATCTAAAGCACCGTCATCATCCAATTTCTTACCGTTACGTCATTGTGGTGCAGTGTGTTGGTACCAACGCAACGTACGTCAAAACGCCGATTCACTCTCGACGACCTTTACCAACATATGCAAAACATCTATGCGAGGACGTTCCTTCAAACTCATTTTGGACTGGCTGTCTGGTCCGATATCCCCGCATAACACCCAGAGCATATGTTCAATGAGCGCCACGCGCATCTCACTCGATCGTTCAATCGAAAGAAGCGATACAGTGAGATCAGCTAGTCTGGGTCGGTCGCTCGTTCAGAAAAGAGAGGGTTCTGCGCTCCGACAACTGCTAACGGTGGCCACCACCCCAAATATTCTTCTCATCCATAGAAAAACTCTGCACCCGTAACCTCGGCGCCATTAATACGTCATCCTTGACAATTGGCTGCTCTCAAGCGTCGTTCCTGTTCACACGCTCCAAGGCTATTGTCACTGTACGAAAATGCGACCCGATAGTGCCATTAACCGGATATGGACAGGGCCAAAACCCGAATCACGAAAGCAAAGGTTGTTTTCTCATGACGACGACCGCCCCTTCGCGTCGCAACAATGGTACCCGGCGACAGATCCACGTTGTGTTCGACGAACTTTGAACGCCGAAGGATTACGCTCAAGAGCGGACAACGTCACGAAGGAACGGACCAAATACACGATTGACATAGCACGTTCGCGGCCCTTCGCGCAATCGATGTCGTTGGACACACCAGCCTCGGCGCAACGCACGACAACTACACAACTGACGGAGCGCCGAGGCGGCCGATATACGCCTGAACGATGTCTCCGAGTACAGCATTGGCGATCGGTGCGCAACGCTCACTCTGAGCCCGCAAAAAATTTACGTCGATAGTCTCAGCAGATAGCTCACCTGTGTGACCGACATACCACCGCTCAAGGCCCGATGCGCTCGCTTCCAAATGGAACTGCAGCGCGAGTCCATGATTGCCGTAAGAAAACGCTTGACGTTCATATCGAGCGCTTGAGGCCAGCAGTTGTGCGCCCTTCGGGAGATCGAATGTGTCGCCATGCCAATGCAGGACTGACCCATCGGCGAGCGCCTTCAAGGGCGAATCGAGACCAGCTGGAGTGAGTTGAAGCGCCGACCAGCCGATCTCTTTCCCGTTTGCTCCCGGATAGACGTTGGCGCCAAGTGCTGCCGCCATGATCTGCGCTCCAAGACAGATCCCCAGAACAGGGATGCCCGCTGCGAGTCGAGCGCGTACGACCGCGATCTCGTCAGTGAGAAACGGGTACTGGTCGTCTTGATAGACCCCGATCGGCCCACCCAGCACGATAAGAAGATCGGCTGCAAGAGCCTCCTTCTGAAAGCCCCGTTCCACGGGTGTCTCGATGTAACGAATGTCGAACCCATTATTCCTAACAACAGCATCCAGAGCATCTAGGTCTTCAAACCCTACGTGACACAGAACAACTGCGCTGCGCTTCATACCTTATTCTCCGCGGGCAACTTTAAGGTGAGGCCGTCAAGTGCAGCCGTGATTTTGACTTGGCATCCTAGACGCGACGTTTCAGTTACCGAAGGGATTAGGTCGAGCATATCTTCTTCGTCTTCGGTCGCCGCTGGCAACTTATCAAACCAAATTGGATCCACTATCACGTGGCACGTCGAGCAATCCATCTCTCCTCCACATAGTCCTTCCATTGGTAGCCCGGATTTCCGACATGCATCCAGCACTGATCGACCATCAGGCACTCCGACCCTGGTTCCTACCTCATCGGGGGTAACGATATAAATATGTGGCATAACAACAAGCCCTATGTTAGTGAGTGACAGGTACACCGCGAGCGGTAGAGTATTCGGTGAAGATTTCCTCGTTTGGATTGCAGAGGCGATATGCTTCGCGTGCGGCGATGGCAGCCTCCGAAAATCCGGTCAGAATCAATTTCAGCTTGCCTGGATAGGTAGCAACATCGCCTACGGCAAAGACAGCGGCCAAGTTCGTCGCACACGTGGCCGGTTCGACGACCACTTGTGTTCCGTCGATACGGAGTCCCCATTCGTGATATGCGCTAGCATCGGTCGCAAGTCCGAAGAAAAGCAGCATATCGTCGCAATCGATGATGCGTGGCGATGTTCCAACTTGAACCTCAACATGTTGGAGTTGCTGATCACTTCCGCCTAGGCCGAGCACTTTCGCGGGCGCCACGATCTCGATTCGTCCAGTGTCGACCAGTTCGTGCATTTGTCGCAACGTTTCCGGCGCCGCTCGAAATCGCTCCCGTCGATGGATGAGGGTCAAGCTTTTCGTGATTGGCGCAAGTTCAACGGCCCAATCGACGGCCGAGTCACCACCTCCGGCAATAACAACGCTTCGGTTCTCGAACCGATCCTTATGTGTTACGCCGTAATGGACACCACAACCTTCGAACCTATCAAGGCCCGGCCAATCAGGCTTGTTAGGACGCAGCAAGCCCGCACCACTTGCCACAATAATTGCTCCACATACGATTTTGACCCCGCTCGACATCACCACGTACCACCGATCGTCCCTGCGATCCATTTCAACAATATGGGCCGAGCAATGAAACACTGGTTCGAAAGGACGCGCCTGCGTGAGTAACTGCTCGATGAGTGCCCCTCCGGTAATTCGTGGGAGCGCCGGAATGTCGAAGATTGGCTTTTCGGGATACAACGCGACACATTGCCCTCCGGGATGCGGAAGTGCGTCTATCAGATGGCTCTTTAGACCCGCCATCCCACACTCGAATGCGGTGAAGATGCCCACAGGACCCGCACCCACAATCAAGACATCAGTTTTAACTTCGGTTTGCGCGCTCATACAGCCACCATTTCAACTTCGATACTATGAACGGCAGAACTGTCGCCAAGGTCGCTCTTAATACCGTTATTCAGCACGTTAACATTTCCGCCGGAACCGTCAATTGAAGGCCAACGCCCCTTAGGCAGCAGTGCTACTCCGACCGGAACGTTTTCTGTAGTTTGCATTGCGACAGTAAGAGAGCCGGCTTCGTTCTTGAGCGTTACGTTCTGCCCATTAACCAAGTCTCGATGTATTGCGTCGCACGGATTGATCCAGACCGTCTGTTCACCAAGTCTTGCCGCAATGCGACTATCGTTCGCGTAGCTCGAATTCATCAGCCACACATCTGCCGGCGAGAGCAGGCGTAAGCGTCCATTCGCGGGACGTGCGTCCGGAGTAGGCGAAGGTGCTCGGGACATACCTGCTTCTGCCCAGACGCTCGACGCTACCTGAACTTTGCCGTTCGCGGTGGGAAACACACCGTCCTGGAAATGCACGGTAGGCTCGTCTCGCCACGGCACTGTGCCGCGTATCTTTAGTTCGTCAAATGACACCGACATGCCAAGCTGGTTGAGCATCGCCGCGATCACCTCCTCGTCGCTCTCGTGCAATGCAGGATCGTTCAGACCCATTGCTCGAGCGAGCCTGCGAAAGATTTCTTGATTGGATAGACTTTCGCCGGCCGGAACCACCGCCGCGGCTTGCGCCGAAACCGTGTAGTCGAAGTACGACAGGATAAGATCATCGAATTCGAGAAATGTCGCAGCAGGAAGCACATAGTCTGCATACGAAGTCGTATCCGTAGGAAAAATATCGACGGCGACGTGAAAAAGATCCTCTCTCGTGAGGGCGGAGCGAAGGCGCTGTTGCTCAGGGCTCGACGCCGCTATGTTGTTGTTCCAAGTGAAGAGCGCTCGACTGCGTTCGCGGTCCTCCAACGTCTGCGCAAGGTCCATATGGCTGACGGTGGTTACAGCAGCTTGCGGGCGCCTCAGTGCCGCACCTGCAAGCCAGTCCATATCAAGGCCGCGTGCAGGTGCAGAGTTCATGTAAAGGAACCCCGTTCCCCGCTTCCCTAAGTTTCCCGTCGCAACCGGCAGCAAAGCTACGCTTCGCATTACGTTGCCGCCAGTCGCCTGACGCTGCAATCCCTGCCCCATCCACAGCATTGACTTACCTGTGCCATACCACGTGGCTGCCTGCTCGATCTTAGCTACCGGCACGCCAGTCTCCACGGCCGCCATTTCCGGCGTCGTCTCGGCTACATGCGTCGCAATTTCGTCCCAACCTTCAACCGAATTCTTCAGGAACTCGGGATCAAATTTGCCTTCTCGTTGAAGGACGTGAAGGATGGCGAAAGCAAGTAAAGCGTCCGTTCCCGGCCGCAACTGCAAGTGAAGGTCAGCAAGCGTGGCGGTGCCGTGCCGAATGGGGTCAATCACGACAAGCTTCGTCCGCCGCTTTGCTTTGGGTAACCAGTGCCTATGAAGATGAGGCGCGCTCGCAGAAGGATTGGCTCCCCAGACAAACAAACAGTCGGCATCTGCAACCGTATCTGGGTCGAAGCCAAAGAACGAATTGCCGAACATCAAACGCAGAGCGTCATGTCCGGCTTTATTGCATACGGAATCGGGATCGACTTCCGTAGCGCCCAGTCTATGGAAAAATCGATTGGGAAAAGTACCCGCAATCAGTGCGCAGGTGCCGGTGTAGTGTGTATGAAACACAGATTGATATCCGTGTCTTTCACCAATTGCGCCGAGTCGCACCGCGATATCGGCCAGCGCATCGTTCCAGGAAACCTGAACAAAAGTGTTACTTCCCTTCGGACCTGAACGCTTTAGAGGAGCGGTCAATCGTTGTTGCGGATCAAGCCAGGCGCCGTTGTATGCGAGAGAACATTTTCCGCACAACGCGCCTTGAGCCCTGGAATGCTCCGGATCCCCGAGAACGCGCGACACGCGCCCATCGCGAACGATCGCAACAATACCGCACGCGTCGTAACAGTCTCGAGGACAGGTGGTCTTGACAGTTCTTTTTTCGTTTGCGTTCATGTTTTGGTTTCGAGGACGAAGGCAAGCAGACATATGTGACGGCGAACCAAGGATCCGACTTGCCATAGACAAAATATAAATTAATAATGGTGGGAAAAGCCCACCACCTTATTGACTTTAGCCAGACCACTTCACTGTGACTCGTGCCCCAGAACTTGTGTTGCTCAGCGCCCGCCTTCGAGATGCCAGGTTCGAAGCGCTGCCGTTACACGTGCGGGTGCATCGGCTACTGCGCGAGCTTATCCTCGACGGCACTCTCGCGTCCGGCGACAAGCTTCCAGCATCTCGAGCGCTCGCAGGCTCTCTTGAACTTTCTCGAGACACCATCGAAAACGCATACTCACAGCTCGAAGTAGAAGGCTTTCTCGAGCGGCGAGCAGGCAGTGGCAGCTATATATCGGCGAGGGCCGAGTCAGTCCGTAGCGAGCCACGTACGCGTCCGATCTCGTTGCGAGCTGCAAGACTGTCGGGTGGCCTCACGATTAGCGAACGGGGTCGTAACGCGCTCAGGACTGGCGGTGTACACGATCAGATCGAGTTGCAGGCATTTGCAGCCGGCATACCGGAGACCCGCGGTTTTCCTCTAACTTCTTGGGAACGAATGCATCGGCAGGTCCTGCGAGAATACGGAACGTCAGCGCTCCTGCACGGTGATCCGCGAGGCGCACCAGAATTGCGGGAGGCAATCGCCAGTTACCTCAATCAAGAACGTGGCACGCATGCGAACCCAGATTACGTAATGGTGCTGACAAGCTCCCAGCAAGCTCTTGGTTTATGTGCTCACGTACTTGCAGATCATGGGGACAACATATTTATCGAAGACCCTGCTTACCACGGGGCACGCAGAGCCTTCGAATCGTCCGGTCTGAGAACTATACCTATTGCTGTCGACGCCGAAGGTATGCAGGTAGGTCATCTCTCGAATCACTCCAGCGATGCGCGAATCGTTTACTTAACCCCTTCCCATCAATACCCAACCGGCGCAACGCTCAGTCTCGATCGTCGCCTCGCGGCTATTGCATGGGCAGAGCGTGTAAATGGATGGATTCTCGAAGACGACTACGATAGCGAGTTTCACTACAGTAGTCGGCCTGTCGCGAGTATGCAGGGGTTAGATTCCAACAATCGGACTATCTATATCGGCACGTTCAGCAAATCACTTTTCCCGAGCATCCGTATCGGATATATGGTGTTGCCCGCCGAATTGGTTGAACCGATGGTGGTGGCGCGTACGCTTCTGGATGGCCACACAAACAGGATCGTGCAGCTGACACTCGCGCGCTTTATTGACGCAGGTCATTTTGGTGCGCATGTTAAGACCATGCGCCGCGTGTATCGCGGTAGGCTTGAAGCGTTGCAGGAAGGTCTCAAGAAAAATCTCGCAGGAATGGTTCATATGTACGTTCCTAACGGAGGCTTGCAGATGCCGTGCCTGTTAGACGAAGATGTCGACGAGTCAAGTACGATTGCACTCGCGGCTCGCGCGGGCATTGATCTGCCGGGACTGAGTCGTCTTTATCATACCCCTCCCCCACGAGGAGGATGGTTAATGGGTTTCGCCGCCTTTACACCCGACGAAATAAAAACCGCCTCCCAACGTCTGGCAAAGGCGCTCGTCAGCTAAATCACTTGACTTGATACCCCCTTTACGTTGCATGCATATCGCTTTATCCATGGCACCGCCATTACACGCAGCAAGCGCAAATTCATTCGTTTTCAAGCACATAGCTGATACGACTCGGCGCCCTTATGCGGAACGTCGTTTATCTCTTGCAAGATAGTTTCGGTCGTGTTTCCCCTGGATGTCATCCGCAGCTATTGCACCGCTGCCACATCGCAACCTCTGAGGCCGCGTCATTTCTCTTGCAAGCAACCGTCATCGACCGAACCGTGTAATTGGTGAGCCCTGACACGCAGGAGGGCGATGACAAAAGTGGTCTGGTATCTATCGAACAATTGGCATGGAAAAACAATTAACGTATCGCTATATTTCTCTGTATATGACACTTTCTCGACTCTTTCCAGGCAGATTATGACGACCACCCCACCAAACCCTGATGTTGCTCCCAGCGACAGAACGCGTCTTAAAAGATACAACTGGCTCGCGAAATACGACAAGGACACGATCAACGCCATAATTGATTCAGGGATTGTTTGCAATGTCGGCTACATTATCGCCGATCAACCGTACGTGACGCCGACAAATCATTGGCGAATGGACGATCACGTTTACTGGCACGGCTCCTCTGCAAGTCGAATGCTAAGAGCGCAATCCGCCGGCATACCCGTGTGTTTTTCAGTCACGCATCTCGACGGGATTGTGTTTGCAAGAGCTGCTTTTAACCACAACGTGAACTTTCGCTCTGTGATGGCGTTCGGAAATGCAGAGTTTGTTGAGAATGAGGTAGAGAAACGCCATGCACTAGAGGCGTTCACCAACCGTTTAGCACCGGGCCTGTGGGAACACTGTCGGAAACCCTCTGAGCAAGAATGGAAGGCGACTCGCGTGCTTCGATTGCGGTTGGACGAGGTGTCCGCAAAGGTACGCACTGGCCCTCCTGTGGACGAGCCAGACGATTACGCCCTCGATATATGGGCGGGGACTATTCCTATTGAGCGTCGGGTCATGACACCGGAGACGGATCCAAAAGCTGGGACTGGCGTTGAGATCCCACATTTTATTCGCAACTTCCGTTATTGATTGACTAGCCCCGCACAGAAGCGATCGACACGCCCGATGTCTTCCGGCGCAACGCCTACGCAGCCATAGAATATGAGCATCCTAAACGAAGAGAAAGTTTTGACTGTCCGGCACTGGACGGACCGGCTGTTCTCGTTTGTCACCACTAGGAACGCTCCCTTTCGGTTTTCAAATGGCCACTTCACCATGGTGGGGTTAACCGACGATTGCAGGCCCCTTCTGCGCGCATACAGCATTGCGAGTGCGAATTATGAAGACCATCTGGAGTTTTTGAGCATCAAAGTTGACGATGGTCCGCAAACGTCACGACTTCAACACATACGACCGGGCGACACAGTATTGGTAGGTCGAAAACCCACAGGCACCCTGTTAATCGACTACCTGTTGCCGGGAAAGAATCTGTATTTGATCGGTACGGGCACCGGTATCGCGCCGTTTCTGTCTATCATCCGCGATCCCGAAACTTATTCGAGATTTGAGAGGGTTATCCTGGTGCATGGAGTTCGCGCAGCCAAAGAACTTGCGTACAGGGACCTCATCGACGACAGCTTTCGACAACATGAGCTTGTCGGCGAACAATCAATCTCACAGTTGCTGTACTACCCGACAGTTACACACGAACGCTTCATAAATCAAGGTCGGATAACGCATCTCCTCGAAAACAAAGTCATTTTCCATGATCTCAGTATGCCCGAATTCAACTCTATGGACCGACCGTGTCATGTTGTGCGGCAGCCCGCAGATGTTGACCGATCTTATCGTCTTCTTGGCACCTATGAATTCGAAGAAGGAAGCACCAGTAGACCCGGCCATTTCGTTGTCGAACGAGCCTTCGCAGAGAAGTAGGCAACGCGGGGTGTAGCACAGGATGCCGGTCACCTTTTACACGAGATTGAAGTCCAGATGTCCCGTCGGTCTTTTTTCGTGGGCCAGCGTTCGTTGGTATTCACGTCAATACAGAGAGAGTACGTACTATGAGCAAAGATTAGCCATCCTTTGCTCGTCGAGCCAGCCCCAGTTACTGTTAGGTCAGTCAGTCTTCCTCAAGAAGAACCGGAAGCGATCGATCCGTTTCGGTCCTCGCTGCGTAGCGAGGATGGGATGTCTCCTATAAATAGGCTTGGCGACTACGACAAATCAGAGGTTGAGAACACCTGACCCGACTTCCGTTTCTTCGCTCGTGGATGTCATATCGGGACTGAAGACATAGATAGGGGCGTCGATCACAAGCGGAAACGCGGTAACCAAGAAAAGATCAGAACGGAGAGCGGCACTCGAAAAATGCGAACATCTCGCTGACTCGGTAACCCAACCGAAACAGCTACTGGTCAACGCGACGCCAACGAAAACCAAACTGTTCGACACTCTCAGTCCGTGTCGGTGTGGCGAAATCATGGCGCACGCCTGTGACAGGATAAGAGGATGAATTAATCCGACTGAGAACAATACGCAGGCCAACGCCGTGCTTAAGCGCCATCATCTGATCTTCCGGCAAGCCGTGCAGCCTCGAAAAACCATCGGCGCATCATCTCACTTCCATTTTTAACTGCGTTTTCGATGTCGGACATGCTCAGACCGGGCCCCGAATGAACACCGCCCCCCGCCTGTTCACAAAGCTCATGGTCCCAGCTTATGCATGTTGTCGCTGTGGCTTCGAAATGAGCTTGAAATCCCCAACAACCAGGTTCAATGAAAAATCCTTGGTTCAGACAACGGGAGCCCTCAACTAGCGCGACTGCATCTCTCGGAATTTCGAAAGTATCATAATGCCATTGCATTGGTTTTAACGGCCGTGGCAGATCACGTAACAGCCGATCCCGCTGCCCCGCAACGGTAAGCGATAATGGCTCGCACCGTGCCTCGAAGAACCCCATTGGGGCAACCGACGCGCCAAACGCACGAGCAATGAGCTGTGCTCCTAAGCACAGACCGAGAATTGCACGACCCGCGGATGCATATGCGCGGATAAGCGCCAGTAACTCCCCGTAATGCGGGAATTGCTGCTCGTCGCAGCTACTCATCGGTCCGCCAAGGATAACCAATGCGTCGCATCGGATTGCATCTTGATGATCCTCTCGCAATTCAGCCGCGAACGCGTCGGATTCTTCGGTGTTGCGCACGTACGCATACCGCAGTCGATGGCCAAGCCGTTCGGCCTCACTACGCAACAAGCCCGCCGGCGCTTCATCGGCATGTACCACGACAAGTATTGAAAGACTCATGGAAAAGCAGGGCTATATTGCTTCCACGGCCGCGCTTGTTCGATCGCGTAAGCGGCCTGAAAAAGAATACGCTCGTTTCCTGTGGCAGCCACGAGCTGAGCGCCGATAGGAAGCCCGTCTTCTGCGCGCCCTGCCGGCACCGACGCGGCAGGTTGCTGAGTTAGATTGAATGGGTAAGTAAATGGGCACCAGCTCCAATCATCCTCCGCAAACACAGTCGGTGTTGCTCGACCAACGGCATAAGGTGGAACCGGCATCACAGGCGTCAAAAGCACGTCATAGGTTTGATGAAAAATTTGCATAGCCTGAGCCATCGCCTGACGAGCATTACAAGCAGACAAATATCGATCAAGCCCTATGCTACTGCCCTGCTCCGCGGCAGATCTGATCAACGGATCGACAAGCTTTTGCTGTTCTGAGCTCAGTCCACGGTAGCTGTTCCAGTACATGGTCCTCCAAAACACGAGGAAAGTGTCTAGCACGTCGCATGGCCAACGAATATCTACCTCTTCGACATACGCGCCAAGGTCACGAAGACACTGGGCGGTCGACTCGATAGCACCTCGCACCGACCGGTCAATTGCAACGCCACTGCCTAAATCGAAGCTCAGCGCGACACGCATTTCTTTAATAGGAGCCCCGAGAGAGTCTCGCCAATCTTTGGGATCAAACGGCAGCGCATAGGGGTCGCGCGGCTCAGTACGCGTAACCACGTTATAAGCGAGCGCTGTGTCCTCAACGGTTAGCGAGACCGGTCCCGTCACTGCGTGCGGGGCAAACATCGTTGGCGGATGAATTGGGACACGGCCGAAGCTTGGTTTAAGACCAAAATTATTACAGTTCGATGCAGGGATTCTTATCGAGCCGGCTCCGTCTGTAGCAATCGCAATTGGCACGACACCGGTTGCCACCGCCACACAACTACCGCCACT
>Ga0073928_10002618_pt1 | contig 30410 bp, 27 predicted proteins | sample PaiPotPPA55metaG_FD_76969 | JGI IMG/M metagenome (GOLD analysis project Ga0073928, IMG submission 76969) | Iron sulfur acid spring bacterial and archeal communities from Banff, Canada, to study Microbial Dark Matter (Phase II) - Paint Pots PPA... ...
CGGCGCTGGCGATGCTTGCGCTTGAGGGCATCGGCCTAACCACCGGGGGCCCTTGCTTCGCGCAGATCATACCGAAGCAGCCAGCCAGTCCATTGTCGACGCAAGCGCCTCCTTCGGGACCGGGCGTGTGCGCCGTCGGGAAGTCCTGCGCAGAAGTGGCGCCGGTGATCATCGCCAGCGCGCTGGGTGCTTCGCCTCTCGAGGAAAATCTTCGATACCTCACGGATACGATCGGCGGACGCGTCACCGGCTCGGCAGCCGCGGATCGAGCCGTCGGTTGGGCGGTCGAGGCGTTTCGGCATACGGGCGTGGACGAAGTCCTTACGGAAAAATTCACGGTGCCGGTGGGCTGGGCCGAGGGACTAACCCGCGTGGAAGTTTTGTCACCCGAGCCTTTTCGCGTCAGGCTGGTCGCTACTGGCTGGTCGCCGCCTACTCCCGAAGGAGGGATCACGACGGACATCGTGGACGTGGGCATCGGCGACGACGCTGGATTCGCCAAGGCGGGTGACATCGCGAAGGATGCCATCGTTCTCGTGCACTCCCACCTGCTGGTCACGTGGGACGACCTGTCAAACGAATACAAGTTTCAGCCGGGGATTATCGCCCGTGCTGTCAACGTCGGTGCGGCGGCCATTTTCTGGATGTCCACGCGGCCCAACCTGCTTCTCTATCGTCATACGAGCACCGGAGACGGCAAGCTCGAGGACCTACCGCAAGCGATCGTCGCCCGAGAAGACTCCGACCGCATCGCGCGATTTCTGGCGTCGGGGCAAAAAGTTCGCGTCCACTTCGATATGCCCAACCGCGTGAGTGGTCCCGTGGACTCCGAAAATGTCGTTGCGGAAATTCGCGGCCGCGAGAAGCCGGACGAATTCGTAATCGTCGGCGCGCACCTCGACTCCTGGGAACTGGGGACGGGCGCGCTCGACAACGGCTGCAACGCGGCGATGGTGATTGATGCGGCGCGCGCGATTCGAGCGTCCGGGAGCCTGCCGCGTCGGTCCATTCGCTTTGTGCTGTTCACGGGCGAAGAGCAGGGAATGCTGGGCTCGTGGGCGTATGCGCGCGCGCACCGGTCCGAGCTCGACCGAATGATCGCGGCGGTGATTTTCGACAATGGCAATGGCCCGGTGACTGGGTACTCGCTCGAAGGCCGCAAGGATGTGCTGGCCACCGTGCGTGATGCGCTAGGTCCGATTGAGTCCCTCGGCGTAAAGGAGTTTACGCTCGATGCCGGCGCGGACACCGACAATTTCGATTTTCTTATCGAGGGCGTGCCCACGCTCGTCGCCAATCAGGAGCCTGCGAACTATATGCTGAACTACCATGCGGCGTCCGACACGTTCGACAAGGTGGACATTGCGGAGCTGAAGAAGCACGTCGGTATCGTCGGCGTGACGGCATACGCGCTGGCCGATCGTGAAGAGCGCGTCGGACCCCGGCAAACGCGAAAAGAAATCGAGGAACTTATGAAGAAGACGGGCCTCGATGAAGAAATGAAACGCGAAGGACTCTGGAAAATATGGGAAAGCGGCGAGCGGGGACGAGCGGAATGAGCGCCGCGACGGTAGCCTTGCTCAGTCCACGATTTGCTTCTGAAAAGAGGGCCGCGCGCCGGTGGCACGCGTCGCCGGTTTTGGGGAGATGCGTGCGTCGCGTATAATATCGTGTTCGATGTCCATCACGGTGCCTGCAAGCGGCGGTCGAATCCCTGCAAACGTGACTTCCGATACGAAGGCGCGGCGGATCCTGGCGATCGATTACGGCCGCAAACGAATCGGGCTCGCGATTTCTGATGAACTCGGTATCACCGCGCGGCCGTTGACCACGATTCACCGCGTGAATCGGCGGGAGGATCTTCGGCGCCTCCGCGAGATTTGCCGGAATCACTCGGTCGCGCTTATTATCGTCGGCCATCCGTTGCACATGAGCGGCGAAGCGGGCGAGATGGCGGCGGAAGCGGCCGGATTCGCCAAGAAACTGGAAAAGGAGATCGCTGTGGAGGTAGAACTCGTGGATGAGCGATTGACCTCCTGGGAGGCCAGGCAGACAATAGCGCAGACTAACTCTGCGTCGCGGCGAAAGCGCGGTTCCCTCGATGACGTCGCCGCTGCAATTCTGCTTCGCGACTATCTCGGGCAGCGGGTCGGCCGAGGACTCGACCCAAAGCGACCTGACTTGCGCTCCAAGCTTACGGAGAACGATTAACCAATGCTGCGGCGGCTAGGCCTCCTTGCTCTTCTCGCCATTGCGGCGCTCGGTGCCGGGGCGGGTTGGCTCGATTCGCAAATTGACAAACCCTATCGGGGCCGCCGGCCCGAAACGGTCTTTGTGGATATTCCGCACGGAACCTCACGGTGGCGAATTGCAGGTATCCTTGCTCACGACGGCGTGATCCGCAACCGCTTGGCATTTCTGCTATTCAGCATGTGGCATTTCCGCGCACCGATACAGGCTGGCGAGTATCTCGTCGACCGTCCGCTCAATTCGCGCGAAATGTTCTGGAAACTCGCCAAGGGCCAGATTTTCGTGCACACGGTGATCATTCCTGAAGGTTGGACGATGTACGATATTGCGGGCGAACTGGACCGCCAGAGCATCTGCCAGCGCGATGAGTTTTTGGCCGTTGCGCGCGATCCTTCGCTAATTTCCGACCTCGCACCGCAGGCACAGAGCCTGGAGGGCTTTCTCTTCCCGTCGACCTACGAGTTCACCAGGCATACGACATGCGAGCAGGTGGCAAAGAGAATGGTGCAGAATTTTCACGCCGTGTGGGAATCGGTCGCTCCCCCGGGCTCGCAGCAGTTCCCTCAGGGATTGACGTCTCAACAGGTCGTCAGCCTTGCCTCGCTGGTGGAGCGCGAGACGCCGAATCCAAACGAACGGCCGCTGGTTGCCGGCGTCTTTTACAACCGTCTGCGGCTGGGCGACCCTCTCCAATGCGATCCCACGGTACAGTACGCCCTGGAGTTGACTGGACGTTTTGAACGGAACATTCGGCCAGCCGATCTGCACATCGATTCGCCGTATAACACCTACGAGCATCGCGGATTGCCGCCGGGACCCATCGCAAATCCGGGCGAAGCCTCCCTCAGGGCCGCGCTATTCCCTGCGACAACCGACTACATGTATTTTGTGGCAAACGCGCAAGGCGGGCATTCCTTCAGTCGCACCCTGGCGGAACACAATCGCAACGTTGCGCACCTCCGCCACGTGCTGGCGGGCGGCACTCCTTCCGATCCTCGCGGCAGGAGACCCACGGAGTGAAAGCTGTGACTTCGCGTCGACCCAAAGAGCGCGCACGCGGCGAGTCTTCCACCACGAAGAAGGCTCTGATTCTGCAACTCGCGCGAGGCCTCACCAAGCCGCGCTTTACTCCGGCGGAAATCGAGCAGATTCGAAGGCAATTGATCGCTCAACTGGGCGCAGGCGGAAAGACCTCCACCGACTATATTGTGACCGTGCTTCAAGAGGCTGGGATGCGCGTGGTGTTGTCGACGCGCTCGGACACGGAAGGACGCTACGAAGAAGAGTTCAGCGACCTCCTGCATTTCTCTAATCTGGACGAGGCGGAGATGTGCCTCGTCCGGCTGGACGAGCTTTTGCGAAAATTCGCCGTTGAAGGCGAATCTGCCGCTGCCGAACGGGTGCGCGAAGTGGCCCGACTTGGGCGGCGTCGCGCGGAAATGATTGCCCACAATCACAAAGTGGATGAGTTGAAACGCGCGGAGAAGACCGAGATCGCGCAGTGGTTTGCGCTCTGGCTCGAGACGCCCGATGCGTTTTTCGACTGGCTGGAAGTTCGAAAGAAATCACCAGGATTCCAGCAGAAATTTCCCGCAGCCGGGGATGCGGAGTTCTAGGTGTACGTCTTGGACGTAGAGCCGCTCGATCTTGGGCCCGATGTGCGCGCGATTGGGATTGAACTCGTCGAGGCTGACGAGAACCGTGAGCCGGTTCGTGGGAGGGAAGCGGCGAAAATCTGGAGCCGTGTATTGCGAGCCACTGCGATGAGTGAGCCCTGGGTGCTCGATTTTTTCAGTCATATTGATCGCGTGCGGCAGTTTTGCGACACCCATAAGATCGCCTATCGCGAGGCAAACCAGCGGTTGATCGTAATTCCTGCGCCGGAAGTCGCCTCTCTCGATATTCTCTTCGACCGTTTTCAGCGGGAGACGTTCGGGGTGCGCGCCGGCCTTCAATTGAAGCCAGGAGGCGAAGGTGACCCCCCGTTGGAAGGCGAACTTGCACGGCGCGGCGTAGATGCCTATCACAATTCGTTCCCGAATTACTTCTTCTGCGCCGTCTGCGCGTTTGAGGACGGCTCACTGGTCCTGCTAAGCGAGAAACTCTGGGCCAGCGAAGTGATTCGCCTTGTGCGCCCGACTTTAGAGGGCCAAGACGTTGAGGTACAGTTGCCGTCCTCAAAGTCCTCTTCTTGACCGCCGTTGCACAGTCGGCGACGTTGGTACGTCTGTACCATTCCCCTATCCAAAGGTTCTAGTACACTTAGAACTAGAGAATCCGCAAAATGGCCCCGCTTTCCCGCGAGCTGATAGTGCCTGGCGATTCAACGGCACCGAACGCTCGCGCCTTTGTCCGCAGCCTTAACGTTCTCCTTAAGTTCACACGGCTCTATGGTTTAGAGCACACTCGCTCAGCCACGCAGTTCGATTCCACTTGGGTGGAACTTCAGCAGTGCGTCCAGGCATCGCGCGAAAACGGGCTGCTACTTGGAGCCTCGGGGTCCCAGCTCCTCCTAGACGGCGAGCCGCTCGAGTCCAGCTTTGCGGAGCGAAGTTTTGCGGACCTCCTTAACAATGCCGGCGTCGCGAGCATCTGCTTCACCAAGTCTGTAGAACGCGAAGAGTTCGCCAATCTGGTACGGGCGTTCATGGAGACAGGGCCGAAAGCAGCGCCGCTCGCGGAACGCCTCGAGAAATATTTTGGACTGAAATACCAATCAGGGATTCGAGTTAACGAGATCAGGTTTGTGGCGGAGGACGCTGGATTCTCTGATGCGCGACTTGCCGCCCAGCTCACCGTCAAGACGCTCGGCGCTGAAGCCGATCGCATTCAGGACTGGTTCCGCAGCCCGGAGAAGATGATTCAACTTATCGCGGCGGCGGAAGGTTCGCACGGCAGTGGTAGTGGTCCGGGCGGTGGACCCGGAGCGGGTCCAGGGGCCGGTCCGGGTACGGGACCGGGTGGCACTGGTGGCGGTCGTAGCGGTGACGGGAGCGGCATGGGAGCCGGCGGCAGCGGCTTTGGGGGCTCCGGTATAGGTTCGGGCGGCGGGACTGGCACAGGTTCCGCAGGTGGCACGGGCACGGGTCCGGGCGGCGAATTCGGTGGAGGCTTCCCGGGTGGCCCAGGCGGCGGATATCAAACCGGCTCAGGCAGTTCGGGCGGAGGGGATGGCGAGCTCGAACTTCCGGTACTCAAAGAGGCCGAGCTCCAAAGCCTGCTTCGACTGCTCGCTCAGTTTGGCGAAGCCTCGCAATCGAACAATCCCAACCAACTTGACCAGCAAACCTGGCAGCAAAAGCTAGCCTCACTACCGCAGAACGCCCAGGTGACGCTCCGCCAGGCCTTGGCGGGCGTCGCGGCTAAGACACCTTCGGCGAAAGTCGACGAGACCATGCTGCTGCGTTTGGCCGAGGATCTCGCGATTCGCTTTGCACTCGATCGGTTTCAGCGAGGCGAGGTGCGGGTCAATGCCGTCCGGCAATTGCTCGATCGAATGGGTCACGAGCTTGACACGCTGCGCAAGCTGCTCAAGTCGCGCGAAGAAAAGATGGCGACGGCCGGGATGAACGTCGAGTCGCACGCGGATGTTCTCGACAGGCAATTCTGGGCTGCCGTGCCGGAATCGGGCAAGCGTTCGGTGCTCACGTCAACGGAAGCGTGGTGCATCCCGCCGAGAAACGTACAGCAGTACGTGGAAGAATTGCTGGGCCGGGGAGAATCCGAGGCTGCAGGAGACATTCTGCTGCACTACGCCTCCTGCGTTCGCAACAAAGACGCTGAGGCGCGCAAGAAAGCCGCGATCGGGCTGGGGCAGCTCGCCGAACTCTATAGCAAAGCTGCGAGCCAGCGCTTGCAGGACGCGCTTACACAAATTGGGCAGCAAATGGCGCTGGAGAAAGAGCCGGAATTGCAGACGCTGTTGAGCGCAGCCTTTGTCCGCCTAAGCCAGGAATCAGCGTCTCGACGATACTACCGCGCGATGCAGCAGTCGCTCGACTCTCTCTCGGACCTCGAAGAATCGAAGCCAAGTTGGGTACAGAGTCTCCGGCCGCGCATCGGTGTCGAGAACAGGCTTGCCGAATTCATCGAAGAAGCGCTTGCCGCGGAAGCATTGCCCGAAGGCTTCATGGGCGTGCTGATGCGCGTCCCGCAGCTCGCCGCCGAGCATCTCGCTGTTCGACTGGCACGCTCCGGCCGACGCACGGAGCGTGAGTGCGTCGTTGAGATGGCGACCGCAGTAGGCGCGCCGTGCAGCCGACACTTGAAGGAGACGCTCAAGACCGAAGTGCCCGCGAAGGCGGCAACTGTTGTCGGTTTGCTGAGCCGCCTCGATCCGATAGCGGTTAACGACGATTTGCCGGCCCGTTTGCGCGAGGGTGGGCGGGGTTTTCACGACGCTGTGGTGCGCCAGCTATCGATTGCGGGCGCCCCTGAGCGTGGGCAAATTCTATCGAACTCGATTGAGGCGTTCGATAGCATGGTGCTGCCCCTGGCGCTCGACGAAATCGGCATGTGCGGCGACGCAGATACCGCTCCCAAGCTGCTGCGATTGGCTGAAGGAGAGCTTCTACCTCAAGGTCCCGAGTATATTCGCGTGAAAGCGATTGAAGCCTTGGGTCGGATGCGCGCACCCGTGGCGGTGGGTCACCTGCGGAGGTTCCTCGAGACGAGAAAAACATTCGGCTGGGCGTACCCGGAGGAAATCCGGATGGCGGCCGCCCAGGCGCTCGCTAAACTCGATCCTGAGTGGCTGAAATCGTTCCTTCCACAGTCTGGACTTGACGCGAAAGTTCTTGCCCTTGCGCCTCTCGACCCGATACCGGACCGGGATGTCGTGCGCCATCGCCGATATCGCCGAGTTCGCCTGCCTCGCACTGTTCCTGCAGTGATTACTTCGGCGCGCGGGAAGTATTCGTCCGGGATCAGCGTATTGAGCCTGGAAGGCGGGTTATTGAGTGGAGACATTCAGCTGGCCGTCGGCACCGAGGCGACTCTGAAAATACCGGCTGGGCTTCGATCGATCAGCATGCAAGCCATCGTTCGATTTGTGCGCTCGCAGCAGGCGGGCTTCGAGATGGTCGGCATGGGACTCGAAGATCGGTCCAAGCTCCGCCGACTACTGGTGTCGCTTGGTGGCACGGATGCTCCCGCTACCGCTGGCACGCACTCGACAGAAACCTAGCCTTTCACCGTAAGTCAGTCCCCAGCCACAAGAATTCCTGCGGTAACGCATCCACGGTTATATGCCCCTTCGTTGACCCCGCTGGGCTACACTGTTAAATTACTAAGTTCGTGTTCACGACTCGACACATTCTGAGGATACCTGGGTTCTTTTGGATGGCGTTACTGGCAGTGGTGGCAGGTTTCTCTGCTGGTTGCGCTGCGAACGAGAAGACGGCGACGAGGCCCGCCGGCACCCCCGTACCAGTTCAAACGGCCACGAAGCAGCAGCTGATTGCCGCTTATAACGAACAAGCCGGTGCAATTCATGCGATTAATGCCTCAATTTCGATGAAGTTGACCGCTGGGACTGCCTACTCCGGTGTGTTCAAGCAGTACCACGAAGTGAATGGCTTCCTTCTTGCTCAAGACCCTGCGAGCATACGCGTGATTGGGCAGGCTCCGATTGTGGGGACGAACATTTTCGACATGGTGAGCGACGGCGAAACGTTCCACATCTTCATTCCGTCGAAGAATAAATTTTTGGTTGGACCGGCAAATTTGAAGCGCGAATCGGCAAAGCCGATCGAGAACTTGAGACCGCAGCACTTGACCGAAGCGATCTTCTGGACTCCGATTCCGGTGGACACCCCTGTCCTTTTTGAAGCCGATGAGGAACCCGGGGCACGGTACTATGTTCTGACGGTTCTTCGGGGCACGGTGGGCGAAAGTGCGTCAAGCGGGAGTTCGGCAGACTGGCAGATTGCACGGAAAACCTGGTTTGATCGCGCGGACCTTAGCATCGCACGATTGCAGGTTTACGATCCGACTGGCGACGTCACTGCGGACGTCCGATATACCCGATGGGACAACTTTGGTGGCACGCGGTTCGCACGCCAGATCACGTTGACACGACCGAGTGAAGACTACGGGCTGAGTATCGGCATCAACAAGCTAACGGCAAACCAGCCAGTTCCCGCCGATCGCTTCGTGTTGCAGCAGCCGCCGGGAACGGAGTTGGTTGACGTGGGCGCGGAAGCCAAGGAGCGCCAGCCTTGATCGGTCACATGATTACTCAAAACGTGCTGCACCGCCCGGTGCGCACCTTGATTACGGTGATCGGAGTAGCCGTGGAGGTAACGCTGGTGATTCTGGTAGTGGGGCTCACGACCGGATTGCTGACGGAATCCGCTAAGCGCACAGAGGGAGTGGGCGCCGATATGATGATTCAACCGCCCTCCGCTTCCATTTGGGCTGCTTTCAGCGGCGCTCCGATGCCTATCAGCATCGCCGGAAGGTTGAGGAATCTTGACTACATTCAGGCCGTTGCGCCGGTGCTCGTTCAGTTCAACTCGGTAAACGGCCTCGATGTCGTGTACGGGATCGATCCGGACAGTTTTCGCGCCGTTTCGGGCGGGTTCGTTTTCCATTCCGGTCGCGATCTCCAGGGCTCGGAAGACATTTTGGTGGACGACGTCTATGCGCGAGCAAAGAAAATCAAGACTGGCCAGAACCTGCACATACTGGGGCATGATTTCAAGGTGGCGGGCGTTGTGGAGCACGGCAAAGGGGCCCGCCTTTTCGTGCTGATCTCCGGGCTTCAGGAAATGTCCGGCGCAATCGACAAAGCCTCAATTTTCTATGTGAAGTGCGACCGTTCCGATCACACGCCAGCGGTGACGGATGAAATTCACGGTTTGCTGCCGGGCTACGAGATTCGTCCGCTCAAGGATTTCATTAATATGATGACGTCGTCGAACCTGCCCGGGTTGAGCGCGTTCATCAACGTAATGATTAGCATCGCAGTGGCGATCGGGTTCCTTGTGATCTTTCTCTCGATGTACACCACGATCATCGAACGCACGCGTGAGATCGGAGTTCTCAAGTCGCTCGGAGCCTCGAAGGGCTATATTGTGGAGATCATCCTGAGTGAAACTACTTTGCTTTGCCTCGGTGGGACCGTATTCGGAATCGGACTTAGTTTTCTGATGCGCTGGCTTTTCACCTCTATTTTCCCGTCGATGACGATCCTGATTCTACCCAAGTGGATCGTTATCTCGGGGTTGATAGCCATCGTCGGCGGATTGCTCGGTGCGGCTTATCCCGCTTGGGTGGCTAGCCGCAAGGACCCGGTCGAGGCGCTCGCTTATGAATAGGCTCGGCGCAACGTCAGTATGACGATTACATCTCTAGCCAAAACTCTCGATGCACACTCGTACGGTGCTTTCGCTTATCGCGGCGGTTGTTAGGAAGAAATGGCAAACGCTACTAGAATTCTTCTATCGTCGGAGGTACGCTCACCCGCACGGGAGCCGGCTTTGGAGCCGATACTCAAGACCGAAAATCTCTGGAAGATTTACCGCACTGGCAAAATGGATGTGCCGGCGCTTCGTGGAATCGACGTGGAAGTGTTTCCGGGCGAGTTTGTTTCCATCATGGGGCCTTCCGGCTGCGGGAAATCCACTCTTTTGCACGTAATTGGCGGACTGGCGCAGGCGACGCGAGGGCGCGTGCTGCTCGATGGCAACGATTTGACCACCATGAGCGATTCTGCGAGAACCTTGCTCCGCCGGCACAAGGTCGGTTTTGTGTTTCAGCGATTCAATCTGCTGCCCACGCTGGACGCGTACCACAATATCGCGCTCGCGCAGCATATCCACGGAAACGGGTTCGATCCGCACCGTTTTGAGGTGGTGGCAAATCTGCTGGGCCTTTCGCAGAGGCTGCATCACAGGCCGTCGGAACTCTCCGGAGGAGAACAGCAAAGAGTGGCATTGGCCCGCGCCATCATCAGCGAGCCGAAAATTGTTCTTGCCGACGAGCCTACCGGGAATTTGGACACGAAGAGCTCTGAAAGCGTGCTTTCGCTGCTGCGCCAGTTGAACAAGGATTTAGGGCAGACCGTGGTGATGATCACGCACAATCCGGAAGCGGCCACTTACGGAAATCGCGTGCTGCATATGCGCGACGGGATGGTCGTGAACGGCACTTCAGTTCACTGAAATGCGCAAGCTGTGGCGAGGATGCGTTCGCACGATTTTTTGGTCATACGAGCGCGGAAGTTGGCCTTACGACCTGATGGTTGTGGCGATTCTTGCGTTCGTTCTGCTGACGCCGCGAAGCTGGTTTCACGATCAGCCGCAATCGAGCACCTCCGACAATCCAGGCGTACAACTCCTCGAGCAAGACTCGAGCGGCCAAACACGCACGTACCGTCTCGACGCAAAATTGCTGGCTCCTCAGAAACGCGCAGCGAAAACGACTCCAGAACTCGAGCGCGAAACGCACGACATCCTGAGCGGAAATGTGGATGATTTGAAGGGCCGCACCTTTCAGGTCCTGCGGATCAGTCCCGTGCTCGCCAACGACGGCTCGGTGCAGTTTTACGACGTTGCAGTTCATCTCTAACCAATCGACACGCCCGGGTCTGGCGGCCTGCGATTCGTCGTAACCGACCGCCGGCCGGTGCATCCTAAATAGTGTGGTATCATCCCGCGCTTGTTTCTGTGCGTTTTTTTGGGGCGTCACATGGGGAAATCTTGATGCGAACTATTGAGGCCAAGCTCTTTGGCCTTTGCAGCTCCCTAACGTTGGCGTGCGCGTTGGCGTGCGCCGCGGCGGAGCAGAGCCACGGAGGTTGGACGGTGGGAGCCGTGCTGCATCAACTGGACGCCGCGGCGAAGGATTTTCATAGTCTTTCGGCCGACGTCGACCGCACCAAGGTGACGGTGGTGGTGAACGATCGCTCGACCGAGACGGGAACAATCCGGGTCCGCGGTGACAAGATGCTGCTACAGATGAACGCTCCCGACGCCCGGACCATTTTGCGCACGGGCGACAATCTATATCTCTATAACCCGGGGCTGAAGCGCGTCGAAGAATACAACCTCGGCAAGAATCGAGCGATGGTGGACGAGTTCCTGCTGCTTGGATTCGGTACGCAGGGCAAGAGTCTTGAAAAGGCGTACAACGTAACGCTTGTGGGCGAGTCCACGATCGACGAGAGGAAGACCGTCGAGCTCGAATTGACTCCTAAATCGGACGCCGTCCGCAAACAGATCTCGAAGGTCGACCTCTGGCTCGATCCTTCATCGTGGCTGCCGGTGCAACAGCAGTTCTACGAGACTGGTTCGGGCGACTTTTCGATTGCGAAGTACTCGCACGTAGTGAAGAACCCAAACATACCGGATTCGGAGTTCAAGCCGCATTGGCCCAAGGGGACGGAGAAAGTCAAGCCTCAGGGGTAGCGGTTCTCGCCGCTTTTCCCGATTGCAACTTCACGCGCGCAGCATTCAACGCTGAAACCATGATTCGCAGATCGCTGACGTTGGTACGGTAGCTTGTGATGCAGGCACGCAGGACGGGAATATTGCCTCGAACGCGAGTCGTCGAGATCCAGGCGTCCCCGGAAGAAACCACTTCATGGGCTATCGCGTCGAGGTAGGCGGACAAACGACCATCGGACGACCGCCGGTCCTGAAAACAGCAAATCGGCAGCTCGGTTGAATTCACGACATCCCAATCGGCGGCTTCGAGTTCGCGTCGAAGTTGCTGACCCACCTGAGTCATCTGCCGCAGCGTCGCGGCGTATCCCTCCCAACCTGCTACCGCCAGCGACAGGAATATCTTCAAGCCTATAAAGCGTCGCGACCAGTGAAGCGAGTGCTCGTAGGCATCGAAACCCGTCCCGTCGGCTTTGGGCGGCACGTAGGCCGCCGAAATATGAAACGCGCGGCCGAGAATCTGCGGGTGACGTGTCAGCAGGATTCCCGCACCCATAGGAGCGGAGAGCCATTTATGAGCGTCGAGTGTGATGGAATCTGCGCGTTCGATCCCCGCGAGCAGTGGACGCAATTCCTGAACAAGCGCTGCGGCGCCGCCCCATGCGGCGTCTGCGTGAAACCAGAGGTTCTCTCTGGCGGCGATGTCGGCGATCTGCCGGAGCGGATCGATGGCGCCGGCGTTCGTGGTACCGGCTGTACCCACTACTAAAAACGGCGCGAAGCCATTGCCGCGATCCCTGCGAATCGCGGCCTCGAGTTCCGCCGGCTCCATCTGCAAACTCGAATCGACTGAAATCTCCCGCACCGCCATGCTGCCTAAACCGCACAAGCGCGCCGCCTTGTGGAACGAATGATGACTCTCTGCGGAGACATAGAATACCGGTTGGACCCGAAGCCCGCGCAAGCCACCGCTTTCAAGTTCCGGGAAAGCGTGTGTGAGCGCCACGATCAGAGCCGTGTGATTCGCTTCCGAACCGCCCGACGCCATCACCCCATCACATGTCGCTGGATCGTAGCCGAACTGCGAACCGAAGGCGCGTATCAGATGCCGCTCTACCTCGGTGGCGAAGGGATTGTGCTTCCAAACCGCGAGTTGCGGGTTGAAAGCCGCTACAATTGCGTCCGCCGCGATTCCAATTGTTGTCGGAGTTGGATTGAACAGGCCGAAATAGCGCGGATGGGGCGTATGAACCTGCGTCCGCGACAAAGCATCCGCCGCGAAGCGGACGGCGTCCTCTGGTGACATCGGGCGCCCGAAGTCAACACGTGCGACCAACGACCGCACAGCCTCCGGTGACGGCTCGGCAGATACAGCCAAATCGCGAATCCCAGAGATGTACTGCTCCACGGTTTCGACGAGCGCGTGCCACATCTTCTCCCGTTCCGCCGCACCGAGCAGAAGCAGTGAATCCTCGTCGCGATTTCCGTTCATGATTTCATCGTGGTCCGGCACGACTTGACCCGCGTTTCAAGAAGTCTTGCGTGAGGCCTGTTCTTTCGCGAGCAACGCGCGTTTGCGATCGAGTCCCCAGCGGTAGCCGGCGAGATTGCCGTCTTCGCGCACTACACGGTGGCACGGGACCACAACGGAAACGGGATTCGTCGCGCACGCGCGCGCGACAGCGCGAATCGCGCTAGGACGGCCAATTGCGCGGGCCACTTCTCCGTAGGTCTTTGTGGTTCCGTAAGGAATGCGGCGAAGTTCTTCCCAGACGCGCCGCTGAAAAGCGGTTGCCTGCACGTCCGTCGGCAAGTCCAGATGTGGCTCTCGCCCCCGGAGATGGTCGAGAATCTTTCCCACCCAGGATTCGAGGCCGTTGTGGTCGCGTCGAACATCCGCGCGCGGATACTCCTTCCGAAGGGCGGCTTCGAGCCAGGCATCCGATTCCCCCAGATACAAAGCGCTAACGCCGCGGTCCGTGGCTCCGACGAGCAACCGTCCCAGCGGCGAATTGACGATTGTGTAATGAATGCTCATCCCGGCTCCTCCTTGACGGTACGTGGCCGGAGTCATCCCAAGGTGTGACGGCGCGCGTTCGTAAAGGCGGCTGCTTGAGCCGAATCCTGCGTCGTAAAGTGCGGTGGTCACGTTATCTCCTTTTTTCAGACCTGATTTTAGCCGGCGCATCCGCTGCGCGTCGGCGTATTGGCGCGGAGTGATACCCATGATGCCGCGGAACGCACGCTCGAGCTGGTGTGAACTCATACCTAGCGGGGCGCTGAGGGCTGCAAGTGTCAGCCGGGTCTCGCTGTTTAAGTCGATGGCGCTCGAAATTCGCGATTCGATTTCCCTGCAAACACGCGCGACCATGTCGATCCTGGGATCGCGGATGGCGATCGAGCGAGGCCTGCAACGTTGGCACGCGCGGAACCCTTGCTGCTCGGCTGCGGCGGGCAGCACAAAGAAAACTACTTGTTCGCGGCGCGGCTTCCGCGATGGGCACGACGGGCGGCAGTAAATCCCGGTTGACCGCACCGCGTAAACGAACACTCCATCTGCCGCCCGGTCTCTTCCTCGCACGGAATCCCACAGGGCTTGATTAGCGCGATCGGCGTTTTCGCCTCGACCCATGGTTTGCGGTGTCAACTGGCTCATAGCTTGGCCTCGCTCACGTGCCAACTTACCGAATCCGCATCTCCGCCGCTATCCGTTTCTTGCGTCCAAACTGGGCCAAATTGGGACCCCTTTAGAAGGCTCGCCCCCGGTTACATATACAACACCTTTTGTTCGCCCCCTGTTGACGCAATACAGTGTTGACTGCATATTTGCAACCCAAGCAAGGGGTCCCATCTCGAAGCCGGTCTGGGGGGAGATTTATGGGGGCTGCTCCCGAACGGAAAGAGCAGCGGCCCGCAATTTCGCCGCTGCGTGAGTTCGAAAGCACCGAAAACGTTGTCGCCTTCTCCGGCAAACCCGGGCCAAGGCGATTTGCCCGCGTCCCGACGCATGCCATCGGCGTGGCCAGAGAACGGCGCCGCTATCCGCGCGCGAAACTGTCGCTACCGCTGCGCCTGATTCGAGTGGGCGAAGTGCCAGAGGATTTTCCGGTGACACTGGTCACTCGAAACATCAGTTCGAGCGGCATCTATTTCCTGGCGCCACGCGACCTGGAAGCAGGCACGTCGATTGAACTGGAAGTCGGCCTCGTCGACCGGCCTCTCGGGTGCGGCCGCGTTCAAATGTACACAGCGGCTCACATCATTCGTTCCGATCAGACGGACACGCCCGGTTGGCGAGGTTACGCCGCAACGTTCGACGATTTTGCCCTGCAGCGGGACGATGTGATTCCTCTGCGATATCACGCGCACTGAGCTGATTCTACAGATTTTGAATTCTTGCGGCGAGGTTGAAACTCCGTCCCTCCATTTCCTGATACGATCTCCTTCTTGTGACCTGCATCCGTTTTCCCGCGCGAGTGGTGCTGTTCGATTGGGACGGCACGCTTCTCGATTCCTACACCGCCGATTCAGCCGCTTACTTTGAGATGTTTCGCGAGCTCGGTATCACGTGGGGTGCTCGCGATTTCGAGCGGCATTATTCTCCAAACTGGCTGCGAGTCTATCGCGCTGCTCGGCTTCCGCGCGCGAAGTGGGAAATAGCCGACCGTCTCTGGAAGGTCGCATACCGGCGGCAGAAACCCGAATTGCTTCCGGGTGCGCGATTGGTGGTGCGCGCCTTGCATCAGGATTTTCGGCTCGGGATCGTATCGAGCGGCAGCCGATGGCGGGTTCGGAATCAGCTTCGCGAGTTCGAGCTGAAGCGGTATTTGTCCGTGTGCGTCTGCAGCGAGGATGCTCACAGGCGGAAGCCGGACCCTGCGCCGTTGAGGCTTGCTTTGCGGCGTCTCAAGGCTTCGCCGGATGAAACGGTCTACGTTGGTGATTCACCGGAGGACATCGAGATGGCGCGGCGCGCGGACGTCCGCTCCATCGGTGTACTCGGTCCATTTCCCACCGAGGCGCGGCTGCGCGCGGCAAGGCCTGACTTGCTCTTGGCTTCTGTGCGCGAGGTGCCAAGGCACTTGAACGTGCTGAAATGAATTGCGCTATCTGATTTGAGGAGACGCGCTCAGCAGCTGAGGTGAGCCAGGCGTTGCCCCGGGATTGGTACTAGCCGGCGCCGGAACAGTTTGCTGCGGATTCGCCTTGAAGTCAGTCGACCGAATGATGAGATGCAAATGAAACTGGTCGCCGCTTGACGTGTTGATGTAGTCGTCGGAGCTGGTGTACGTCGGGAGCCAGTACTTCTCCTGAACGTTTTCGCGATAAGTCTCGAACATCGTGAACGGAAGTTTCGCCCCACTATCGCTATCGCTATCGACTTCGCTGACGAACTTTCCATAGCTTTTCACGATCGCAAAATCGTGGTCGTCTACCCAGATTGCGCCTTCGAAGAAGCGGCGCGTGCGGCTCAACTGCTTCGGCTTGACCTGGAAGACGTAGGTGTTTAGCTCGTCGAGTTTGTCCTGGCCGGCGTAGAGGAAATTGTAGTTTCCGATTTCGCCGCTCGTCAGAACGAAGAGCGGAAGGCTGGCAATCGTACGTATGTCTTCCAGGGTTAGCGTCGTCGTCTTCAAATTGGATTGTGGAGACTGAATGACGCGCCAGTACTGATTGCCGTCAGGCTTCGTATACACTTCGCCGCTCGCGGTGAACTTTCCAGGCGGCCCGCTGAGTTCCTGGACGCTGATCGCCTGGGTGAACGTGAAGGTTTTGTAGGCTTTCGCCATCACATCTTCACTGGCGGCAAAGCGCTGGATGATCTCTTGCGCGGGAATCGGCGGCGGCCCCGGATGCGGAACCGACGGAATTCTGTGAACTTCGAATTTCGGGGGAGGCGCAATCGGCCCCTGTTGATCCTGCGCGCCGGCAGGTAACGGCAGCAGCACGCCGCTGAACAGAATCGCAATAAAGCAGGTTCGCATTTTCTCGATCGCTCAGTTCTATTAGATGCGCTGAGGCCTCGTCGAGTCAAACCGTACGCCATGACTCAGCCGGCCGTTCACGGTGCGGTGAGGACGTGAATGCGCATTGAGTATTGCGCCGCGTCCGCGCCTGGAGTAAGAGGCGGAAATGCGAGCCGGAAGAGGGCGGAAAAGAACTTGGGCTCAATCGTCAATCGCGCGCAGGCGTCGGAACAATCCCAGCTGATTTCGATTCCAGCGCGGCCCGGGCTGTGGATTTCAATTCTCGAGATGCCCTGAGGCGCTTCAATCGGCTTGCCGTCCGGGGCGAAGTCCTCGCAATCTTGATCTAGTCCTTCGGCCTTAGTATCGGGCGGTGCCGAGGCGGCGGGCGCTGCGTCTGGTGATGCTCTCCGCTGCCAACAAAAACGCGTCGATGTTCCTGATCCAACTTCGCCTGATCCAGCCTCCGCCGGAAATGAATTGACAGCTACAAAGGACTGCAAATGGGCGACGGGTAGATCGACGGCCCCCGTGGCCCCGGCGTGCAGCGCAATTCGATAGTCGACGCGCAGACTGTCTGCATCGGCAAGCTGTATTGACTTTTCGATCTTGGCACCGGCGGGGAAAACATCCGCAGCCTCATATTGCAGATTCAGCGTCGGGTGCGCCGCATCCTCGCTCCATGCGGCTGCATACCGGCGATTGAAGAGGCCATACTTCCCGCGCGTGCGGGACTCACTGATTCCCGGTGGATTTTCCGTGAAGGAGAAATTGTCGCGGAACAGACCTACACTCGTCGAGACGCTCGCGCCCCACGATTTGTCAATCAACGCGAGCGCCCGGCCGCCTGATTCCGGCGAAACGACCAACCGCAGGCGGTCGTTCTCGAGCACCCACTCGTCGTTCCCGTCGCGGTCGAAATCGAATCGATAGCGGTCTGGGACGCCCACCGTACGGAGCAGGATGGTTATCGGCAAGACGCGGCGGTCATGGCCCGAGTGGATTTCAATCGCGGCGCGAAAGAGATGGTCGGGCGGTAGCGGATTGCCGGGTAACTGCGCTTCGGCCGTCTTAAACTCAAGCGTTTCACTCGCTGTGCCGTGAGCCGGAACCACCAGACTCTTCGAACCGTGCAGAGGTTTGTCGAATGAAAGTTCGGCGTAGCCGTTTGCGAACTGGTTCCGATTTTCCCCAATCAGCAGCACGCTGATCTTTCCGTCCTCATTGGGAGTCACCAACGCCGGATACGTTCGCAAGAATGCGTTCGCGCTGGTTGGAAAACGCACCGCGTTCTGGACGTAGTATTCAAGATCCTCGGGAGGGGCTTTGCGGGGCTGGTTTCGCTTGTCCACCTCGACCAGGTGCGGCGTGTAGGGCACGTCAAGTTTGAGGGTGCGGAGGAAGGTGGGAGCTGCACCGCGAGGAATGGTCAATTGCAATTCTTGACTGTCAGGGAGCCATATCGAGTCCGGCTTAGTGTCTGCTTCGTCGAGTGAAACGCGCGAGGGCTTCATGCCGAGACGAACACGAACATCAGCTCGCGCAGGCACGTAGAACGTTAACTCCAGGGTTTTTCCCTCGCGCCGCGCATCGAGAAATTCCGCGCCGGCCAACGGGATAGAGTCGCCGCACGAAAAGCTGTCTCGATCAGCGGCACAAAGGGGCATCCCGAGAGGAAGCAGGACGGATTCACGCGGCGGCACCACCAGATGCAGCGAAGAATACTCTCCCTGGTGCCCTCTGGCGGATGCCGACGGCGAAAGGATGTCGACATTGGCGTCCACCGTATCGTGCTCGGCCAAATTCGTTGCGCTCAGAAATCCTCGCCCGCCCTTTCGGCCGCCAAACAATTCCGTGCCTTCGTTCGTCACAATCTCGGAAAGGATGAGGGCGTCAGTCCCCTGAGGTTTGCCGGAGAATCTGACTGCGGGCAGAATGTCCGCCGCTACGAGAAACTCATTGAGAACGCCAATAGCCCCATCGGATGCCTGTCGCGCCTTGTTGACCGCCAGACTCTCTTTGAGCGACACCCACGAATAGAAGTCCCGGAACGATTCGATCACTTCGCCTTTTCCGAATTTCCAGCGACGCCGGATCCCTGATTCGGAAGAGACGGTTGAGCCAGAGGCATCTTTCCAAAGCTGCCCGATGATCTGTCCGGCCGGGCGTGCCGGAAAAACGACGAGCACGCCCCCTTCCTGGACGTATTCGACGATTGTCGATTGAGCGCGCTCGGAAAGTTGGAATTGTGGTTTGTCCGGATCGAAAGTCGGCAGAAGCAAGAGCGGATCGCGCAGCAACTGGTTGACCGGTTGATATTCCGGATCAAGAAGTTCACTCGAAAGCGTGGCGAGCGTGCCGAGCCTCTCGATGCGCATCACGGATTCGGAGACGTTCTGAATGTCTGTCGCTGTAAGAACATCCTGAGGAAACGCCCCAAGTGGATAAATGATTCCGAAATCAGCGCGTTTGTGCGACGAGGCGAGCATCCCGCCCCAGGCTTGCAGCAATTGGGAATTTCGGTGCACCGCCTCAAGCCGCGGCTGCGGGTCGCCGTCTGGACTCAACGCCGCGTCCCAGCGATACGATTGATTCGCCCACGGCACCGAATAGCCCGCAGGTGTGAAAGTGTCCTGAAGAGGGAAAGAGTTGAGTCCGTGGAGGCCGTTGCCGATCAGTAAGCGAGAACTGAGCAGCGTATTCTCGGGCAAACTGGGCCGCGGCCGGTCGTCGTCCCCAGGCGCATACCACCCAGCTTGATACTCGATCATTGCAGGCGGAAAATTCGGCTGGGTCTTCAGTTCCTCCGAGAAAAATTCGATTTCCGCGGCATCAATTGTGGTAAGCAAGCGCGCGCTCGCGTCAGAAGCCTCGCGAGGATGCATATACCATTGGCCCATCGCACCGATGGGTGGATTTTGCGCCGATCCCGCTGCCGATACGCGCATATCCGTTGGATTGATGAAAACGCGCACGTCGAGCCCGCCAGCTGCCAGCATCCCGCGCAATTCTTCGACGTATCGCCAAAAATCGGGGCCGGCGTGATTCGTGCGACCTATGGCGAAATCATCTCCGAGCTGTACGAACAGAAGAGGGCCGCTTGCGTCGTGGGCCGGAGCATCGTGACTCTCGGGTTTCACATGGACGATGTTGCGCGAGCTGTAGGGAGCAAGTTCCTTGGCGACAGCCGCGAACCAAGACTTCGTTGCTTCCATGTGAGTGGAATTGTCGAGCCAGCCACGCGCGGCTCCTTCCGCATCGCGGGCATTGAGGTTATCGAGCGGAGGGTAGCGCCCTTCAATCCAGTCGAGCGGATCCATGTGGTATTCGGGACGCTCGAGCAGCCAGCCAGGATAACCGCCGTGGCGCCATTCGTTCAAAATCTCAGGACCAGGCCGCGCAACGATCTTGAATCCTTTCTGCGTGGCGAGAGTCAGCAGGCTTCGCAAGTCGCGACGTGGATTCGAGCGGCCATCAAAATCAAGTTCCCCTTCCTTCGGCTCGTGCCAGTTCCAGGGAATGTAAAGATCGAGCGTATTGATGCCGAGCGACCGATAGCGATCGAGCGTCGTCTCCCAGAGATCGCGCGGGATCCGATAGTAGAAAAATGCCGCTGAGTGCACGAAGAATGGCTCGCCGTCAAATCGCAGCTCCGGATATCCGCCGTGTTCCACGATTTCCACCCCCCGAGGCTGCTTGGAGTCTTTGGGCGGGCCGTCTTGCCAGGGCGCTGCCGGAATTTCCATGCGGCCCGTGGGAACTGCCTTAGGGGCGCCGATCGAGGCGACGATCGAGCCAAAAGCGAGCGCGGACAGGATGCTCAGTTGCCATGCCACACGAGCGAAGCGAAATCCCGCGGAGCCTCGATTTTTCGAATTGCGTCGCGACATGGCCGGGCAATTCTGCCATGACTCCGCGGCCCTGAGCCCGCGAATTGCGTTTGCCGGGAGACGGCCCCTATCCATAGCACGTCCTAGCGTGTCCGTCGCTCTAAGCCGCGGAGCGGCGACCGTACTTAGCCCGGCCGGGTTTCAGGATTCGAACCCTGACATATTGAAAGAGCGAAGCGGAATGCCGGGAACAGAGAGGAGGAAAGAGGTTAGTCCCGGAGGGACGGTTGACCAGGTCCTATGAGTCCTATCTCCGTATTTTTGCGAATTGTCTCTTCAAACGCTTCCGTGCTAGCGTCCTTGGGTTTTGCTCTCGACGACGAGAGCACGAAGGAGACGGCGGGGATGCTGATTTCTAATCGGTACACGCGAATATTAGAAATCACGGCAACTTCAATCCTGCCAACAAAAACGCTCTTTCTAATCGGTACTATCTGTAACCGAGCAGAGCCGCAATACGAATGACAGACTGAGACCACAATTCGGATACCCGAGGGGATCCCCCTTACAGGGAAAGCTTGCCGAGTACAACACCCGCGCGCTTCCGCGGTCGGACTTACGCGTTCACGATGTGCCGGGCTTGGCGGCTCTGCTAGAATCAGCCGTTTGTGGCGGGGACTAGAGCTAGCCGTGCCCGAAGAGAAAGTGGCAAAGCGCTACTATGTGAGTGGAATGGTTCAGGGAGTTGGCTACCGTTATTTTGCCTCACGCGTCGCGCGACAACTCGGTATCACCGGCTTCGCAAAGAACCTGCGCGACTGCCGCGTGGAGGTGTATGCGATTGCGCTGCCCACGGCTTTGAATGCATTTCGATCAGAACTCAGGCGCGGGCCGTCGGGCGCGATCGTGGATGACGTGACCGAGGCCGCCGCTGAAATCGACCCTCAATTCGCGCACAAATTCTCGATTGAGTACGACGACTAAAAAGAGGACGAATGGACGACCTAAAAGCACTGATCCGCGAGGTTCCGGACTACCCGAAACCGGGAATCTTGTTTTACGACTTGACGACCCTGCTCAAGGACAAGCAAGGGTTTCATTTGCTCGTGAGCAGGCTTTGCGACCACTATCGCGGCAAGCAAATTGATCTCGTTACAGGCATCGAGGCGCGCGGGTTCATCTTCGGACCGGCGCTCGCATACGCGCTCGGCGCCGGATTCGTGCCGGCTCGGAAGCCGAAAAAGTTGCCCTCGCAAACGGCGTCGGTCACTTATCAGCTTGAATATGGCAGCGATTCGCTGGAGGTTCACGTCGACGCCGTACGTCCCGGCCAGACCGTGCTGATTTGCGACGATCTTCTCGCGACCGGCGGGACGGCGGCGGCGGCTGTGAAGCTGCTGCGGCAGCTCGGCGCGCAGATTGTGGGCGCGGTGTTCGCCGTGGAGTTGACGTTCCTTAACGGCCGTGCGAAGCTCCCCGACGTCGACGTGTTTTCGCTGATTCAGTACGACAAATAAGAGAGCTAACCAGATTTCTCGTTTATCGGCGTCTTTCTATCGCTATGTGCCGCCGGCGATTTTCGCTCGCCTCGCTGGCGAACTGCTTCAAACAGCATGACTCCGGCCGCCACCGAAACGTTGAGCGAGCGCACGGGGCCGGTGGTGGGCAGGGAGACAAGAAAATCGCAGCGCTTGCGCGTCAGGTCGTGAAGCCCTTCGCCTTCGCGGCCAAGGACAATTCCGATAGAACCGGTGAGATCGACGTCCGTATAGCTTTTTTCGGCGCGCTCGTCCAGGCCGACCAGCCAGTAGCCCGCTTCCTTCATCTCTTCCATCGCGCGCACGAGATTCTTCACGCGCGCCACGGGCAAATGAGCCAGGGCGCCCGCTGATGCTCGCTCCACCGTGTCGGTCAACCCCGCCGCCCGGCGCTCGGGAACGACCACTCCCCTCGCTCCTGCTGCCAGCGACGTGCGAACAATCGCTCCCAGGTTGTGCGGATCTTCGACACCATCGAGTAGAACGAGGATGCCGCCAGCCGCTTTGTCCGCGAGCAAATCCTCGAGCTCCACGGTTGGCGTCGCGGCAGCGAGCGCGGCGATGCCCTGATGCTCGCGGGTTCCAGCAAGGCGGTCGATCTGCTCGCGCTCCTCGAATCGAACCGGAACGCTGCGAGATTTTGCGAGCCGCACAACGGACTCGATGCGATCACCGTGGCGGCCTCGCGCAATAATGATGCGGTCGAGCGCACGGCCCGCATTCAGTGCCTCTTCCACCGCATGGAATCCCGTCATCCAGTTCATGGCTTTTCAGCGCGACGGCTAGTCAAGCGCCGCGCAGAACTCCAGCATCCGTTGCCGCGTGCTTTTCACGTGAACGGCAAAATCGAGTTTTGAAGCGGGATCGACCAACAAGATAACCCTATCAAGTTCGCCTTCTCCTGCGCGGCCCGCGAGGGCCAATCGAATCGGGTGAAACATGGCGCGGCTGCGATATGGGACCACCGACTTCAAATTCTCGACGATTTGTTTGAACCGGTCGGAATCGATGTCTTCGCCTTCAAGGACGCGATTCGCGAGTTCACGAAGCACTTCCCGCGCACCCGTGCGCGCAAGTACTTCCTGATTTTCATAGCGGCGTAGCAGTTCAGCCGCGTCGTACGCAAAAAGCAGGTCCAGGAAGTCGCCCAGGTCCTTGCGAGTGACGGCATGAGGTCCAAGCAGCTCTGCGGCCCGGGAAAGCCACTCCCGCAGGGCAGGAGCGGGCTGAAGGCCCTCCTCATCTTCAGTACTGAACCAGCCACGCTCTCGGAGAATCTCCTCGATGTCTGCGGGCGTGCAGGAATGGACTCGCTCCACTGCGGTTTCGATTGGAGTATCAGGAGGCATCGGAAACGATTCTAGCTCAGTAAGCCGCACGCCGACGGGTCAGCTTTCGAGGTTCGCGATGGCGTGCGCGGCGATAGCTTCCCCGCGACCAATCTCGCCCGTGCCTTCGTTTGTCTTGGCTTTCAGATTGATCTGGTCGGCGGAGATGCCGAGCGATTTTGCGAGCGCCGCCTGCATTGCGGGGAAGTGAGGGCCGAGTTTCGGCCGCTCGCAGATCACGATCACATCGACATGCGAGATGCGAAGGCAGCGATCGTCGAGCAGCTTGCGCGTGTGCTCGAGAAAAAGAAGGCTCGAGACTCCTTTCCATTTCGGATCCGTGTCGGGAAAGTGTGTGCCGATGTCGCCGAGGCCCGCGGCTCCAAGAAGCGCGTCGCAGAGCGCATGACTCAGGACGTCGCCGTCTGAATGCCCCACCGAACCCTTATCGAATGGGACCTCGATACCGCCAATCATCAGCTTCCGGTCCTCGGCCAGGCGATGCAGATCGTAGCCAATCCCTGAGCGCGTCATTTTGTTCGCCGCTCCTGGTGGAGGTAGAAGCGGGCAAGGTCCATGTCAGCCGGGCGCGTGATTTTCAGGTTGCGTTCGGATCCAAGGACGACATAAACCTCGTGCCCAAAGCGCTCGACGATTTGCGCTTCGTCCGATCCGGTGACGTCGTCCTGCTGAGCTTTTCGGAAGGCATCACGGAGAACCGCGTAGGAAAACGCCTGGGGCGTCTGCGCTAGAACGATTCGCTCGCGGGGAATCGTCGCGGAAATCAGCGCGACATCTTCCGGCAAGCTTGCCCGTTTCACTTCTTTTACCGTGTCGATGGCGGGAATTCCAAGGATCACCGCGCCGCGGTTGCGCGCTTCGGCGATCACGCGTCCTATCTGTTCCGGTGTGACGAACGGGCGTACCGCGTCGTGCACAAGAACGAGCTCCGTGGATGGGTCCACTTGCGCGAGCGCATTCGCGACGGATTGCTGGCGCGTGTCGCCTCCATGAACCACCCTCGCCGGGCGCCCGATCCCGGATTTCGCAACCTTATCCTGCAGGGAGACTACATCCTCGGCACGCGTCGCGATGAAAAAATCCGTAATCGCGGGGCTGGCAGCAAGTCTCCGCAGCGTGAAGATAACGAGAGGCAGACCGTCGAGCTCGAGAAACTGCTTCGGCACGTCGGCGCCCATCCGGGTGCCGAGTCCTGCAGCGGGAATGATGGCAGCGATTCGAGCCATTGAAGGGCCACTAGTCTATCGCAAGCAAGACCTTGCGAGCGATGGCGCGCTTGCTAAGAACGGCCCGTGTCTGGGTACAGCGGACGCGCTGGCCGCTCTCCACCTGGCGTTCCCTCGGTAGGTCGGGAACCCATGTGCGATTCCGAGGCAGCTCCCGCCCCTCGCGGTTGTTCGCCGCGCTCGTCGTAACGTCCAAAGATCATTTTGCCAGCGGTGGTCTGATGGACGGAAGTGACGCTGATATCCACCGTCTTGTTGATCATTTTGCGGGCGCCGTCGACAACTACCATCGTGCCGTCGTCCAGGTACGCAACCCCCTGGTTGTATTCCTTTCCTTCGCGCAGGATAAAGACCCGCATGATCTCGCCCGGCAGGACGACCGGCTTGAGCGCATTCGCGAGCTGATTCACGTTCATGATTTCGATCCCCTGAAGCGTCGCGACTTTATTTAGGTTGAAATCGTTGGTGACAATTTTAGCGTCGTAGCGCTTGGCCAGCTCAATCAGTTTCATGTCCACATCCGCGATATGGGCAAAATCATCCTCCGCGATCTGCACGTCCAGGTGCGGCATCTTCTGGATTCGCTGCAAGACCTCGAGCCCGCGGCGTCCGCGTTGCCGTTTCAGCGGATCGGCCGAATCGGCCACAAGCTGTAGTTCGCGAAGAACGAACTGCGGAATGATGATCGTACCGTCCAGGAACTGCGCGTCGGCGATGTCGGCCACTCGGCCGTCGATGATGACGCTGGTGTCCAGCACCTTGAACGTGTGCTTCGTATTGCGTTCGCTGCCGAAAAGGCCTCCAAGCGCCTGCAAATTCAGCATGTCGCCCTTGTTCGCGCCGAGCACGAGGCCGATGTATGCCATCACGAGGAAAACAGCCAAGCTGAAAAACGAACGCGTGCTCTCTGGCATCGTGGTATGCGTAAAGATAAGGGAAGTCAAATAGGCGCCGAGAATACCCATGAGTGAACCGATAGCCGCGCCGATGAGGCGGCGGAGGCTGGCCCTGCGAAGCCGGACCTCGAACAGGATCACGCAAATCGCAAAGAGCAACCCCGCTAGCGTCGCCATTTCCCTGGAGAGACTGAACGGGCGGAAGTGGTATCCCGCCCCGGCGCACACGGTCACGAAGATCAGGCGCATGGCGAGCATGTCCCAAAAGGTTCCAACTTGATCCTGGGCCGAACGGGACAGCGAGACAGATTTCGCAGGTGTACTTTCTACAGGCGCGCCAGCCGACGGGCGGCTTGGCGCGTTAGAAGGCCTTTGCATGGTTGCACCCGATGAATTGTATAAACGCTGCGAGCTCTGCGCTCACGCAGCGACGAGCATCTTCCTCCTGCCGGCTTTATCGACAGTATTTGATTCGCCGGTACGAATGGAATGAAAGAGACGCCTATAATGCGCGCAGTATAACACCGCAAAACCACAACTGCTTGGAAATAGAGGCGATCAGAGGTAATAGCGAGGAACGCGTTTCCCGAGCGCGCAGAGGAGCTCCGACGTGACCGTCCCAATTTCGCGGGCAACCTCCGATACGACGATTTGCGATTTTCCGTCCTTGCCGTAGATCGTAACCACATCCCCAAGCGCCGCGTCGGGAACGCTGGTGACGTCCAGCGTCGTCAGATCCATGGAAATGGTTCCGACCAGGGGCACGCGTCGTCCTCGTACGATCGCGCAACCGTGATTCGTTCGCTGGCGCACGATGCCGTCTGCGTACCCCGCATTGATCACCGCGATGCGGGAAGGCCCGCCAGTGACGAATCGTGCGTTGTAGCCCACTCCCTCGCCAAACGGAACTTCTCGCAGGCTGATGATTTGCGCCCGCATCGAGAGGCTCGGCTCGATCGGAATCTCGCACCGCACCTCGTGCTGCTTTAGCGGCGGCTCGAAGGACTGATAGTAGCCATAGAGAATCGCACCCGGGCGCACCATGTCGAACCAGGTGGTTGGCCGAGCGCAGATGGCGGCACTGTTGGCCATGTGAACGATGCCGGGCGAAATTCCAAGTGCGCGCAGCCTGTCGAGACAATCCTCAAAAACCTTCTCTTGCTCCTCTGTTTGCCCTGACTCAAAATTCTCGGATGACGCGAGGTGTGTGAACGTTCCTTCGAGTTCAACATGCTTGCTGCTGGCCAGCACGTTCGCGAACGCCTCGATTTCCGATGGGGAAATGCCCAGGCGGTTCATTCCCGTATTGATCTTGAGATGGAAACGGAAGCGTCCGGATTTGCTGCCTAAGGTTTTCGCGACGGCGCGTTCCAGGTGTCGGACGTCTTCGGCGCGCGTAACGGCGGGAGTAAGATTGTTTTCGATGAGACGCTTTTCTTCGCCGGGCCAGAAGCCGGTGAGGACCAAGATTCTCTTGCGGATGCCCGACTCGCGGAGCTCGATTCCTTCGTTGGCGCAAGTGACGCCGAACCAATCGACCCCGGCCTTCTGAAGCGCCCTCGAAACCGGCACCGCGCCGAGGCCGTAAGCGTTCGACTTGACTACTGCCAGGATGCGCGGCTTCGGACCTATGTGCTCGCGCACCACTCGCAGGTTGTGCAGGATTGCCTTGAGCGAAATCTCCGCCCAGACCGGCCTTCCCTTCGCGTGAATGGTCTTGGTCTTGATCGTGGTCATGAGTGTGGCCTTTTAGAATGCCAGAGTCAGCGTGAGTGACGAGCAACAAATTCGCTCCATCAAAATCGTCCGCGGCGTTTGGGTAAACATGCCGACTTTTAGCGTGCAACCAGATTGCCGTGAGACAAGAGGGCTTTCCAACGGGAGACAACGATGTATCTATAGTCTTATCCTATATTTACGGGCGGTACCCTTAGTCTCAAAAGGCCCGCGATCACACGGGCCGTGTGCCGCCGCACATTGTATGGGTGTGGACTGACGCGATTTTACTCGTCGCGGCCGGCGCTCCAAGCGTCGGGCGCGGCCTCTTCGAAGCGAGTGTGGCGGGCCAAGAACACGAAGTTCAATGTGCCGGTGGGTCCGTTGCGCTGCTTTGCGATTATCAGTTCGGCTTTCGCACGATCCTCTTCCGGCAAATCGGTCTTGTAGAAGTTGGGGCGATTGATAAACATCACCACGTCGGCGTCCTGCTCGATAGCGCCCGATTCGCGGAGATCGGCAAGCTGTGGCTTGCGCTCTTCGCGTTCAGGGGCGCGGGTGAGCTGGCTGAGAACGACGATCGGAAGCTTCAATTCCTTCGCGAGCCCCTTGAGCGATCGGGAGATGCTCGAGACTTCCTCCTGACGGTTGGTGCCGCGGCCGGTGTGCGTCGGAACCACGAGTTGAAGGTAGTCGACTATCATCAGCGAGAGCCCGCGGTCGCGCTTCAGCCGTCTCGCTTTTGCTCCCATCTCCAGCACCGTAGAGGACGCGGAATCGTCGATCCATAGCGGCGCCTCGCCGAGGTTCGACAGCGCGCCCGTGATTTTTCCCCAGTCGTCGCGGTTCATATGACCCGTGCGGAATTTGTGGGCGTCGACGCGCGCTTCGGACGCGAGCATGCGCAGCAGCAGAGACTCCTTCGACATTTCCAGGCTGAAGATCGCCACAGGCTCGCGTTTGCGCAGAGCAACGTTTTCGGCAATGTTCAGGGCCAGTGCGGTTTTGCCCATCGAAGGCCGCGCGGCAAGAATCACCAATTCGGAGGGCTGCAGGCCGGCGGTCTGATTGTCCAGATCGGTGTAGCCGGTGCCAAGTCCGGTGATCCGTCTGCCTTCGCTGAAGATGCGTTCGAGGCGTTCGTAATTCTCCCGGACCAGCTCTTTGACACCGATAAGCCCGGCTCGAACTCGGTCCTCGGCAATCTGGAAAATCGCAGATTCTGCGCGGTCGAGAATCGTGTCGGCATCATCGCCTGCGGCAAGGGCCTGCTCCTGAATTGCCGACGCCGAGAAAATCAGGCTACGCAGTACGGCCTTTTCTTTGACGATGCGCGCGTAGTGCTCGACATTCGTCACTCGAGGCAGACCGTCTGCCAGTTGCGAGAGGTACGAGATACCGCCAGCGGATTCAAGATTACCGCTGCGGGTAAGGTCCTCCATCAAAGTGATCGTGTCGATCGCCTGCTGCTTTTCGCCGAGCTGTATCATCCTGTCGAAGATCTGGCGATGCTGCGGCAGGAAGAAATCGTCAGAGCGCAGTTTTTCTATGGCCGCATTGAGCGCGTGATTATCAAGGAGAATCGCTCCGAGAATGCTGCGTTCTGCTTCTAGATTGTGCGGTAGCGGGTGTTCGAGGACGGTGTCCGTTGACATTATTTCGCTTTATCTTCGCCTATTGTAGCCGGGTCCGCAAGCGGTTCTTTCGATACCAACACAACTACGCTCGCCTGCAAAGAAACTGACGTGAGCGTCGCTCAAATCACGGCTTCGAGCGTTTTCTCTTCCGAAGCTTTCAAGCGAGCGCGGAGCATTGTGGCAGTTCGCGCACTGACGTCAATCGGTCGTACGCTGTGGATGTTTAGGAAAAGTGGAAAACTTCATTCGAAGAAGGAACGCGCAAAGTTCGGACACGGAGAACTACTCTTCTTTTTTCACTGCGAGCTTGACGTTGGCACTGACCTCTCGATGAAGCCTGACGGGAATCTCGTACTCGCCAACGAGCTTGATCGGATCGGCGAGCGTGATCTTGCGTTTCTCGATGGTATAGCCCTGCGCGGCGAGGGCTTCGGAAATGTCCCCGGAAGTGACGGATCCAAAGAGCTGGTCGTTTTCACCGGCCTTGCGAACGAGAGTAAGCGAAACACTCGCAAGAAGCTCGGCCAGCTTCTGCGCTGAGTCTTTTTCCGTAGCTTCCTTCTTCGCGAATACGGCCCGCATCTTCTCGAGCCGCTTCATGTTGCCGGGCGTGGCTTCGAGGCCGAGCTTGCGCGGCAAAAGAAAATTGCGCGCGTAGCCTTCCGCTACATCCACCAACTGGCCGCGGGTTCCGAGCTTTTCAACGTCTTCCTGCAGAATGATTTGCATGTTCCTCAACCTCGATTTTCTATGAACGACGCACGACGGCAAATGCGCTAGTCGCGGTTGCCAGTGCTGCCAAATCAGGCAGCGCCCGCTATAGCTCCGCCGCGAACGGTAGCAACGCGATGTTCTGTGCGCGCTTGATTGCCACGGTGAGCCAGCGCTGATGCCGCGCGCACGTTCCTGTCATGCGGCGCGGAAGAATCTTGCCGCGCTCCTGAATGAACGGCGCAAGAATTTCAGCTCGCTTGTAGTCGATGAAATCCGCCTTGTCCACGCAGAACCGGCAGACCTTCTTCTTGCGAACGAAACTCCGCTTGCCTCTCTTGGGAGGCCCGCCGGGGCGTCCGCCGCCACCGGGCCCGCCTTGCTGACGAGGTCCCGAAGGGCCAGACGATTGTTGCTGAGGTGCATTACTCTCTGCCATCAGGTTTCTCCGTTATCCCATTAATCGACTAGGCTGATGCCGGGCTCGGCTCTCCGGCGCTTGCTGGTGGTGCGGTTGGTGGAGCAAGTGGTGCAGCCGGAGCTGGCGGGGCCGTCTTGCGAGGCCGGCGCGCGGCCCTCCGGTCGCGATGGCGCTTCAGCTTTTGCTGTCGCTTCAGTTCTTCATCGACACGGACGGTCAGGTATTTGATCACCGGGTCCGAAACCTTCAACCGGCGCTCGAGTTCCTTCACGACTTCTCCGTGCGACGACTTCAGAATCATGTACACGTAGAATCCCTCGCGGAGCTTGTGGACGCGATACGCCATGCGCTTCCGGCCCCACTTCTCGGTCTTCTCGATCTTGGCACCCTTTTCGGCGGCGGTGTGCTCGAGCGTCGCTATCACTTTGTCGATGTCCGCTTCCGGCGTATCCGGGCGGCAGATGAAAATCAAATCGTATTGTC
>Ga0073928_10002621_pt1 | contig 30405 bp, 25 predicted proteins | sample PaiPotPPA55metaG_FD_76969 | JGI IMG/M metagenome (GOLD analysis project Ga0073928, IMG submission 76969) | Iron sulfur acid spring bacterial and archeal communities from Banff, Canada, to study Microbial Dark Matter (Phase II) - Paint Pots PPA... ...
CGCTCGCAATCTGGTCGATACCAGGTATGGTTTGTAGCAAGCGATGCGCCCATTGGTAGGGAGCCATGGCGGCAAGGATATAGGCGTCGAGTTCAGCCAAACTATGCTCGAGTATTTTGATGTGCTCATGAATGTGTTCAAGAACAAATCGGTGCCGGGCGGTCAGATCGCCATCGAGGGCGGCTTGTAGATTGTCGCGTCTGAGTTTGAGTCTGCCGCGTGCCATATCGAGCAGCGCGGTGATCGATCTACCCTCGAGTAGGCCGGTCACCATTGCGCGTGCCGACAAACCGTTGATGTCGCTGACGACGCCGCCGAGTTTGATTCCGCCATCGTCGAGGATTTTATGAAGCCGGTTGATTTCACTGGCGCGCATGGCAGTGAGCTTGCGCCGGTAACGAGACACCAGGCGCAGTTCGCGCAAATCCTGAGGCGGGATGAAGCTGCCGCGCACCAACCCGAAGCGCGCCAGCACCGCCAGCCACTGCGAATCGTTCATGTCCGTTTTTCTGCCCGGTACATGTTTGACGAAATGCGCATTGACGACCCAGGCTTGGATACCCGCGCGCTTCAGATGGGCATAGAGACTTTTCCAGTAGATGCCGGTGCTTTCCATGACGATCAGTTCGACATTCGACTCGAGAAGCCAGGTCGTCAGGGCACAGCAATCGCGCTTGAAACCGCCGAATTCGCGGCTTTGCTGTTTGATGGTGCCATCAGGCTCTTCAATGATGAGCGTGACCACGTGCAGCATCTTATGGACATCGATGCCGGCCACGCGTCGGTAAAGCGGAGACAGTCCTTCCATGTCACTCTCCTTTGGCTAAAATAAAGGCGGTGCACAGGGCATCGATGAACTGGAAAACTCCTCAGACTCAATCAGTCTGGGTCTCTTTACCGTTCGTGCTGCGGCGACAAACCGCGCAACTGTTTGGGGTGCGAGCCAGTTCGGGTAGGCCTGGTTATACACGGGGTCGGGCCACCATTGAGATTGCGGTCTTTGGTGTCCTGTGCGCCACCGATGATTCTCTGCCCTACGGAGCTTTCATGCTTGGGGGCGATGCTGATCTGAATCATGAAAGGTTATACTCAGACTGATACAGCATGGTCGGCGCTAAGTAGAAGGCCCTGGTCGCGGGAGGTTGTTCGTATCCGAGCAGTACGTTGTGCTGTAGTGGATTTGACGGTTTGGAGGGTTTGCGAAGAGGAAAACATAACGAATAGGGCTCGTCCCTGAGTTTGTTTTCGTGGCGAAAGCGTCGGACAGCCTGGAGATCGTCGGTATCTTTCGATTTCGTCAAAGGAACGCTATGAACGGACTGTAGTCCGGTTGGCGATTTGTATTGAACATAGAAGATTTTGCCCCGATGTGAGATCGTTTTATCGGAGCCCGTCTTGGTCTCGTTTCCAGCCATTAGCCTCCTGGTAGTTCCTAGAAAGGCGTTCAAAAATCCGAAATATCGTGAGACATCCGACTCTATCTGATTCTCGGACATTTGGCACTTGATCGTGAACTTTCTCGTCATGGCAGTACCTTATAAAATGTTGAAGGAATTATCTGCGGATATCTATTTGATCGCAAGAAGCGTTCGTATTACGCAATTGGCGGGTCGCGAAAGCTGTCGGTTTCAACTGAGCTTGCGCTCTTCACTTTGTTTCGCGAAGTCTATGAACGCTCTTAGCTTCCCAGGCATTTGAGTGCGGTTGGAAAAATACACGTGAAAACGCTCACCAGCCGGCACGCGGTCCTCCAGAACCGGCACGACCCTTCCTGAATTGATGTCGTCCGTGGCGAAGGATCGAAACACGTACGCCAGTCCGCAGCCCTGCCGGGCGGCGTTTAATGCTGAGCGCATCTCATCGAATACAAGTCTCCCTTTTACATCGATTCGAACGAGCTTTCGTCCGGAGCGAAACGTCCATTCGAGCGGTGCGCCGCGAGGCGACATGCGTTGACGGATACATTGATGTTTAAGTAGGTCCTCTGGAACCTCAGGGGCGGCCTGTTTGGCGAAATATTCTGGCGCGCCGACTACGACGAACTGCTGCAATGGGCCAATCGGCACGGCGATCATGTCGCGATGAAGTGTGTGTCCGAGTCGGATGCCGGCATCGAATCCTTGCGACACAATGTCTGTCAATCTGTTGTCAATGGATAGGTCAAGCGTGACCTCGGGACAGTGCACTGTAAAGGCAAGAAGATGAGGTTGGATGATGACTTCGGATGCAACAAACGATGCGTTCAGTCGTAGCGTGCCGCTTGGCCGAAGCGATGCATCGGTAATGGAGCTAAGCGATTGTCGAATGGCCTGGAGCGCGGGTGCCAGCGCAATGAGCAGTTGTTCTCCCGATTCCGTCAGGCCAACGCTTCGAGTGGTGCGATTGAAAAGACGAGCAGATAGTTGCGCTTCCAACTGCTTAACCGTCTTCGAGATCGCGGTAGGAGTTACGTGCATCTCCTCGGCTGCGCGTGCGAAATTTAGGTGCCGCGAAACGCATTCAAATGCCAGCAAGCCGAGAAAGGGAATCGGTGCTGCTATTGGCTTAGTTTCGGGTGAATGGTGACGATACATAGTGTGCTCCTGGCAGCAGAACTTCGGTCGGCGAATTATGAACTATAGGTTCACACTGCATCCTATTTCAGGGAGATTCTAACCAGACAACTTCTGGCTAACCTACTGAGGAAGGTCGCAGCGCGATGCAGCGACCATCTCATCGCTAGGAGAAAGTAAATGGCAAAAACAATGTTGACAATAGGCGCAGGTCCGGGAATCGGATTCGCGACGGCACAACGCTTCGCAGCAGAGGGATACCGGATAGTTTTGGTGGCACGGAATTCTGAGCGACTCAATCAACAGGCAGCAGTCTTAAGGGAAGGCGGTGCCGAAGTTCAAACGCAGGTGGTTGATGCCCGGAACGCGCTAGAAGTCGGTCAACTCGTGGCGAGTATAGGTGATGACCTGAACGTGCTTCACTACAACGCCGGCGTACTTCACTACGATCAAAACGGCGCCCTGCAAATGCAGCCGTTGGAGTCCCAGTCCGTCGAGTCTCTCGTTTCGGATACGACCATCAATATATCGAGCGCCCTTGTTGCGGTTCAGGCGGCAGCGCGCATTATGAAGGCCAAGCGCTCAGGGACCATACTGTTGACGGGCGGCTTCCTGGCCGTGCAACCTTCGGCGGATCTGCTCACACTAAGTATTGGCAAGGCGGGCATTCGAACGGCGGCGCAGGCTCTCTTTGAACCGTTGAAGGCACAGGGAGTGCATATTGCGACGGTTACTGTCGGAACGCTGGTCAGCCCGGATTCGAAGGAGTCGCGCGAAATTGCCGAGGTCTTTTGGGGTCTACATGAGCAAGCGGGTGACGCTTGGACGTGGGAGCACCTTTATACCTAAGCGGGTTGGCCGGGCCCTACAAGCTCGGCTGAGGTGACTATCGTGTGACGCGTGAATGGACGGGGCCATGCCGGTATCGTGCGCCTCGATGCGGGTGTCGATCAGGCATGCGTCCACGGAGTGACCGGGCGGCAACTCCATTACCCGAGCGAGCGTTACCTCGTGCTCCTGATCCGAGCAGTTTGCCCATTCGGATCAGAACACAGCGGTGTGGCCTGGCACCGGTTGTAATGCACCTGGCGCCTTCGATCACCACCGAACCTCTATGCCTGTTTCCCGGCCTTCGGCCGCCGAGAGGGTGGTAGCAAGTCTTCAGCTATGGAACTGTTCCGCTTGCGCAACTCTTCTAGATAGTTGTAGACGCTATGGCGAGTCACGCCCAAGGCTTTCGCTGCACGCTCGACTCCCCCCTTCACAATGAAAAGTCCTCTTTGCATCATGACGTGCACAGCGTAGATTTTCTCCTCCTTGTTCATCATTGCAATGGGCTTGCCAAGCTTGTGAACAGCGTCGTTGATGATCTCCTTCATTAGGATCTCCATCTGCGGTTCGCTGGCTTGAACTGGTTGCGCCAGAGGTTTCGTATTCAGGATCCGTTCCAGCCAGGAGTGAGCAACCTCGAACATGGTCATGTCTGCATTCAGGCATAACGCTGCAAACGGTTCACCCATCGTGTCGCGAAAGATCACGCTGGACGATTTTAGACGTTGTCCCGACGCGTTCTCCGTCGGGTAATCCGCCACGACTGCGTGCACGGCCTGGCCTCGAACTTTGAGTTCCCGCATTACCTCGGCGAACGACAAGTCATCCTTCGGGCCGCTCAGAACGGAACTGCCAACGGTGCGTCCAGTCACGTGACCGTTGGCAATGCCGATGACTGATCGTTCGGGCATCGTCAGGTCGTGAAGTACAATCTCTACGTTAGAACCGAGAATGCTGCCCAGCATCTGCACAATGGGCTGGAGAGCACTGATCACCGTTGCTCGTTCTATTTGAATCGTGGGGTCCAAGGACTGACGGCGTTTTCGGGGAACTGGCGTTAAACCTAAAGATCGGGTTGTCATAGCGTAAGCACGGATGGAACAGATTCCTAAGCATAAACGGAAGTCGAACGGTCTCAGGTCGACCAATGCAGGCCTCTCCCGTTCTCCCGGCGCGGTCGCTAGCTATACCGTTGTCGAACCGAACCGGCTGACTAACCTCAGCGCTGAGCGACTATCACATCGATTGTACCGCTGCTCGCACGAAAACCTATAAGTTCGGGCGATACCAGCCCTTGCACATAAGGCGTGGCACTCCACGCTCATTCAGCTGCTCCGCCGAGTTATTGAAGGAGGCTCGTCCTTATTCCGAGTATGGAATGTATCAACTGCCCCATTGCCAGATTTTGATGCTTCGTTTTGAACCTCTCGCAGAGGACGTTGAAATCCTCTGCGTCGAAACTCGGCGCCGCAAGTAAGTCAGCTATTTCGAAGAGACTGTGCAGGCTAAATCTCGTCTTGCCGACAGGCATCGAGGTATTTGTTTTGACAAAATTCTGATAGAAATCCGCGATTTTCATGAAGACTGCTGCATGTGCTCTAGGGGTAAACACATTAACAGTCCCGTCTGAGTATAGGTTTTCACATTGGTAGATAAGGTCGTCAAAGCCAATCACTCCTATCTCGTCGCTTGCTCTATAACTCTTCGGCGTCCTTGCTCGCGAAGCCGCTCTACTTAGAAGGCCATCGGCACCAGATGCCCGCAGCGAGAGTGCCCAGTGAGCATTGAATCTTATCCCTCGAAAGAAAAAGCTTCCTCCGCCGTGCGAGATCGGAACAACTTCCTGGATCGGGGAAAGCTTGTCGAGAAGACTCTCGATGACCGCCTCAGGAGGTGTCAGAATTCTGTTAGCTTCGCATGAGCGGATATGAAACGGATTCCGCGTAATGTAATAAGTAGTAAATCCATTTAATACAATGAGTTGGGTACCATCTCGGCCGATCCGACCAGACAAATCCTCAATGACGTTGGTTACCTGGATGTAATGCTTCACGATTTCAGCGTGCGCAATTGACAAGTCTGCCAGTAGCGCTTTCACCGCGATAGAGGGATTCGCATCGTCCAATAATCGCTGGACGACGCGCCCGACGATACGATGGTCAACAGAAAGGCTCGTTATCTTGCCGATAGGCAACGCGGGCCGGTCGTCACGCGCCGATGGCAAGGCAAGCCATCGGGCGAAACGTGCTTCGTGCGCGAAATCAACTTGCTGAGTCATTGATGAGATCTCCCGCGAGAAGCGTCATATTTCAAGATGGCACGATCAAGGATGCCTTGAAGAACGCGGGGCGAATAAGGTGGGCGCATTTGATTGGGTAAGGCAGCAACGGCACCCCCGTCACGCTGGTCCTACGACCATTTGTTGTTCCGATTGGTGTCTAATCGCAGAAAAACGCTCCTAAGTGCAATTGCAAACTCAGGAGCGATGTTCAGATCCTATGGCCGGCGTGGTTGTCTCGTTGCCTGTCGCGGTCACCTCGAATCAGATCGATTGAAGGAAACCGCCGTCGCACGCGATGGCCTGACCGCAAATATAGGCAGCGGGTTCCGACGCAAGAAAGACAGCGAGCGCAGCGAACTCTTCGGCCTTGCCCACACGCTTTGCCGGAATCTGATCCGCTAGCTTCCGCTCGTCCACGCCGAGTTCCAGCAGCCGTTCCGTGAGCGTATATCCCGGTAGGATCGCATTGACCGTAATGCCGTCGGCCGCTACTTCGCGGCTAAGTGCATTGGTAAGGCCGTGCAGGGCAGGCCGAATGGCATTAGACAAGACCAAGCCTGGGGCCGGTTCTTTGCCGGCGATCGAGGTGACAATGATAATTCGGCCCCATTTGCGCTCTCGCATACCAGATAAAGACGCGCGGATCAAACCTACTGCGCTCATAAAGATGCCCTCGAAGGCCTCAGCCCAAGCGGCGTCGCCCTGGGCCTCGAAGGTACCGGTAGGTGGTCCGCCGGTATTGACGACCAGGATATCAATGCCTCCCAATCTCAGGCTGACTTCTTCCGCCAGGGCAACACCGGCACCTCGTGGCGTAAGATCGCGCGCAAAGCCTAACGCTCCAATTTCCCTTGCGGTCGCCTGCACGCGCTTCTCGTCCCTCGCGCAGATAGCGACTTGCGCGCCTTCCGCACGTAACGCTGAGGCAATAGCGCGCCCTAAGCCGCGAGAAGCGCCGGTAACCAACGCGCGTTTTCCGTTCAATCCGAAATCCATCTGGGTCTCCGAAAGATATGTGTTTGACTGCAACCTCCACGATCCGCTAACCGCAGACCTCGAAACGATCACGTCGAGAATTGACCGGTGATAGGGTGTCCCCCGGCACGAGATGAGCGAACGACGCCATAGGTATCGAATATCAAGGCGGTGCGCTGAGTACGTGCCACTCCGATCGCGACCGCGCGCGGATCGTAATTTCTCTCCCCTAACTACGTCCGACCGGGTCTCCCGCCCATAGCTGCACCTCAATTTCCCGGAGTGCGCCCCATACAATTGCGCATGGACCACCGAGCGGGCGGCCAGAGCGTAAGCGAATAGCCTGACGTACTCGTCGTCGACCGCTGCGGAATCCTCAGGGTCAGCGAGTCTATGCTCGCTCGACGACGTCGCTAACGCGCAGGCCGCAGTCCACGAGTGTGAGTCGGATACGCCTGAGCGCCGCACGTTTGCTGGCGGACATCACCGTCTATAACCCTGTATCGATCCGCACAGCCCCTGGCAACGTGCTATGCGCGAAAACATGAACGGGCTACCGCGCCAGTGCCTGTCTAAAGGCACTTACCTCTCTCTGCAGTCAGGACGGACTCTACGCGATCGTTGACAGCCTGAACGACAGGTCTTGCTCCACCCAGGCGTTCCATTCACCACTCGAGGTCTTCGCTGCGACCCGTGCTTTAGCAAGCCAACCTCAAGGCTCTAAGCATTAGACCCTGCGTGTTGCGCTTTCTCTTGAATCCGCCAAGACGAAGCCTCCTGCTCGAGCCGTCTAGAGAGCGGTACTCGCGGCACTACGGCATCGCGTTCTGCGCTCGTTCAGTGTGCATGCGTTAAAAAAACTATGCGGGAATTGTGGCGGCGACAGATATACGACACGGTTTGATTTATGAGGTGAGATTTTTGTCTTAAAAAGTGTAGGAAACCTAACAAAGTTGCGGTGAAAATTCGGGTGAAAATGTGAATATCGCACGCGAAGAAGTAAGCGAAAAGTCCATCAGTGTCAAGTCCAGGAACACAGGAACTCGGCAAGTATGGGCGGCGAAAACAGCGACCTTCTGTCGCCACACGCAAAGTGATGCTTTGTCCGCAGCGATTGTTCTCAATTGTAGATCATGTCAACAAACCGTTAAAGAAAAATTTCAACTGGACGTAGATCTGGGCGACACGATATGACGCGAGACGTTAGGGTTAACACTATAATTCAACAAATTGACTATAAATTCTACAATCAATAGAATTGGTTTTGTGAGGCAATCGATCTGGACTGACTGCTGCGGCACTAATTCGGGGCTTCACCTACCGGCTTCAATGAAGCGCCCTCAGTGCGTTACATTTAAGAACCCTTGGCTGTTGGCCCCGCGGCTTGTTACGGGGTCGTCCATTTGAGAGAAAATAGAAGATGATTCCAAAACGCAAGCTGGGACAACAGGGCCTTGAGGTATCGGCAATTGGCTTGGGCTGCATGGGCATGTCCTGCGAGTACGGTTCGGCCGACGAATCCGAATCGATCAGTACCATTCATCGTGCAATTGAGCTCGGCTGCAACTTTCTCGACACGGCTGAAATCTACGGGCCTTTTACGAACGAGGAACTGATTGGTCGCGCTCTACAGGGGCGGCGCGAAAAGGTGGTCTTGGCCACCAAGTTCGGCTTTGCGATCGACAATCCCGACCGAAAGGATACGGACAGCCGTCCGGAGCACATCAAAGAGGTGGTCGATGCGTCGCTGCGCCGTCTAAAGACGGACTATATCGATCTGCTTTATCAGCACAGAGTAGATCCGCTGGTGCCCATTGAGGAAGTAGCGGGAGCTGTTTCAGATCTTGTTCGTGCAGGCAAGGTCCGGTACTTCGGCCTGTCAGAGGCTGGCGTGCAGACCATACGCCGTGCACATGACGTTCATCCCGTGTCGGTATTGCAAAGCGAATATTCGTTATGGGAGCGTGACCTCGAGGCTGAAATTATTCCGGTTCTTCGTTCGCTTGGGATTGGCCTCGTGCCGTTCAGCCCATTAGGGCGCGGCTTCCTGACCGGAGTAGCCAAGCGCGCCGAAGAGTATCCCGAAGGTGATTTCCGCCGCCACAGCGATCCGCGCCTGCAAGGCGCAAACTTCGATGCAAACATGAAGGCGGCAAGCATCGTTCACGAAATGGCGAAGGCTAAGGGAGTCACGTCGGGGCAGGTCGCGATTGCATGGCTACTTCATCAAGGCAACGATATTGCGCCGATTCCCGGGACGAAGCGCCGTTCTTATTTAGAAGAAAATGTTGCGGCGGCGTCGGTTCAACTATCGGATGAGGATGTCGCCTCGCTCAACGCGGCGATGCCCCTTGGTGGTACCAATGGACCGCGGTACGACGACGCGCATTTGGCGCATATTAACCGCTAGGATCTAAGAGAAACGGCTTGTTCAATGCTGGTCCACGCCGGCCCTGCGTCGACCAGCATGCTGGCCCATATTGAATTAACGTGGTCAACATCTGTGGTTTGATCATGCTAAAGGATCCTTAGCATCGTCAGCGAACAACTGTAAGGGCACGCATGCCTCATGAGCAATCTTGCGGGCAGGCGCCGTGACTCAGGTAGAGCATCCACCCATTAGCCTGCCGTCAGGAAATGTGCTTGGCAGGCCTGTCCCGTGCGCTCAGCTTGCATAACAGCTTTGACTGATTTATGGGGCACGCAGATAGCAATGCAATTCGCGGTTCCTACGCTCTCTTATGCGCTACTTAGTGTCTTTGGCTATCGATTCGAGGATCGTTTCGACCTCGATCAGGGCGCTCAACGGCAACAATCCAACGCCAATGAAATGTACGTGAGCGCCGTCTGAATTCGCCACACACCTTTTGGATGAAATTCGAGTGACGTCGTTCGCCCTGGTGTGCGCGCCGCACTCCGACGAGGCGCTCACGTTCCTATTTATGCACGCAGCAGGTGACTCGGTTCAACGTCCCGCTGCGGGCATTCCAGACGTGCACGAGTATTTTGAGTTTGCATAGGCGCTGCTGCTCTCGCGATGTCCAGCGCGCGCGGTCGCCACGCCTGTGCTAATGATGACCTTTACCGTTGTGCGAACTGAGTTGGCCTGAAGCATAAAGGAGTTTCCCGGATATTGGTGTAGGCACGTAACCGGAGTGCGGCATAGGTGGCGGCGGCAGTTCGATACCAAGATTAGTCAGTCGTCGATCATGGTTAGACGTGTCATGTGTGTCGAAGACAATCCGGACGCCGTGCTGCATCCGGCCCGTCATGAGAGGAAGCTGCAACTGACCTGGCCGAATGCTCCGAAGTCCGCCAACACAGTGTCGCCGGCTTCGATCTCAAGCGGTACCATGCAAGTGCCGGTAGTCACGAACTGACCTGCGGCCAACGTCACGCCACAGGCCGACAGTTCATTGATCAACCAGGTGAGCGCGATGCGAGGATCCCCCAAGACATTGGCGCCGACACCGTCACGCTCGTAACGCCTCGCACGGCCCTCGACAGTGGCGTGCGCAGGGTGAGCAGCCAAGTTGATTTCACGCCAGGGCGTCATCACGCGCGGTCCGAGAACGAACACGTGCGCGCACGCGTTGTCGGCGATAAGCTGCGCCTCGCCGGCGCTATGGAATCTGGCGAAGCGGGAATCAGGCACCTCTATTCCGAGATACAAGTCACCAACGGCCGCCATGATCTCTTCGAGGCTGTAGGGATCGGTTCGAGGTTCCAGTGACTGTGTCATCGCAAATACGAACTCAACTTCGGCGACGCGCATCCGGTTGTCTGTTAGCGATAGCATCGAGCCGTCCGGATGAACCCGCTCGGAGAGGATGCGTCCCGCCATGGGCCCGCTGACGTTAATGTGTTTCTGTCCTGCCACGCTGGTGGCCGCGATCTTCCAGCCAGCAGGCGATCGTGAACTGCGCGACTCCAATAACGCCTGCACCGCATATCCCTGTTCTCGGGTGGTGGGCCGCAGTTCGACTGGAAGATCTCCAATTACTGCACCGAGTTGCCAGGCGTGCCAGAGAAGATTGGAAGCGGGTCGCGCGTCGAAAGTCATGGCAATGTGTCTCCCTACTATTTTTGGCCCGTAGTTATTGAGCTCGGCTTCAGTGGCTCCCTGCTGTTTTTTTGCGGCATTAGTCGATGACTCATGTCTGTGGAAATTGCGTTGAGTGTAAGGCATCGACATCTTGTCCAAGGTGGCCGAGGCAATCCCCTGGCTGCACCAGTGCAAAGGTCCGAATGCATAGGGCCACGCCGCTGGCATTAAACACCACGGGCACAGGGTCGCGCCAGGGCGTGACGGGGTCATGGATGACACCCGCAAGCTGGCCGGCGACCACCTCATCACCGAGCCTGAAAGCTGGCTCGAAAATGCCACCGCACGGCGCGAATAGATAGAGATGCTCCCCCGTCAGTTCGAGACGCCTGATCGTGCGTGCAGGCCGTGAAACCGTCGATTCGGGGAGCATCTCAAGCGCGCTCATTACGCCCGCGATGCCTGCTCGCACCACTTCAAGGCCTTCCAGGTTCACCGTGGCACCCCCTCCAAACTCCCCGGTCATGAAGAAGGTTTTTTGCCGATGGGCGGCTGCGCCAAGTACACGGTCCTCGCCGAGATAATCCCAATACATCGCACGCGGCGGCGCGAAGGCGGTGAGGATGCGTTCGAGCCTGTCGGCTTCTTCGAGTGTCTGCGGCCGGTCGACGAACAAGGTCGGTAGGTAATTTAGCGAACTGCCGCCGGCGTGGAAATCGATTGCGTAATCGGCGAGCGGGATCAGCACTGTCTCGACATAATGCGCGATCATCTCGGTCACGGTACCGTTGCGATTGCCCGGGAACACGCGATTCAAATTGCCCTTATCGATAGGCGATGTACGCGTGCCCGCCAGGTAAGCTGGATAGTTGAGCGCGGGCACCACGATCAGCCGACCGTTTAATTCGTCGATCGGTAACTCGCGCATCAGTCGCATCAGTGCGACCGGGCCTTCGTATTCATCGCCATGATTGGCGCCAGTAAGCAAGAGTGTGGGGCCCCGGCCGCGTTTGGCTACCATGGCGGGAATGGGAACGCGTCCGTAGGCGGAGCGGTCATGCGAGTAGGGCACGCGAAGCGTCCCGTACTGGACGCCGTCCGTGTCGAACTCGAGATCGGTAGTGATGAGCGAGGGCTGTATGGTGGACATGGTCGTCGTGTTTCGTTAATCGAAACGCCGGGTGGCGCTTCAGGCAGGGTACTGCGTCTCGTTGGAACGGTTGATGAGTAACGCCACGGCAAGCAGGCTTACCGCGTTAGCAGCGATCACGTAGTAGGTCGGCGCCAGGTTGCTGCCTGACCACGCGATCAGAGAGGTCGCAATGAACGGTGCAAAGCCACCAAAAATCGTTACGGCGAAGTTATATGCCAGCGACAGACCAGTGGAACGCACGCTGGTTGGAAAGAGCTCGCTGAGCATTGTAGGCGCCGGGCCGGTGTACATCGCCGTGAGCGTGCCGAAGATAATCTGGACCGTGACCAGCGATGTGAACGACGGAGCCGCGGTGATCCAGAGGAACAACGGATAGGTCAGCACGATCATGGCGGAAGCGGCGATCAGCATCGGCAGTCGACGACCGACGCGGTCCGACCAGCCGCCGAACACCGGCGCCAGGATCATCACAGCGAGCAAGCCGATACCGTTAGCGAGCAACGAACTTGATTGCGACAAATGCAACTGCCGAACTGCATACGTGGGCATGTAGATCAGGAAGCAGTAGGTGCACACCGTCCAGGCGATCGTGACGGCGAGCCCAATGAAAACCTCACGTCCGTGATCGCCCAAGGTGCTTGCAAGCGGTGTCTTGAGCGTCGTGCACTGGGCCAGAAACGATGGTGATTCGTCCATGTTGCGCCGGATCCAAAGGCCGATTGGACCGATCGCGAGACCGAGGAGGAACGGAACTCGCCAGCCCCAGGCGTTCATTTGTCCGGTTGACAGCAAACCGGTCAAGATCGCACCGATCATAGACCCGAGCAGCAGGGCCGCCCCGGCACTGGCTTGTTGCAACGAACCATACAAACCGCGACGGCCGGGCGGCGCATATTCGACCAACAGCGCGGTCGAACCGCCGACCTCGCCACCGGCCGAAAACCCCTGCAGCAGGCGTGCTACTACGATCACCAGCGGCGCAGCAATACCGGCCGTCGCATAAGTTGGTGCAAAGCCGATCAGCGCCGTTCCGAGCGCCATCAGCACGATTGTGATCATCAAACCGGCTTTGCGGCCATGCCGGTCTGAATAAGCCCCCAATATGATTGCGCCAACAGGTCGCATGAAAAAACCGACCCCGAAGGTGCCGACGGTCAATAGTATGGAGGTCAGCTCGTTTCCGGTTGGGAAGAACAGCTTGGCGATGGTGATGGAGAAGAACCCGTACACAGCGAAGTCATACCACTCCATGATGTTTCCGATCGTCGCTCCAATGGCTGCCCTCCGCGAGGCTTGGGATGAGTAGGTTGGGACATTCGCGCATACGGACGCTACGTCGGCTGATAGCTCACCGTTCATAATCGGTATTCCTGAATATAAAAATATCGTAAAATAAGGTCCGTTCGGCGTTCGATATGATTCTGTCGAATACGACTGACAGCCGGCACGCGGTCACGCAAGTCGGCCTCTTATCTTGTTGAGAGATTCTCTATCAATGAGACTTTCCGTGCGCTTCCATGCAAGTCGCTGCACTCCCGGGAGGGAATGACCCGAATTACCAACACTTTACAGACCACATCGCTTTCGCGATCTCTTTTCTATTGGGCGTTAAGCATCCGCTTGCCGAGTTGCGCTGCTCAATAGGGACCAAACCAAGCGTTGGGCTGCCGCAATGGTATGACGTCGTTGACGCTGATTCGCGGTTCAACCCATCGCGATCGATCTGGTTGCGGCATGCAAGGTCGCGGCACCGCGGGTGAGGAGTCCGCTGCTCGCCAGTCAATAGGCAGTTATCTACAGTGCCACTCGGGGCCTCGGAGCAGTGCGTTTCAGTCGTCGCGTTGCACTCGTTGCATGCTATTCGGGAAACGGCGAACGCCCATACAGCTCAACTTCGACCGCTCGCGTAGACCAGCGTAACGCATAGGCTTCGACTGCACAAAAACATGCTGTACCGGCAAGGTTTTTTGCCGCGCCAACGGCTATCAGTCCTTCAACGGTAGCCACTCATCCAGCCTGGAAGACCGTTGCTTGATCGCCACCAAAGGTCGCGCTGCAGCGTAGGCAATCAGGTGGGGGTGTGGCGCCTGCCATTTTGCGTGGAATGAGTCCGGATGCTGATGAGAGGCTGCCTTGACAGCCCCTGAAATCAACGCGGAATAACCATTAACTGTTCGGAGATTTCATCACTGATTCCTCAAGGAACTGCTTTTTCCCCGAAACGTAGGTGAACATCGAAATAATGCCGTGCGATAAATCGCCCTTCTTGTCGAAGGAGATGTCTCCGCTTACTCCGTGATAGTTGGTCGCAGGCATGGCAGCAAGAATTTTCTCGCTGTCCGTCGAATTGGCGCGTTTCATAGCGTCGACGATGATGTACACCGCGTCATAATTGTACGGAGCATAACCTTGGATCGGTTGACCATAGCGCTTCATATATCGCGTTTCAAAGGCTTTGCCGCCGGGCATTTTCCCCAAAGGCGCGCCTGCTTCCGAACACAGCACATTGCTTGAGGCGTCGCCTGCCAATTCAGCAAGTTTCTCTGTGCAAACGCCATCACCACCCAGGATTTTTGCCCTTAAACCGAGTTGTTTGGCCTGCTTTGCAAAAGGACCCGCCCCTGCGTCGGCGCCGCCGAACATGATCACGTCAGGGTTCTCGCCCTTGATCTTGGTCAAGATGGCGCGGAAGTCCACCGCTTGGGCGTTTGTCGCGTCTCTTGAAACAACATTGACGTTACGCGCCCTGACGGCTTTATCAAACTGGTCAGCAAGGCCTTGCCCGTAAGCAGTCGCGTCATCGACGATAGCGACTTTCTTCACCTTCAATTTCCTGATCACGTAGTCGGCTAGTGCGGGGCCCTGCTGCGCGTCAGTCGCGGTCGATCGGTAGGTCGTCTTAAAGCCCTGCAATGTGTAGGCGGGATTGGTAGACGTCGATATTTGAACGATTCCTGCGTCGCTATACACCTTAGATGCAGGAATGGTGCAGCCGGAATTCAGATGGCCTACGACCGCGATCACCTTCTCGTCGACAAGCATCTGCGCGTCCATGGTGGCCGTGCGTGGGTCGGCCATGTCGTCCTTACCGTCCAGACTCAATGTGACTTTCTGTCCGCCAACAGACAGACCACTAGCATTGATTTCTTCGACGGCCAGCCGTGCGCCGTTCTCGGCATCTTTACCCATAGCCGCAAGACTGCCGGTCAATGGGTTGGCCGCTCCTATGACGAGCGTTTGATCCGCTTGCGCCGACCCGACGTGGATGCCAAGGAAAGCCACTCCCGCGGCGACGTGCAAAAGCTCAGCAATTTTCATCATCAAATCTCCGATTAACAGTGTTAGTGAATACTTTTGTATCGCGTGTCTAAATCACGCAACGACTCGGCCCAAACTTTCCTGCGTCCATGAGGATCTTGCATTGACGCGTGTAGAAGGCCCACGGCTGCTCACGCCGATCGCGTGTCTGGAGCAACCGGCGCACTGGTCACGAATACCGCGTCGAATTGAGTTCGAACCTCTGCTGTTAGCGCCGTTCCAGCGTTACATGCGTCATGTGAGTGCCACCCGTCAACAGGAGCGCTGCTCCCCTCGCTTTGATCGATGAGGGAAGTCTATTAATTGTAAAAATGATTGTCAATTTGTTGATGTAAAGTATAAACCCTAGCATCAGTGATTCATGCAGGCTGCTGCGTTAGGGCCGGGCTAGGATCCGTGCCGAGGTTGGTTGAGATCAACTCGCTTTTGAGACGTCAGTATCTCGGTTTGCTTTGGCCGGATCTACGCAAGTCGCACGATCGACTTTTTAATCTGCACGCTCGCTCCTCAAGATCGTTGAACCCGACTACGTAGCCACTTGGGAGCGCGAGCGAAGGGGGTACACCGAGAGTCCGATCCCGAAAACTGGCTTGGCCGGGCCGTGGTGTTGGGCTGCTCTCACGTAAGTTAGTCGAGTGACGAAGGCGCCTGCTATGTGCGCTGAACTGATCTTCTCGGCATTGGCCCAAAGCTGCAACAGCGTCGTCCAGCTCTGGGATTTGTACGGCATCTGACCGTCGCAGCCAAAATTGCCGGCGATGGGAACTAGGCATTGTTTAAGCACGGTCATGTGGTTTGCAGCATGATCTGCGAGGCAGTTGCTGAATCAATCCGATGGCGAATCGGTTCTTTCTGAACCTAGCGCAGGAGTCTGTCCCGCAGTGTAAATGCGGCATTCCTGATGAGGTCCGAAATGGCATCGATCAGTACACTGTTGGCTTTCGTACACCGTGCGACTGTGCACGGCTTTGGGCAGCTTGCTGCGTCGCGGTTTATCGGTGGAACGCGGTAACACAAGAAGCTGTCAGCGTTTCGAGATAAGTTAGTCACCACACCGGCTAGAAGCCAGGTGACGGGTGAAGCACGCTTTGAGCTTCTACCCAATGGAACGGTGTCGTCGATGGCGAAAGCTCTCGAGTTGCGCGACGAGTCCGCTGGTGCGGGTAGTGATCCGCTCGCCATGTGTGGCGAGGTTTGGATTCGCTTCTAGCTCGGTATGTATCGACGAACGCGTTTTAACTTGCGTTACGGTAGGCCCCGGGCGTACTGCCGGTCCAATGTCGGAACGCACGGTGAAAAGCCGTGGCATCGTCAAAGCCTACTTCAAAGGCGATCGCCGAAAGAGTGTCATTGGTAGTCGTTAGCCGTCGAATAGCAATATCGCGGCGCAATTCAGTTTTCACCGCGAGAAAGGTGGTACCTTCCGCTTCAAGGCGACGAGACAGGGTTCGCGGAGAACAGTGCATCGCCTGCGTCACTGCATAGAGATCTGGGATATGCGGTAGTGCAGATTCGAGAATTTGCCGAACCCGGTGGCTGGTAAGCTGTTCGCTAAACGATGTAAAAATCCAGTCCTCTGGAGCGCGTGTTAAAAAGTCCCGCAAGTCTAGTTTACGCCTGCGGATTGGCAGAGCGAAAAATCTAGCATCGAATTGCATTGATGTTTGTGCGCGGTCGAATAACACCGGGCCAGGAAACAGGTACAGATAATCGCTAGCATGTGCCGGCCTGGAAAATGCAAATTCCACTTGTAATAGCGGAATCCGCTGCGCCACGAGCCACGATGCCACGCCGTGGGCAAGTTTGAGCAACAGCTCCATGCCTAGCACACTTATTGCCTCACTACCTCTCGGGGCGAGAATCGCGATCCGCGCGCGGTCATCTACCTGAGAGGATTCGAAAACGACATCGTCCAGGATTAGATGAAAGAACTGTCCGAAGCGATGCATCGCTACCGCCAGCCGTGGTGAGTCGAGGCAAGCTAGGCATAGGTACTTTAGAAATCCGTTGCGCAATGGGCGAGAGAGGATGCCAGCCATTTCGTCGTCAAGCTCGATCGCTAACATTCGGTAAAGCGTGGAAAATTGCACCCGTGTTACTCGTGCATTGGGCTCATCTAGCAATGATTGGGAGATGCCCGCTCTTTCCGCGAACGCATTAACCGACGACTTATTAGGACGAACAGCCGCTAGAAATCCATTCACGAGGGAGATGGGCACGGTGGCATGTGGTGAATTCATGACGGACGAGACCTTCGCTCGGTTAATCGAAAGATGCATAGAGTCGTGAAGGATTAGACAGATTTTGTCACAACACAGTCGTGATTGGAAAGCAGCTTGGGACGAATGGTAGGCCATGATCATCTGCATGGGGGCGTTGTCTCGCTCGCGACTGTGAGGGTGTCGACGAGCAGTTCGGCAACTTTAAACCTATGAGAAGTTGCTTGAAGTGCTGTTTCGTCAACTTCGCGGAGGATTCCGGAATTCTGTGCTTGGGCGGCACGAAGGACAGCGGGATCATCCTTGCGATTAACAAGCCGTGCAAGCGCCGTCGAGCACAGGACGCGGTGCGTTAAAAATGGTGTGATCTGGTGTTGCCGCGGCTGGATTAGATAAATACAGGCCTTAACGTACAACAATCCACAATCACTAAGCATGAAAATGCTAGCCATACTGCAATAAACCGTTGGCTCTATCGGTGATCCAGAGACGACTCCAAACCTACCTCCATATGACCATGTTCGATTCTGTCGCTCAGTTGGACGGTGTAGGTTCCCAGTGCACGGATTGGACGCAGTTTGGCGGCAGTAGCACTCAACAATTTATGTCGTTTGGCGGGAAGCCTGATATCGTTAGCCTTGCGGGAGGGTTGCCCGCGGCTGAGCTATATCCGGTCGAGGCGATCCGCAGCGCAGCGGAGCGGGCGCTAAGGATATACGGCGCAAGTCGGCTAAGTGATGCGCCAGCGACCGGTCTCTTGCCTTTGCGTCAACTAATCGCGGATCGCATTTCGAAAGAAACTGGGGGCGTGTTCTCAGCGGCGAATGTGCTTCTTACAACTGGCGCCACGCAAGGCCTTGAGCTTCTGGGTAAGGTTCTACTTGACCGCCACGATCTCGTTGTTGCCGAGTCCCCTACCTCGTTGGGAGCTCTCGACGCGTGGCGTCCCCGCTGCCCTAAATACAAGAAGTTTGACTGGGTCTCGAAAGAGCAGTGGGTGGACGCGTTTCGCGGTGCAAAGTTTGTCTACACACTTCCCAACTACTCGGATCCTACTGGTGCAGTCGTTTCACAAGGTGACCGCGGGAGAATTCTCGACCAGGTAGTTGAGTCAGGGACTTGGTTGGTTGAAGACGACCCGTACCAATCACTTGAACTTGACGGGCCAACGGGCAAGAGCATTCTTGCCCACTATGTGGAGAGGTTTCCCGGAGAGTACCGAGGCCCGGTAGTCTATCTTGGAACAGTATCGAAAACCCTGGCGCCTGGACTTCGAGTCGGCTGGATAGTGGCCGAGCCAAAGATCATCCAAAGACTCGCACTAGCAAAACAATCGCGCAACCCAAGTGGTAGCGTCATTAACCAGGCAATTGTCTACGACTTGATTTGCTCCGAATTTGATCGCAAACACGTCTCGAAAATACTCCCAGAGTACAGACTGCGTCGTGACGCACTGTGCGCCGAATTGTCGACGCGTCTGCGTAATTGGTTTGAGTGGGAGGTGCCAGGCGGCGGTATGTTTGTATGGTTAAGATCAAGAAAAAATACCATCGACACCGACGTGCTATATCAGCACGCCCTCGGCGAAAAAGTTACGTTTGCGCCAAGCAGAGTTTTTGACTTCGCTGAGCGTGACCGTTTTGCTATGCGGTTGAACTTTACCCGGAGCGACCCCGCGATGCTCGCGCAAGGAGTGCAGCGTTTGGAGCGGGCGATAATCTGCTATCTAGAGGCGTATAAAGACCGGCTCTTGCTGAAAGGGTTCTTCTAGGCAGGAGCGTGTCTCTTAGGGGGGGCAGTGCTGCGGAGTTGAAAGAAAAACCAGAGGCCAGCTCGGATGCCGGTCTGGAGCAGCCGCTTGCCAAGGTGTGCTGGCAAGGAACAACGTACCGGTCTTGCTACCCGAGAGACGAGTAGTCCTCCGAATTTCGCAACTTAACTCATATTTTTCTCCGACTATGGCACTTAACGAAAACGTTTTCAAACCAGTGCAAATAGGTTTCATTGGTGCCGGTAGACTCGGGCGGGCGCTAGCTTGGGCTCTTGAGGCAAAAGGTTTCTTTATTCACGCCGCCGCTAGCCTGCTAGACGACGAAGCACGGGCGCTTTCGGAAAAAACCAGGTCCTGCGCCGTGGTCACGGCGCAGGAGGTCGCAGACAATTGCGATCTGGTGTTCATTACAACGCCAGACAGCGTCATCAAATCAACGGCCGACGGAATCCGGTGGCGCGCGGGAAGCGCTGTCGTACATTGCAGCGGCGCCACGGAACTTGATGCATTGGCGAAGGCAAATTCAGACGGAGCCCTAGTTGGGGGGTTTCATCCGATGCAGACCTTCGGGGATCCTGAAGTGGCAGCCCGCACTTTAGCGGGCTGCGTCATTACTATTGAGGCGACAGGCGAATTAAACGCTTTCCTGAATTTTTTGGTCGATAGCCTTGGCTGCACCCCTAATCAATTGCCGGCCGGAGAGCGGGGGCGCTATCATGCGGCCGCTGGCTATGCATCGCAGTATGTCAACGTTCTGCTTGCCGAGGCGGTCAAAATATGGAGCTCCTGGGGTGCAAGTGAAGATGTTGCCCTTCGAGCGTTACTCCCGGTTGTGCGCGGGACTGTTTCATCAATAGAAAGCGTTGGATTAGCGAAGGGGATGCCAGGCCCGGTCTCGCGTGGCGACTCCACTACAGTCGTAAAACACCTCGAATCACTCAAGAGCATAGATCCAGTGGCGGCAGAACTCTACCGGGAGTTATGTTTGCGAAGCGTTGCACTCGCGGAAGCGGCTGGGGGAATCGACAATGCTGTGGCGCAAAAGATGCGCATGATATTGAGGCCCGCGACCGCCATGGTTCCGTCTGTTTCGTTCTCTGGCATACACTACTGACCAATGCGGTAATCTCATCTAATAGGCGCTCTGCTTAACGGGCGAACGAATTCGTGTATGCGGTTGGGCGGCATGGCATGCATTAGACCTTTGCATCACAATTGCGGTGGCTTGGGAGCCTAAGATCGGTGGCGACGCGGCCTAACCTCGTTGACGTCCAATACGGGAGTAAGCGTCAGCCGCAATCTCGTTAGATACGCGATAGGACTTCGTTTGTGTGTTTAACATGTGAACGTGGTACTGCAAGCTTCGCCAGCATATTGGCGCACGCCGAGGGGGCTCGCGGGCTCTGTACAACCGTGGTCGTCCCCAACGTTCGAGGCGGTTCCAACCTCCACATCGCGTGAGCGCTCGCTCGGGAAAGGCGGAGAGCTAGACAATCATCAAGTGTCTCGGGCGGTAAAGTTGCGGTCACCGATTTGCCGCAGCGTCGCGCGGTCCGCTGGGCAGGCTTCACGATGGCGCCGATGCGACCCCTGAAACCATTCGTATAGTCTCGGGTGCAAGACCAACGAGACGGCTTGCCGAGCGAATTAGTGGTGTTCAGGAAACGAGGTGATTGAAGCAGCAACGTTGCGGGTAGCCAGGTAACGATGCTGCATCTTGAGAGGAGTTACGCAACTGCCCCGCTTTGACGCATATCCCTTACGGCATCAGCATCATAGCCGGCGGCAGCGAGAATTTCGTCTGTTTGTTCTCCCAATAGTGGTGCTCGACGGCTCACCGACCCCTGTGTAAGGCTCATCTTGATCGGAACGCCTGCTACTCGCGCGCGCTGTTTTGAGTTCGGTTGTTCGAGTTCAACAAGCATATCCCTGATAGTGAAATGCTCGTCTTCGAATATGTCTGATGCTGTATAGACTGGACCGAAAGGTACGTTCCCACCAAGGACCGCAGCGATCTCGGACTTTGTCTTCCCTCGGGTATAAGCTTCGATAGCTGCGCTAACGTCCACGTCGTTTCTGACCCGCGCCGCATTCGTCGAAAAATCCGGATGTTCTGCAAGGTCCGATCGACCAATGGCGCGTGCAAGTTTTCGCCAAAATTCGTCGTGTGCGCACGCAATGGAAACCCATCCGTCTGACGCTCGGAATAGTCCGAACGGTGATAATAGCGGGTGGCGGTTTCCCTCAGGAACGGGAGACGCATTAGTATAGGAGTGCTGATAGACAATGCGCTCACACAAGGCGAGAACGCAGTCTGCCATCGCTACGTCGACGAATTGCCCCTCGCCAGTCCGGCGAGCATGATGGACTGCCGCCAAGATGCCGATTGTGAGCATCATTGCGGGCACAGTATCACCTACACCGGGTCCGACTTTCGTCGGTGTCTGCGCATTGGGTCCGGTGATTCCCATTACTCCACCCATAGCTTGCGCTACTACATCGTAGGCTGGCCACTCGGTATATGGACTGGCGCCGCTGCGTCGATCGCCGAACCCGCGAATCGCTCCGTATACCAGAGTCGGATTGGTCTTACTAAGTGTTTCATACGACAGTCCCAGCCGATCCATGACGCCGGAACGAAAGTTTTCAACTACGACGTCGGACTGTTCGATGAGTCTCTTCAAGACTGACTTCCCTGTTTCGGTCTTCAGGTCGATTACGATCGACGATTTGTTGCGGTTTACGCTCTGGAAATACCCGCCGAAGTCGCGCACCTGGTCGTCCGGCATAAAGGGGCCCATGGAACGTGTGCCATCGCCATTTCGCGTCTCTACTTTAATTACATGCGCACCTTGATCCGCGAGAATTTGCGTGCAAAAGGGCCCCGCAAGCATTTGAGTCAAGTCGATGACCCGCAAGTCTGAAAGTGCCTTCTGTGTCACCGTGGAACTCCTAATTGTTGATAAGCCGCGCGCCGAGATTGGACCTATGGCGATGCTTCGGTAGTTGCGTGTTGCGCCACCCCCTCGTGCCGCCGAAGGTTAGCGGGTCGTCGTCCAGTAATTCCCTAACGGGGCCGCACGAGTCCGCCTGCTTTTGCCAGTCGAATTGACTGTTTCGGTAGTCTGTAAAAGACCGTACATTAGACGGTAACACGCCAGACTTTAACCAGGGAACTTCTCGTAAACACTAGTAAAATTGGGTGTATTTCGTATTGACTTCGGTGCTCAGTGGTTACAGAATGTACGTACATTACAGAAATTAGATCTAGATCTTTTGCGCCATGGAGGCGCCGCGATGAACAAAAGTAGGGTTGGAAACTTCTTCGAAGACTTCGAGTTGGGGCAACTAATCCGTCATGCGACGCCGCGCACGGTGACAGCAGGGGATGCCGCCCTCTATATCGGGCTCACTGGCAGTCGGGATCCACTAGCCAGTTCGATGCGGCTTGCTTGCCAATTAGGTTTTGAACGCAGTCCTATCGAATCTTTTCTCGTTTTCAATATTGCGTTTGGTAAGACTGTCCCCGACCTGTCTCTGAACGCCGTTGCAAACCTGGGGTATGCGGACCTTAGATTTCTACAACCTGTCTACGACGGCGACACGATTTCAGTGACAAGCGAGATCATCGGTCTGCGGGAGAACACCAACGGTAAGAGCGGCATTGTCTATGTTCGCTCATGCGCCACGAATCAGTACGACCAGCCGATTCTGACCTGGGTGCGATGGGTCATGGTGCATAAGCGCGGCGACACAACGTCATCACCAGTGAACGTAGTTCCAAGTCTGCCCGGAGCCGTAGATGTTACGACGTTCCCCATCGCCGCTTATGGCGGTGCAGCACAGTCCATTTCAGTGGCGACCGGTATAAGCGATTTTTGGGAGCAGTACGAGGCTGGGGAACGCATAGAGCATCCAAGCGCGATGACAATCAATGACAGTGACCACAGCATTGCCACCCGACTTTATCAAAACACAGCAAAGGCACACTTCGATGGCCATCTCATGGCGAAAACAGTGGCCGGAAAGCGGCTCGTATACGGCGGGCATGTTATTTCCGTATGCAGGGCCTTAGCTTACGACGGCCTGGAGAACGTGTTATCGGTCATCGCCGTCAACGCGGGAACTCATGTGGCACCGACCTACGCGGGTGACACCCTGGCATGCGCTACGACTGTCGTGGAGAAGCTTGACCTCAATCGGTCCGATGTCGGTGCCCTACGCTTGCGCATGATTGGGGCGAAGAACGTATCCAGCTCGGCGATCAGTTTTCCAGAGCGGACTGCAAATAAAGCGAACTACGGTGCGGAAGTGGTTCTTGATATCGATTACGTAGTAACTATTCCAAGACAACCAAGATAAGGAGTGCTTAGTGATTGCCATCCATCCAAAACAGGCGCTGTTCGACGGGGAAAAGACGTTCCCAAACCTTTCAGCCTGCGAGCACTTTGCGGGAAGTGAAAAACTGATTCTGAAGGCGATGGAGCTGCAGGAAGAGTTCGGAGCGATCTTTGATATCACGTGTGATTGTGAGGACGGCGCAGCTGCAGGTAACGAAGAAGACCACGCAAAGCTCGTTGCGGAACTAATCGACTCGCCTCGTAACAGGTTTAACAAGGTAGGTGTGCGGATTCACGATCCATCGCACCCTTCTTGGCAGCGCGATGTCGACGTCTTACTCGGTCGAGTGGCGAAGAACCTTGCCTACGTCACGGTGCCAAAGGCAACCTGCGTGGAGCAGGTCGAAAAGGTAATCAAGTATATCCACGATGTAGCCAAAAAGAGCGGCGTCGAGAGGACGATTCCTATCCATGTGCTTATAGAGACCCATGGTGCCCTCAAGGACGTGTTCGCTATCGCGGCGCTGCCAGGGGTCCAGGTGCTTGACTTCGGACAGATGGATTTCGTTAGCGGCCATCACGGCGCGATTCCCGCCGCCGCCATGCGAAGTCCGGGGCAGTTCGAACACGCCGTGATTGTCCGGGCCAAGGCCGAACTTGTCGCGGCGGCCATTTCCAATGGTGTTGTTCCCGCTCACAATGTTTGCCTTAACCTGAAAGATAGCGAGAGCATCTACAGTGATGCGCGCCGGGCTCGCAAGGAATTCGGATTTCTTCGGATGTGGAGCATTCATCCGGCGCAAATTCGGCCGATCGTCGATGCGATGAAACCCGAATTCGAGGATGTCGGCGACGCGGCAGCGATCCTGCTCGCGGCTCAAGAAGTCAATTGGGGGCCGATCCAGTACAAGGGGGAGTTGCATGACCGTGCAACATACCGCTATTTTTGGAGTGTGCTCGAGCGCGCGGAAGCGACAGGAGTTCCTATTCCAGACGCGGCGCGCCAATCTTTTTTTAGTGGCGACGCGAATCAAGTCTCGTGATGTGAAGTAGCGGTACAACGTGCCGGTTAGAAGAATCAGGAAGTATCTGCGGATGTCGGCATGTCTTTGGCTGCTGACGTGTGTTCTGCCGGTGCTGTGAATTGAAGCTTCCGTGCCTGCCTGGTCACGCTGTAGCCGGGTCAGGTCCGTTCATTTTTTGCCACCGTTGAGTTTGCACTAGGAGTATTTATGGAACCGAATTGTGTTAAGCGAGTAGGTCTGGTCGTCCGAAAAGCAGGTATGCCCCTTGAAGAGTTCCACAATTATTGGCTGACAGTCCATGCGGATCTGTGCAAGAAGCTGCCGAACATGCGTCGATATTCGGTCAACATTGTGGACCGTGAACGTTTCCCGGAGTTTCCGTATGACGGCTTTTCAGAACTCTGGTTTGACTCGGAGGAAGCTCTTAACGCGTCGCTTCAGAGCCCTGAAGGGGAAGTTCTTTTGGCTGACATCAAGAATTTCGTTGGTCACATTTATCCGATCCTCACACATGAGTATCAGCAGATCGGCCATTGAATGATTGAGCGAAAACTCTGAAGAGATTCTTCTCGCGGCGGCATTTCAGATCCAGGGTTAATGCTTGCCGCCGGAAGAGAGAAAACAAGAGACAAGGAAACGAATGTGAGCACGGTCCGCGTCACGCACATCAATACGGAAGCCCTTGAACTTCAGAAGCTTTACACGCGAGTTGCGTGGCGGATAGTTCCGCTGCTCTTTCTTTGCTACATCCTTGCGTATCTTAACCGGGTGAACATTGGATTCGCGAAACTGCAAATGCAGGGTGAACTAGGTTTCAGTGACGCGACCTATGGCCTCGGCGCGGGTATCTTCTTCATCGGATACTTCTTGTTTGAGGTTCCTAGTAACCTGATTCTAGAGCGGGTAGGGGCCCGTAGGTGGATCGCGCGAATCATGATTACGTGGGGCTGCTTGTCGGCTGCGATGATGTTCGTCACAACGCCGACCACGTTCTACGTGCTGAGATTCCTGCTTGGCGTGGCAGAAGCCGGGTTCTTCCCTGGGATCATTCTTTACTTGACGTATTGGTTTCCGGTCGAAAGGCGAGGCCGCTACATGGCGCTCTTTCTGACCGCTATCCCGCTCGCAGGCGTGATCGGAAGTCCAATATCGGGTGCCGTTATGCAACTGCTTGCTGGGCATTCAGGCAGGTCTGGCTGGCAATGGCTTTTTCTGATGGAAGGCATTCCGACTTTGATAATGGGCATTGTCGTAATGTGTATTCTTGACGAAGGGATTTCGAGCGCGAATTGGTTGAACACAGCGCAAAAACGGGTCCTGATTGAACAGCTTCAACGCGAGATGGGAAGCAAGACAAGCCATACGTTTGGTGAAGCGATCAGGAACGTTCGCGTCTGGATTCTCGGACTGGTCTATTTCGGCATCGTCATGGGCCTTTATGGAATTGGCTTTTGGCTGCCCTCTTTGCTCAAAGCGGCGGGGGTCCAAAGTCCAATCCAGATCGGCTGGCTGTCGGCCGTTCCGTACGTTGTAGCGACGCTTTCGATGGTTTGGATTGGCCAACGCGCTGACGCCCGGCACGAGCGTCGGTGGCATACAGCGGTTCCTGCGGTGGTGGGAGGCATAGGTTTGATCGGCAGCGCTTTCTATGGGGCGGAACTCGTGCCTGCGCTCATATTCCTTTCAATCGCCTGCATTGGAATCATGGGCGCACTGAGCGTGTTTTGGGGATTACCTACAACATTCTTGGGAGGGACCGCGGCCGCTGGGGGGATAGCGCTGATCAATTCACTTGGGAACCTGGCCGGATTTGTCAGTCCCTACCTGGTCGGGTTAGTCAGAGATCTGACCCGTAGTACAACGCTGGGCATGCACACTTTAGCGATATGTCTGATCGTTAGCGGCATCCTTGTTGTCTCTGCGATACCGGCGGCTCTCGTCAACAGATAATTTACCGGAAGATGCAAATGAGTGATCTCGATATCAAAGCGCTAGGCGCTGTTTCGCGCAATCCGTACACGGGCGAAGTGTTTGCGACTCACCCGTTCGAGAGTCCGGAGGCGCTGGAACAGGCACTTAGCCTGGCCGCCGTCGGATTCAGGTCTTGGTCGGCGACGAGTGTTACGGAACGCAGCGGTGTGCTGGTCAGGCTCGCGAGTATCTTGCGCAGGGATGTCGAGAAGCTTGCGAGAATGGCCACTCTCGAAATGGGAAAGCCAATTGTGCAATCGCGTGCGGAGATCGAGAAGTGCGCGGTCATGTGCGAGTGGTATGCGGAGCACGGTCCTGCCATGTTACGTGACCAGCCGAGTTCGATCGGGCCCGAAGGTTACGTCTCTTTGCTACCGCTTGGCACCATTCTCGCAGTAATGCCATGGAATTACCCTTACTGGCAAATCATTCGGGGTTCGATTCCCGTTATCTTCGGTGGCAATGGCTACATGTTGAAACATGCCCCGAACGTGATGGGATGCGCATACCTGCTTCGTGATGCCATGCTGGAAGCTGGCATTCATGCGGGCGCGATGAGCGTCGTAAATATCACCAATGACCTTGTCTCGACGGCAATTGCGGATCGCCGCGTAGCGGCGGTTCTCATGACGGGCAGCGTGCGTGCCGGTGCAGCGATTGCGGCGCAGGCCGGCGCGGCGCTTAAAAAATCAGTGCTTGAATTGGGCGGTTCCGATGCGTTCATCGTGCTTGCGGACGCTGATATTGATGCAGCGCTGCAAGCAGCAATTGTCGGTCGCTTCCAGAATGCCGGACAGCTCTGCATCGCAGCCAAACGCCTGATTCTTGAAGCCCCCATCGCCGAGGAATTCACTCGCCGCTATGTGGAGGCCGTCTCGGCGCTTCGAATTGGCAATCCAATTTTAGAAGACACGTTTGTTGGGCCGATGGCACGTTATGACTTACGGGACGAGTTGGATAAGCAGGTTCAACGAAGTATCGAATCCGGCGCGGAGGTCCTTTTAGGTGGCAAAGCCGGCGATGGGCCTGGCAACTTTTACCTCCCTACCGTACTTTCCCGGGTTACTCCTCGGATGTCGGTATTCGATGAAGAGACGTTTGGTCCCGTTGCACCTATTACTGTCGCCAGAGATTCTGAGCACGCTATTGAGTTGGCGAACGATAGCAAGTTCGGTTTAAGTGGGGCCCTTTGGACAGAGGACCGGATTTTGGCACGAGCGCTTTCTCGCCGGATTGAAACAGGTGGACTTTTCGTCAATGGCTTCTCGGCATCAGATCCGCGCTTGCCCATTGGCGGCGTCAAATACAGCGGCTATGGGCGTGAGCTATCCCACTACGGTGTGTACGAGTTTATGAACGCGCAGTCGGTATGGTTTGATCGGCGGTGAGTCGTTGCTGTTGGTGCGTTTGAATGCCGCCGCAGGGGTCCATGCTTTTCGGCCGTCTAAGCTGTTTTTTGCCGCGGTCTCCAGGACCGAGTCGGCGAATTATCTATCGAAATAGGATTGGAAGATGAAGAAGATCGGGATGGTCGGCATAGGTTTCATGGGTCATGGAATTGCGCAAAACTTACTGAAGCACGGATACGAACTCTGCGTGCTCGAGCATGCAGGAAATCAACCGCTTGATCAGCTGAAGGCTGCGGGCGCGACGTCGACGACATCCATAGCTACCCTAGCGAAAGCGTCTGATCTTATCTTGCTATGCGTGACTGGAACGCCCCAGGTTGAGGCAGTATTGCTGGGTGAGGGCGGCTTACTCAAGGATTTATGTCCTGGCACGGTCGTCGTCGACTGCTCAACGTCGGTGCCTTCGTCGACTGAACGCGTCGCGAAAGCCGTCATCGGCGCAGGCGGGAGCTTCCTTGACGCACCGATGACTCGCACTGCCAAGGAGGCCGCCGAGGGTCGCCTGAACCTGTTAGTGGGGGGCGACAGCTCGGTACTTGAGGACTGCCGTCCGGTGCTTGAGACTTTTTCCGAGAACATTGTTCACGCTGGAGCTATTGGTGCTGGGCACCGGATGAAACTGTTGCATAACTATGTATCCTGCGGGTTCATAGCGTTGCTTGCTGAGGCGGCCGCGTGCGCGCACCGGTCTGGCATTGCATCGAATATTTTCGTCGATGTGCTTGCTGCCGGCGGGGGAGGCAGCGCTGCCTTGGAGCGACTGAGACCTTACCTTGATTCCGGGGATCCAAACTGCCTCCAGTTTTCCATGGCGAATGCGCGCAAGGACTTGAGCTACTACACTGCAATGGCGGATGACGCAGGCGCAGCGAAGACAATCGGAGATGCGGTATTGCGCACTTATGACGACGGTGTAAAACGGGGTGGTAACGATGCATTAATTCTTGAATTGGTGTCACTGTTGTCGACCCGGGAAAATTGACGCGCTGGCATAACTGGTATGCGCTCTTCATGATGTCGAGCGCATCGGCGACTCGGCCGGTCACTGATAGCCAGATGCCAAAGAGGTCGGATGGACTACTGTCCTTAAAGCTGGAGAGCACTGGCAGTGCTCGTAAGTTTCGCCATGTCATCTGGCTGACTTAATGACAGATCTCAGCGGGGCTATTCCCATTGACCGGGCAAATAAGGTGCGTTGAAATGGTCTAATTCATTGGTTCTTGCAGGACAGACGATATGGTACAAAGCAGAGTTTGGACCCGGTATGCCGACTTCTACAGATCGTCTCCGTATTCTATTTTTCCGCAAGAGCACCGGCAGACGCCCGGTCGTTTACCGTTCCAGATGATTACGGTTGATCAGGCCGACCACGACTTTATCGACCCAAGCGTTCCGGAAACAATCCTTGCTGTTCCGTTGTCGGTCGCCGAGGGAAGCAGCTGGTCGTGGAATATGGGCGACGGTTGGCATCATGATATCGCATTGCCCGGCCGGATGATCGTGTCGCCAGCAGACAACATAAGCAGATGGGAAGTACGCGGCGCCCGGAAACTTCTCTTCATTGCCATCCCTTCGTCAACAGTCAGACGCATTCTTGGACCGACAGGTCCCGACAAGCCTAGCGAAGCGTTCCTTCCGCTCGCTGAACAGACTTGGGAGGATCCATTCCTGTCGGTACTTATGCTGCGGCTATGGCGGGCTACCGAGGGCGCTCAGGTTGCGGATCGGCTTCTGGTCGATGGTGCTCTCACAACACTTGTGTCTCATCTCTTACAGCGCGCCGGTGCGGAAGACCAATCTCTAAAGTATGTCTCGCTTCCGCCTTGGCGTTTGAACCGAGTATACGATTTCGTCAACGCACATTTGCATGAGGAGATCGATATGTCGACTTTGGCGGAGGTGGCCGGACTTAGTGTACGACATTTTTCGCGTGCGTTTAGAGACGAGGTCGGAGAGACGCCACATCGATGGATTATGCAGCAGCGAACTGAACGCGCCATCCATATGCTCAGCAAAGGCAATATGCATCTTGCTCAAATTGCCGATGTCTGTGGATTCGCGGGGCAAAGCCACTTTACGCGCGTATTCAAACAGGTCACGGGATATACACCGAAGCGATGGTTTCATTCAAAGAAAGCCGCTTGACACCGTTTGAAAATTGAAACGGGCTGCATGAGGCTAGCGAAGCCGCAGACCCGACGACGCTCTCATCTGAATCGACGATCCTGGCCGAGTTCAGCCCAACCCATTGGATAAGCTGTCGCCGTGATTTGCACATGAGTCACCGACAAGCCCACGACGACCGAAGCGGCCAACGATTGAGCGAAAGCGTTCGCTCCGAGTTATTGAGCAACGCCACCTCTTTTTGAAGTTTGTTGAGCCCTCGCATGTTGACCGTCTGACGACGTGGGAGAGGGTTATGCGAGGCGCGGCGCCCGCGCCGGATGGTATCCTGATGCGTTAAAATGAACCGTAACAATGATCGGCCTTGCACTGTCGGACGTTCGTGGGCGGA